>Ga0114129_10002577_pt1 | contig 25192 bp, 23 predicted proteins | sample RhiMetdeltSRZDD1_FD_80071 | JGI IMG/M metagenome (GOLD analysis project Ga0114129, IMG submission 80071) | Populus rhizosphere microbial communities from Tennessee, USA - Rhizosphere MetaG P. deltoides SRZDD1 (version 2) (version 2) | ecosystem: Host-associated > Plants > Roots > Rhizosphere >...
TCTTCGGCGGTTCGCGCGGCCGCGATCAAGCCGTCGGTCACGCCAGCCAGCGCGGACACGACCACGACCGGCGGCCGGCCGTCGTCGAGCCGCCGCCGCACGATCCCCACAACGCGCTCGATGGCCGCCGCGTCGGCAACCGACGTGCCGCCGAACTTCATCACGACGCTCACAGCCGCCCCTCCCGATGCATCAGCTCGGCTTTCAGAATCGCCGCGCCGGCGGCGCCGCGGATCGTGTTGTGGCCCAGCGCGACGAACTTGAAGTCGAGCACGGGACACGGCCGCAGGCGGCCCACGCTGATCGTCATGCCGCCGCCGCGGTCGACGTCGAGCGTCGGCTGCGGCCGATTGGTCTCGGTCAGATAGACGATCGGCGTCGGAGGCGCCGACGGCAGCTCGAGCTCCTGCGGACGCCCGCGATAGGTGCGCCACGCGTCGACGATCGCGTCGAGCGGCGGCTTCTGATCCACCGCGACCGAGATGGATCCCGTGTGCCCGTTCTGCACGCCGACGCGCGTGACGCTCGCGCTCACGACGACCGGATGCGGCTCGACGCGGTCGGACCGGACGCAGCCGAGGATTTTCTGCGTCTCCGTCTCGATCTTCTCCTCCTCGCCGCCGCCGATGAACGGGATGATGTTGCCGAGAATGTCCCACGACGCGACGCCCGGATAGCCGGCGCCCGAAATCGCCTGCAGCGTGGTGATCGCCGCCTTGCGCAGACCGAACTGCCGCAGCGGCGCCAGCGCGAGCGCGAGCACGACGGCGGCGCAGTTCGGGTTCGTCACGATGCGGCCGCTCCACCCGCGGGCCGACGCCTGCGCATCGAGCAGCGCGAGGTGATCGGGGTTGATCTCGGGAATCAGCAGCGGTACGTCTCGATCCATCCGGTAGTTCCGCGCGTTGCTGACGACGACGCGTCCCGCGCGCGCAAAGGCGGCTTCGATGTCGCCGGCCACCGACGAGTCGAGACCGGAGAACACCAGCCGCGGCGCGCGGTCGGGCACGGCAGCGTCGACCGTCAGCCGCGCGACGGCGTCCGGCAGCGGCGCGGGCAGCCGCCACGCCGTGGCCTCGCAGTACGGCTTGCCCTCCGACCGCTGGCTCGCGCCCAGCCACGTGACGCGGAACCAGGGATGGCTCGCGAGCAGCGCGATGAACTGTTGGCCGACCATGCCGGTCGCGCCGAGAATCCCGACGTCAATGTGTCTCATAAACAAAAAAAGCCGACGCGGCGATGAACCGTGTCGGCGGGTGCCGGGTCCGAGGACCCTGCGATCAACTGCTGTGTCTAGCGTTCGCGCGCACCACGGTCGACACGGCCGGCCCGCTTTCGCCAGCTGCACTTGGGCGTGTCGCACATGAAGCGCATCACCCTGAAAGTATAGATTAAGAGAAATGCTCGAAGCAATGTTCCATGCCTGGGAGCGCCATCTGGCGGCGATCGCGAAGGATCGCGTCGTCCGGCCGTTCGAGTGGGGGCTCGACTGGCTGCCGCGGAACGGCCACGACGCGCCGTCCGCCCCGGCCGACGCGCTCCGCGCATGGGTCGCGGAGGTGATGGCCGATACGGACGCGTTCTTCACGCCGTCGCCGACGACTGATTACCGAATGGAGACGTCGGGAGAAGGCGAACGGATCGTGACGTTCCCCAGCGCGCTCGCCACTCCGCACCCCGAAAACAATCTCGTCTCGTGCCGGTACTTCCCGGCGGCGAAGCGCACGCCGGCCGCGGTCCTCGTCCTGCCGCAATGGAACTCGGACCCGGGCGGCCACGTGGGGCTGTGCCGGCTGCTGTCCTGGAATGGCCTGAGCGCGCTGCGGCTGAGCCTGCCCTATCACGATCGGCGCATGCCGCCCGAATTGACGCGCGCCGACTACATCGTCAGCGCCAATGTCGCGAGGACCGTGCAGGTCTGCCGGCAGGCGGTGCTCGACGCGCGCCGCGCGATCGCGTGGCTCGCCTCGCAGGGCTACGACCGGATCGGCATCCTCGGAACGAGCCTCGGATCGTGCCTGGCGCTGCTGACGACGGCGCACGAGCCGCTGATACGCGCGCAGGCGCTCAATCACATCTCGCCCGACTTCGCCGACGTCGTCTGGCGCGGCCTCTCGACGCGGCACGTCCGCGAGGGGCTCGACGGTCACATCGACCTGGATCTGCTGCGCTCGTTGTGGCAGCCGATCAGCCCGCGCTGGTATCTCGAACGCCTGCGCGATCGACCGACGCTGCTCGTCTACGCGCGATACGACCTCACGTTTCCGGTCGATTTGTCGGAAGATCTCGTGCGCGCGTTCGGGGAGCTCGACATCCCGCACGAAGTCGCCGTGCTGCGGTGCGGGCACTACAGCTCGGGACAGACGCCGTTCAAGTTCGTCGACGGCTGGATCCTGACGCGCTTTCTGAAGCGGGCGCTCAGAGATACTTGAGAATGCCGCGCAGCGCGCTGTACAGGACCGACGCGAGATCGCGGACCAGCGGAGAGATCTCGCCCTCGTTCACCGCGTTGGCGACGGTGACCGGATTGGTGAGGAACAGCCACACGGTCGCCGACGCCAGCACGACGCTGACGATGGCGACGAGGCCGAAGAGGTTGACGCCGATCCGCTGGAGGCGCATCAGACCTCGAGGACGATTTTACCGAACTGACCGGACTCCTCCATCCGCTTCTGCGCGGCCGCTGCGTCGACCAGCGGAAAGACGCGATCGACGACCGGCTTGAGCTGGCCGGCGAAAAAGAAGCGGGCCACGCGCAGCAGCTCGGCCTTCGTCCCCATGTAAGAGCCGAAGATCGACAGCTGCTTGGCGAACAGCGCCTGCAGATCGATCGGCCCCTTGGGGCCGGTGGTGGCGCCGCAGGTCACCAGGCGGCCGCCGCGCGCGAGCGCACGGACGCTCTTCGGCCAGGTCGCCTCGCCGACATGTTCTATGACGACATCCACGCCGCGACGGTTCGTCAAGCGCTTGATCTCGTCCGCGATGTCCTGCTTGTGGTGATGGATGACCTCGTACGCCCCGAGCGCGCGGGCGCGCTCGATCTTGTCGTCGGCGCCCACTGTCGCGAAGACGCGCGCGCCCTGCATGAACGCGATCTGCACCGCCGCCTGTCCCACGCCGCTGCCCGCCGCCAGCACGAGCACGTCGTCGCCGCGCTGCAGCCGCGCGCGCGTGATCAGCATGTGCCACGCGGTCAGAAACGTGAGGGGAAACGCCGCCGCTTCGACGAAGGTGATCTCCTCGGGGATCGGCACGAGATTCTGGACCGGCACTTTGACGAGCTCCGCGTAGCCGCCGGGGTGATTCAGGTAGCCGAGCACCTCGTAGCGCGGACATTCGTTGTCCGTCCCGGCCAGGCACGCCTCGCAGCGCCCGCAGCTGACGCCGGGCTGCAGCATGACGCGGCGGCCGGCTGCCACGTCGCGCGCGGCGGACACGACCACTTCGCCCGCGACGTCGCTGCCCGAAATGTGCGGCATCGGAAAGGTGACGCGCGGCAGGCCCTTCCGCTCCCAGATGTCGAGATGGTTCAGCGCGCACGCGCGGACGCGGACGAGCACTTCGCCCGCGGCGAGCTCCGGATCGGGAGCGTCTTCATAGCGGAGCACATCGACCGCGCCATGACTGTGGAAGCGGACGGCTTTCAATTTTCCCGTTCACTCTATCAGAACGTGTCCGCTGGAATGATGACGGGTTCACCCAAATCGAGCGACGCCAGGGTCGGGGCGATCGCGTCGAGATCGCCGACGGCGAGCGTGATGAGCCGCTCGGGATTCAGATGGCGCGCGGCGGCCGCGGTGGCGGCGGCCGGCGTAATGGCTTCGAGCTCGGGGACGAAGCGCGCGAAGTAATCGTCGGGCAGATCGTAGAGCGCGATTTGCATCGCGGCGCGCGCGATCTGGTCGGCCGTCTCGAAGTTGCGCGCGTAGCCCCGCGTCAGCGCGGCGACGCCGAGCGCGAGCTCCTCGGACGAGATCGGGCGCGGGCCGCGAATCGCGGCGATCTCGTCGATCGCTTCGCGGACGGCGACCGCCGTGCCCGCGGTGTGCACGCTGGCCTGGAGCGCGAACGGCCCGGGCGCGCGGCGGAAATCGAAATTGGTCCGCGCGCCGTACGTCAGCCCCTTGCCTTCACGGAGATTCAGGTTGATGCGGCTCACGAACTGGCCGCCGAGCACCATGTTCGCCGCGACGAGCGCGTGGTAGTCGGGCGTGTCGCGCGGCGCCGCGACGTGACCGATCCGCAGCTCCGACTGCGGCGCGCCGGGACGCGGGATGATGTTCAGGCGCGCCGGATGCGGGATCGCTCCAGACGCGGACGGATCCGCCGCGGGGCCGGGCGTCCAGCTCTCGAACTGCTCGGACGCGACGCGCAGGACCTCGCCGTGATCGCAGTCGCCGGCCACGATGAGGGTCGACACCGCGGGCGTGAGCTCGGCGCCGTGAAACGCCCGCACGTCGTCGACCGTCACCGACGCGAGCGCGCGCTCGTCTCCGATCGGCGTGTGGCCGTACGGATGGTCGCCGTAGAGCAGCTTGACGAACGTCCGATCGGCCACCGCGCCCGGCATGTCGCGCATCTGCGCGAGGCGATGCAGCCGCAGCTGGCGCACGCGGACGAAATCCGTGTCGGCGAGGTTCGGCCGGGCCGCGAGATCGGCCATCAGCGTCAGCGCGCGATCGGTGAACCGCGTCAGCGTCGTCACGGTGAGCGCGGCCGCGTCGGATCCGATGTCGCTGTCGAACTGCGCGCCGATGCGGGCCAGCGCCTCGTGCATGTCGATCGCGGAGCGCGAGCCGCTGCCCTCGTCGAGCATGTCGACGGTCAGCGCCGCCAGTCCCTCCTTGCCGAGCGGATCGCTCGCCGCGCCGCGGCGCATCAGCAGGATCGCCGTCACCACCGGCACGGCGGGATGCTCGATCGTCCACACGCGGAGCCCGTTGGCGAGCCGCGATTTCTCGATGACCGGGAAGCCGTGCTCGACGCCCCGCACCGGCTCGGGCAGCCGCGAGCGATCGACCTTCCCGACGGCCTTTGCCGGCGCCGCCTTCACTGGACCACCGCCGGGATGGAGTCGGCGAGCGCGAGGTCGGTACGGCCCCGCGGCACGACGCTCAAGGCCACGCGCCGTGCGTGCGCGAGATGGCGCGCGGACACGCGCTGCACCGCCGCCGCTGTCGCGTTCGTGTAGCGCGCGAGATCGGCGTCGAAGTACTGCGGGTTGCGGAGGAACACGTTGTAGGCGTTGAGCTGATCGGACTTCCCGCCGAAGCCGCCGACCGTCTGCAGGCGGAAGACGAACTGCGCTTCGGCCTGCACGCGGCCGCGCTCGATTTCGGCGTCGGTCGGGCCCTCGGCGGCGAGGCGCTCGATCTCTTCGACGATCGCGCGCTCGAGCTCGCCCAGCGCGTGGCCGGGCGCGGCGGTCGCCGCCACCTGGAGAAAGCCCGCCATCTCGCGCGAGTTCTGCGACGCCGAGACATCCGTGGCGATGCGCTCCTCGAACACCAGCCGGCGGTACAGGCGCGACGTCTTCCCGTTCGCGAGCAGATCGGCGGCGAGATCGAGCTCCGCGTCGTCGGCGGCAAACATCGCCGGCGTCAGCCACGAGACGTAGAGCCGCGGCAGCTCGACGCGATCCTCGAGCCGGAGCCGCACTTCGCGATCGAGCGCCGCGTCCGCGCGGACGGCATCGACGCGCGGCCCGGCCGGGATGTCCTCGAAGTACGCGCGCGCGAGCGCGAGCGCCTCGTCGGGATCGATGTCGCCGGCCAGCGTCAGCGACGCGTTCGCCGGGTGGTAGTACCGCCGGAAGAAGGCGTGAACCTCGTCCAGGCGCGCCGCCTCGAGGTCGGCGACCTCGCCGATGGTCGTCCAGTGGTACGGATGATCGGCCGGGAACAGCGCCGCGAGCATCGCCATCGGCGCGAGACCGTACGGGCGGTTCTCGTAGTTCTGGCGGCGCTCGTTGAGCACGACATCGCGCTGGTTGTTGAACTTGGCGTCGGTCAGCGCCGGCAGCAGGAACCCCATCCGATCGGATTCCATCCACAGCGCGAGCTCGAGCGCGTTGGTGGGCACGACTTCCCAGTAGTTCGTCCGATCGGCGTTGGTCGACCCGTTGAGCGCGGCGCCCGCGCCCTGCAGCGGCTGAAAGTACCCGCGGTCGTGGTGCTGCGACCCTTCGAACATCAGATGCTCGAACAGGTGCGCGAAGCCGGTGTGGCCCGGCCGCTCGTTCTTCGACCCGACGTGATACCAGAGGTTCACGGCGACGATCGGGCACGCGTGGTCTTCGTGCAGCAGCACGTCGAGGCCGTTGGCCAGCGTGTGCGGGGAGACGGAGATGTTCAACGGAAGTTGCCGCAGGTCGCCATCGACGACCCGTAGTAGGGATTCTCGATTGAGGAGCCCTTCTGCAGCCACTCCTTCGCGGCCATCGGGCAGAAGGCCACGCGAACGCCCTCCGGCGCGCTGAGGTGCGTGCCGTTCATGTACGCGAGCAGCGCATCGCTCAGCTCGCCGAACTTCGCGCGCGCGTCGGCGAGATCGCCGGCGGCGGCGAGGCGCACCGCCGCCATGTCGATTTTCACAGCCGGCGCGCCGAGCGCGGTTGCCGCCGTCGCCAGTTCGCCGGCGCTCGCCTTCACGCCGTCGGTGGTGTCGTGGAAGAGCGCCTGCTGGATGTTGAGGTACGGACTGACGATCGACGCGGGCAGCTGCCGCGCCGCGGTGTCGGCCTTCTCGCTCTTCGCCGAGCACGCCCACAGCGTGGCGACGATCAGCACGATCGCGCAGGCGATCGACCCGATGCGCGTCATCGCACGACCGTCAGCGGGATGGTGGCGGGGCGGCTGAAGCTGGCGATCGAAACCTGCGCCGCGGTCCGCTCGGCTACCGTCATGAACGCCTGCGCCGCCGGCGAGTCGGGCTCGCCGATCATCAGCGGCACGCCCGTGTCGCTCCCCTCGCGAATCGGCTGGTAGATCGGCACGCGGCCGAGGAACGGCACGCCGAGATCGGCCGCCATCCGCTCGCCGCCGCCGTGGCCGAAGATGTCCGCTTCGTGCCGGCAGTTCGTGCAGACGAAGTAGCTCATGTTCTCGACGACGCCGAGCGGCGGGATGTTCAGCTTCTTGTACATCGCGACGGCCCGGCGGCTGTCCGCGAGCGCCACCTGCTGCGGCGTCGTCACGACGATCGCGCCCGCCACCGGCACGGTTTGACTCAGGCTCAACGCGACGTCGCCGGTGCCCGGCGGCAGATCGACGACGAGATAGTCGAGATCGCGCCAGCGGACCTCGCGGAAGAACTGCTGCAGCGCGCCGTGCAGCATCGGCCCGCGCCAGATGATCGGCGCGTCGTCGGCCGTGAGAAATCCCATCGAGATCACCTGGAGCCCGTACTTCTCGGCAGGGACGATCTTCTGGCCGTCGGTCGTGAGCTGCGTCTTCAAACCGACCATGATCGGCACGTTCGGCCCGTAGATGTCGGCATCCATGATGCCGACCTTGCCGCCGCACTTCGCGAGCGCGATTGCGAGGTTGACCGCAACCGTCGTCTTGCCGACGCCGCCCTTGCCGGCGCCGACGGCGATGACGTTCTTCACGCCGGGGACCATCGCGCGCGTGCTGTCGGGCCCGACCGCCTCGCGGACGCGCGCCGTCATCTCCACGTCGACGCTCTGCACGCCCGCCACGTGCTGCACGGCGGCGCGCGCCTGGTCGCGCATCTGCTCCTTCACCGGGCAGGCCGGCGTCGTCAGCTCGATCGTGAAGGCCACGCGGCCTCCCTCGATCCGCAGGTTCTTGACGAACCCGAGGCTGACGATGTCGCGGTTCAAGTCCGGGTCGCGGACGACGCGCAGCGCGTCGAGCACGCTCGCCTGTTCAACTTGCATATGGTCAAGAATATCGTACACTCCGGCCCGATGGCGGATGAGTCGCCCAATCGCGGCGTGATGATCGTGCTGGCGTATCTCTGGGTGCTCGCGCTGATTCCGCTGCTGCTCGAAAAAACCGACCCCGAGGTGCAGTGGCACGCGCGGCACGGCATCGTGCTTGCGATCGCCGAGCTGCTCGCGCTGCTCGTCTACATCATCGCCACGAGCGTCGTCAGCGTCGCGACGCTCGGCCTGGGCTGCGTGATGAGCCTGTTTCTCGTGTTCGCGTGGGTGGGCATCCTCGCGCTGCACGTGATCGCGATCATCAAAGGCATCAACGGCGGCCGGCTGATCGTGCCCGTCCTCAGCGCGTACGCCGACCGGCCGTGACGAGGATCCGCATCGCCGCGCTGGCGGCGGCGCTCCTCGTCGCCGGCGCCGCGCGGCCGCTCGCGATCGGAAGCATCCATTTCTATCAACGCGCGCTGTCGCCAATCGCGGCGCAGGTCGGGCTGCGCTGCCGGTTCGCGCCGACGTGCAGTCGCTACGCGGAGGTCGTGATCGAGCGCGACGGCGTCGTGCGCGGAGGATGGAAGGCCGTCAAACGCATCGCGCGATGCGGACCGTGGACCTCACCCGGCACGCGCGACGACCCCTGAGCCGGCGTACACCCACGCCCGAACGTCGACATCCGCACGGCGTCGTCCTGGAGTCCCGTACGAAAACAGCAGGGGCATGTTCGGACGGTGGATCAGGACTGCACCGCGAAGGCTTTCTTGCCGTCCTCCCGCAGCAGCACCCACAACGTGTAGCAGCCCAGCGCGGTGCCGTACGGCAGCAGCAGCAGATCGACCGCGCCGAGCGTGAGCGCCATGACGCGCGACCAGGGGCGGCGCGTCCGGAGCGGCACGCCGACGATGACGTGCGCGGCGCCCCAGACGATCGCGATCGACGCGAGCGCCGTGAACGCCGCTGCGGTGAGGCTCGCCGCGAACTGTCCGCCGCCGGTGCGGCCCGCCGACGTGATGATCGCCACGGCGCCGACGCCGAGCGCCAGCGTCGACAAGCCGACGAGCGTCGTGAGAATGCCCCAGATAATGAAGAGCACGCCGACGAGATCGACGTGCGAGCTCACGCCGCGGAGCGGATCGCGACGCGGAGTTCCACGCGGACGGGCGAGGCGTGCGGCGACGTGAGGCGGAAGCGGAACCGCGCGCCGTCGGCGACGCGCGCCGGAACCGAGACGCGGACGGGATGGTGGATCAGCGACTCGCCGGTGCCGCGGCACCGCGCGCACGGCTCGGTCCAGCTTTCGCCGCGGCCGCCGCAGCAGGCGCAGAGCTCGCGAATCGGCACCTCGAGCGGCACGACGAGGCCTTCCCACGCTTCCTGTCGCGACAGCGACACTTCCGTCGACACGACGTCGGCCGCGCGATCGTCGGCGGCTTCGCCGAGGAACGCGTCGCGCATCCGGTCGACGACGCAGTCGACGGACGGAAAGTCGATGGCGATCTCGTCGGCAAAGACGTCGTGCGGCATCGAATGTCCGCTAACGATAGGAGCCGGTCCGCGCCTTGTCAAGGCAATCCACGAATGGTAACGTGAACAAAAATCATGCCTGCGAAGGACTGCCCGCTCTGCGGCGAGCAGATGCGCCTCAGAATGAGCGAAACGATCGTCCAGATCCCGGGCAACGCGAAAACGACCGTACGGGTCGTGCGCGAGTGGGTCTGCCCCGAATGCGACTACTTTGAGGAAGCCGAAGAGGAAGGGACGTAGAGTCGGCGCCCGCCTCAGCGCGCGCCGATGGTGAGCAGCACTTCTTTCCGAAGGGTGTCCTCGAACTCCTCGAATTTGAGCGCCGTTTCACACTCGTCGCACAGCACCTCGAACACCGCCGGCTGAGTCTCTTCGGTCACTTCCACGCGGCCGTCCTCGAGGCGCACCACGTGCATTTGCAGCGTCTTGACCAGGAAGTTCCGGTCGTTGCCGCAGTTCGGACAGGTCAACGCCACGATCACACTCCCAAAAAGGCGATTCTATGAGATGGTCCCGGGTTACGCAACGACATTTCCAGCATCGAAAATGATACGCTCTCGCCCGTGCCCGACGCGTCCGGCTCCTACGAGATTCGCAGCGAAGCGCACGGCCCCCACTGGGTGGCGTGGGTCATCCGCGGCGGCGGCGCCAAACCCGACCGTGGCGTGGTGATCGTCGGCCAGACGCAGGAGGAAGCGGAGCGCCGCGCCCGCCAGTTCGCCGAACGCGCGTCGGGCTGAGCGGCTGGATGCGACGTCTCAGAGACTACCACGCTCAGCTCAGCGCGGCGCTTCCGGCCGCGCTCGCTTCGATCCGCGCGAGGACCCCGCGCGGCAGGACCTCGGCCAGGCTGCCGCGCCCCGGCCGCAGGACGCCCTCCCTGACGACCCCCGACAAGTACAGCCGATCGCGCGCGCGCGTCAGCGCGACATACAGCAGCCGCTTGGTCTCCTCACGCTCGCGCGCCGACTGATCCTCGTCGGCATCGGACTCGAAGTCGCCGACCGCCACCGACGGCACGCCGCGACCGTCGGTCGTCACGCGAATCGGCGCGCGCGGGCCGCCGGTCCCCCGTCCCAGATTCACGACGAACACGATCGGGAACTCGAGCCCCTTGGCGGCGTGCACCGTCATCAGGTTGACCGCGCCGCGCGCGTCGATGACGGCGTTCGACTCGTCGCCGAGCGCGAGCTGATCGAGATGATCGGCGATCCGCGCGAGCGTCGCGTATCCGCGGTTCTGAATCCGCCGCATGAGCGCGCGGAGCTTCTTCAGGTTCTCCCGCGCCTGCAAACGGCGCGCCCCGCGCAGCTCGTACGCGTACGCGGTTTCGCGCAGCACGAGCTCCAGGAGCTCGCCCGGCGTGACGAGATCCACGAGCTCGAGCCACCGCGGCAGCGCCTCGCGCACACGCTCCAGCACCGTTCGATCTTCATCGTCGAGCGGCGGGACGCGCGCGGCGCGCGGCGCCGTCAGGGCCGTCGCGAGATCGGGACTGAGCTGCGCGACCGCGCGGTCCGACAGGCGAACGAGACGCGATCGCATGAACGCCGCCGCGCGCAGGTTCGACGTCGGATCGGCGAGAAACCGCAGCACGGCCATCGCATCCTGGATTTCGTCGGCGTCGAAGAACCCGAGTCCCTTGTACACGTAGGTCGGAATGCCGCGGCGGTCGAGGGCCGCTTCGTATTCGCGATGGCTGTCTCGCGATCGAAACAGCACCGCGATGTCTCCCGGAGTCGCCGCGCGCGCGATCCCGGTCTGCCGATCGCGGACGACCGCGCGCGTGTCGAGCAGGCGCACGACTTCATCTGCCACTCGCTCCGCGGCCGCCTCGACTGTCTCGCCGCCGGTGAAGCCGACCGCATCGTCCGGCGCCGCGGACGCGGCTTCGACGGGAAACCGATCGCTCTCCTCGTAGCGAAACCGGTCGCGCCGACCCTCGTCGGCCGACAGCGCGATCTCGGCGAACACGTCGTTGACGAATGCCAGCAGCTCCGGCGCCGCGCGAAAGCTGACCGAGATGGCCTGTCGCGGCTGGCCGTCCGGCCGCAGCGACTCGATGAACTCCGCCGCCGCGCCGAGCACGGCGACGTCGGCGTCGCGGAAGCCGTAGATCGACTGCTTGCGATCCCCGACGACGAAGATCGACGGTGCGAGCGAATCCGCGGACGCCCCGAGCCCTTCGCCCCAGCTCTTCACGAGCAGCGAGACGAGCTCCCACTGCGCGCGGCTCGTATCCTGCAGCTCGTCGACGAGCACGTGGTGGTAGCGCGCTTCGAGCTTGTAGCGGCTGCGCGAGAACTCGTCCATGCGCCGCAGCAGCTCGACGGCGCGCGCGAGCACCTCGGAGAAGTCGAGGACGGCATGCGCCTCGAGCGTGCGCATGTACTGCACGGACGCGATGTGGAACATGCGCCACACACCGCGCGACACGACGACGTTGAGGTCGCGGCGGAAGGCTTTCATGACTTCGAAGATGGACACCGCGATCGCCTCGACCGCGTCGCGGTGCGCTTTCCAGTCGGCGTCGGATCGACAGTGGTCGCGCTTGAATTCCGCCTGCGCGAAGCCCTTCGCCTTGCGCGGCTTGCCGTCCTGCGTGAGAAAGTACGCGCGTACGCGATCGACGAGCATCCGGAACGCCGCCTGCGCCTCGCGCGTCTCGAGCGGATAGTCGCCGGGCTCGCACAGCCGCGCGAGATCCGCCGCCAGCATCGCGAACTGCGCGTGCCCGAGCGGACCGCCTTCGAGGAACGGTCGGATCCCGCCCGGGACGCCGAGCAGCACGTCGCGCAGCCGCGCGGCCGCGCGGCTGCAGGCGACCTCCGGCGTCAGGTCGCGCGGACCGAAGGCGAGAAAATCGCGCAGCACGTCGCGCGCGACGAGCCGGCGATCGAGCAGCGCCGCGAAGCCGGCGCGCAGCCGGCGCTCGCCGAGCTGCACGAAGACCATCGCCAGGTCGCCGTCGGTCTGCGTGGCGTGACGGCCGATCCGGAGCGCCGCATCGAGCGCCTCGTCGACCAGCCGCGGGATCTCGGTCTCGTCCGCCAGCTCGAAGCCGGGATCGACGTCGGCCTCGAGCGGAAACTCGCGGACGAGCGACAGGCAGAAGGCGTCGATCGTCGAGATCGCGATGTCGCCGAGGCGCTCGCGGAGGTCACGCCAGCGCGCGGCGTCGAGCTGCAGCGTGCGGCTCGCCTCGCGCAGCCGCTCGAGGATCCGCTGCCGCATCTCGGTGGCGGCTTTCCGCGTGAAGGTAATCGCGAGGATGTTCGCCGGATCGACGCCGGCGAGCAGGAGGTTGACGTAGCGCTCGACCAGAACGCGCGTCTTGCCGGTCCCTGCCGAGGCCTCGAGGACGATGTTCTGGGTCGGGTCGACTGCAAGGCGGCGAGCGGCCGCGTCGGGCAGCTCAGCCGCTGGGGGGCGACAGTCCCGGGTCTGTCCGGGGACTGGCCCCTCGTCCTCGAACGGCAGCCGCGGCTCAGACGTCACCGACGTAGTCCTTCCGGCACACCGCGCCATAGCCGCAGAAATTGCAAATGAACACATCGGTCGGCGTCGGCGGGAACTCGCCGCGCTCGACCGCATCGACGACTTCCACCAGCTTCGCCTGCGCGCCGGCCAGCACCTCGTCGCGATCCGCGCGCGCCGTGAACAGCGGGATGACCTTCTTCGCGCCCCGGAACGCGATGTAGGTGGCCTCGCCGAGCGTCCACCGCCGTCCGCCGCGCGGCTCGAGCCGCTGCTCCGCGCAGATGCCGTAGATCGGCAGCTGCAGCGCGCGCGATTTCTGCGGCGCCGACGACAGCTTGTAGTCGATCAGCCGGAACGTTCCGTCCGCCAGCAGATCGATGCGGTCGGCGACGCCGTTCAATCGCACGCGACGCGGACCGTCCGGCCCAAGCAGCTCGAACTCGCCGCTGAGGCGGTACTCGAGCAGCCGATCGACCACGTCGACCGGACGCTCGGCTTCCATGCGAAATACCACGTCTGCGAGACCCGCGGCGACGGGCGACCCGAGGAGTCGCGTCCGCTCGAGCGCGGCCTCCGCTTCCGGCAGCGCGCCGAGCGCCGCCTCGGCGACGTCTGCGAACAAGGCGCGCGCGGCGTCGAGGTTCGCCGGCGTGATCGCGCCGCGGCCGCGCGCCTGCCATGCGCGGAAGAACGTCTCGAAGACGGCGTGGATGAACTGCCCCTGCCGCTTCGGATCCATCACGTCCTCGATGTCCTGCTCTTCCTCGAGCCGCAGCACGTGTCGAGCGTAGTACTTGAACGGGCAGCTCATGTAGCGTTCGAGGGCGCTCACCGACAGCTCGCGCGGCGCCTGGGCGCCGGCCGCGCCGTGATACCGCGGATCGGCGCCGGGTGAACGTGCGAGGCGGAACGACGCCCAGTCGCGCGCCAACGGATCGATCGCGTCGAGCCGCGGCGGATCGATCGCGAGCGCTTCGTCCGCAAACAGACGGACGTTCGCCGCCGGATCCTCGACGACCGTTCGAAGCCCGGCGCGCGCGGCCTCTTCGACGAGCGACGACCTCTCCACGAGCGCCTCATCGTCCAGGGTGAATGTCGAGAGGTTCACGCTGCCGGCCGGGGATCGCAGCAGGTCGACGAACGCCGACGCGGCCGCGCCTCGCCGATCGCGCTCGGACGGCCAGCCGAGCTCGGCGAGCAGCGCCGGCGGATAAAAGATGTTGCGTCTGGGACGCTCCGGCCACTCCCCTTCGACCAGCCCGACGAGCACGAGGCGCTCGAAGTCGCCGTACGAGGCCGCGGCCGCGTCGAGGAGATGCAGGGCGGCATCCACCGCGACGGGGGCGAACGTCGCCTCTTCGATCCAGCGGCGGATCTGCGGAGCCAGCGCGTCGATCGCGACGTCGCGATCGTCGTGCGCCGCGTGAGCGGCCGCGAGCGACTCGAGCAGCGAGACGAACGCCCGGCGGACGCGTGCGTGCCGATCGCGTTCGTGCTTCGCCTCGCGGAATGTCGCGGCAAGAAACCCGAGGAGGCGCGCGATCTGCGTCGACGCGGTCGCCGGCTCGGTCAGCGGCTGCAGCATCTCGGCCGCCCGCAGCGCGGCGGCGAGCGCCGGCCGCGCCACTCCCGCGCGCTCCGGCCATTCGCGCGCGTGCGCGCGCAGGCGCTCGATCTCGCCGAGATACCGCAGGTCGACGAACGTTCGGTTCATCACGGCAATCGACTCGCGCGTGACCGGCGCCTCGTCTGAGTCCAGCCGCATGTGCGGCGATCGCAGCAGCGCGACCAGCGCCTCGCGCGTGAACTGCGCCGACGCGCATTCGAGCACGAGGTCAGCCGCGGCGGCAAACGGCTCGGCGGCGAGCGGCAGCGCGTCGAAGCTTCGATACGGAACGCCGGCGTCGCCGAACACCGCCGGCGCGATGTACAGGTACGGCAGCGGCCGCTGAAACACGACGCCCATCCGTGCGTGCGGATTTTCCGCCGCGCGGCGAGCGATCGCGATCAGCTCCTCCTCGCGGTCGCGATGCACGAAGACGCCGGGCTCCGTCTCGTCCTGCGGCACGGCGAGGACGGGATGCGACTCGCGCGGCGCGACGCCGACATCGCGCGCGTGCGCTTCCTCGAGGCCCGGCAGCCACTCGCGGATCCGCTGATGGAATCCGGAGGCGAGCAGCTCCTCGGTGGCGACCACGTCGATGGCTTCGAGCCCCGGCATCCGCGTCAACAGATCGAAGTCGGCGCGATACAAGCCACGCGCATCCGCAATCCAGTCGCCGACGGACACAATGATTTGCCGCACGGGATCGGCGGCCAAGGAGGTCACGAGCGCTGCGCGCAGCGCGTGCTCGTCAACGGCATCGCCGCGGATGACCTGGGCTTCGTACCCTCTGTAGACCGCCGCGAGAAACCGCGTCTGACGCAGCATCCGCTCGGCGCCGCGATCGAGATCGACGTCGCGCGAGAGGCTGTCGGCGAGCAGCTCCTCGAAGCGGCCGACGGTCTGGCCCTGACGGCGCAGCTGATCGTAGAAGCGAACGATTTCGGCGACGAGGCCGGGGCGCAGGTGGAACGGCGGATCTTCGTTCGCCTCCATCGCCGACCGCGCGGCGGCCTGGACGATTACCTCACGGTCGAAGGGGGACAGCCATCGCGGCGGCGGCACGAGCCGCGTCCGCAGCCCGTCATAGAGCTCCTCGCGCGTGACGGCGTCCGCGTGGCCGAGCGTCAGCGCGGCGGCGCGTGTCGGCACGACGATCGCGCGCGCGTCGTCGAATCGGCGGTCGGCCGCGAGCGCGCGAATGACGCGCCGGAACGCGTCGAGGTCGGCGGCGCGGACCAGACGGGTGAGACGGGCCGTGATCACCGAAGTGGCGGCGGACGAAGAATCGACTGAATCTCGCTGCGGGCGCGCGAGGCGAGCAGCAGCGCGCCGGCGGCCGCCGACGAGGCGTCCCACGCGCGCGCCATGCTCGCCGACATCGTCGCTTCGCGCCGGATGTCGGCGGCCGAGCCGGCCATCTGCACGGCGCTCACGAGCAGCCCATGGGCCGCCCGCAGCTCGTCGGGCGGCGCGATCGCGGCCGCCCGCCTGCCGATCTGCGACACGACGCGGCGGACGAGCGCGAGCGTGGCGGGCGGCGATCCCGCGAGCGTCTTGATGTCCTCTAGCGCCGGCCTGATGCGCGCCCACAGCTGAAAGAGGTCGACGGGCGCGGCAATGGCCGCGCGATAGCGCCGATACTCGGACGCGCGGAGCGCCCAGCGGTCGCGGGCCAGCTGCAGCTGGCGCGCCGCGTCGAGCTTCTCGGCAATCGCCGCGACGATCGCGTCGATCGTTTCGGGCCGCCGGCCGCCGAGCGCGGCATCGTGCCGCTGGACCGCGACGACGAGCGCTTCCATGCCCCGGATGTCGGCCGCGCGCGCGCGCTGACGGAGCCGCGCGAGCACGCGCCTGGAGAGATCCGCGTACGCGCGGTCGGTCTGCCGCTCGGCGGTCAGCGCCGCCGCCGTGTCGGCGCGCATCGCCGCCACCCAGTCGGCCGGCGCGCCGCCGGCTCCGCGGTCGAGCTCCACGACCGCCGCCTCGAGCAGCGCCTCGCGATCCGCCGCGGTTTCGCTGAGCCGTGCCGCGAGCAGCGTCTGCTCGATGGCGTCGCGCGGCGTCGGCGGCGGCATGGCCGGCTCGAGGACGGCGGCCTCGCCGCTGAACGCCGTCAGCGCAATGTCGAAGCGCGACGCGCCGGCCGCCACGCGCAGATCGGCGATCGCCTCGTCGAGCATCGACAGCATCTGGCGAACCTCGGCGGCGCGGTACATGAAGTGATCGCGCGGCCAGTCGGCCAGCGTCTTGCGCGCCTGCTCGACGAGCGCGAGCCGCTTCTCGGCGTCGGGCGCGGACGCGACGTCGTTGAGCGTGCGCGCGACGTCGTTGGACAGCGCCGCGAAATCGGCTTCCGCCCGCGTCGACATGTACCGCGTCGCGCGCACCGACTCCGCGTACCGATTGGTGCGATCCCAGTCGACGCGGTCCGCGGCGATGTTCACGAGGCGCAACGACACCGCCGACGCGCCGGTCGGCATCGAGAAGATCACACGATCGCCGACGCGCGCGAACTCGCCATAGCTGATGAGCGCCGCGCCGTCCCTCAGGAACACGCGCAGCCACGTCACGTCGTCGGCTTGCGCCGAGACGGTGTCGGGCGCCAGCAGGCAGCCGACCAGCAGCAGGCCCGCTAACGCGCTGAATTTCATGAAGTTTCAAGCGTAGTGCGACATTCGCGGCGCGTCAAGCAAACGCGCCGGCGTCGCAGCTGTGCAAAAGCTGTGGACGATCGGTGAATATCCTGTGGACGAAGCGACACGATAAATTCTTTCCGCTCGGAGGAGCGGCCGCGCCGGCGTGTGGGCGAGTTTTCGCGTCGCGCTTCGCTTGATCGCGGCGCTCGCGTGCGTACAATGCAGACGCTCCCAATAACAACGCCCCCAACGACTCGGTCGCGTACCATCGTGAGCACTGCAGTCCATCGGTTCGAACAATCCATTGCAGGACGCCCTTACCTGATCGAGGTCGCGCACATCGCGGCCGATCGATGGCGGGCGCACATCGTGCGCTCGCCCGGCATTCCGACGGCGCTGATGCCGTTCTACGGCCGGACGCCCGATGAAGCCGCGGCGCAGCTGAGCGGTTGGCTCGCGCGCGCGCACGCGCGCGCCGCCGCCAGCTGAAAGGACGGCCAGTGTAAGATGCCGGCATGAAGAGCGCCGTCTTCCTCGCGGTCGCGCTCGCGGCCGCGGCGCCACAGATCCAGCCCCGCACGCCCGATTTCGCGCGCCAGATCGAGCAGCAAGCCCAGACCGACCTCGCGTGGCGCGCGGCGGCCGAAGGCGTCATGCAGATGGACAAAATCGCCTACCGCACCAAGGTCGGCGATCTCGACATCCCCGCGTTCGTCTTTCAGCCGCTGCGCGTGCGCGGACCGAAGGGCCATCCCGCGATCGTGTGGGTGCACGAGAACATTCGCGGTCATCTGTACGAGCACTACATCCCGTACGTCCGCGAGGCGACGAGCAGGGGCTACGTTGTGATTGCGCCCGAATATCGCGGCAGCATCGGCTACGGCAAGGAGTTCTACGACGCGATCGACTACGGCGGCACCGAAGTGGACGATGTGGTCACGGCCGTGGACGTGCTGACGAAGCAGTATCCGCAGGTCGATCCCGCGCGCATCGGCATCATGGGCTGGAGCCACGGCGGCATGATCACGCTGCTGTCGATCTTCAGGAACCCGACGCTGTTCAAGGCCGCCGCGGCGATGGTGCCGGTGACCAACCTGTTTCAGCGGCTCGCGTGGAAGGGCGTCGAGCGCCAGCATCAGGCGATCGATCCGGCGAACCGCTACGGCGGGCTGCCCCACGAGCAGCGCGAGGTGTACAAGGAGCGGTCTCCGCTGTACAGCGTCGACAAGCTGCAGATTCCGCTGCTCGTCCACGTCGCGAAGAACGACGATGACGTCAACATCGAGGAGGACATGCAGCTGGTCGACGCGTTGCGCGCGCGCAAGCCGTTTCTGGCGGAGACGAAGGTGTACGACAACCCCCCGGGCGGCCACACTTTCGACCGGCGGGTCGACCTGAAGTCGTGGCAGCCGGAAAACACGCGCGAGCAGCGCGACTCGTGGAACCGCGTGTGGACGTTCCTCGACTGGAATCTCGATCCGTACCACGGGCCGGCGGCGACACTCAGCCAGCAGCACTGACGCGCGAAAATCAAGCGCGAGGGAGATCGACGTGTCCCAAGGTTCATTGGCGGGAGGCGGGGTTCATCGCCGCAGCGGGGAAGGCAAATCGTTCTGGCTGATCACCGATCTGCACACCTTCAAAATCGTCGGCGACGACACCAACGGCGCATTCACGGTGGCGGAGCTCATCGGCGACCCGGAGCTCGGCCCGCCGCCGCACGTCCACCGCAACCACGACGAGAGCTTCTACATTCTCGAAGGGACGTTCGACTTCTCGCTGGCCGGCCGGCCCTTCACGGCGCGCGCGGGAGACTTCGTGCATCTGCCGCGCGGGGTGGTGCACAGCCATCGCGCCGCCGGCGGCGCCGCCGCCAAAGCCCTCGTGATTCAGGCGCCGGCCGGCGTGGAGCGGTTCATCGAGGAAGCCGGCAAGCCGGCGACCGATCCGTCACGGCGGCCCGCACCGCCCGAGCCGTCGGAGTTCGGACGAATCGTGGCGATCGCACAGAAACACGGCATCGACGTTCCGCCGGCGTAGAATCGCGGCCGCAGGGTTCTCCATGCACCGACGTGATTTCCTCTCGCGCGTGGCCGCCGTTCCGGCCCTGGCGCGCGGCGGGGCTCGTCAGCCCGGCCGCCCGGCGATTCCCCAGCGCCTGAAGCTGGGCATCGTCACCTACAACATCGCGAAGGATTGGGATCTGCCAACCCTGATCGCGAATCTCACCGACGCCCGCTTCGACGCCGTCGAGCTGCGGACGACCCATCGCCACGGCGTCGAGCCGTCGCTGTCGGCGTCCGCCCGCCGCGAGGTGCGGGCGCGCTTCGAGGCCTCCGCTGTCGCGCTCGGCGGCCTGGGCACGACCTGCGAGTACCACTCGCCCGACGCGGCCATCGTGCGCAGGAACATCGAGGAAACCAAGTCGTGGGTCGTGCTCGCACGCGACCTCGGCGCGCCGAGCGTGAAGGTTCGTCCGAACGGCGTGCCGAAGGCCGTGCCCGAAGAGCAGACGCTCGAGCAGATCGGCCGGGCGCTTCGCGAGTGCGGGATGTTCGGCGGCGATCACGGCGTCACGATTCAGCTCGAGGTGCACGGCGACACCACGTCGCGGCTGCCGCGCATCCGCCGGATCCTGGACTACGCGGGCAATCACCCGCGCGTCCGCGTCTGCTGGAACTCGAATCCAACCGATCTCGCCGACGAAGGCTTCGACGCCAACTGGGCGCTGGTGCGCGATCAGGTGGGCCAGGTGCACATGCACGACCTGTTCGACGAGGCGTACCCCTGGCGCGGTCTGCTGACAGGGCTGGCCGACATGAAATTCGCCGGATACTGCTACGCCGAGATCCCCGAGTCGACCGATCCGCTGCGCGTGCTGAAGTACTACCGCGCCCTCTTCCGCGCGTATCAAAGCCTCTGACGGCCCATCCGCCCGCAGGGCCTTCTGCTTGACAACGCCGTCCGTGTTCCTTAGCGTACCGGCACGCTGCGAGGAGGCTACATGACGTGTTCGCGTCTCGCGCTCGCGGGGCTCCTGCTCCTTGGACTCACGCTCCTGCCGTCACCGGCCGCCGCTCAAGTCCTGTACGGATCGATCGTCGGGACGGTCACCGATGAGACCGGCGCCGCCATCCCTGGTGCGACCGTCACGGCGACACATCGCGAAACCGGCGCCTCGCGCGACGCCGTCTCGGACGGCGCGGGGGCGTATCGGTTTCCAAGCGTCCAGACGGGCACCTACACCATCACGGTGCAGCTCACGGGCTTCCGAACATTCACACGCGCCGATGTACCGGTGACGCTCAACAACGCGACCCGGGTCGACGCGGCGCTCCAGGTCGGCCAGCTCAGCGAGATGGTCACGGTCCAGGCGCACAGCCCGCTGCTCCAGACCGAGCGGGCCGAGGTGCGAGCCGAGCTGAAGGAGCGGGAGTTCGTCAACCTCCCGGTGTCGCTCAACCGCAACTACCAGTACCTGTTCAGGGTGCTGCCCGGTTTCACGCCGCCGGCCGAGGCGCATTCGGTGCCGTCCAATCCCTCACGCGCGCTCGTGTTCAACGTCAACGGCGCGAGCCGGAGCTCGAACAACATCCGGATCGACGGCGTCAGCACGACCAACGTCTGGCTGCCGCACGTGGCGGCGTACGTCCCCGCGCTGGAGTCGCTCGAGACGGTCAACGTCGTGACCAACAGCTTCGACGCCGAGCAGGGACTGGCCGGCGGTTCGGCCATCAACGTCCAGATCAAGAGCGGGACGAATGCGCTGCGCGGATCGGCGTTCGAGTACCACACGAACGACGCGCTGCGGACGCGCAACTATTTCGCGCCGCCGGGAACCTCGAAGGGCGAGTGGCGCTACAACCAGTACGGGGGAACCCTCGGCGGTCCGATCGCGCGCAACAAGCTGTTCTACTTCGTAAGCTACGAAGGGACCAGGGATCACCAGCAGTTGAGCCGCACCGTCTCGGTTCCGACCGCGGAGATGCGGCGAGGCGACCTGAGCGCGTCGCCGACGCCGATCTACGACCCGTTGAGCGGCAACCCGAACGGATCGGACCGAATCGCGTTCGCGAACAACATCATTCCCGCCAATCGGTTCGACCCCATCGTCCAGCGGCTCGTCGGGCTGATCCCGTTGCCGAACCTGCGCAACCCCGATGGCACGATCCCGGAGACGAACAATTACTTCGTGCAGGCGCCGTTCATCCTCAACCGATGGACGATCGACAGCAAGATCAATTTCAACGCGACGAGCAAGCTGAATCTGTTCGGGCGTTTCAGCGTGCTCGATTTCTTCACGCAGAACGGCACCGTGTTCGGCGACCAGCTCCAGGGGCCGGCCCTGGGCAGCAGCAACCCCGGGACCGGGAGCGGCAACACGTACAACGTGTCGGGCGGCGCGACCTACACGTTCACGTCGAACCTCCTGCTCGACGCGTACGTCGGCTTCGTCCGGATGAAGACCGGCGTGGCGCAGTCGGACATCGATCAGCGGAAAGGGCTCGACTGGCTCGGTCTGCCGGGCACCAACGGTCCGCGCTCGTACGAAGGGGGCACGCCGTACTTCGATCTGGACACGTACGCGTCGCTCGGCACCGTCGACACGTTCATGCCCTACTACCGGAAGGACGACCAATACCAGGGGGTCGTCAATCTGAACTGGTTGAAGGGTCAGCACAACGTCCGCGTCGGCACCGACATCTACCATCAGGCGCTCAATCACACGCAGCCGGAAATCAGCGGCGGCACCAGCTTCGGCGCGCGGGGCGGGTTCCGCTTCCGATCGGGCCCGACGCAGATCCTCGGCGGGCCGACGGGCAACCAGTACAACGCCTTCGGGTCGTTCCTCCTCGGGCTGCCCGATCAGATAGGACGGCTGAAGCTGGTCGAGCCCTACACGACGCGCAACTGGCAATACAGCGCGTACGCCCGCGATCAGTGGGAAGCGAGCTCGAAGCTGACGATCTCGTTCGGCACGCGGTGGGAGTACTTTCCGATTCCCACGCGCGCGAACCGCGGCCTCGAGCGCTACGACGTGAACACGAACCAGATGCTCATCGGCGGCGTCGGATCGGTGCCGGAGGATCTGGGCGTCCACGTCAGCAAGACGATGTTCGCGCCGCGGGTGGGCGCGACCTATCGCCTCAGCGACAGCATGGTCGTCCGCGCGGGGTTTGGTCTCACCAACGACCCGTACTCCCTCGCCCGGCCGCTCCGCACCAATCATCCAGCCGTGCTCAACCTGCTGCTCAATGCGCCGAACTCGTTCGCGTTCGTGAGCCGGCTGGCGGACGGCATTCCGGCGATTGCCGACCCGGATCTGGGCAGCGGACGCGTGTCGGTGCCGAGCCCGATCACGGTGTTCACGCTGCCCGACGATTTCAAGCGCGGCCACATCAAGTCGTTCAACGTCACGTTCCAGAAGGAGCTGCGCTGGGGCTTCGTTGCGGAAGCGGCGTACGTCGCCACGCGCCAGATCGATCAACTCGGGTTCCTCGAGCTGAACTGGTCGCCGATCGGCGGCGGAGAGGCGGGCCGTCAGTTGAACCAGAAGTTCGGGCGCACCGGTCAGACGCGCCTGATCGCGCCCATCGGCGACAGCCGGTACAACGCGCTGCAGACGAAGATCGAGCGCCGCTTCGCCAACGGCGTGCAGTTCGGGGCCAACTACACGCTGTCGAAGTCGGAGGGGATCGCCGGCAACGCGAACAGCGACAGCGCGCTCCGCATCAACATCCCGGAATTCTACGACCTGAACAAATCGCTCAGCGACTTCGACCGTACGCACAACCTCAACATCACGAGCATCGTCGAGCTGCCGTTCGGGGCGCACCGGCGCTGGCTGAGCGATCACGGCGTGCTCTCGCAGATCATCGGCGGCTGGCAGGTGAACAACATCCTGAGCTTCTACAGCGGGACGCCGTTCAGCGTGACCGCGTCGGGCACGTCGCTGAACGCGCGTGAAAACGATCAGCGGGCGGACCTCGTCAAGCCGAACGTGGAGATTCTCGGTGGCATCGGACGCTTGAATCCGTACTTCGATCCGCTGGCCTTCAAGCCGGTGACCGACGCGCGGTTCGGCACGGCGGAGTTCAATCTCCTGCGCGGCCCAGGCGTCGCCAACTGGGACCTCGGCGTATTCCGGCAATTCCGGCTGCGGCGCGAGATGGACCTCCAGGTCCGCATGGAGGCGTTCAACGTCACGAACCGGCCGCGGTTCAGCAACCCCGGCGGCAACGTGTCCAATCTTCGGCTGAACCCGGACGGAACGGTGCGCGATCCGAACGGCTTCGCGGTCATCACGGGTACGCAGGACGGCAGCGAGCGGCAGGTACGCTTCGGCGTGCGCCTCGGCTGGTAAGGTAAACCTCCGCGAGCGGGGACGCGCGTCGCGCGGCTACGGTTTGACAGCGGCCAGCCGCACGACGCGCGTGTCGGCCATCCCGAAGTCGCCCCGCGCGGCCGTGTCCTCGTAGCGCACGATGCGAAGGCCGCCGAACAGCTGCAGCAGCTCGTTCGTGTCGAAGACGACCGCGCCGCCGATCGAACGCGCTTTCGTCGCGTCGCGATGGAAGGCCTCGAGAACGACCATCCCCCCGGGGCGCAGGGCGCGCCTGACCTGGCCGACGTACTCGCGGGCACCGACGTAGCTGAGGACGATGAGGTCCCAGGCGGCGTCGCCCCAGTCGAACTCCTCGGCGCGCGCGATGTGGGTCGTGATCCTGACGCCGAGCCGCTTCGCCTCCTCCTGCGCCGCTAGGACCGCGCGGTCGGCGGGATCGAATCCGACCGAATCCCATCCCTGCTGTGCGAGGTAGATCGTGTTGCGCCCCTGGCCCATGCCGACGTCGAGCGCGCGTCCGGGCTTCAGCCCTTTCGTCATCTCGACGAGAAACGCGTTCGGCGCGGTATTGAACGACGGCGTCGGCGCCGTCAGGACGCGGTTCCAGAGCTCGACCTCCGCCCGATCGCCGAGCTTCTTGAGCGTCTCGATCGTCGCGTCGACTTCCTTGTCGCCCTTGCCCTGGCTCCGCAGCGCCGCTCGGTAGCGTTCGTAGATCACGGCGTCGCCGGCGCGCTGGACGTCGGCGGGCTGTTGCGTGATCCACGACCGAAACGCGTTGTACGCCTGCTGCTGTTCGGCAGTCGGCGGCGTGCTGGCGGGCGTCTGCTGCGCGCCGGCAAGCGGTACCATCGACAACGCGGCGACGAGAGCGGTCTGCAGGATGGCGCGAAGGGCTCGCATGCGATCCTCCCGGATGAGTGCGCGTTCGCGCGGTCATTCTATGTTGGACGGACCCTCATGCTAAAATCGAAGGTCCTTCCCAAGCGTGGGCCAGTAGCGCAGTTGGGAGCGCGCATGAATGGCATTCATGAGGTCACGGGTTCGACTCCCGTCTGGTCCACCATTCTTACTTCCGAGTTCTCCGCAGGGGCTAAGTAGCTGAAAACCGGGAGCGTTAACCCGGTTCCAACAAGCCTCTTTCCGTCGAAGCGAACTCCCTCAGGAAAAAACAGCTGCTGCAGGCGCTGCTTCTGATTCAGCGACGACTGCACCCAGAGGTTCGACGCGCTCGGTAGAACGCGCTCAGCGAACGCCAGGATGCCCTCTACGTCCATTTCTTCGAGCTCGGTGGCGTGTCGGTCCATCTGCACGAGCGTGAGCTGCTCGCGCAGTTTGTCGCGCTGTCGGTCGTACCGCTCGATGTCGATCGTTCGCTCGTAGAGAAAGGCCTCGTCCAAACGGTCGAGCCTTTCGTGAATCGCCTTCTGTTTGCGCTCGACCTCGGCAATTCGTCGCTTCGCGTCGGCTTTCAGATCGCGCCACGCGTGGAGGACGCGATCCTTCACCAGGCGCATGAAGCCCGCCGTTGGTTGGAGTCTCGTGAGCTCGTCGACGAACATCTCTTCGAGTTTCGTTTTGCTGATGTTCACCGCGCGGCATCGACCGCGGCAGTGGTAGTACGCGTAGTAGTCGCTGCGGCCTTTCGACCAGCTCGCGGTCAACGGCTTCCCGCACGCTTCGCAGCGGACGTAGCCCCGCAA
>Ga0114129_10002578_pt1 | contig 25189 bp, 27 predicted proteins | sample RhiMetdeltSRZDD1_FD_80071 | JGI IMG/M metagenome (GOLD analysis project Ga0114129, IMG submission 80071) | Populus rhizosphere microbial communities from Tennessee, USA - Rhizosphere MetaG P. deltoides SRZDD1 (version 2) (version 2) | ecosystem: Host-associated > Plants > Roots > Rhizosphere >...
CACGGCGACCGCGCGTCCGCGCCCGGCGCCGCGCGCGGCGGTGAGCCGTTCGGCGAGCGCCTTGATGGCGTCGTCCCAGCCGAGCCCTTTGAACAGCGTCCCGTCGCGGCGCTGCGGACCGGCGAAGCGGTCCGGATGATACAGGCCCTGCAGCGCCGCCTGTCCGCGGATGCAGAGCGCGCCACGGTTCACCGGATGATCCGGATTGCCCTCGAGCTTCACGACGCGCCCGTCGCGATTGCGCGCGAGCACGCCACAGCCGGCCGGACACTCGCGGCACACCGTCGCGAAGAACGAGGCCACGCCGGGCACGAGGTGCTCGTTCGGCACGACCAGCGGTAGGATCGTCTCGGTCGCCTGCTGGCAGCCGCCGGCGGCGGCGGCCGCGCCGGTCCCGGCCACGATCTTGAAGAAGTCGCGTCGCTTCATACGCAGGCTCGCCTCATCGCTCGACGCGCTTCGGCTCGCACTCCCATATCGCAGGCTCGCCTCATCGCTCGACGCGCTTCGGCTCGCACTCCCATCTCAGTGGTGGCACGTCATGCAATCGAGCGGCGCCTGCGCCTTCCGCGTCGCATTCTGCTCGCGATGACAGTCGACGCACCACCCCATGCTGAGCGGCGGCGGGGCGACGCGGAAGCCGGCCACGTTCAGGAGGTCATTGACGAGCGACGGACCCGTGCGCGCCGAGACCGTGGTCATCGTCTCCACCGCACCGTGACAGGTCTGACACTTCACACCGAACTGCACGTGAGCCTTGTGCGGGAAGTACGCGTACTCGGGCAGCTTGTAGACGCGCGCCCACGGAATCGGCGCGCCCTTCGCGCCATACTCCGCGAGCTTCTTGATCTCCGGCTTGTCGGCGGCGGTGATCTTGTGACAGCCGAGACAGCGCTGCACCGACGGCAGTCCCGCGTACTCCGAGCGGCGTGCGTCGGCGTGGCAGTACTGGCAATCGATCTTATAGGTCTGCACGTGGGTGTTGTGCGGGAACTCGATCGGCTGCGGTGACGGACGTGCCGCGGCGGGCTGCCGGCTCCACGACGACACCGCGAGGAAGATGAGGACGGCGAGGAGAACGACGCCCAGCGCGCCCACACCGGCCTTCGTCATCGACAGTCGCACGCCCTCCCGCGAAGTGAACCGGATTGCCCGTTACCATATACACGACGGCCCGACGTTCGTCTAGCGGATTTGCCGCTCAGAGCGCGGCGGCCATCGCGTCGGCGGCGGCGCGCGCGGCGTGATCGAGATCGTCCTCGCCGTGCGCGAGCGAGACGAACGCCGCCTCGTACTGCGAGGGGGCAAGATACACGCCGCGATCGAGCATGCCGTGATAGAAGCGCGCGTAGCGGCCGGCGTCCGCGGTCCTCGCGTCCGCATAGTCGTTCACCGGTCCCGCGCAGAAGAAGCCGGTGAGCATCGAGCCGACACGGTTCACCGTGAACGGCACGCCCGCCTTGCCGGCGGCGTCCAGCAATCCCTGCTCCAGGCGTGCGCCGAGCGCCTCGAGCCGCGCGTAGGCCTTGCGGTCCTCGAGCGCCTTGAGTGTGGCGAGGCCGGCGGCGACCGCGAGCGGATTGCCCGACAGCGTCCCGGCCTGGTACACGCCGCCGAGCGGCGCGACGTGATCCATCACGTCGCGGCGGCCGCCGTACGCGCCGACCGGCAGGCCGCCGCCGATGATCTTGCCCAGGCACGTGAGATCGGGGCGCACGCCGTACAGCTCTTGCGCGCCGCCGTACGCCACGCGGAAGCCCGTGATGACCTCGTCGAAGATGAGCAGCGCGCCGTGCTGGGCGGTGAGCTCGCGCAGTCCGCGGAGGAAGCCGGGAGCGGGCGGCACCACGCCCATGTTGCCGGCCACCGGCTCCACGATCAGCGCGGCGATCTCCGGGCCGCGCGCGGCGAACAGCTCGCGCGCGGAGGCCAGGTCGTTGAACGGCAGCGTCAGCGTGAGCGCAGCGAGGGCCGCGGGCACGCCACGGCTGTCCGGAATGCCGAACGTCGCACCGCCGGACCCCGCCTTCACGAGCAGGCTGTCGGCGTGGCCGTGATAGCAGCCGTCGAACTTGACGAGGAGATCGCGGCCGGTGGCGCCGCGCGCGACACGAATGGCGCTCATCGCCGCCTCGGTCCCCGACGACACCAGGCGCACCATCTCCATCGTCGGATACGCCGCCGCGATCGCCGCCGCGAGGTCGACCTCCTGCGCCGTCGGCGCGCCGTAGCTGGTCCCGCGCTCCGCGGCCGCGGCGACCGCGTCCACCACCACGCGCGGGGCGTGACCGAGCACGAGCGGACCCCACGAGCCCACGAAGTCGAGATAGGCGCGCCCGTCGGCGTCCCAGAGCTGCGCGCCCTGCGCGCGCACGATGAAGCGCGGCTCGCCGCCGACACCGCGGAAAGCGCGCACCGGACTGTTGACGCCGCCGGGAATGCGCTGCTCGGCGGCCGCCAGCAGCCGGCGTGAGGCGGTCGGCTCGTCGGGATCGAGATCACCGACGTCAGCCCGGTCGAACACGCGCCGCTCGGCGTTCCAGCGGTAGGCCGCCAGCGCGCGCACTTCGCGCCCGACGACCGAGAGGACGACGTAGACGGCGCCGGGATAGGCCGGCTCGCCCTTGATGAGCGCCTGGCCGCGATCGGTCTCCGAGAAATACGCGCCGGCGTTGGGATGCGAGTGATAGATAACGGCGAAGGTGAAGCCTTCGTCGACCAGCCGATTGAGCCGCAGCGCATCCAGCGGATCCATGTAGTACGCGTTGCGCGCCGTGCGGGGAAACGACACGGGATCGCGCGCGTGCATCTGGTCCTGCACGTTGCGACAGGGCATGTGCTTGCGCTCGGTGCCCCGGACGAGGATGACGCCGCAGCACTCGTTGGGATACTCGGCGACCGCCTGTCGCTTGAGTGCGGCGAGCTCTTCGGGGGTGATCAGCATGCGCCCCCCGCCAGCGCCGGAATGATGGCGACCTCGTCGCCGTCCTTGAGCGGCATGGCGAGGCCCTCGATGGCCTCGCTGTTCACATAGATCGAGACGTGACGGTGCAGCTCGCCCGCCTCGTTTCGCACGAGCCCCTTGAGGCCCGTGTGCGCGGCCTCGAGCTCGTCGAGCATGCCGCGCACGTCCTTGGCGCGCACCTCGATGCGGTCGCGGTTCCCAGTGGCGCGGCGAAACGGCGTGGGGATGTAGACGGTCACGGACATGATCGGTGCCGGCCTCCTACCCGAGACTCAAATACCGCTCGCCGGTGTCGGGAAGCACCGTGACAACGAGCTGCTCCGGCGCCATGGCGGCGGCGACCTCGCACGCCGCCCAGGCGGCCGCGCCCGCCGAGATCCCCGCGAGCAGCCCCTCCTCGCGCGTGAGCCGACGCGCCCACGCCGTCGCGTCCTCGTCCTTCACCGCGATGATGCGATCGATGATCGAGCGGTTCAGCACGCCCGGCACGAACGACGCGCCGATGCCCTGAATACCGTGCGGGCGCGCCTGGCCGCCCGCGAGCACCGGCGACTTCGCCGGCTCGACGGCGACGACGCGCACGCCCGGAATCTTTTCCTTCAGCACCTCGCCGACGCCGGTCAGCGTGCCGCCGGTGCCGACGCCGGCGACGAACGCGTCGAGCCGGCCGCCGACGGCGGCCAGGATCTCCAGTGCGGTCGTGCGCCGGTGGATGGCCGGGTTGGCGGGGTTCTGGAACTGCTGCGGCATGAAGTAGCCGGGATGCTCGCGCACGAGCTCCTCCGCCGCGAACACCGCGCCCGACATCCCCTCGATGGCCGGCGTGAGATGGATCTCCGCTCCGAAGCGGGCGAGGAGCCGCTGACGCTCCACGCTCATGTCCTCGGGCATCGTCAGGATCAGGCGGTAGCCCTTGACCGCGGAGACCATCGCCAGCCCGATGCCCGTGTTGCCGCTCGTTGGCTCGACGATCGTGCCGCCGGGCTTGAGCGCGCCGGTGCGCTCGGCGTCCTCGATCATCGCCAGCGCGATCCGGTCCTTCACGCTGCCCCCGGGGTTGCGCGACTCGACCTTGGCCACTACCGCGGCGCCCCCGGGCTTGGGCAGCTTTTGCAGCCGCACGAGCGGGGTGCCGCCGATCAGCTCGAGCACCGACGTATGAATCGTCATGGGCCCTTCCGTTAAATTAAATGTGGTACATCGAGCGCGCGCGGCTCTCCCGCTCACGCGCCAGCGCGACCAGATCGCCGAATGTCACGCGGTCGACCACCTTGGATACCGCCTCCGAGATCTCGAGCCACAGGTCCGCGAGATCGGGGGAGGCGCTGACGACAAACGCCGACCGCGTCCCCTCGACCGCGCGCAGCACCGCGCCGACCGTGATCTCGCCCGGGTCGCGCGTCAGATGATAGCCTCCCGTCGACCCGCGCTTGGACGTAAGCAGACCAGCGCGCTTGAGCGACAACAGCACCTGCTCGAGATAGCGCTGTGGGATCGACTGTCGCTCGGCGATCTCCTGGATCGGAATCAGCCCGCGCTCACGCTGCACCGCAAGGTCGAGCATCGCCTTGATCGCGTACTCGCCCTTGGCCGAGATCCTCACCGCGAGCGCCTCACCGCCGTCCCAGACCGCGCTCGAGCAGGCGCGCCGCCTGGCGCGCGAAGTACGTGATGACGATGTCCGCCCCCGCGCGGCGGATCGACGTGAGCGCTTCGAGCATCGCGCGCTCCTCGTCGAGCCAGCCGAGCTGGCCAGCGGCGCGGATCATCGCGTACTCGCCCGAGACCGAGTACGCGGCCAGCGGCACCGCGAACTCGAGCTTCGCGCGCGAGATCACGTCGAGGTAGGGCAGCGCGGGCTTGACCATCACGATGTCGGCGCCCTCGTCGAGGTCCAGCGCGATCTCGCGCATCGCTTCCTGGCCATTGGCCGGATCCATCTGGTACGAGCGGCGATCGCCGAACTGTGGCGCAGAGCCCGCGGCGGAGCGGAACGGCTCGAAGAAGCACGAGGCGTATTTCGCGGAATAGGCCATGATCGGCGTCTCGGGGTACGAGGCGTCGTCGAGCGCCTCGCGGATCGCGCCGACGCGCCCGTCCATCATGTCCGACGGCGCCACCATGTCGGCGCCGGCCTCGACGTGCGAGACCGCCGTGCGCGCGAGCAGCTCGAGCGTCGGGTCGTTCTTGACCGTGCCGTCCTCAACCACGCCGCAGTGGCCATGGCTCGTGTACTCGCACAGGCACACGTCGGTGATGACAAGCAGGTCGGGAATGGTGTTCTTGACCGCGCGCACGGCCTTCTGCACGATGCCGTCGTCGGCGTAGGCCTCGGAGCCGCGCGGGTCCTTTTCGGAGGGGATGCCGAACAGCAGCACGGCGGGAATGCCCATGCCGGCGGCGTCCTTGCACTCCTTGACGAGCTCGTCGATGGAGAACCGATACTGGCCGGGCATGGGCGCGATGGGCTCGCGCACGCCGCGACCGGGCGCGACGAACAGCGGGTACACGAAGTCGTCGACCGACAGGGCTGTCTCCCGCACCAGCGTGCGGATCAGCGGCTTCTCGCGCAGGCGGCGCGGGCGGAACATGCCAGGGGCCATCAGTCGCTCCTCCTCCCCCGGCGTCGGGGGGGTGTCGGAATCCGAGCGAACCACTCGGTGATCGCGCGTGCGAGCGCGGGGATCGTGTATTCGGCGGGCATGATATCCGTCGGCAGCCCGTACTCGGCGGCGGTGGCGGCCGTGATCGGCCCGATCGACGCGACGGCCACGCGCCCGCGCCACGCCCGCCGCTCCTCCTCGCCGAACATCTCGGCGAAGTTGCGCGCGGTCGACGACGAGGTGAACGTCACCGCGTCGATGTCGCCGGCGCTGAGCGCGTCGCCGAGCCGAGCGCTATTGCCCTCGGCGCGGCGCGTGGCATAGGCCGGCACCTCGACCACGTCGACCCCGAATGCGCGCAGCGACGTGACCAGCACGTCGCGGGTCTGGGCGGCGCGCGGCAGCAGCAGGCGATCGCCGCGGCCGAGCAGCCCGCGCAGGCGCTCGACGAGGCCCTCAGCGCGATACTCCGCCGGCACGACGTCGACGCGCACGTCGTGCTCGCGGAGGGCGTCGGCGGTGGCCGGTCCGATGGCCGCCACGCGCCGGCCCGCGACATTCGCCCACGTGAGCCCGAGCGCGCTCAGACGGCGATCGACCATCGCGACGCCGTTGACGCTCGTGAACACGAGCCAGCTGAACGTCGACAGCGCACGAAGCGCGGTGTCCAGCGGATCCCACGACGGAGGCGGCACGATGACGATCGCGGGCGCGGCGATGACGCGCGCGCCGGCCGTTTCGAGCAGTTGTGTGAAACGCTGCGCTTGCGCGGCCGCGCGCGTGACGACGATCGTGCGCCCCTCGAGGGGGCGCGCGCGCTCGCGCGGAGTCGCCCGCGCACGGGTCGAGGAGCGCGGGGGAGCGCCGCGCTCAGCGCTCACCGCTTACCTCCGCCGGGCGCAACGCCACCACGTCGGCGGCGCCGCGCGCGAGCAGCGCCTCCGCGACGCGTCGGCCGAGCGCGGCGGCCTCGGCGGCCGTGCCCTCGCCGTGCTCGCGCAGAATCTCACGGCCGTCTTCGCTAGCGACGACGGCGGCCATGACCACGCGGCCATCGAGATAGCGCGCGTGGGCCGCCATCGGCGTCACGCACGAGGCGCCGAGGCGCGCGAGGAACGCGCGCTCGGCCTGCGCGCAGGCGCGCGTCGGCGCGTGATCGAGCGGCCGGAGCGCGGCCAGCGTCGCCGCGTCGTCGGCGCGCGCCTGGACCCCGAGCACGCCCTGCCCCACCGCGGGGACCCAGACGTCGGGCGCGAGCGGCGTCGCAGGGCGCGCGGCCATGCCGAGCCGGACCAGCCCGGCCGCGGCGAGCACCACGGCGTCGTAGTCGCCGGCGTCAAGCTTTGCGAGCCGCGTATCGACGTTGCCGCGGATCGGCAACACGCACAGATCGCCGCGCAGCGCGAGCGCGAGGGCGCGGCGCCGCGGGCTCGACGTCCCCACCCGCGCGCCACGCGGCAGCGCGTCGAGCCCGCTCGCGCCGCGGGTGATCAGCACGTCGCGGGCGTCTTCGCGCTCGGGAAACACGGCGAGCGTCAGGCCCGGGGGCACCTCCGCCGGCAGGTCCTTGAGGCTATGCACGGCGACGTCGGCCTCGCCGCGCAACAGCGCGTCCTCGATCTCGCGCACGAACAGCCCTTTGCCGCCGATGGCGGCCAGGCGCACCTCCGCCCGCCGATCGCCCTCGGTCCGCATCGGCACGATCTCCACGCGCGCGCCGGCGGCTTCGAGGGGAGCGGCGACCGCGCGCGCCTGGGCCAGGGCCAGACGGCTGGCGCGCGTCGCGAGGCGGATCATCCCCGTCGCCCCAGGCCGAACAGCTCGTGCACGAGCGCCAGCCACGAGCGGTGCGCGCCGGCGCGCGACGACTCGCGCAGCTTGGTGATCGGCACGTGCAGGATCTTGTTCACGATGCCGGCGGAGAGCGCCTCGATCGCCGCGCGCGTCTCCGGCGAGGCGTCGGGCAGACGCGCCAGCGTCTTGCGCACCTCGCCCGCGCGAATCTCCTCCAGCCGGTCGCGCAGCGAGACGATCGTCGGAATGATCTCGACGTCGCCGAGACGCGCGCGGAACTTCGCCACCTCGCGGTCGACGATGGCCTCGCCGCGCTGCGCCTCGCGCAGCCGCTCGCGGATGTTGGCGTCGACGACCGACTGCAGATCGTCGATGTCGTAGCGGTAAACGTCGCCCAGATCCTCGACCCCCGCCTCGACGTCGCGCGGCACCGCGATGTCGACGAAGAACAGCGGCCGCGCGCCGCGGCCGCGCACGACGGCAGCCACGAGCTCGCGCGTGACGATCGGCGTCGGTGCGCCCGTCGAGCTGATGACGATGTCGACGGCGGCCAGCGCGGTGGGCAGCTCCTCGAACGGCACCGCGGTGCCCGAGAGCGCCCGCGCGAGCTCCTGCGCGCGCGACCACGTGCGGTTCACGACGTAGACGGGAAACGCGCCCTGCTCGACCAGATGCTTGGCGGCCAGCTCGCTCATCTTGCCCGCACCGAGCAGCAGCACCGCGCGGCCGCTCAGTCCGGCGAAGATCTTGCGCGCCAGCTCCACGGCCGCGAAGGAGACCGACACGGCGTGGCGCGCGATGTCGGTCTCGGTGCGCACGCGCTTGGCAACGGCGAAGGCCTGGGTGAAAAGCGCATGCAGGCCGGGTCCGACCGCCTCGCTGGCCTGCGCGAGCGCGAAAGCGTCTTTCACTTGCCCGAGGATCTGCGGCTCCCCGACCATCATCGAGTCGAGGCTTGCGGCGACGCGGAAGACGTGGCGAATCGCGTCGTCCTCGGTGTGCGTGTAGAGCAGGCCGTCGACGGCGAACGGCTCCACGCCGCGCTGGCGGCAGAGATGCCGGAAGGCCGCCGCGCGTGCCTCGCCGGGAACGTCGGCGACACCGTAGACCTCGATGCGGTTGCACGTGCAGAGCACGACCGCCTCGCGCAGCGCGCCGCCGACGACGAGGTCGCGCAGGATCTCGCGGACCTTGTCCTCGTCCGCGGCCAGCTGCTCGCGCAGCGCGAGCGGCGCGTTCTTGTGGCTGAGGCCGGCGGCGAAGAGCGCCATCACACACCGTGCCGGCCGGGCAGGAAGAGCCCGGCGCCGAGGGTAATCACGAGCGCCGCGAAGCCGATGATCGCGAAATACGCCGCCCGCCGCCCGTGCCAGCCGCCGGCGGCTCGACCGGCCAGCGTGCCGGCATAGATGACCCACGCGACGACCGAGAAGAACGCGAGCGGATCGAAGGCGAATACGCTGCCCCACGCGGTGCGCGCCCACACCGCGCCGAGGATCAGCCCGGTCGTGAGGAACGGAAACCCGAGCGCGAGCGTGCGATACGTCCAGTGGTCGAGCGTTTCGAGGGGCGGCAGCCGATGGTAGAAGCGGCCCGGGCGCTTGCCGCGGAGCTCGCGGTCCTGCAGCAGATACATGATCGCCCCGGCGAAGTTCAGGACGAACGCGGCGATACCGACGAGCGCCAGCGCGATGTGGATCCAGATCCACGCGTTGCCGAGCGCGGGCGCCAGTGCGGCGGGGCGCGCGGCGGAGGACTTGAGGCTCAGTACGACGACGACGGGCATGACGAACGCGCCGAGCACCGTCACGCCGGACTGCCGCTCGACGAGCATCTCGAGCAACACGACGACCCAGACGGCGACGGACACGGCGTTGGCCAGCGTGCCGAGCGGGGGCCGACCCATCTCGATCGCCAGCAAGAGCAGGGCGAAGGTATGAGCGACCCACCCGACCAGCGTCGTCAGCGAGGCGAGACGGTGGACAAGCGGCTGGCGCTGGACGAGATGCGCCAGCGCCAGTCCCATGGCGCACACGTACGCGACGATCGCGATGCTTAGCAGGTGCGGGTGCATGGCCTAAAACGCCAAAGGCATCGGGAGTTTACCACATTCCCGACTTTTTTATCGGGATCCAGGCCAGCCCCGGATGTCGCCTCAGTGGCGACGCGCGAGATCCAGAAGCGCCGGCAATGGTTTGACGAGGCCCTCGCGGCGCGCGACAAGATCCAGATGCGGCGAGGCCCAGTCCTCCAGCAGCGGCGGGCCGCCATTCCAGCGCTCTCGGCGGTCGAGCTCTTTCAGGTAGGCGCGGCAGGCGCGGCAGCCGGAAACCATGTATCCCGCGTCCTCGCCCTCCGCCTGCAGACGCTGGAGGTCCTTCGTTCCCTCGACGCCGCACAGCGGGCAGCGGAGCTTTGCGAAGCCCCACGCGCCGCCACAGAAATGACATGCGAGGCGGCGATGGCCGCCCTCGATCACGTCGGCAAAGCCGGGCGGCGCACCGCAGAACGGGCACACGCCGCGCCCCCAGTCCACGCCGCTCAGGTGCTCGCGGGCCGGTGCGAGCCACGCCTCGAGTGCCGGTCGCAGAGTCGCGTACGCCAGGTACGCGACCGCCGCGGGCTCGAGGCCGCTCGCCGCCTCGATGGCGCCGTTGCCGACCCCCTCCCGCCTCGGGAGGAGCGCCTCGGGCCCGACCGCACGGGCGTCCCACGCGCCGGCCAGCCGCTGCAGCCTGGCCGCGCGCGCGGAATCGACGGCGGCGAGATCTTCCATCGCCGCCCCGAGCAAATCTTCGAGGCCGCCGGCGTCGAGCGGCGGCGGCTTCTCCGCGGCGAGCGGAAGACCGCGAGCCCAGATGTCGCGGCAGCGGTCGGCCGACCAGGACGGTGCGCGGCGAGGCGGCGTCCACGCGCTCCAGCGCTCGAGCATCTCGCCATAGCGCTCGAGGCTCGGCGCGAGCGCGCGCCGACGCTCGAGCAATTCTCGCCACGCGTCCCGGAGGTCGGTCATGCCTGCGACGCCTCGGACGCGAGCCTGCCGCTGGTCGCCACCAGGAGACAAAACGGAACGGGGGCCGCGATCCGGCCCCCGTGAGCCAAATGAGCCGTCGGTTAGCCTTGGATCGACATGACGACGACGTAACGCAGGATGAAGCCACCGACGAGGACGAGCACGGCCGACACGGCGCCGAGCGCGCGAACGCGGCCTCCGAAGAAGTTCAGCAGGAGCGGCAGGATGAGGCCGGCGCCGACCAGACCGCCCCAGAACAGTGGCGCGAAATGGCCGCTGATGAGTGGCTTTGCGGCGGCACCGAGCAGCGCGAGGAAGATCGCGAGCACGAGGATCTCGATCAACATCGAATAGCGGTCCGCGACCTCGATCTTGTGCCAGCTGTCACCCGCCCGACGGCCGCTCAGCGCCATGATCAGCGCGACGGCCGCCATTCCCGTTGAGCCGCCCGAGGCGAGGAACAACGCGCCCATCAGCCGCGCGTCGGCCCAGAACGGCAGCGCGGAGTTGCTCAGCAGTACGCCCGTATAGCTGGCGAGAAAAAAGCCGAAGAAGATGCCGACGAGCGAGATCTTCCGCCTCAGCGCGTGCATCGACTCTGACGACGTGAACGACAGCACCGCCGACACGAACGCGAACGCGCCGAAGACGCCAACCGCCCATGCGCCGATCGACATCGGATCCCAGAACTTGAAGTGCAGCAGCATGTTGAGGAAGCGCACCGGCACGCCGAGATCAACGATCAGCAGCACGCCACACACGAGCACCAGCGGCAGCGCGAGCAGGTAGCCGATCCGGGCGACGGTCGCGTCTCGCCGCGAGCCGAAATTGTCGGCAATGGCGCCGGTGAAGTACGCGCCGCCTGCGATACCACCCAGGAAGAAGTACCAGACGATCGACATCTCCCAGCCGGGGACTTTCAGCATCTCAGGCGTCCCCCTTTCCGCGCTCTCGGAACGCGAGCACCGCGCCGACTCCGACGAGGATCGCCGAGCCGATTGACAGCAAGGAGTCGACCACGACGTTGCGCTGCGGCCGCTGCGGATTGTCCGGCAGGTTGTATGTCGCCGGCTTGGCCAGCAGCAGGAAAAACGCATTGAGGCCGCCCAGGAAACCCTTGCTGTCGGCGCCGTAGAGCTGCGCCTCCTTGAAGCCCATGGCCTTCAGCGTCTCGACGCGCTTGCTCGCCTTGGCCACCAGTTCGTCACGGAAGCCGAACTGGATCGAGTCTGTCGGACATGCTTTCGCGCAGGCAGGGCCGAGGCCGTTGTGGATCCGGTCGTTGCAGAACGTGCATTTCTTCGCGGTGCCGGTGTGCTCGTTGAACGCGACGACGCCGAACGGGCACGACGCCACGCAATATCGGCAGCCGTTGCACACGTCCTGGTTGATGTTGACTGTCCCGTATTCGGTGCGATAGATGGCGCCGGTCGGGCACGCTTCGAGACAGCCGGCCTGCGCGCAGTGCTTGCAGACATCGGACATGAGGAGCCAGGCGAGGTCGCCACCGGGCTTGGCACCCGGCGCCTCGACGAACCGCACGAGCCGGTACGTCTGATCCGTGAAGTGGGCGTGATTCTGATAGGTGCCCGTCCACTCGGGCGTTTCGAGCCCGAGCTCGTTCCACTGTTTGCACGCTACCTGACAGGCCCGACAGCCGATGCACAGTGAGGTGTCCGTGAACATCGCGAGCGTGCGCGCCATGACTAGACCACCCCCTTCTTCACGTTGCAGACGAAGGCTTTCGTCTCCTGGATGAAGACGTTGGGGTCGCCGACGGTGGCCGACAGGTCGTTGGCGATGTCGCCCTTGCTCCCCGGGAGCTGATCCACGCCCTTCCACCCCCAGTGCCAGGGCAGGCCGATCTGGTGGACCGTCTTGCCGTCGATCGTGAAGGGCTTCAGACGATTGGTGACCATCGCGGTCACGTGCACCTTGCCGCGGGGGCTCAGCACCGTTACCTTCTCGCCGTTTTGGACGCCGAGCTCTTTGGCGAGCTCGTGACTGATCTCGGCGAAATGCGAATGATACAGCTCGGCGAGCATCGGCAGATAGCGTGACATCACGCCCGACAGGTGATGCTCGGTGAGCCGGTACGTGGTGATGACGTACGGGTAGTCCTTGTTTCCGACGCCGGCCAGCTCATTCTTGCCATCGGCCACCGCCCAGATCTTGGCGACCGGATTGTTCTGCTGCTTGCTCAACAGATTCTTCGTCGGCGACTCGATCGGCTCGTAATGCTCCGGGAACGGCCCGTCGTTGAGCGGACCGAAGAACCCGCCGACGAGGTCGGCGCGCATGATGAACGGCTTGTCACCGTTCTTCGCGTCGGGCGCCAGCAGAGGGTTGAAGTCCGGCACGTCGAGACCGACCCACTTGCCCGGCTTGTCCTCCGGCTTCGCCGCCGGCGCGTTCGGGTCCCACCAGATCAGCTTCTTCTTCTCGCTCCACGGCTTGCCCTGTGGGTCCGCCGCCGCACGGTTGTAGAGGATGCGGCGGTTGGCCGGCCACGCGAAGCCCCAGCCATGGCCGAGATAGTCCTTGTCGTCGGCCGGCTTGCGTGAGGCGGCCTTATTGATGAGCTTGCCGTCGGGGCCTTCGACGGTGACGCCGGTGTAGATCCAGCAGCCGGACGTCGTCTTGCCGTCGTCGGTGAGATGGCCGAACGTGTTGATCGGCTGGCCCTTCTTGTACACGACCTTGCCGTCCTTGTCGGTGATGTCCTCGGTCGCGACGCCGTTGATCTCCTTGAGGACCTCGACCATGTCCGGGTGATCCGGCTTGCTGCCATACGTGAAGCTCGCGGCCAGGAAGCCCTTGTCGCGCGGCTTCTTCGAGCCCGCATACATCTTCTGCAGGCGATGCGCGAGCGTGCAGATGAACTGCGCGTCGGTCTGCACGTCGCCCGGCGGGTCCACCGCCTTTTCGTGCCACTGGATCAGCCGCATCGTGTTGGTGAGGGTGCCGTCCTTCTCCGCGGCCGGTGCGGCCGGAATGAAGAACACCTCGGTCTTGATGTCCTTGGGGTCCGTGCCGGGCGCCTTCCACACCTCGGCCGTCTCCGTCAGGAAGATGTCGACGACCAGCAGCCAGTCCAGCTTCTGCATCGCGGCCCGCGCGAGCTTGGCGTTGGGACCACCGACGGCCGGGTTCTGCCCGTCAGCGAGGAAGCCCTTGATCTTGCCCGCGTACATGTCGGCAAAGATGTGCTGATGGCTGTAGGCGTCCGCTGACGCCCGCTTGGGGAGCCAGTCGTAGCCGTAGTCGTTTTCTTTCGTCGCCGCGTCGCCGTAGAACGCCTTCAGCAGGCTGACGGCGAACTTCGGGAAGTTGGTCCAGTAGCCGCCCTTCGGCGTCGACTTCTCGAGATATGTCTTGAAGTCGGGGTGCGGGTCGCGCAGAGGCATCGGCAGATACCCGGGCAGCTCATGGTAGAGCAGCTCGAGGTCTGTTGCCCCCTGCACGTTGGCGTGGCCGCGAAGGGCGACGACGCCGCCACCCGGACGGCCAATATTGCCGAGCAGGAGCTGGAGCATGCACAGCGAGCGGATATTCTCGACGCCGTTGGTGTGCTGCGTGAGGTTGAGCGCGTACGTGATGCTGCCGGTCTTCTCCGGCCCCGACGTCGAGCAGTAGAGCTGGGCGACCTCTTCGAACCGCGCTTTCGGAATGCCGCACACCTTCTCGACCATCTCCGGCGTGTAGCGGCTGTAGTGGCGCCTCAGGTGCTGGAAGACCGTGTGAGGGTCTTTCAGGCTGGGATCGCGCTTCGGATTGCCCTCGCCGTCGAGCTGGTACTTCCACGACGCGCGGTCGTACGACTTCTTGACCGGATCGTAGCCGGTGAACAGGCCATTGAGCTCCGTGGCGTTCTTGAACTCAGGATCGAGCAGGAACGACGCGTTCGTGAAGTTGACGACGTAGTCCTTGAAGTAAAGGTTCTTCTCGATCGCGTAGTGCATGAGACCGCCGAAGAACGCGATGTTGGTGCCCGAGCGCAGCGGCACGTGGATGTCGGCGGCGGCGCTGGTGCGCGTGTAGCGCGGATCGACATGGATGAGCTTGGCCCCGCGCTCCTTGGCCTTCATGACCCACTGGAAGCCGACAGGGTGGTTCTCGGCCATGTTCGACGTCGCCATGATCACGTCCGAGTTCTGGACGTCGATCAGGTTGGTCGTCATCGCCCCGCGACCGAACGTGGTCCCCAAAGCTGGGACCGTGGCGCTGTGTCAGACCCTGGCCTGATGCTCGTGGTAGACGATGCCGAAGGTTCGGTTCAGCTTCGACAGGAGGTAGCACTCCTCGTTGTCGATGCAGGCCGAGCCCAGCGACGCGATCGCCTCCAGTCGGTTGACCGTGACCAGCTTGCCGTCCTTGTCCTTCTCTTTCTCGATGAAGTACTTCTCGCGCGTGTCGTAGTAGCGCTTGGCGATCTGGTCGTACATCCAGTCGATCGGCTTCTCTTCCCACTTGTCGGAGCCGGGCGCGCGATAGAGCGCCTTGGTCGGTCGCAGCGGGTTGTTGGAGAGCTGGATGGTCGCGGCGCCCTTCGGGCACAGCCGGCCGAGCGTGTGCGGCGTATCGGGGTTGCCTTCGATATCGATGATCTTGCCGTCTTTGGCGTAGATCAGCTGGCCGCAGCCGACGGCACAATACGGGCAGACGCCCGCGAACGCTTTCGCTTCCTTGATCTTGAGCGAGACCGCCGCCGCTTCCACAGGCAGCAGATCGGGGCCCGCGCCGAGCGCGCCTGCCGTGGCGGTGGCTCCCCCGTACTTCAGGAAGTCACGACGTGAAAGGCTCATCGACGCCTCCTTATCACCACTCTGGACTCGAGAGCTCGTCCCAAACGCGCCGAACGACGACGATGCGGTGTGGCCGATCGGGCGGTCCCTCGAGCTTCACGATGTCGCCCGCGTTGAGTGTGGCGAGGTCCGCGCCGGTGCCGGCGTCATCGCTGACCACCAGCAGCTGATCGGAGCAGGACAGATCGGTGCACGCGCCTGCGACACCCTTGAGCCGGACGGTGTGTCGGACGGGATCGACCGCGACGACGAGATGACGACTCTGCTGGATCGAGTCGGTGAGACTCATCGGGATATAGCCTCCTCAGCATCGAGTCCCGGCAACTAAAGCCGGTCATAGGCTGGGAGAATCGTAGGCGGTCAGACCGCCGATGTCAACCTTGCACTACCGCGTATCCCACTGTTCCTGTGAACGTAAGCGCGAGTCGTCGGGGCGCTCGACCGGGGCATACAGCCGTCGCCGCTCGTCAAGGATGCTTGCCGCCTCGGCGCGCGTGCCGGCCCGCAAAAGGCTCATGATGCGCTGACGGCTCGCGAGATCGACGATCGGCGCGTCGATCACGGGGTTGTAGAGCTTGCCCAGCTCGCGAAGGATGCCGTCGACGCGTACGTGGTCATCCAGATAGGACGCCGCTTCGCGAAAGAGATCGAGCGCATAGTCTTCGCGCTTGTTGCGGCCTTTGTCTTTGCCGCCGAAGCGCCGCTTGAACGCTTTCTCGGCCGCGGACTCGATGGGCTCCTCAGCCATATTCCTCAGCCGCGCGACACGGGCTCGGCGTCCAACAGGAGCGCGTCGCCGGCGTAGAGGTTCAGCCCGTCGGGGCGCACGTAGCCCACCACCGTGACGTTCAGCTGCTCGGCGAGCGCGACCGCCATCTCCGTCGGCGACGTCCGCGACGCGACGACCGGCACGCCCATGCGGGCTGCTTTCAGCAGCATCTCGGACGAGATGCGGCCGGTGGAGAGCAGCATGCGATCGACGGTCGGGATGCCGGCGAGCAGCGCGTGTCCTTTCACCTTGTCGACGGCGTTGTGACGACCGACGTCCTCGGCAACGACGAGGAGACCGGTGCCGTCGAAGAGCGCGGCGCCGTGAATGCCGCGCGAGCGCTGATACTGCGTCGCGGCCTGAAAGAGCCGCTTCATCCCGTCGGCGAGATCGGCGGGACGCACACGCAGCGAGGAGTCGAGCCGAGGGAACAGTCGATGGTCGATGCGAAACGTGATGCCGCCGCCACAGCCCGACGTGAGGATGCGCTCCGTCGGCAGGGTCACCGGATGCGTGAGCGTGACCTCGGCGCGGCCGTCCACCGCGGAGACCTCCACGCGCGCGATCTCGTCGACGCCGGCGATCACTTTCTCCATCCATAGATATCCGACGACCAGCGCCTCGAGCATCATGGGTGAGCAGAGCAGCGTGAGGAACTTCTCGCCGTTGACGTGAATCGTGAGGGGCTGCTCGCGGACGACGTCGCCGGCCACTTCGCTCACGCGACCGCCCCGAACGGTGACGTACGTGCGCATTGCGCGCTTATTTTAGCGCGGATCTCGGGTACCGCACGCGCACCAGCACCAGGCCGTGGGCGGGCGCCGTTGGTCCGGCGCGGCGCCGGTCACGCGAGGCCAGCACCTCGGCGAGCCAGCCGGCCGGCCGGGCGCCACGGCCCACCTCGACGGCGCTGCCCACGAGATTGCGCACCATGTGGTGCAGAAAACGATCCGCGGAGATCAGCACCGCGACGAGCGCGCGGCGGCGGAGCACGTGCATGGCGCGCACACGGCACACGGGATCGGCGTCGCGGCCGGGCGCGGCGCAGAAGGCGCTGAAGTCGTGACGTCCGCGCACCGACCCCAGCGCCGCACGCATCGCGGCGAGATCGAGCGGATCCGGCACGTGCCACGCGAAGCGGCGGCGCAGGGGATCGGCGATCGCGGCGTTGTCCAGCACGTAGAGGTAGCGCTTGCCGAGCGCGGCGCGGCGCGCGTCGAAGGCTGCCGGCGCGTCGTCGGCGTGCAGCACACGGACGCTCGGCGGAAGTGCCGCGTTCAGCGCGGCCTGGACGGCCGCGGCCGGCAGCGCAGCCGTGATCGAGAGCGACGCCGTCTGGCGCAGCGCGTGGACGCCGGCATCGGTGCGACTGGCGCCGATCACGCGCGCGTCGGGACCGAGAAAGCGGCGCGCGGCTTCGAGGAGCGCGCCCTGCACCGTCGGCACGTCCGATTGGACCTGCCAGCCGCGGAACTCCGTGCCGTCGTAGGCGAGGACGAGACGAACGGTGCGCGTCGCTATTGCGGGCGGCGGCGCGACACGCGATCCGGCATCAGCGTCAGCCAGATCACCGCCACGAGCACGAACAGTGCGATGCCGACGAGATCGCTCCACTCCAGACGTCCCAGCAGGGACTCGGCCCCCGCGCGCTCGAGCCAGGTCTGGCGCTCGAGGTCCTTCGGCTCGTAGGCGAGCGGCGCGTAGCCGGCCCAGGCGTTGACGAACCGCGCGACGGTCGGCACCGCGACCCAGGCGACGAGCAGCACGGTGAGGACGAGCGCGACGTTGAAGCGAGCGTGACGGCCGAATGGATGCCGCGCTCGGCGAAGCGTCGTCATCCGCGACGTCCCGCCGGCGCTGCGGCGCTACCGGCCGAGCAGGAGCTCGGCGATCTGGACGGCGTTGGTCGCCGCTCCCTTGCGCAGCTGGTCACCCACGACCCAGAAGTTCAGGCCGCGCGGGTGCGACAGGTCTTCGCGCACGCGGCCGACCCAGCAGTCGTCCTGTCCCTCGACGTCGACCGGCATGGGATAGCGCTGCTGCGCCGGATCGTCCCAGACCTTGAGCCCCGGGAACCGGCCGAACAGCTCGCGCGCTCCGTCCGCGGTGATCTTCTCCTCCGTCTCGACGTTGACGGCTACGGAGTGACACGTGAACACGGGAACGCGCACCGTCGTCGGCGAAATGAGCAGATCGGGGGCCTCGAGAATCTTGCGCGCCTCGTTCACGAGCTTCCACTCCTCGCCCGTGTACGCATCGGCGCCGAACTTGTCGATGGCCGGGATCAGGTTGAACGCGATGCGGTGCGCGAAGTGGGCCGGCACCATGCGCTCGCCGCGGGCCCACGCGAGCGTCTGCGCCTTCAGGTCTTCGATGCCGTTGACGCCGGCGCCGGAGACCGACTGGTACGATGTCGCGACGACACGGCGCAGCCGGGCGACGTCGTGCAGCGGCTTGAGCGGCATCACCGCGACGATGGTCGTGCAGTTGGGCGACGCGACGATCCCGCGGTGGCCCTTCACGGCGTGGGCGTTGATCTCCGGCACGATCAGCGGCACGGCCGGATCCATTCGCCACGCGTTCGACTTGTCGACGACCACCGCGCCCGCCTTGGCGATCATCGGCGCATATTCCTTCGCCTGGGCGGTGCCCGCGGAGCAGATCGCGATCTCGACGCCCTTGAACGCGGCCGGCTCGACGCGCCCGACACGCACCGACTCGCCGCAGAACGTCACCGTCTTGCCCACCGAGCGCTCCGAGGCGAACGCGCGCAGCTCGCGCACCGGGAACTTTCGCTCCTCGAGGATCTTGAGGGTTGTCTGCCCCGCGGCGCCCGTGGCGCCGACCACCGCGACCGTCACTCCCGATGCCATCAGCCCTCCAGCGCGCGTACGACGTGATCGCCCATCTCGCGCGTCCCGAGGGTCTTGTCGCCGGGGCGGGCGATGTCGCCCGTCCGCCGGCCGTCCTCGAGCACGCGCTGCACGGCGGCCTCGATCCAGCCCGCCGCGTCGGTCATGTTCAGAGAGTACCGCAGCAGCAGCGCCGCCGACAAAATGGCGGCGAGCGGGTTGGCGACTCCCTTGCCCGCGATGTCGGGTGCCGTGCCGTGCACCGGCTCGTAGAGTCCGACGTTGCGACCGCCCGCCGCCGCCGGTCCCAGCGAGGCCGACGGCAGCATACCCATGGAGCCGGCGAGGATCGCCGCCTCGTCCGAGAGGATGTCGCCGAAGGTGTTCTCGGTCACGATCGTGTCGAAGTGGGTCGGCTTCTGCACGAGGGCCATCGCGCAGTTGTCGACGAGCACGTGCTCGAGCGCGACGTCCGAGTACTCCTTGCCGATGCGGGTGACGACCTCGCGCCAGAGCTGCGAGACGACGAGCACGTTGGACTTGTCGACGGAGGCCAGACGGCGCCGCCGCTTGCGTGCGACCTCGAAGCCCACGCGCGCCACCCGCTCGATCTCGCGCGTCGTGTAGACCATCGTGTTGACCGCGCGCTCGCCGCCGTCGGCGAAGGCCTCACGGCCGCGCGGCTCGCCGAAGTAGAGCCCGCCCGTGAGCTCACGAATCACCATGAGGTCCGTGCCCTCGACCACCGAGCGCTTCAGCGGTGAGGCGTCCACCAGCATCGGGAAGCACATCGCCGGCCGCAGATTCGCGTAGAGGTCGAGCTCCTTGCGCAGCGCCAAGAGTCCGCGCTCGGCCCGTTGCTCTTGCGGCAGGCCGTCCCACTTCGGCCCGCCCACCGCGCCGAAGAGGATCGCGTCCGCCCGCCGGCACAGCGCCAGCGTCTGCGGGGGCAGCGGAGTGCCGGTCGCGTCGATAGCGGCGCCGCCGATGAGCGCCTCCTCGAACGCGAACGTCACGCCGGTGCGCTTGGCGATGGCCTGCAGCACGCGCACCGCCTCCGGCGTCACCTCGTGGCCGATGCCATCGCCGGGCAGGACTGCGATCGTGAACGTAGGCATGGTTAGACCCCGCCGGCTTCCTTCGTGCGCTGACCGGACTGCAGCATCCGGTTGAGCGCCGACAGATAAGCGCGCGCGCTCGCCTCGATGACGTCGGTCGACGATCCCTTGCCCGAAACCACGGTGCCGTCGAAATCGACCTTCACCGCGACCTCGCCGAGCGCGTCCTTGCCCGACGTCGCGGCGCGGATCGCGTAATCCTGAAGCCGACCCTTGAGCCCCGTGATGGCGTCGATGGCGGCCAATGCGGCGTCCACCGGGCCGTCGCCGACGCCGGAGTCCTGATACGACTCGCCATCCTTCTTGAGCTTCACGGTGGCCGACGGGATCACGCCCGTGCCGCTGATCACGTGCAGGTACTCGAGCTGATACACGGCTTTCGTCTGCGTCGCCTCGTCGGTGACGATGGCGATGAGATCCTCGTCGTAGACCTCTTTCTTGCGATCGGCGAGGTCCTTGAACCCCTTGAACGCGCGGTCGAGATCCGAGCCCGCCAGATCGAAACCCAGGTCCTTGAGCCGTGCCGCGAGCGCGTGGCGGCCGGAGTGCTTGCCGAGGACGAGCTTGTTCGACGGCCGGCCGATGTCCTCGGGCTTCATGATCTCGTACGTCAGCTTCTCCTTCAGCACGCCGTCCTGATGGATCCCCGCCTCGTGCGCGAAGGCGTTCTCGCCGACGATGGCCTTGTTCGGCTGGACGTGCACGCCCGTGATGTGGGAGAGCAGCCGGGAGGTGCGGAAGATCTCCTCCGTCCGCACGGCGGTGTCCACGCCAAAGAAATCCTTGCGCGTGCGCAGCGCCATCACGATCTCTTCGAGCGACGCGTTGCCGGCGCGCTCACCGATGCCGTTGATCGTGCACTCGATCTGCCGCGCGCCGTTCATCACACCCGTGAGTGAGTTGGCCACGGCCTGCCCGAGGTCGTTGTGGCAGTGGACGGAGAGCACGAATTTCCCCGCGTGACGCTTCAGCCGCTCCTGGATCCGCGTGATGCGCTCGCCCCACTCGCGCGGGATGGCATAGCCGACCGTGTCCGGGATGTTGATCGTCCGCGCCCCCGCGTCGACGCAGGCCTCGAGGACGTCGCACATGTAATCGAAGTCCGAGCGCGAGGCGTCCTCGGGCGAGAACTCCACGTCCTCGCAATAGCCGCGCGCGTGGCGTACCGCTTCCACGGACGCTTTCATGACCTCGGCGCGCGACTTGCGCAGCTTGTACTTGAGATGGATGTCGGAGGTCGCGACAAAGGTGTGGATGCGCGGCCTGGTCGCGTACTTCACCGCCTCCCAGCACCGGTCGATGTCGCCGAGTCCCACGCGCGACAGGCCGCAGATCGACGGCGCGCCCGGCAGCGTCCCGACCTGCCGGGCCACCTCGCGCGTCGCCTCGAAGTCCTCGTCCGACGAGATCGGGAAGCCGGCCTCGATCACGTCCACGTTCAGGCGCGCGAGCTGCCGGGCCATCTCCAGCTTTTCCATCGTGTTCATCGAGAACCCGGGCGACTGCTCGCCGTCGCGAAGCGTGGTGTCGAAGATGATGACGCGGTCCATGGCCTTCTCCCCTTCCTTGCCCGTCACGAATGGTCCTTGCTTGGCACGTCGACCGGCACGGCCGCCGGCGTGTGCCCCACGATCAGTCGTCGCACCGGCCCCGAGGCGGCGTAGCCGCCGAACACGAGGAACAGCAGCACCTCGTGTTTGGTCGCCACGATCATGCCGGCCAGGACGACGATCAACAGCGTCTGTACAGGCGGGCGCTTGGCCCAGTCGAACTCCTTGAAGCTCCAGTAGCGGAACGTCGACACCATCAGCAGCGCGACGAGATAGGTGACGACGGCCAAGCCCACACGCATCCAGCGGGTCAGCTCCTCGCCCTGGAGCAGGATCACCAGCGAGCACGCCACGGCGGCGCCGGCCGGGATCGGCAGCCCGACGAAGTAGCGCTTGTCGGTGTTGCCGGTGATCACGTTGAAGCGCGCCAGCCGCAGCGCACCGCAGATGACGAACAGGAACGCGGCGAACCACGCCGGCCGTCCGAGATCGCGCAATGCAAACGAGTACAGCAAGAACGCGGGCGCCACCCCGAACGAGATCACGTCGGCCAGCGAGTCGTACTCGACGCCGAACTGGCTGGTGGCTTTCATCAGCCGGGCCACCCGGCCGTCGAGCATGTCCATGATCATCGCGACGAAGATCGCGAGCGTGGCTTCGGTGTACCGGCCGTCCACCGTCAGCAGCATCGCGAAGAAGCCGCAGAAGAGGTTGCCAGTGGTCAGCAGGCTGGGCAGCAGGAATACGCTCTGCCTCCGCCGCGCGCGCAGCTCCTGCCACGGGCGTCGTCGCGGCCGCTTGCCTCCGGGTCTACGCGGGATCATTGTAACGATGGCTCGGCGTGCGGCATGAACCGCAGGTGGCCCGTTCTAGGTGCGGTGTGGCTGCGCTCCGCGGTCATCCCTTGGCCTGTTCTAGGTGCGGTGTGGCTGCGCTTGCACTCAACCCTCATGGCAGCAATCCGATCACGGTCACGCCGCCGATGACGCGGTCACCCGGCCGCACGCGCACGTCGCTGCCGCGCGGCACGTAGCAGTCGGTTCGCGAGCCGAAGCGGATCATGCCGTAGCGCTCGCCGGCGAGAAGCTTGTCACCCGTCCCCACGCGGCAGACGATGCGGCGCGCCACCACGCCGGCGATCTGCACCACCGTGACGCGCGCGGCGTCGCCCTGCAGACGCACGGCGCAGCGCTCGTTGTCGGCGGCGTCCGGATCGTAGGCGGCGACGAACCGGCCCGGCGTATAGATGACGTCGGTGACCAGGCCACTGATCGGCGCCCGGTTGACGTGGACGTCGAGCGGCGACAGAAAGATCGACACGCGCGTGGACGGCCCGACGAACGGATCGAGCGCGTCCTCGACACCCAGCACGCGGCCGTCGGCGGGCGAGAGCACGCCATTGGCCACGGCGGGAATCTCGCGCTCGGGATCGCGGAAGAAGCCGAGCGACGCGAGCGAGGCGCCCCAGAACGGCAGCGCCAGTCCGCGGTGGCCCAGCATTCGCAGGCCGATGGCGATCGCCGCCGACCCGACGATGAAGGGCCATCCCTCACGCGCGATGGGAAGCTTGCCTTGCATCACTACATTCTCGGCGGCTTGATCCAGGACATCATCGAGCGCAACCGCTTGCCGACTTCCTCGATCTGGTGATCGGCGTCCCGCCGCCGCATGGCCAGGAAGCCCGCGCGGTTGGCCTGGTTCTCGAGGACCCACTCGCGCGCGAACTGGCCGGACTGGATCTCACTGAGGATCCTCTTCATCTCTTTCTTCGTCTCCTCGCTCACCACGCGAGGACCCCGCGTGTAATCGCCATACTCGGCGGTGTCCGAGACCGAGTAGCGCATGTACGCAAGACCGCCCTGGTAGAACAGGTCGACGATCAGCTTCATCTCGTGCATGCACTCGAAGTACGCGACCTCCGGCTGATAGCCGGCCTCGACCAGCGTCTCGAACGCCGCCTTGATGAGGTGCGAGACGCCGCCGCAGAGCGTGGTCTGCTCGCCGAACAGGTCCGTCTCGGTCTCTTCCTTGAACGTGGTCTCGATGACGCCCGCGCGGGTGCAGCCGACGCCGCGCCCGTACGCCAGCGCGAGGTCGCGCGCCTTGCCCGTCACGTCCTGCTGCACGGCGACGAGCGCCGGCACGCCCGGCCCCTGGGTGAAGAGGTCGCGCATGACGTGGCCCGGCGCTTTGGGCGCGATCATCGTGACGTCAACGTCCGGCGGCGGGACGACCTGGTTGAAATGGATGTTGAAGCCGTGGGCGAACATCAGCATCTTGCCCTTGCTCAGTCCCTTGCGGATCGACTCCTCGAACACCTGCCGCTGGGTCTGGTCGGGGAGCAGGATCATGACGATGTCGCCCGCCTTGGCGGCGTCCGCCACCGGCGCGACCTTGAGGCCGTCTTTCTCCGCCTTCGCCCAGGACTTGCTGCCCTGGTAGAGGCCGACGACGACGTCCTGCCCGGAGTCCTTGAGGTTCAGCGCGTGGGCGTGGCCCTGACTGCCATAGCCGATGACCGCGATCTTCTTGCCGCGGAGCAGGCCGAGATCGGCGTCCTGGTCGTAATAGATCTTTGCGGGCATGCGTCTTCCTTCCTTTGTCTGCTTGGGTTAGTCCGCGAAGCCCACCACGCGCGGGTCCTCGGACACGCGCGGACGCTTCGTCGGCTCGGCCTTCCGGACGCGCGTCTTGGGCCCGCGCGAGATCGCGACCTTACCCGTGCGCACGATTTCCTGGATGCCCATCGGTCGGAGCAGCTCGATGAGGGCCTCGAGCTTGCCCTCGTCGCCCGTCGCCTCCAGCACGAACGAGACCTGCGTGACGTCGACGACCTTGGCCCGGAAGATTTCCACGGTGCGCAGGATCTCCTCGCGATGCTGCGGCTCGGCGTTCACACGGAGCAGCATGAGCTCGCGCTCGACGTGGCTCTCGTCGGTGAGGTCGTTGACCTTGATGACGTCGATCAGCTTGTGCAGCTGCTTCATCACCTGCTCGATGACGAACTCGTCGCCGGTGACCACGAGCGTCATCCGCGAAACGGTGGGATCGAGCGTCTCGCCCACCGACAGGCTCTCGATGTTGTAGCCGCGGGCCGAGAACAGCCCGGCCACGCGCGAGAGAACGCCGAACTTGTTCTCGACGAGGACGGAGATCGTGTGCCGGCTCGGCTCGGTACCGTTCATCGTCATTGTTCTTGCCTCGGCCGTCGAACGGCCTGCGGCTTCGTACTGCCACCGCGCCCCGGCCCAGCCGTGGCGCGCCTCGGTGTCTTTCTTCGTGGGGGCCCCGACATGGCCCCCACTCCCCCCATCGCTCGGACGCGCCCCGGCCCAGCCGTGGCGCGCCTCGGTGTCGCTGTACGGTGTCTCATCTCAGAACCCCGTCTGGGACTTCTCGGCGCGATCCCGGACTTCCCGCGTCGGCGGGGCCAGGATCATGTCGGTGTTGGCGCCGCCGGCCGGCACCATGGGGAACACGCACTCGTCTTTGTCTACGATCACGTCGAGGATGACGGGGGCGGGGGTGCTCAGCATCTTTTCGATGGCCGGCACGACCTCGCTGGGCTTGGAGACACGCAGACCGACGCAGCCGTACGCCTCGGCCAGCTTCACCCAGTCGGGGATCTGCGGCAGGTCGATCGCGCAGTAGCGCTCCTTGTAGATGATGCGCTGCCACTGCCGCACCATGCCGTGCCCGCTGTTGTTGATGATGACGGTC
>Ga0114129_10002579_pt1 | contig 25178 bp, 23 predicted proteins | sample RhiMetdeltSRZDD1_FD_80071 | JGI IMG/M metagenome (GOLD analysis project Ga0114129, IMG submission 80071) | Populus rhizosphere microbial communities from Tennessee, USA - Rhizosphere MetaG P. deltoides SRZDD1 (version 2) (version 2) | ecosystem: Host-associated > Plants > Roots > Rhizosphere >...
GGATGCCCTGCTGAATCCGCGCGACCGGTCGTACTCGGTGCCGCAGCTCTTCGACTTCATCGATCGCAACGGCCTGACGTTCGGGCGCTGGTACTGGCAGGCGCCGTACCTGCCGCAGTGCGGCGCGATCGCGACGACCCCGCACAAGAACCGGTTGGCGGCGCTCCCCGAGCGCGAGCAGTACGCCGCGGCGGAGCTCTGGCGAGGCACGATGACGTGCCACAGCGTCATCGTCCGTCGAGCCGATGCGAGCGAAGGCGCGAAGATTCGCTTCGACGACGAGCGCTGTCGGCGCTACGTGCCGCTTCGTCTGCCGACGACCGTGTGCATCCAGGAACGGCTTCCTGCAGGAGCAGCAGGAGTGCTGTTGAACAGAAGCCATCCGTTTCACGATCTGATTCTTGCCGTCGGTGCGGAGGAGAAGCGGATGTTCGACGCCATCGACGGACGCCGCAGCATTGCGGAGATTGTCGATCGGGTGCGCTTCGACGGCGTATGGCCCTGCGCGCGGACGTTGTTCGAGAAGCTGTGGCGGTACGACCAGGTGGTCTTCGATGCCTCGACGGCTCGATGACTCAGGTGGGCCGGCAATGAGACGAGGTCGTTTCCGCGGGTGCGCGCGAGCCGTGCTTCTGGTACGTGGCCGATCGGCGTGCAGGCCCATTCCGGCAGCGATTCTAATGTGAGGTCCGGATGATGACACGCACAGGATTGTTGCTCAGCATTCTGGCGCTCTGCGGCTCCTCAGTCGTCCTCGCCGCCGATCGGCTTACGGACCGCGACGTCAAGGCGCTCGTCGCGCGCATCGAACAGGGCCGTGATCGTTTCGACGATGCGCTCGACGGTAAATTGAAACACAGCATCGTCCGCGGGCCAGCGGGTGAGGTGAATGTCGGCGATTACCTCAACGATTTCCAGGAGAACATCGACCGCCTGGAGGAGCGTCTGAAGCCGGACTACGCGGCGAGCGCCGAAGCAGGCGCGCTGCTGCGGCAGGCTTCCGCCATCCATCGCTTCTTTCGCCAACAGCCCGCAGGTACACGGGGCGAGAGCGAATGGAACCGGCTCGAGACTGATTTGAAGGCGCTTGCCGTCGCGTATGGGGCTGACTTTCCGCTCGCGGAAAACGCGACCGTCCGACGCATCGGCGATCGCGAGCTCGCGGCGGCCGTCGGCGAAATCGCGAGCACGGCCGATCGACTGAAGAAGTCACTCGACAACGAGTTGAAAAAGGACGCGGCGATGGACAAGCCGGCACGGCAGGCCGTCGTCGGCGAGGCCGATCAGCTGTCGAAGGATGCGAAGGTCCTTCGCGATCGCGTCAGGGACGGCAAGCCGAGCACCGGTGAAGCCGAACGCGTGCTGGCCGGCGCCACGAAGCTGCAGACGTTCATCGACAGCCATCGGGTGCCGGCGTCGGCAGCGGCCTGGACGAACGCGGGCGAACCCATGCAGACGCTGGCCAGCGCGTACCGCGTCCCTTGGCCGGTCACCAAATGAGGATCTGCCTCAACTGAACCGTTCGGCACCGTACTTTTTGTGCAGCGACCCGTACTTCTCCCGTGCCCCGAACGTAGTCTTCCGCTTCCCAATGCACCAGCGTTCTTCTAGGCTTCGACCCGGACGCCGCTTCAGCACCCACGAAGACGAAAACGGGCGGCAGCACACTGACGCTGAAGCCGTCGAAAGAAGCACGGATAAAGCCCGTACGTTGAGCGAGCCCTAAAGAAAGGAAGCAAGCCATGATCATCGTCAGCGGCACCGCGCGCCGGTTTGTGGTAGTCGTCGCGCTCGTGACGGTCGTCGGGTGCTCGCGTCCGCGCGACCCGAGCACACCCGAGGAAGCCGCAGCCCGAGGAGACGAGCTGCTGCGCAAGATGAGCGACACGTTGAAGGCCGCACCCGCGCTGTCATTCACCGTCGCAGAGTCGCACGAGCGCGTGCGCCGGAACGGTCAGAAGGAGCCCTACACGCTGACGCGCGAGGTCATCGTGCGGCGTCCTGATCGTCTGTGGTCGCACACGACCGGCTCCGATAATCGGAATATCAAGGCCACGTACGACGGCAAGACCGTCACGATCGTGGGTGATACGCAGAAGGTCTACGCGACGATCAAGGCGCCAGCAACACTGGATGAAACGCTCGATCTCGTGAGTGAGCGGTACGACCTGCGGGTTGCGGTCGCAGACTTCCTCTACAGCTCTCCGTACGATTCCTTCGCCGATAAACAGGCGAAGGGTGGTTGGGTCAGGCGGACGACCGTCGAAGGGACGTCCTGCGAGGAGGTGTCGTACTCGATGAAGGCTGTCGACTTCACGCTCTCGATGACGCGTGCGGAACCGACGCTCCCATGCCAGATTCAAATCACGTACAAGGAGGAGCCCGGAAAGCCCGTCTCTCAACTGGTGTTCAGCAACTGGAACCTCAAGACACAACCGCAGGATTCTCAGTTCGTCGCCAATGTGCCGCAAGGCTATGAGCTGATCCCAGTGGTCGAGCGTATCCCCAAGACGGAGCTGAAGGCGGATCCGGCAAAGGCCATGGGCGCTGCGGCCTCGAAGTGACGCGCCCTATGAGGAATTGAAGACACGGAGAACCAACGGAGAGGAATCATGAGGTTGAATAGACGTTCGGGGACGTGCGCGGCTTTACTGGCTGCCGTCCTCCTCACAACTGTCGTTCAGGCAGACCGATCCGTCCGCACATCGCGGAGAGGAACGGTCGTCCAGGGGGAGGAACGAACGGTTGCTGTCGGACGGCGCGGTGCGGCTGTCGCGGGCGAACACGGCGCGGCCGCGGTTGGCCCGCGCGGCGCGGTAGCCGTCGACGATCACGGGGCTGCGGCTGTGGGCCGCCACGGCGCCGTGGTCGTCGGCGAAGAGGGTGCAGCCGCCGTCGGCCGTCACGGTGGCGTCGTCGTCGGCCAGCACTACGAGAGTCACGAGGCGTGGAGGACGGCCGCAGGCGTCGCGGCGGGAGTTGCCACGGGCATTGCGATTGGGACGATGCTATCGAGGCCGCCGGCTGCCTCGACGACGGTCGTTGTCAGTGGCACGAATTATATGTACAGCGACGGCGTGTACTACGCACGGGTGATCAACGGAGGGGCAGTCGCGTACCAGGTTGTCCCGGCGCCTGCGAGCGCGATCATCGCGACGCTGCCGCCCGGGTGCAAGTCCGTGCGGGTGGGCGGCGTTGCGTATACACAGTGCGGGCCGACGTACTATCAGCGCGTCGCAACAGGCTATCAGGTCGTCGTCGTGCACTGATGTGACGTTCAGGCTTTCGGCTTACGGCTTTCGACGTATCGAAATACTCGCCGCGCAAGCGTACCCGAACGCAGTTCGCGCACAGTGAACGAAGCAACTCGCTGTCGCCACCGGTCTTCGGCAGGGGGCGCCAAGAGCCCAGAGTCAAGAGCCCAAAGCCGATTGACGCATTTGGGTTGATCATGTTGCGACGCGTGGCGATCGCGTTACCGACCGTGCTGCTGCTGGCGGTCGCGTCGACGCAGATGATCCTCGCTCGGCGCGCCGACTTGAGCCCGTGGAAGGGCGGCGGCTTCGGGATGTTCGCGTCCGTTGACGGCCTGCCCTTCCGCTGGGTGCGGCTGTATGTGTCCGCGCCGGAGCGCTCAGAGGAGATCCAGCTTCCGCTCTCCATCGAGGATCAGGCGCACCGGGTCGTCACGTGGCCGCATCAGCGGGCGATGCGAGGGCTCGCGCGGTCGGTGATCGCGCGCGAGCAGCGATACCAGCGGCCGGTCGACACGGTCCGCGTCGAGATCTGGCGCGCCGAGATCTCACGATCGCTCGACGTTTCCGAAACGCTCTTTCGACAGATGACGGTCGCCGCGAATGAGATCGACCGCCCGCGCGATCGGTGATCGCCTGACGGACGACGCAACGGCACTTCGGCTCACGTTGCTGGTGCTCTTGCTCCGTCCCCCGACCGAGGGCGCGGTACGCGGGCTGACCTGGCTCGTCGCCGGTCTGGCACTGGCATTTCCGGCCCTCACGCGTTCGGCGGTGGCGTGGCTCGCGCTTGCCGCGCTCGTGTTCGCGCGCCTGATTCTGGATTGGCCACTGTCCGATAACCATATCTACTTGCTTGCGTATTGGTGCCTCGGCATCGGCCTGTGCCTGATCGTGTCATCCCCGTTTGCAGCGATCGCGAGCATGAGCCGTTGGCTCGTCGGCGGCGCCTTTCTGTGCGTGGTGCTATGGAAAGGGATTCTCGCGCCCGACTTCCTCGACGCGCGCTTCTTTCGCATGACGCTGATCACCGATGATCGATTTGCCGATCTGTCGCGCGCCATCGGCGGCCTGAGCGAGGCGCAGCTGCAGACGAACCGGAACGCGCTCGTGGCCCTGCCCGCCGGCGCCGAGGTTATCGACGGTCCCGTGCTCGTCGAGCCTCCGGCGCTGCGAACGCTGGGACTGGCGCTGACATGGGGAGGTTTCATGCTGGAAACTGCGCTGGCGTGGGCCTTCCTGAGCCGCTGGCCTGCCTCAGTGCATCGCAATCGCCATCTTCTATTATTGACGTTTGCCGTCGTGACCTACGCGGCCGCCCCTGTCGCCGGTTTCGGCTGGCTGCTCGCAGCAATGGGGTTGGCTCAGTGCAGCGAGGCGCAGAAGGTACTCCGTCTCGCGTACGCTGCCGCGTTCGTCCTGATCCTTGTCTACGCGGAGACGCCGTTGATGCATCTGGTCCTCGCGGCAATTGCCCAATGAGGCAACACGCCACTCGCAATGCGACGAGCTCGCAGCAGGATCGCACCCACTCTGTTATGAACGCACACGACCAGGGTTCAGACGAGTGGTGGCGCGATTTCTCGCTCGAAGGCGGACTCCTGCTCCGACTGGCATGGTCAGTCGGCCTGCCGCACACCGACGCCGGGCTCGTGCGCCTCGGTCTGATCTTCGCAGCCGTGACGTGGGCGCCCCTTGCGCTGTTGACCGCGCTCGGACACCTGCTTGCGAGTGGCAGTCCGATCCCCTTCGTGCGCAGTCTCGGCACCCACACGCGCCTGTTGATTGCGATTCCGCTGTTCTTTGTCGCGGAGATGGCCTTCAACAGGCGCGTGCGTAACGCGATTGGCGGGCTCGTGGAAGACGACATCGTCCGCACAAACGACCGCCCGCGCCTGCATGGCGCATTGATCGCTGCAACCAGATGGCGGCACACCTGGGTTCTCGAGGCGGGGCTCGCGATCCCCACGCTCTTTCTGATCTGGGGCGGATTCCGAGCGGATATACCCTCTGACGTGATCACGTGGCGCACGACTTCCGGCGGTCGACTGACGCTCGCCGGCTGGTGGTACATCCTCGTGAGCCTGCCGATTTTCCAGTTTCTCTTCTGGCGATGGTGGGCGCGTTTCCTGATCTGGTGCGGAGTGCTGTGGGCGACGGCGCGGCTACACCTGCGCCTCATACCGACTCACCCCGATCTCGCAGGGGGCCTGGGGGTGCTCGGAATCGTCCACGTCGCCCTGGCGCCCCTCGGATTCGGCGCATCAGCAATGGTCGCCTCCACGTTCGCGGAGCAGATCCTGTACGGCGGCGCTCGGCTTCAGAGTTTTGCGTTGCCGCTCACGGGAGTCGTCGTGGGCACGACATTGGTCCTCGTGGCGCCTCTCTTCTTTTTTGCAGGACAGCTGATCAAAGCGAAACAGCAGGGGCTGGTTGAGTACGGCGGCCTTGCCAGCCGCTACGTGCAAGCGTTCGACGCGAAGTGGGTCCGCGGCAATCCCCCACCGGACGAACCGGTGCTCGGATCCGCGGATGTGCAGTCCCTTGCCGACCTTGCAAACAGCTTCGACGTCATCCACAGCATGCGACTCGCACCGATTGCGAGGTCGCAGATCCTCCTGATCCTCGGAGCAACGGCTCTGCCGGTGGCCCCGATGGTCCTATTGGTGTTTCCACTCGACGAGATCGTGAGGGGAATTGTGAAAACGATCCTCAACGTCTGAGGCGAGATTGCCTAATGCTCGACGCGTTCCTCATGTGCTGCGAGCTGGATTCAGAACACGACCAGCCGATGCTCGATCGCATATCGGACCAGTTCCGCGGTCGAATGGACGTTGAGCACCCGCATCATTTCGTACTTGATGGTCTCCACTGTCCGGGGCGAGAGGTCGAGATCCGTCGCGATTTCCTTCATCCTCTGCCCGTTGACGATCAAGCGCAGCACCTCCTTCTGGCGCGACGTCAGTTCGACGCCTGGCGGATGGGCCGGACCAGCCATCAGCGCGAGCACGTCCTCGGTCAGAGCGGGCGTCAAGTACGTCCGCCCCTGTAACACGGCGTCGATCGCGTTGATGAGCTCCTCGCCGCTGGCCTCCTTCAGGACAAACCCTTTCGCGCCACCTCGAAGCGCTTCAGCGGCCAGCTTGGCGTCGGCGTGCATCGTCAGGACAATCACTCTGGCCTGGTCATGATTCGCCTTCAGCCGCCGCAGAGCCTCGAGACCGCTCAGCTTGGGCATCGAAATGTCCATCACGATGACATCCGGACGGAGGCGGGCGGCAGTGTCGACCAGCAGACTCCCATCCTCGACGGCGCCGACGACTTCGAAGCGACCCTGAAGGAGCCGGACGACGCCGTCGGTGAACACCACGTGATCGTCCGCGAGCATCACGGTTGGAAGACGCATGTCTATCTCTTAGCCGTAGTACACATCTCTTTTCAAGTTGAAGGTCATGTGCCCCGCCCCACACCAACACCCAGCCGGGGTCCCCAATTGGGTCAGACCCCGGACGTTCGATTACATACTTTCTCGATTTGGGGTCAGACCCCGGACGGTCAGTTACACACGCCCGGATCTGCCATTTCCGGTCAGGCTCCTCTTTTTCAGCGGCCTGCTGAAGCCCCCGACCCACACTCAGTTGAAAGTCGGTGCGCGTCGAGAGCGCCACTGACCGGCACACGCACATCGACTCTGGTGCCCTGCTGGAATTGAGAGCGGATCGTAACCTGACCCTTCACGATCCGCGCGCGCTCCTCGATGCTCACCAGACCCAGCCCGCCGTTCTGGCGGGCGCCAGCGACATCAAATCCCACACCGTCGTCAACAACAGACAGCGTCAGCGAATCATCGCGGCGTGCGAGAGTCACGGCGGCGTGCCGCGCACGTCCATGTCTCGCGGCGTTTCGGAGTGCTTCCTGCGCAATGCGAAACAGCGACAGCGCTACGGTTGGAACCGCGGGCTCGATGTCCCCCTCCGCGCTGAACTTCACCTGGACGTCGTAGTGACGCTCGACTTCGACGCAGTGCGCCTCGAGGGCCGCAACGAGCCCGATATGCTGGAGCACGCTCGGATGAAGGTCATGGGAGAGGAGCCGAAGAGATTCGGCAACGCCGGCCACACGCGAGTGAACCGAGGAGAGCGCTTGTCGAACGGCGACATCCCGGATATCGCGTCGGTGCACGAGATTGCTGATGTCGACGGCAATCCCCGCCACCTCCTGGCACGAATCGTCGTGCAGGTCGCGCGCGATGCGCGTGCGTTCCGCCTCCTGTGCTGTAATGAGCCGGCCGGCGAGATCTTGAATCTGTCGGTTACTCGCGCGGAGCACGTCCTCGCGCTGTTTGCGTTCCGCGATCTCCGCTTCGAGCGCGCGGCGACGCCGCTCGAGGCTGCTCACGCGCCAGGCGAAAGCGCCTGCCGCGCATCCGGCGACGAGTGCGAACGCGAGTCCGCGGAACCACCAGGTCGTCCACCACGGCGGCGTGATGATCAGCGCGATCGCGCGGCCGGCCGGATTCCATACGCCATCCGCGTTGGCGGACGCGACGCGAAACACGTACCTGCTGGGCGCCAGATTCGTGTAGGTCACCAACCGTTTCGTGCTGTCGATCTCGATCCAGTCGTCGTCGAAGCCCTCCAGCTTGTAGCGATAACGAGTCTGACGCGCCGCCCGGTAGTTCAAAGCCGCGAACTCCAAGGAGATCACGCGATCGGCGTACGTGAGCGCGATCGAGTCCGTCTGGTCGATCGTCTGATGCAGCGGCGATCTCTCGCCGACCGGAACCGGCTTGTTCGCCAGCAGGAAATTCGTGAATACCACCGGCGCGGCAGCCCGGTCCTCGGGCACCGCGTTTGGATTGAACGCGATGAGCCCATGGATACTGGTCATCAGCAGCTCACCGCGCGCCGTCGTGTAACCACCCCGGTTGAACTCCGTGAGCGGCAGTCCTTGGGATGTTCCGTAGACATGAAACGTCTTGCGATCGCGGTCGAGCTTCGACAGCCCGCGACCGGTGCTGATCCAGAGATCCCCCGCCGTCCGATCACCGGGTTGACCGTCCTCGAGGATTGACACAATTCGATCGCTCGCAAGGCCGTCGCGTTCGCGATAGTGGGTAAAGATAGTGCGATGCGGATCGAAGCGGTCGAGTCCGCCGCCAACAGTACCTATCCAGAGCACGCCGGATCGATCCACGTGAAGCGTCCAGATGTTGTCGTCACCGAGGCTGGTCGGGTCCTGTGAATCATGCTGGTAGTGACTGATCATGCCGGTGGCCGGGTCCAGGCGATTCAGGCCACTGCCGAGCGTGCCGATCCAAAGAGTGCCGTCTGGAGCTTCGGCAATGGCAGACGCCCAATCGTTGCTCAAGCTCCTGGGGTTCGTCGGGTCGTGGCGATAGACGGAAAACGTGCCGGCTGCTGGATCGAACCGATTGAGACCACCGCCTCGCGTGCCGATCCAGAGAAGTCCGGAGTGGTCCATGTGGAGGTCGGCGACGGCGTCGTGGCTCAGGCTGCGCGGGTCGGCCGCATCGTGCCGATACGGGGTGAAGCGGCCGGTGACCGGATCGAGACGATAGACGCCGCCACCATAGGTGCCGATCCACAGCGCGCCGTTCTTTGGGTCGTGCTGCAGTGCCGAAACCCACCCGTGGCCCAGACGTCGCGGGTTCGTCGGGTCGGAGGGATAGTGGGCCACTTCTCCACTCCTCGGATCGAAACGATCGAGGCCGCGATCCTGCGTGCCGATCCAGAGAACGCCGTCCCTGTCCTCGGACACGGCCGACACATTATTGCTGGCGAGGGTTTCGGGGATCCGTGGGTCGTGCTGGTAGATCGTAAAGGCCTGCGGCCGCGGATCGTGAACATCCACACCGTTGCCGTGCGTTCCGATCCAGATCAGGCCGGACCGATCGGCCATGATCTCTGCGACATAGTCATGGCTCAAGCTGGTGGCGAGGGTCGAATCGCGGCGGTATGTCTCGAAGATTTGTCGGGTGGCGTCGAGAACGCTCACGCCTCCGCCGAAGGTACCGATCCAGAGCGCGCCGGAAATGTCTTCAAAGAGGCAATCGATGCGATCGTGCCCCAGACTGTGGGGATCGCCGTCGTCGTGGCGGTAGTGAATGAAGCTCGCAGTCGCCGGATCGAAGCGGTTCACTCCACCGCCATCGGTCCCCACCCACAGGGCTCCGGCGCGATCTGCGAGCACATCCCAGACGATATCGTGACTCAGGCTGCGCGGATCCGCGGGGTCGTGGCGATAGATGGTGAAGGTGCCGGTGGCGCTGTCGAGACGGTTCAACCCGCCCATCGTGCCGATCCACAAAGTTCCTGATCCATCCTCCGCGATTGCTCGGACGGTGTCCTCACTCAGGCTGCGCGGGTTCGCCGGGTCGTGGCGATATGCGGTGAACGTGCCGGTGCTGCGGTCGAAACGGTTGAGTCCCGCCGTCGTCCCGAGCCACAGGGCCCCCGATCGATCTTCGTGTATTGCCATCACGACATTGCTGCTCACGCTGCGCGGATTGGCTGGATCGTGGCGGTACCGCGTGAAGCGCTCAGTACGGCGATCGAAGGCGTTCAGGCCGGACCGGGTACCAATCCACAGCGTGCCGTTGCGGTCTAAGTAGATGTCCTCGATGAGATTGCCACTGATGCTGTGCGGGTCGGACGGGTCGTTGCGATACGCGACCACGCTGTAGCCGTCGTAGCGGTTGAGCCCGTTGTTCGTACCGAACCACATGAAGCCGGCGCGATCCTGCGCAAGCGCCTGAACGCGTTGATCAGACAACCCGTCCGCAACGGTGATGTGCGTGAATGCAGCCTGTCTGCCGAGGACTGGAGCTGCGACTGCGGAGCCGGTCGATGCCTTCACGAGAACCGGAGCGTTCACACCGGTGCTGACGACAACCATCAGCGGCGGCAGTAACCAGTCACGTAAAAAGGTTCGTCGCGCCACTTCAGAACAGGAGATTGTTGAAGCGTATCGAAGGCGTACGGGCAGACGCTATTGGACCTTTGGCACCTGTCGCGGGCTCAGCGGAATGTCTTGAGCGGACCCAGACGATCGGCCATGCGAACCAGCTCAGGCAGAGAAGATGCCTGCATCTTCGTCATGACCTGGGCGCGGTGCACTTTGACTGTCTTCACTGACGTTCCGATGAGTAGCGCCACCTCCTTGTTCAGCTTGCCAGTGACCACGAGCGCCATCACGGTCTGCTCTCGCGGCGTCAACATGTCAAAGCGGTGACGGAGTTGCTGGTATTCGTCGCGTGCGCGATTGCGCGCGGCGTCCAATGTGATCGCCCGGCGCACGGCGTCGAGTAGGCAGTCTTCCTGAAAGGGCTTCGTTATCACGTCCAGCGCCCCCTCTTTCATGGCGCGGACGGTGAGCGGAACGTCTGCGTGGGCCGACAGAAAGATGACCGGCATTTCGATTCGGGCCGTCTTGAGCATCTGTTGAAGCTCGACGCCCGTTGTTCCGGGCATTTTGATATCCAGCAGGACGCACCCGTGCTCCTGGCTTGGAGACCGGGCCAGCAGTTCTGCCGCACCAGGAAAGGTCTCGACGCCGAAACCCACGGAGGTGAGCAGCCTCGCCAGTGCCTTTCTTACCGACACATCGTCGTCGACGACGAAAACAGTTGGAACTCTCATGAGAACATCCATCGACGGAAGCCGTTCCTCAGTTCGTCAGCGACCGCGGTCGCGTCCGCAGACGTGCATCTGCCTGCTCGAGGAGCTTTGCCGCGTCTTTAAGCCCAACCACGGAATTCTATGAGAGGGGCAGGGTGAAGCGAAACACGGTGCCCCCCGCCGGCCGGTTGCCCGCTGACATCGTGCCGCCGTGCGCGTGAACGATCGCCCGCGCAATCGGCAGTCCCATGCCCATTCCGGACTCTTTCGTTGTGAACAAGGGTTCGAACGCCTGCTCTTCGGCTCCGTCGGGCAGACCGCAGCCGGTGTCGATTACCGAGACCTCGACAGCGCCCTTGTCTCTGGCCTCCGTACGAACGACTACGGCTTTCGCCACATCGGCATCGTGATCTGCGATCGCCTCGATTGCGTTCATCGCGAGGTTCAACACCACCTGACGAAGTTGCACACGCTTCCCACGAACGAGAGGCAGCGACGGTGCGAGCTGGAGGTCGAACGACACGTTCCGGATGACGGCCTGGCTCGTGACGAGCATGGTCGTATCACGTACGACATCGTTGATATCCAGCAGCTCCTCTTCCGAGACGTCCTTGGAAAGCATGTCGCGAATCGCGCGAGTGACATCCGAGGCTCGTTGAGCGTCAGCGACGATATCGGTGAGAATGTGTTCCACCTCGATGACATCCGGCGGAGTGGCGTCGAGAAACCGGCGCCCGGCGAGCGCATTTCCGATGATGCCCGTGAGCGGCTGATTCAGCTGATGTGACAATGCTGCGGTCAACTCGCCCATCGTCCAGACTCGCGTGGCGTGTGCCAGCTCGTCGCGGCTCCGCTGCGCCTCGACTTCGGCGCGCTTCCGCGCGGTGATATCGGTGTGCGTGATGACAGCTCCCCCCTCGACGCTCTTCAGCGGAACCACGGACATCAGCCACCAATGGTCCGTCCGCGTGTCCGAGCAGTATTCGAAAGCGAATGCTGGTGCTGAACCGTCGAGGACGCTGTTGATGCCGTCGGAGGCGCAACGAGCGATGGACGATCCTCGATCGGCGGCAGCGGCCCACACGTCGATATAGGAGGCACCAGGTTCATCCGAGAACTCCGACATCTCGCCGTTCTGTCGCGCGTTTCGCCAGCTCTCGTTCACGGCCACAATCCGGCCGTCTCGGCCGATGACGGCAACGAGGCTCGAGATTGACGTCAGGATGCTCGACTTCAGCAGGTCGCTCGACCGAAGCGCGTTCGCCGCGTTCTGACGTTCTTCGACGAGCGCGCCCACGCACATGAGCGGCACGGTCGCAGAGATGAGAAACACTTGCAGTGTCCTGATCCGTTCGTCGGCTGAGATCGTCGGGAATAGCCCGTCACCGTACAAAGCGCTTACCACCGCGACGAGCACTGTGCCGAGCACCGCCAGTCCGACTCCAGCCGAACCGAAGCGGACCGCCGCCCATAGCAGGAGTGGAAGGAAGGGCGCGAGCGGCGCGTTCGCGAGCCCAATTCGCCCCGCGTCAACCGACACCGCCAGCGAAACCAGGATCAATCCTCCCCCAATCGCGGTTGCTTCGAGCCAGCGGCGTCGGGGCCATTCCAGAAGTCGATGGCCGCTGTTGAGAACTCCAGCAATGGCCGGGACGATGGCGAGCTGCGCCAGCACGTTCGACGGGAAGCGCATCTTCCAGACCATCCAATAGTCTTCGCCGTTGATCAGGCTTACAACGCCGGCATCGAGGAACGTCGAGACCAGTGGCGCCAACAGGCCGCCGATCACGAGGAACACCGCAACGCGACGAAGAGTGTCGAACTTCGAGGGCGCGTCGCTCCAAACCCGGATGATGCCAGCCGCGAACAGCGCTTCGCTGCAATTGGTGAGAAAGACGGCCGTGACGAACGCTGGAGACCACACCCGAAGTTCGACGGCGAAGTGTGCGCCGGCTGCGCCCAACAGCACGCTCCACCAGCGCGCCGGAGGCACGAAGAGAAGGAGTGCTGTCACAATCGCATTTGGCGGCCAGAGTACGGAGGGAGTCGCCGGCGGAAGTCTCAGCTTCAGCCCGACCAATGAACCGATGTAGTAGGCTGCGCCTGCTGCGAACGCAATCCGTATCGGAGTGCGTGCTCGAAGAAGAACGGCCAAGGGCGCGCCACTCAAGCTGCTACACCTGATGAATCCGCTCGACTCTGCAACAACGTTCGGAGCCAGTCAAGAACACATCCCGCAGCCTTCGCTGAGAGGCGCAGCAGAGTCGATCGCTGCTCCGGCACGAGCGGTTCGCATCGGTCTTGTTCTGAGCGCCGGCGGGCTCCGTGGCGCCGCTCACGTGGGCGTACTGCGGCAGCTCATTCAACACGGCATTCCGATTGACGCGATTGTTGGCGTCAGTGCCGGCGCTGTGGTTGCCGCATATTACGCTGCGGTCGGGCTGGAGCTCGACGAGATGATCGGCGACGCTGCAGCATTTCGCGGCCGGCATCTCCTCACCCACAGCCTGAATGTGCACCTTGGCCATCACTTCGAGGGCCGTCTCGAACGATGGTGCGGCGTGATTCCCTCTCGCCTCCAGCAGCTCGAAACGGCGAGCTTCGATCGCCTCCATCACGGCATTCAGTGTTTGGGGATTGTCTGCCACGACCTCCGGAAGCGGCGGCCGCATTATGCGTATACCGGATCTGTTGGCGGTCTCAGACTCAACGACGCGGTGCGGGCGAGTGCGTCGATACCACGACTCTTCCCAGCCGTTTCAATACGTTGCGGGAACGAAATGCTGGAGCTGACCGACGGCGGCGTCAGCGATTCAGTGCCGATCGCATTCGCACGGAGCCCGGCAATCGGCGCGACGCACGTCGTCATCTCGGATTGCCGTTGGGTGGGACGGATTCCGTCAATGGATGCGACCACTGCATGGATTCGCCCACGAATGATCAGCACGGGCACGCTGTGGTCACCACATAAGGGCCTCTCGCCGGCCGTTCGGGAGGGCGAGGAAGCCGTCACAGAGGCGATCCTCAACAGGATTCGAGCCTGGCTGGAAGGTCGCCCCGATGTTTGAATGGGAAATCGCGCCTATTGCAACAGCTTCCTGACGGTCACGAGCTTGATTGGTTCGCTCGCGTAATCGTCGACCTCAACGCCGGCGGGCCCGCCGGCCTTCACGCGCGCCGCCGCAGCCATCGTCCCGCTCCCCAATCCAACGTCGTCGACATCGAACTGCACCAGGGCCAGGTCATAGCCCTCGCGCGGCTTGGCATTCACTTTGGCCCCGCCGATGAAGGCCATCGGCTGATCGGTGACGGCGACGATAGTGCGCCCTTTGGGCGTCGACTGCTGGCGTGCGTAGCGAATCGTCCACTTCTGTTTGCCGGCCTCGATGTAGCCGTACGAGGGCGCGTTACGCAGCGACGCGGACAGCGCGCTCGATCCGCCTGTCTTCAGCGCTTGCAACGCTTTGTCGCGCTCTTCGTCGTTCGCATACCGCTCGATGTGGATGCGAAGTGTGGTCGCGGCAGCTGCCGCGTCGTCTTTCACGTGAGCGTTGGCGCTGAACGTTTCCGGCGGCTTGTTCCTGTTCTTGTCTTGGGCCGGCGACATCGGCGACGGCAGCATGTTGATCATTATCAAAACAGTGAGAAGACGCACGGTTCAGCTCCTTGTGTCAATGCGGATGGATATTCCATATCGAAGACGGGCCGCCGACTCCCAGGCCGTTTCTCGATCGCATCGAGAATACCCCGATTCAGCGCCCTTTGATCAATCGTCCGGCCGCGGGGCAACGTCCGATCGGCGACAACGAGAACGCGACGAGCGTTACGATGATCCGTGTGCTATGGCGGAATACCTGTATCTCACCACCATCGGCCGGCGAACCGGACTGCCGCGGCAAATCGAGATCTGGTTCACCGAGCGCCCGGGACGGTTCTACATCATCGCAGAGCATCGTGAGCGCGCGCAATGGGTGCTCAACATTCTGGCGGACTCGCACGTCCAGGTGCGCGTCGGTGACCGTTCGTTCGCAGCGGTTGCCCGCCCTGTCTCGGAGGAGCGTGACCCGGACCTGGTAGGTGCCGTCAAAACCTTGTCGGAGACGAAATACGGATGGAGCGATGGGCTGGTGGTCGAAATCATCCCAACGGAATGAGTAACGCTGCGCTACGGGATCCCGCGGTGCGGTGTTGCTCCTCGCTCAAGTACTGCCCGGTATTCCCGGTCGTCGCGCCTTGCATCGCCCGCCCTCGATGCACGAGCTGCTTCGCGATCGATCACCAGAACATCGACCTGAGTGTCCCGAAGCACGGCCAGAATTACAGACGTACCGACTCGCGATCTTTCGGTGGTAACTTCCTGCATGCGACTGTCGTTCGGCGAGCGGCATCGGCGGAGTGCGGATCCTCAAGCAACGCTTGCTCGATGTTCTCTTCCTGACGCTGACGGTCTATGAGGATGATATTTCCTACCTGCGTAAGCGGGGACATCAATCCCCAGTTGTACGTATCCTCAACCGCGTCGTCGGCGATCACCACGATTCACGTGGAACCGACTGAATCGCACAAGGAGAGAACGCAATGAAGTCCGTGAGTCTGAAATCCGCATCATTCCTATCAGCAATTGCTATTGCTGCGGTGAGCACCGCCGCGGTGCGTGCGCAGGCGCCGCAGGCCGCTGCCGCTCCGAGCGCCGCCGCCACTACGCAGGGACCGACCAACGTCAACGTCGTGAATGTACCAACTGTGACCGTTGGGAACACCGAGCTTCAGCCGATCCCGGTAAAGGAACCTACCAAGGAGCCCGTACACGCGAATTTCACCGGTACCGTTGTGCCCAGTATCGGTGTAACCACGCTGGGAACGTATGCGGTTCCCGCGGGAAAGCGACTCGTTGTCGAGCATTTCTCGGCGGCATGCCGGTCGGAGACCGAGAATTCCGTCAGAGCTCAGATGTTGCACGGCACCGTGTTTCTGACGTTCCTTCCCCTGACATCGGTCCCTTTTCTCAACTTCCCGGGTCAGGTGACCGCGTCCGGTGCGCTGCCGGTTTCGGCTTACATCGACGAGGGCACGGTGGCTGTCCAAGTCACCAGGACCAGCACGAACGGCAACACGTACTGCACGGCGACCGTCCTCGGCTATCTGACGCCTCTCTCGTAAATGAAACTCACAACATGGGTTCGGTGAGACGTCGCGCTATGCGTCCCGTGGCCGAACCACGGCGTCAAGCTGCAGTTCGATAGACCCTTCACGGATTCCTCGTCCTGTGTGACGTTCGACAAGGTGAAGGAAAGACGACGTCGCTCAGGGCGCGGCGTCGCGGAAGACGAGGCAAGGCTCCACGGTTTACTTCGCCAGGCCTGAGGGCCCACGCAGCTTTTCGAGCTTCTCTTTGACACCGCGGTTATTCGGGTCGACCTTCAGTGCGCGCTCGTAGCTCTCGACCGCGCGAGTCGTATCGCCCCCTTTGAGGTAGGCGTCCCCGAGCCGCTCGTGCGTTGCCACCGATGTGGCAAAGGCTTCGACGTTCAGGCTGAACACAGCAATCGCAAGATCGATCTGGTTGGCGTTGAGAAGTCGTGAGCCGATCTCGTCCAAGAGAGGCTCGACAAAAATCGTGGGCCCGTATCGCTCACGAAGGTCCCGGTATCTCGCTTTTCCGCGCTCGATCCCTTCCTCACGAAAGCTCCGGGTGATCGCGAGGGATGCATGCTGACGCTTCGCAAACGCAGACCCGGGGTTCATTTCGACGTTGAACGCGTGGAGCTGCACCCCGTCGTCCGGCGCGCCCGAATCCCAGATCTCGCCCGCTACGTCCGCGAGAGGGACTTCACTGAAGTCATAGGTGAAACGTCCGTAGTAGCGCTCCCGCAGCGTGCGATATGTCGCCTTCAGCGCTTCGAGGCCGCCGGCCTGATACTCGCGACGCAGCACGTCTTGAAGCATGCGCGGTTCGGTCGTCCCGCGGTGGCACGTCGCACATTCGACCTGCACGGGCGGATCACCCCGTTTGTCGAGCGCCGGCAGATGCGTGCTGTTGATGGCGCGCACCATCTCGATCATGAGGCGCGCTGTGCGCTTCGCCGGCTTGTCATCCGCCGCGAATTTGTAGGTTGACAGCGGCTGCCCCTCCTCGCCGACGTGGCAGTGCGTGCAGCGTACGCCCAGCGCACGTGTAAAGCTTCCCATCAGCGTCGTTAGCTCCCGGCGTGTGATGTTCTGCGGAAGCACTTTGAGGTTGGTGAAAGACTCGGGAGGCCACTGCACGGTCGCGGCGGAGCGGGAGAAGCACAGTGTCGCGACCATGAACATCGACACGAATGCGAATCGGGACATATGACCTCCTGTCCGGTGGAAGGGACCAGGCGACTCTACGATTGTGAACGCAAGTGGTACACAGGTCCGGTTCTACCGAGCTGCTTCTGGGATGAAGGGTTGCCAAAACGGGACGAACGGCGGCCCACGCCGGTCGCTGCTCTGGACACTCCGAAGTGTGGTCCGGTCGCGTACCGCGAGCACCTCGAGGTGTTGGCTTTACGCCATCAACTGCAAGTGCTGTGACGCTCGCGACCGGCGAGTGCGGCTCACGCCTGCGCGCGTTCAAAGAGTTCAGCGCGCATCAACCCGCGACAGAGGACAAACACACCCTATCAGCACCCAGCGATCACAATCCTAGAAGATACGGCCGTGGGGTAGATGTGCGCTGGCACGCTGGGGGCCCGTGCAAAGGTCAGCATTCGGCACCGGAATGACCGAACCGAGGAACTGCGGCTGCCTCCGTACGCGCTGCTAGAGACCGTGAGTTCGTGCATCGGGCTAACGATCAGCGCTTCAGCCGCGAAGGCGCGGACGTCCCTCCCGTGACTTGCTGATTCGGTCGCGCGCCTTCGTCGGCCGCAAGCGCTTGATGCTCATTCAGCCCTCCCCCTGTGCACCTACCGACCACCGGGTAGGCTTGACGCAGGGTACATGCGCGAACTCGCGCAGGAGGAGCACCGAATGAGATTCTACAACCGTCAGCATCGCCACTATTGCGGGACAGGCCGTCGTCTATGAACGACAACTCTTTCACGAACGACACACCCCGCTGGCGAAACTCGTCGAAGAGCGCGTCGGGGTCCAGGGTGGGATGTACGCATCCCAACGAGCCCACCCGTGTCGAGTGTGGTTTGGACACGGAAGCACGTCGGGAAGGATGGTCTTGAGAAAGATGCCGATCCCGAACCCCACTTCGCTAGCTGTGTCGCAGGGCGCTGGTCTTCGCAGGCTAACCATTATTCGGCTGCGAACCCCACCGAGAGTACTTCAGGCTGTTATTCCCCACGATGGGAACGGATGGGTTACGTTTGACGCACGTCCTTATCGGTTTCGTTGTGAGATCTGATGACTCGCCTCTTCGAGCCTACGAGGACGCCGCAGGCTGCGCACGACATATGGACGAGGCCGCCCGTTGTGCACGAAGCCCGACGCATTTCGCTTTGCGCGTGACGAACCGGCATCGACAACACCTGCGACACTCGAGGCGAGACGGTGGACCTGCACACGACCTCGCACGGTTACACGCGGCGACTGAGCCACAGCGTCGCCACAATCTGCCTCGCTGCTGTCCACGTGCTCTGCGCGCGCGCCGCCCTGGCGCAGGACGTTCGGCCGTACGTTGCGATCTTCGATCGCGACATGACCACTTCGGCGGGCACGACCGATCTCCTGACGATCGAGCGAGCGGCCGCCGATCTTGAGGATCGATGGCTGGCGCCGTCGCTCTTCGACGAATCGACGAAGACAAAGCGCGCGCTTGGCATCGGCTACCGCCTTGGAAAGTGGTACGGCCTGGACCTGTCGCAGGACCATTTCCTCATGGTCGTGGGGCACGAGGTGTTCGGCCACGGTGCGCGGCTGCGCGAGATCGACGCGCATGGCATCAGCTACGGCTTCGACGTGCCGATCCCGTACGGCCCCGGCGGCGCCGTCACCGAGTTTCGCGGCGACATCGAGGTGACCCGCGCCGACGCGCTCGGCATCGATACGGCGGGCATCGAGGCGCAGAACGTGCTGGCGGATCACATCGGCTCGCAGGCGCTCCTGGCTGGTGCCCTTCACTACCGTGAGGCGTGGCTGTATCTCGAATCGCGCCTCGACGGCCTTCGCTACATCCGCAGCGTCTCGCCGCAATCGGGAGAGGGACACGACGTCAAATCGTTCCTGCTCGATTTCAACGATCAGTGCGATCCGCCCGTGTGCACGCCGCTGTCAGCCTCGACGCTCAAGCGCCGCGCGCTCCTGATGCTCGCTGATCCCATGCTGGCCTACGCCGGCTACGCGTGGGCGGCGTCCTACGTGTTCCACGGCCAGACCGCGGGCTCGGTGCCGATGATTCCCCTGCCGCACGGGGCGCGCTATCTGCCGGCCTTGCGGTTCGAGATGACACCGTACGGCACCGCCGTGACTACGGAGCACAACTTCGTGACCCACAACCGGCTGACGAGTCTGTCGATCGGCATCGGCGACACCGGACGGGAGCACGCGTGGAATGTCGGGATCATCGCGACGGACATTGTTCAGCGCACCTGGGTCCGCGGAGGCTTCGCGGTCAACATCTGGCGTCAGCCCGCGCTCGATGCGACACCAAACGCGCAGAAGTTCATGACCGGCGCGCTCGGCACCGCGACCGCGAAGATTCCGTTGGGACGCGACTCCAGCCGGTCGGCTCGCGCGGGAATTCTCATGGAGGTGGGCTACAAATCCGATGGATTCGTCCGGGGCGAGCGGCTGCATGCCGGCCCGATCGTTCGCGTCGGCATGACGTATCACCCGTAGGAGGATGTCAACGACTGAGGCGGAGGTCGAGCATGACTGAGCTCCGAAAAGCTGCCAACGGCAGCGATCCTCGTAGCACTCCCGGATACCGTCTGGCAGCGAGCGGCCGCGAAAGCGCCGAAGACGAGCGATTGGCGCTGCTGGAACATATTTTCGATCCGGCTTCTCGCAGACGACGCGCGCTGGTGCAGCCAGGCTGGCGGTGCCTGGAGGTCGGAGCGGGACGCGGGTCTATGGCTGTCTGGCTGGCCGAGCAGGTCGGCCCGAGCGGACACGTGGTGGCGACCGACGTCGATGTCAGGTATCTGGAGCGTCTCAATCTGGCGAATCTCGAGATCCGTCAGCACGACATCCTCGACGATCCGATCGAGGCACTGGGACCTTCGTTCGACATGGTCTCGTCACGGTTGCTGTTGTTCTGGCTCGCAGGCCGGCAAGAGAACGCTATCCGACGTATGGCGGCGTGTCTGCGTCCCGGCGGATGGTTGGTTGATGAAGACGGAGATTGGGGGACGGTCACGCCGACCGATCCGTCGCATCCCTCCTACGCCAGCTACCATCGAGTCTGGCGCGAGGGTCAGTGGTGGACGGACCGCGGCTACGATCCGGTGTTCGGACGCAAGCTACCGGCGTTATTCGAGCGCTGCGGTCTGAACAACATCCGTCACGAGTCGAGCGCCGAAGTGACGCGCGCGACGAGTCCATGGGGACGCTGGTGGCGCGAAACTCTTGAAGGCATCCGCGCGAATGACGAGGCGGCGGGCAGCCTGACCCCTGAGCGAAAAGAACAGTACGCCGTCTTGACGGCGTCGTGGGACGACAAGTCCTTCTGGTTTATCACCGCGCTGATCCACGCTTGCTGGGGACAGCGCCTCGCCTAGGTACGAACCGGCTGCACTCCTAGAAGATGCGGCCGTGCGCTGAACTCCACGAGATTCAGAACGTCTTCGAGGGCAAAGTCATCTGGGGCGAGGACCTGATGCGGCTGACGCTCGCGGGCGCGCGCGTGTCGACCATCGAGTCTCGACAGCGCTGACGGGCGACGCTGCGAGCCAAAGCCGCCGACGCGATCAACACAAACAGATCGCAGTCCTAAAAGATGCGACCGTGCGGAAGATGTGCGCTGCCACGCTGCGCGCCCGTGCACAGGTCGGCATTCGGGATCGGAATCACCGAACCCAGGAACTGGGGCTGCCTTCGCGCCTTCAATTCCTGCTCGAGATCGTAACCGAAGCCGATCAGCTGCGGCTCGTGCAGGAACGTGCTGTACATCAGCATTCCCGCCGGTCTGCCGGAATCGCGAATGCCTACGGGAAGCGACAAGTTGGGATAACCCGACACCGCCGGACCGGTCGAGTTCGTCAAGTGGGGTGCGACAATCGCGTCGAGATTCTCCGCCGCGAGTGCGTCGTCGATTCCAGAACGCGCGGTATTCCGGGCGTGTGTTCGCGCGGCCACGTAATTCGGATCGTTTGGATAACCGATGAACTGCTCAGATAATTCGAAGATCTCCTGAGCGTAGTACGGCATTTCTTGCTGACATTGTGTTGTGTTGAACGCAATGAGGTCAGCCAGGGTCCGCGTGTCGGTGTGTGTGATCGTCGCGAGGTACTCCGCGATTTGCGCCCGGAATTCATACCAGCAGCGCCGTGAACTCGTCGGCGGTGTAGGCGAACACGTCACCCGTATCAGTGTCCACGATCGTCGCACCGAGGCTGGCCATGACATCTAACGCGTGCTCCGCAAACGCAACAGTCTGTTCATCGCCCGGGATGCCGCTACCGAAGTAGCCATAATCGAAAAAGCGAACATCGCGCCCGATCCGGGCGCCCTTGAGCGCGCCGCGTCGGAGAAACTGAGTGTAGTCGCTTGGAAGTTGGTGTCCGATCACTTGATCAAACGGCGATTGCAACGCGCCCAGCAGGATAGCCACATCGGTCACGCTGCGCGCCATTGGTCCGGCTGTGTCCTGCTGCTGACTGATCGGAATAATCCCGTTCTGCGAAACCAACCCCAGAGTCGGTTTCAAGCCAACGATGTTCTCGACGGCAGACGGTCCAGTGATTGAACCATCTGTCTCGGTCCCGATCGCCGCCGCGCACAGATTCGCCGCCGCGCCATTCGCGGACCCGGAGCTTGACCCCCACGACGTATAGCTCAGATCGTACGCGTTGATGGTGTTTCCGCCCCGCGCGCTCCAGCCGATCGCGAGCGGAAAGACAGGGATAAAGCTACGGAAGTTTGCCCATTCGCCCAGATTCGATTTGCCAAGAATCACGGCGCCGGCGTCGCGCAACCGCTGAATAATCACCGCATCAGCCGGCACGTGGCTGCCGTAAATCGCGAGCGACCCTGCCGTCGTCTGCATTTGGTCGTCAGTCGCAATGTTGTCTTTTACGAGAAGGGGAACTCCGTGAAGTGGTCCGCGCACATGCCCCTGGCGCCGTTCGTTATCGAGACCGGCGGCGATCGCCACCGCACTCGGATTGACTTCAATGACTGAGTGCAAGAGGGGATTAAGGGACCGGATGCGCTCGATGTAACCCAGCGTCAGTCGCCGGCTGGTCAGCTGACCGGATGCCATCATGGCTTGAAGCTGGGGAATCGTGGCCTCAATAAACGGCTCATCTGCCAACACGGAGCCCCGCGCAGAAGCGAGGGCAACCCTCCGCCGCCTAACAACGCCCCGCTGCCGAGCGCGACCTGAGAAACTTTCGGCGCGTCATGTTGAGATCGAGGCCAAGGCGATTCGGGCGTTGCGTATCCATAACGAATCTCCGGTAGCGCTGCTAGCGGGCGCGAACCGCGCTCTCGTCACTCCAGCCCCTGCGTTCGTTCTCCGAGGACGGCCGCACGCCAAATCCTGGATAACACAGCAGCACCTGGGCGAGCCCTAGTGCTGCGAGCAGCCCCACGACCGCCACCGGTGAGAGGCTCGGTCCGATGATTGCGATCCCAAGAGGCGCGGCGCCGATGCCATAGTGGGCCAACAATCGCTGTACGCGCTGTGGATTCTCTTGACTGGCATGCGATGTCGCACCAATTGTCGCAAGCGCGGTCATGAGCAAGGTAACCGCACAGCAGAGAATCCACGCCTCTGTCTGCTCGAGGCGGCCGTCGTCCGCAATGCGGATGATGTGCTCCACGCCTGCTCCAGTAACTGCGATACCGAGGTAGAGCGGCAAGTGCGCGAAGCTCCACACGGTGAAGTTCCAGTTCTGAGCTCTCGAGCCGACCACGCGCTCGGCCGCTCCGTTCGCACCATCGAAGTACCACCACCAGACGAGAAACGCGACGGCCATGCCGAGGAATGCGGAGAGCGCCGCCGGCACGCTCCAGTCCTCTTGACTCTCCATCCCTGTCATCACGGCCACTATCGATTCGCCAATCAGGATGATGGTAAAGAGACCAAAGCGTTCGGGGAGGTGCGCGGCATCAGGCGGTACGCGCGCCGCCGATTGCGACGTGACGAGCGGCGTCCCGATGTCGACGACGAGCGCAAGCGCCCACAACCAGAAGCGCCCGGGGACAGGAACCAGCGCCGACGACAGCCAGCAGACTGCCGCCAGGCCGAACCCGACGGCGTACGCGCGCGTCAGCCCTCGGGATTCCGCGATCCGCGACGCGCGGATGTATTGCGCGACCAGAACAAACCGCATCACCGCATACGCGGCAGCGAAACCAGCGGACGATCGGCTGTCGAGCGCCTCCTTGGCGTTCACCGCCATCACAGCGACGACGAAGATCTGCAGCAGCGTCAGCAGCCGCTGGATCAGATCGTCGGTATCGAACCGGGTCGAAAACGTCGCATGCCCGCTCCAGGCCCACCAGATCAGGAGGAAGAGGAACGCGTAGCGCACCAGCCCGGGAACGCTGTACTCCGTTGCGAGCGGGGTGCCGACCTGCGCGACTGCCGCCACGAACCCGAGGTCGAAGAAGAGCTCGAGCCAGGTCACCTTGCGACCTGGCTCGGCGTTCTCTCCGGACCGAAGGCGCAGCGGGCGAATGAGTTGATGAATCGCCATCGGATCAGAACGGCGCAACCTCGCAGTACACCTTGATCGCACCCTTTGCCGTCGTCAGCGTGTGAAGCAGCTCGCGGTAGCTCTCGAGCCCGTTGACCGGATGCGTCAGCAGCCGCGACAGCCACCCCGGATACTCCGCTTCGGCCTGCGCCAGGTCCTTGACGCCCATCTCGAAGTACTCACGATTCGCGTTCACCGTGCCGACCATCACTTTGTTGCCAAGCACGAAGTCGAGGTTGATCTTGTCGGCCGGCACTTCGACCTTGTGGTCTCCACCCGTGACGCTCGAGAGGACGAGCACACCGTTTTTCCCGAGCGCTTGCATGCCGTCGAACACGATCGGCGCGTAGCCGGTCGCTTCGAAGATCACATCGAATGGACCATACTGCTTCGCGCCTTCGAGCAACGTGACGTCGGCGGTGGATTCGTAGCGCGCGCCAATGTCCTCGACGAGCTCCGCGTTCAGGTAGGGCTTCTTCGTAAGGGCGAACACCGTCACGTCGAGACCACGCAATCGCAACGCCATCGTCGCCAGCAGACCAATTGTCCCGGCTCCGAGGACGGCGGCGCGGCGCGGCCGCCATACGCGAAGGCGTCGCTGGATCTCGTACGCCTGCGCGATGCCTTTTTCAATTACGGTTGTCGGCTCGAGGAGGACGCAACCTCCTTCAGGCCCCTGGGGATCTTTACGATGTACTCCGCATCGTCAACGTAATACTTCGTGAGGTAGCCGTGACGGAGGTTGATGCCGCGCTCGAAATAGGTGTCGTCCGTCGTCATGTCGTTCGTGCCGATCAGATCGTAGATGCTCGAGCCGGGTCGACGAACGGTTGCCACGACATAATCGCCGGGCGCGACTTCGGTGACGTTCGGCCCGACCTCGACCACCTGACCGAAGCCTTCGTGCCCGATCACGAGAAACGAATAGCCGTTGGGCGCGGAGCCGTACTCGGCCGCATTGATCTCGCGGTCGGTCCCATCGACGCCGACGCGCAGGACTTTCACCAGCACGCCGCGGCCACTGGGGATCTCGGTGACCCGCGGCTTCGGCAGCTGCGCCAGGTGAACGCTGTCCGTCTGTCCCGGCAACACCGCAATCGCCTTCATGGTTCCCGTGCCAGCGTTCGCCGACACGGTGGAACTCGGCTCCATATGCACGACAGTCATGACTCGTTGCTCCTTCGAGGGTTCAAGAACACCCTGCTCTTCTGATGCATTTCGGCGAGGACGGTTTCAGGGGTACCATCGACACGGCCAAGAGCCGAAAGCCTCGAGCCGAAAGCCTAGGTTGCGCCGACGAGATGCCGCTCCCGGCGCGACGTCGCCGACGCGGCTGGCTTCGGCTGGACCGCGGTGCCGCCCTCGCACGACTGGCCCACGCTGATCCGCAACAAGGACGTCGAGATCGCGCGCCTGAACGGCGTGTACGCCCGGCTGCTCGA
>Ga0114129_10002582_pt1 | contig 25170 bp, 19 predicted proteins | sample RhiMetdeltSRZDD1_FD_80071 | JGI IMG/M metagenome (GOLD analysis project Ga0114129, IMG submission 80071) | Populus rhizosphere microbial communities from Tennessee, USA - Rhizosphere MetaG P. deltoides SRZDD1 (version 2) (version 2) | ecosystem: Host-associated > Plants > Roots > Rhizosphere >...
CGCTCGTCACGTGCCTCTTCGAGGACGCGGCGCTCGAATTCGATGAGGCTCATGTCGCGATTGATGTCATCTGACATCCCTCTCTCTATCAGCAGCAGCTGCGGCCGTGTCATGCCGCATGGACGTCCGGTTTCGTGCAAACACGTGCAGCGCGCTGAATGCCATCTGTCAGGGTTAACGTTGCCCCCGCCGGGGATCGAACAAGGGCGCTACCATGGATCCCCCGACTTTCGAGGGATGCCGTCTTCAACAAGGGTGCGCGCGTGAAGCGAGCCGTATTCTGGATGCTGGCGTCGCTTGCAGTAATCGGCCTGTCGTGTGGAGGTTCGCCCACCGGACTGACCGGTCCGTCCACGCTGCCGATCGGCAGTCACTCGGAGATCCCCTCCGGGGTCGATGTCGCCGCGGCGTTCCCGACGGAAATCTTCGTGGGCGCCGGTGACATCGCGCAGTGCACCAATGGCGGGGTCCCGCAGGCGACGGCGCGACTGCTCGATTCCATCGACGGCACCGTCTTCGCGCTCGGCGACAACGCGTATCCGTCAGGGACGGCGGAGAACTACCAGTCGTGCTATGACACGACGTGGGGACGCCACAAGTCGCGCACGCGGCCGGTTCCAGGCAACCACGAGTACGACAGTGCCTCCACCGCCGCGCCTTACTTCGACTACTTCGGCGGAAGCGCAGGGACCCCGGGACTCGGCTTCTATAGCTACGACCTTGGGAACTGGCATGTCATTGCACTGAACAGCAACATTGCCGTCGGCGCCCGCTCCGCGCAGGCCGCATGGCTGCGGAACGATCTCACCGTCAACGCGGCGCGGTGCACCCTCGCCTATTGGCACTTCCCGCGCTTCTCGTCCTCCAAACACGGCAACACCGAACAGATGCGCGAGTTGTGGCGCATCCTCGACGATTTCGGCGCCGAGGTCGTGCTGTCGGCGCACGATCACGTGTATGAGCGGTTCGCTCCGCAGGATGCTGACGGTGTTGCCGATCCCGATCGCGGAATCCGCGAGTTCGTGGTGGGCACCGGCGGTGCGCCGCCATATCCGTTTGTCGACGTGAAACCGAATAGCGAGGTCCGTCTAAGTTCGAATGGCGTGCTGCGACTGGCGCTGAAGGCGAACGGCTACGACTGGACGTTCATCCCCGTCAGCGGCGCGGGAGATTCAGGGTCGGCAACGTGCCATTAGGCCGGGTCCGAAAGGACCCGGCCTCCACTGACAAACGCCTGGCGTTGAGAACCTGCGGCGCGATGCTCGCGACATACTGCCGGACAACATCACCACGCCCGCGCGCGAACTGCTGCACGAACGCGTTGGCCTGATCGAACTCGTCGCGCGAGTATGGCGTTAGCGGATCTTCGTAGACCGCCGCTCGAATCTGGTCGTACTCGCGGGCCGCTTCCTGCTCCAGCCAGCCACCGCTGACCAGATCGGCGACGTCGAGCAGACGCGCAAGGTATGCGTCGCGATATTTCGGCTCGTCCCAGATCTTTGACGCCAGCACGTTGGTGCCCATGTTCTCCGACGGCGGCATGTCCATCCGGCTGAAGGAATTGTCCTGGTCCCAAGGAATGAACATCGAGAGCTTCTTCCCGGCGAAGCGATACAGATAGAAGTTGTTCATGCCGACGCCACCGACAAGACCGTCGGTCTGCGCCAGGAAATTCTGGACGGCAAGCTCCGTGATAACCGTCCTGACGTCAAGGTAGTCGCCAAGACGATCCTCGAGGTTGTCCTGACGCGCGTCGTTGACAGCTTCGACGAGCGTGCGAATCGGGGTGTAAAGATTCGCGACCGATTCCGTTTCGTGCGTCTTTGGTCCAAACCGCGGTATGTACCAACCAAGGTCAGGCTGTTCCTGAAAGCCGTAGTTGTCGCCGTCCTGACGATGGAACTCGTAGAGGTACCCGTTGTCCTCGCCGAAGTTCGCGGTGAGGAACGTCTTGCTGACTTCCTCTGAGACGACGTACACGCCGGCATACTCACGGGCCGCGCCGACATACAGCCGCACGTGCGCCTGGCGCGGCGCGGGAATGCCCATCTTCCGGAACGTCAGCATCGACAGGTCGTCGTGCAGCATCGACGGGTCGTGCCAGGAGTTGTTCAAGACGAGGGCTTTCAGCCCGAACAGATCCTGGCCGTCGACGTAGCGATTGAAATCGATGCGGAAGCTTGGCTTGTGATCGTTGCGGGTCGTGTTGCCGCGAACACGGATCCCGGAATTGCGAACCTTCACGCCCTGCCATTCGAAATCAACCGGGTAGTACGTGCCTTCCTGGTAGTGGGTGTGGAGGTCCTGCCAGTCTTGCGCGTTGATGTGAAGCCAGACGTCGTTCAACGCGGTGCCGTCGAGGAGCGTGTCAGCGCTTGTGGGGGCGCCCGCCGACTGTGCTGACAGGTGCGGCACCGGGACACACAGCGCGATACTGAGCACGAGCACGAGCGGTCGAATCCGCGGCCAGCGCATCATCTCTCCTACAATCCGAACTCGATGCGGAACGTGCGGCTCCAAACCGGACCTGGCAACAGCGTGGCCGTGCGCGGCAACGTGCGACCTTCTCGAATGACGTTCAGCGACAGCTCCAAAAACCTGTTCAAGTACCAGTTCACGCCAGTCGTCCACACGAGATCTGCAGTAGAGAGAACGTAGGGAGACCGCGGTCCGTACAGCGCCGGGTTCAGAGTGGGACCGCTGCCTGTTGACAGTCGTTCGAGGCGTGCGCCGAATTCGAGAGCGCCGAATCCGCCGTTGAGAAATGGGTGCGCCGGCGTGATGGTGTCCTTCTTGTGTTCGCCGGTTACCAGCCATGTGCCGCCGACGTACCACGCGCGCTCGACCACATTCGGCAGGTCCTCGTCTTCAATGCCCTGTCCAATGCGCGTGTCGCGCACCCGCATCGCTTCTGCCTGTACGCTGATCGGTCCCGGCCGCCATTGGAGTTGTGCGCCAAGCCGCTGGCGCCTGCCGTTCACGTACAGCTTCTGGACGAACGCATCGCCGGGAATCGTCTGCCCTTTCAGGCTGTAGAGGCCTGCGGGCAGCACGCCGTCGGTGAAAGCGAAGCCCGTTTCGATGGAACGCACGAAATGGAGTGGCTGCCATTTCGAGAACGGCTTGACGACAACGCGCCCCGCGAAGGTCGGCGCCACGGGCACGTCCCGGAGCTGCGCCGAGCGCGTATTGTCGCCGTCCTGACGGAAGAAACCGGCCTCATAAGCGACCAGATTCTTTTTGAAAAAGTCTCCGAACGCCATCACGCCGAGTCCACGACCCGGCGCCAGGTACGAACCAGCCAGCGAGTGATAGTTGAAATCGAGGTTCATCAGGCTCGTCGTCTGGTCGAGCCCGAACGGCATGTTGAACTGACCGCCCTGCACATGCACGCCATGGATCAAGCGCGTCTCGAGGTAGATGTTTTTCCAGGGGCTGGACGTCTCGTGGAATTCACGCTCAACGTGGTAGAGCACACGGCCGAGAATCCTTCCTTCGACCGCAATCCGCTCGCGGTATGGATCGAACAGGTTCTTCTGATCCGACCCCGGTTCCGATGGGAAATCGCGCCAGTCGTTCTGCGACTTCACGCGGACGCTGGCCGTGAATGCGTCGCCGAAATCGATGGCCGGATGCTTGTCGAAGGTGAGCTTCACCTGCGCGGTGGCGGGCCGCGCGCTGGCGAACAACGCCGCCGACAGCACCACCACGACTATGGCCAAGCGCACCACGATCGACGTGTCGGGGCGAGCACGCATCGCGTTCAGCCGGCGACGGCCCGGCGGGCGGGCTGTCGGGTTTCAACAAGGCCGCGGCGATCGCGTTTGCCAACCTGGACGCGCCAGAGCCACGCGTACAGGCCGCGGTTGGCGATCAACTCGTCGTGAGTTCCGCGCTCGACGATCCGGCCGCGGTCGAGAACGACGATGAGATCTGCATCGCGAATCGTGGCCAGACGATGCGCGATGACCAGCGTCGTCCGCCCTTTGCAGAGCGGCTCCAGCGCCTCCTGGACGCGCCGCTCCGATTCCGAGTCGAGCGAGCTGGTTGCTTCGTCGAGGATCAGGATGCGTGGGTTTCTGAGAATGGCGCGCGCAATCGCCAGCCGCTGACGCTCACCTGCCGAGAAGCGATATCCGCGCTCCCCGACCACGGTGTGATAACCCTCCGGCAGCGAGGCGATGACGTCGTGAATCTGGGCGCGCCGTGCGGCCTCTTCAACCTCCTCGAGCGTCGCCGAGGGTTTCCCGTACCGCAGGTTTTCGAGAACGGTCGTGTGGAACAGAAAGGTCTCCTGCGTCACGACGGCAAGGTTGTCGTGCAGCGACCGGCAGGTCATGTCGCGAACGTCGAGTCCGTCAATCGAGATCGCGCCGTGCGAGGCGTCATACAGCCGCATCACGAGGGCGGCAATCGTGCTCTTGCCCGCGCCGGATGGGCCCACGATCGCCACCGTGGCGCCTGCCGGAACGTGAAGGTTGATGTCGGCGAGCGTCTCGTCGGTGCCGTCGTAGGCAAAGGAGATGTCGCGTAATTCGATTTCTCCGCGCGGAGCTTCAAGCGGCACCGCGCCTTGCCGATCGCGAATCGAAGGTATGCGATCGAGAACGGCAAAGACGCGCTCGAAATACGCATAGCTCGTCATCAGGTCCACGTGCACACCGGCAAGTTGCCGCGCAGGTCCATACAGCCGCTTGAGGACCGTCACGAACGCCACGATGGTTCCAAGCGCGATGTGACCGTGGATGACGAGATATCCGCCGAGCGCAAACACGATGGCGGGGCCCACCGCTTCAAACAGGCCGAGCATCAACTGGAACCAGCGCCCGATCAGGGTCTGCTCGAGCGAGAGCTGCTTGATCTCTTCAGCCTTCGCGCGGAATCGACGAAGCTCGGTCTCTTCGCCGCCAAACACCTTGACAAGCAGCGCGCCCGACACGGAAAGCGTTTCCGTGAGGATGCCCGTCAGCTCGCTGACGCGTGCCTGCACAGTCCGCTTCAGGCGCTTCCGCGCCCGGCCGACGCGGCGCGTCGGAAAAACGAACAGGGGCAGGAATGCCATCGCGACCAGTGCCAGACGCCTATCGAGCGCGAACACGAACACGGTTGTCGATACGAGAACGATGGTGTTCTGCGCGACGTCGACGAGCGTGCCGCTCACGGCGCCGCCGACGCCCTGAACGTCGTTGAGGACGTGGCTGACCGCTTCTCCCGGCCGCTGCTTGGCGAAGAAGGCGAACGGCATTGCGTGAAGCTGGCGATAGAGCGCCACGCGCAGGTCGAGCATCACCTGCTGGCCAATCACTTCAGAGGAGTACTTCTGAACTACCTCGAGCAGGCCCGCGAGCGCGGGACCAGCAATCATCGCCGCGCAATAGAGCCACAACAGCCGGACGTTCCCCTGCGGAATCGCCTCGTCGACGACGCGGCGTACGAACCACGGAAGAGAAAGGCTCAGCGCGGCGGCCGCCGTCATGCATGCAACCACGAGAAGTGCTCTGCGCCAGTACGGTTGCACGTACGAAAGAATGCGGCGCAACGTCGCCGCTTCGACGGGTGGCAAATCTTTGAGGTCTAGACGTGTCTTATGCACGCGAACGCCACGGCTGCTCCAGCAAGCCGCGTTCCTGCTTGTACTTGTGTAATAACGGACGCGCGCGCGAAATCGAACAGGGAATGCCGCGCTTCGCGCCTCTGCGCTCCATGCGCGCGTCGATAGAGCCGCACATCGCTGACAGTTGTGACGATCCCGCTGTGGCGTGAGTTGTGTGAATTCTGTGACTAATGTGTGGCGGTGCCGTGCGCGGCGACGACCGCTCTGGCAATGAAGTCAGCGAGCAGCCGATTGCCAGCGGGCGTGTAGTGGCAGCAGTTGTCTACGTACACGGATTCACGCACCGTGTCGAAGAGGTGGACCGCGGTGACTGCACCCGGTTCGAGTGCCTTTTCGAGAAGCGGATATCCATTCGCCGCGCCCTCTTTGAACGGCGAACCGTCGTTGAACGCAATCGCCTTCTCGGCAGACGTAAACGCGCGCGTCGAGTAGTACTGATTCGGCTGAAGCACATGCACATACGCAATGCTTCTCGCCGCCAGTAGTTGCTGCATCAGAAGCGACGCGTTGCGCCAATTCGCTGCGATGTCCTCGTAAACAGCGGCGCCGGTACGCGGTCGTACCTTCGGTGTGATGTGGATCGGTGAATTCGCTGGTGGATTCGATGGCAAGGCATCAAATCGCACGCGCTCTTGCTCGTAACGGCGGCGAAGGAAGTCGTAGTAATGCCGCAGCGCGAACTCCACCGACGCAAATCGTGTCCGGTTGCTGCGCTCCGCGATGTCGTTCAGTTGTTGTCGATACCGAACGATGCGCGCAAGCGACTCGAGCTTGGCAGGCGTCAGCGTGCCCTGATTCACCACGTTGACCAGCGGATCGAGATGCTCGTGGCTCGGCATCGAAACGTCCCAGCCGTACTGATCGTTGATGCGGCCGAGCGCCACCTCGTTGAACCCGTCGATGTTGATCACCAGATCGAAGGCCTGCCCGATAGACAGGAAATAGCTGAGCACCAGCAACTGTTGCGGTTGCTTGTAGCCCTCATGACTGAAGCACAGGGTCACCGGCTCGCGGTTGTTGAACGATCCGCTCCGCCGCAGGCTTTCCTCGAGCCGCGGCGCGCCGAGGCTGCAGAAATACGCGCCGACCGAGCCTCCGAAAATCCCGATGAGGAACTGGCGATCGCTCGTTTTGGAAAACGGATAGTTGACACGTGAGGGAAACCCGAAGTTGTTGGTGGCGACGGCTTCGTCGGCCTCGCCGGTGCGCATCTCAGCCGGTACGTCAAACGGAATACCGGGTCGATGCGTCGGACCGAAATACGGATGCAGGCCGACCGGGGTCAGCGCGTCGCCGCTCCCCTCCTGGATGCGAGCCATGGCGGGTCGGTACGGATCGAGGTAGAACAGCCACCCGTGGGCGTGATAGAAGATTCCCAGCGCGAGCACTTCCGCAGACACGCAGAACACCACGACGTTCACCACGAACACGAGGGTCCGCCTGAAACCTGCTCGCCTCATACCTGGATTACGCCTGACACCTGATACCTGATACCTGATACCTGTTTACGGAAGTCGATCAACAGGCGCACCGATGTCGATCAGGCGCATCGAAATATCGCTGCCGCGCAGCACCTGCCGCTCGGTGGGTCGGAGACCTTCATATTGATACGGCACGAACTGCTGCGGATGCCGGAACCGCATCACCTCGATGACTGATGACGGAAGCGGCGGACGCGGCGCACGCGGATTGTACAAATGCTGCGCATTCAGCAGCACCCAGCGCGACTCGACGTGTTCGTGCGTCAGCGGCGGCCCCTCGATTGTGTTCTCGAAATCGATCGGGCCGTACTTCGTCGTGATTTCAGCAATCACGTCGCGGGGAAATCGCTGCTGCAGCGGCTGCCTGAAATTCCATCCCGTCTGAGCGATCAGCGCGACCGCGCTCACGACGACAATCCAGGAAGACCATCGACGCCGCTCGAGGAGTTCGACGGCCGCCCCAGCCGTCGCCAGGCACAGAAACGGCACCACTTGCCGTGCCTGACGTCCCATGACGACGAAGACGTGGAAGATGGCAGACGAGCAACCGAGTGCGAGATAGATCAAGCCGGCGGCGAACACCCACATCGCAGCCGTATGCTGGCGTCGTGAGTTCCACCCCGTTCGCCCGACGACGACGAACAACGCCGCGCCGATCCAGGCAAGCAGCAACGCGTGCTCTGCGTGCCACAAGTACGCCCATGGAAGGCTGAATCCCTCAGGCGCGTACCCGTCACTAACCGTTCCCGCCAGGCGTCGCATCCCCGAAAAAATCAGCGGGGCCCCCATCAGCAACTGGATGACCACAATCGCCGTGGGCACCATCACGAAGCCGATGCTGGCGTAGAGCGCCCGCATCGCCGCACTTCGCACGGTGGTTCGTCCCTCGTGCACGATGTGAAGCAGCAGGACGGTCGCGACGAGCAGCCAGTAGCCGTTGTAGGTGACAAAAGCGGCGCTCGCCGCCGCGCCGCACATCAGCGAATCGCGACGCGACGCCCCGACCGCGCACCACAACGCGAATAGTCCAATCGCCAGCGCGGCGTCATACGGCAGGAGGTGTCGCGCGTAATACAACATTGTCGTCGCCGACGCCATCAGTGCGGCAGCAATGAGTGCCTCGACGCGGTCGCGGCCGGCGCGGCGCGCGATGGCATAGACGAGCGCGATGGACACGACCGACGCCTGCGACAGCACGATGCCTGGCAGAACCATCAGCCCGTCTCCGGAGCGGCTCAAGGCGTGGCCGATCGCAAACTGCACCGCGGCAATTGGAGCGTTGAGCAGCGCGAATCCGAGATGGTCCTGGCTTGAGAACAGCGCCTTCAGAATGTCGAACCACTGCCCCCGGTGGACATCGAAGATGTCCAACACCTGGGTATAGAGCCGTTCGTCCGGCCAGTACAGTTGCCCCCCTTGCACGACGAGCATCACCCGCAGCAGCGAGGCAACCGCCAGCAACAGCAGCAGGGGATGCCCGATCAGGTCCGTCCCGCGCGCGCGCACCAGCTGTTCGCGAAACGGGGAGTCCGCCGCAGGGACCGTACTGGAACTAGGGCTCACCGGACCCGGCAAGACTACCACTTGTGTGACATGGCAGCCCCGTCTCCGCGTCGGCGCGTGACGAGTCACCCGACGGCGGCAGCCACAGGGTGATCTCCTCACCCAAACGCGCCGAGTCGTAGCGCTCGAACCGATGCTCACGAAACCAGCCGGCGAGATCGGGCCACGACTGTTCGAAGACCTCCGGCCCTTCCAGCAGCACCACCGCTGACACGTTCTCCCGATCGAGGCGCGCGCGCGCGCGTCGCATATCGGCCGGCGTTTCGTAGTAACCGGGAATCCACGATGGAAGGCCCGCCGCAAATGGCCGGTGAGCAAGAAACGGAATCTGCGGCGCGAAGCCGCTGACGAACACGCGCTGCGCCGGCGACGTGCACCGTGAGAGATAGCTGACCAGCGCTGGGTAGCGCGGGCTCGGCTGAATTTCGGCGGACGCGTTCACGAGACGACTGGACACGCGGCCAACCTGACGGGCGACCGCAGCAGGCGTAGGTATTCGGTACCCTTCGCTGGCCATCGAGATCGTGACGAGTACCAGCGCCGCAGTGGCCGTCAGCCACGAGCCGATGCGAAGCGCGCGACGCGAGAACACCTGTCCGATAAGCGCAGCGACAAGCACCGCGTTTGGGGCAACGACGTCGGGCAAACGGACAACAAGGACGTCGCGAAGGAACACCGCGTTCATCATCAACACGAGAACCGACAGCGAGGCGAGTTGCGCCTGCGTGACGACCGTGTCCGAGCGTCGGTGTAGCCAGATGGCAAGCGCCAGTCCCGAAATTGGAATCAGCGCAATCACGTAGTAAAGAGGCTGCGGCCCGCCCGCTGCAGTGCGTCGACCCTCGGATTGCACGAATCGAAGCGCTGCGCTTGCGTACTCAACCAACCCCTCGTTCCACTGCACGTACAAGAGCCAGGGAGACACGATCAGCAGCGCGGTCACTCCATAGATCGCTGCCTCTCGAACCGCCTCATGTGGCCGCGATCGGTGAAGCACGGCAACCAGTACGAACGTAGACGCAACGATGTAGACAACGTAGTCATGCCGGAGCAGGAAGGCGATCGCCGTCCAGCCGGCGAGCACCAGCAGCCGTCCTCGTCGCGGGGCTTCGGCGTACCACCACTGCAGAAGAATCGCGACCACCGGAACCACGACCTTCGTCGTGTTGTACAGACGCGGAGAACTGACGATGACGAGGATGGCTGCGGCCACACCGACTGCCGTGCTGTTCGATGCCCGGCGGGCGAGGACATAGGTGCACGACGCGGCGATTGCCTGCAGCGTGATGCACAGCAGTACGTTGATCGCCAGGACGTGGCCGAAAACGGCGGCGAGCGCGCTGGTCAGCAGATAGAACAGCGGCTGGCCCGGATCCTCGAAATTGCGGATCGGCCAGTCGCCGAACAGCACCTGCTGCGCACGCGCCAGCATCACGAAGTGATCGTTTTCAATCGAACTGAGAGTCAGAAAGCGAAAGGCGAAGGCGAGCAGGCCGATGGGCAGCGCGCGGCGCAAAGTCTTCTGTCCACGTATTCTATCCGCCATGTACATCGTAGACAGCCGACGCCTCACCAACGCGGGCGCGAAGAAGATGCTTGAAACGGTCACCGCCAAAGCGGCGCAACGCGGTGCCTCCATCACCATCGCCATCGTCGATGCGGGCGGGCACCTGATGCTCCTCGAACGGATGGAAGGTGGCAAATTCCATACAGTGCACTCGGCGACGACGAAGGCAGCCTGCGCCGCGTCCACCCGACGCATGACCACGTCGCAAGGGGCAGTGGGACAGCCTCTCGATACCGCTCACGCGCTTGGCCTCGCGCTCGCTTCCGGTCCTGAGCGCTGGACGGCAATGGAAGGCGGCTGCCCGGTACTGGTCAACGGCGAGTGCATCGGCGGCGTTGGCGTCGCAGGCGCCGACTGGAAGACGGATGAGACGCTGGCGCAGGAGGCGGTTAGGGCGATCGGCGCGATGTGGGCGTGAGCGCGGCGCCGATCCGCAGAAACGCGCCCTGATGGAGGCGATCGCCTGCCGCAAAGCCGTCAGTCTTGAAACCACCCTCGCCCACGACGGCGAGTGCAAGCGGGCCGCGCACATCTAGCGCTCGGCTCGCAGTCACCGCGAACTGTCCGCCCCATTCAGGACGATTCCAAACCGTCCCTTCGCCACCGATCGTCCACTGCCTCACGGCGACCAGGCGCGTCGCCAGCGCGCCAATGCTCCATGTCCGAGCGCCGACCGTCTGCCCCGATGTCACCGTCACGTCAATGAAACGGCTGTTCCGCACAAACGCGTTGTCGAGGACGAACTCAGTACCGAAGGAGGTCAGGTGGAATCGCACCATCGGGAGGTACCGCGTCGCACCGAAGTGGATCATCGGAACCGGTGTGGTCGCACGTCCCTGCCATACGTATGAGATGAAGGTGCTGTAGAAGGAATACGCGATGAGCGGGTTGGCAAATGACACGAGCACGTTCCTGCGAAGCTGCCGTGCCGAAATGGTGTCTTCACCGGCCTTTGTCGCAACGTTGTTGTAGACGCGAAGGAAATCGCCGACGTCGTGGCCCTCTTCCTCCATAGGATGGACGCTGCGGATGTATTTAATCGTGTCGTACTCGTTGTAGTAGTACCGGATCGCGTCACGGTAGTTCCACCGGCCCACGGTCAACGCGTCCTGAGCGATGGCGCGCGCCATGAGATAGTTCGCCTCCATCCCGCCGACGGTGATCGCGAGAACCTCTTCGACGGTCGGCGTGCTCGGGAATTCGAAGAACGTGGCACCGCCGCCTCGACCGTACGGCGGGGGCGGCGGCAAGTCATAGGAAATGTGCCCGTGCCCATCGAAAAATTCGCGAAGGCGTCCGCCGTGGCCAAACACCTCGTGATTGGCCACACGGAACCAATTCTCCTGAGGATCATCAAACAATCCGAGCTTTAGCAGTCGATACCCTGCATTGGTGCCGCGCCGCAGCTTGCCCTCGTCTCTAAAGAGCCGCAGCGGCACGAACTGGTCTTCGCCCTCCGCCAACAGGCGTGCCACGCCGTTGGCGAAGGTAGCTCCGGCGCCGGGCGACATCGTGCGATCGAAGAGGAGCGGCGTTGGAGGTGGCGCTGCGGGTTGCGCGCCTGCCGTCTTCGCACAGAGCAGCGAAACAGCGAGACAAATCAGCCATCGGGGCATTTTGGGTCGGTTCCCTCCCCATCGGGTTCGAAGCCTAGGAGAGTGTCGCGAACGCTAGGCAGCCGTGGCCGTAGATTATCTGAGCCCAGCAGTCAGTTCTTCGACGGGCGCGACACACTTGGTGGCGGTATGCCTAACCTGCTCAGCCGCTCCCTCGCCCTGAGGGTCACCCGGTTACTGTTGTATTCGGCTGCGCCGATGGAACGCGCCTTGATACTGGGGCTCGACGGAGGACTCCTCGATGCGTCAGTTCATTTCTGCCCTCGTAATCGCCACCTTCTGCGCCGCTGGCTCCGCCGGACTCGCGCAGACGACTGCAAAAGACGAAACAAAGAAAGCCGGACAAGCGACAAAGGAAGCGGGCAAGGACACGGTCGATGCCGCCAAACACATCGGCAAAGCGACCGCAAAGGCAACAACCAAGGGGACGAAGAAGGCCGCTGGTGCGACGAAGGACGCGGTCCAGCAGACTTACAGGTGCGCCGATGGCACTACGGACGAGGCGGCGCTGAAAGCCAACGCGTGCAAGGGTCACGGCGGCGTGAAGCCGGAACCTAAAGCCAAGAGCTGACCACCCGTTTGAGCCGCATCGAAGATTACGCGCTCATCGGCGATTGCGAAACGGCGGGGCTAGTCGACCGCACCGGCTCGATTGACTGGTTATGCTGGCCGCGGTTCGACTCGCCCGCCTGCTTCGCGGCGCTGCTCGGAACACCGAAACACGGACGCTGGATCGTGCGTCCCGTCGATGAGGTGCGCGTCACCGCGCGCGATTATCGAAAGCATTCGCTGATTCTTGAAACGAGGTTCGAGACCGGTGACGGTGCCGTCACGCTGATCGACTTCATGCCGCCGCGCGGCCACAACTCGGACGTCGTTCGCCTCGTTCGCGGTGATTCGGGACGCGTCCGCATGACAATGGAGCTGGTGCTGCGGTTCGACTACGGCCTCGTCGTGCCGTGGGTGAGCCGGCTCGCGGACCGGACATGGCGTGCGATAGCCGGACCCGACATGGTCGTCCTGCAGACGCCAGTGCCGTTGAAGGGGAAGGACCTCACCACCGTCGCCGAGTTCGACGTCGCCGAACGTGACATCGTCCCTTTCGTGATGACCTACGGGCCCTCACACAAGCCGCCGCCGAACCCGATTGACCCGATCGCGTCCTTGCGCAGCACTGAGGCGTTCTGGGACGAATGGGGCTCGCGTGCGGCATCTGACGGCGACTGGGACGATGCGGTGCAGCGCTCGCTGATGGTGCTGAAGGCGCTCACCTACTCGCCGACCGGTGGCATTGTGGCGGCGCCGACAACCTCGCTGCCCGAGCACCTCGGAGGGCCCCGGAACTGGGACTACCGGTACTGCTGGCTTCGCGATGCGACGCTTACCCTCCTTGCCTTGATGAACGCCGGCTACCTCGAAGAGGCCAAAGCGTGGCGCGATTGGCTGCTGCGTGCGGCCGCAGGACTTCCGTCGCAGCTCCAAGTCATGTACGGCGTCGCCGGCGAGCGGCAGCTTCGCGAGTGGGAGGTCACCTGGTTGCACGGTTACGAAGGGTCACGCCCCGTGCGCGTCGGCAACGCGGCATTCGGGCAACTGCAGATTGATGTGTACGGCGAGGTCATGGATGCATTGCATCAGGCGCGGCGTGGAGGCATCAATTTCGATGCGTCCGAGTGGCCGTTTCAAAAGGCGTTGCTCAAGCATCTCGCACAGATTTGGAGTCACCCGGACGAAGGCATGTGGGAGGTCCGCGGGCCGCGGCAGCATTTCACCTTTTCCAAGGTGATGTCGTGGGTCGCCTTTGACCGGGCGATCAAGACCGCGAGGATATTCGGTCTCGATGGTCCGGTCGAGCACTGGCGCGCCATCCGGGACCAGATTCACGCGGAAATCTGCGATCGCGCCTTCGATCGCCAGCGCGGCTGCTTCGTCCAAGCGTTCGGATCGAAGCAGCTCGATGCGAGCCTGCTTTTGATGCCGTCCACCGGCTTTCTTCCCGCGTCCGACCCACGCGTGCGCAGCACCATCGAGGCGATCGAGCGGCACCTGATGCGAGACGGCTTCGTGATGCGCTACGACACCGAGCGGACCGATGACGGCTTGCCGCCTGGCGAGGGGGTCTTCCTCGCCTGCAGCTTCTGGCTCGCCGACGCGTACGTGCTGCTCGGCCGCATCGACGCGGCGCGGCAACTGTTCGAGCGGCTGCTGGCGCTACGCAATGACGTCGGTTTACTGGCCGAAGAGTACGACACGCACAGATGCCGGCAGGTGGGCAACTTTCCGCAGGCGTTCTCGCACGTCGCGATCGTCAATACGGCCCACAACCTCAGTCGCGCGGCGAAACCGGTTCACCAGCGATCGAGGTGAAACGGCCGGGATTCGGGATTCGCGGTTCGGGACTCGTCAGGTTCTTCGAATCTCGGATCCCGAATCCCGAGTCCCGACATCGGCCTTTCGCTTGCACCCTCAAAAAGGGACTCGTATGGCTGAGAGTGAACGCCGGCTTTCGCTCCACATTCCGTGGTCGACGCTCCTGAAAGTGATCCTTGCGGTCGCGCTGGTCGCGTTACTGGTGCGCATCTGGTACATCCTCACGCTCATCCTGATCGCAATCATCGTAGCGGTCGGTCTCCAGCCGGCGGTTACATGGTTGGAACGCCGTAGGTGGCCGCGCTGGGCGGCCGCGGCGCTGGTCGTTTTCCTCATGGCCGGCGCAATCGTGGTGTTCTTCGGCGTCACGTGGCAATCAATCAACGGACAGGCGCAGGACCTCAGCGAACATCTGAAGAGCATCGAACAACAGATCGCGGATCGGCTACCGACCCCGGTGGCAATGGTGCTCCAGCGATCGACGGGGCTGAACACGTCGATGATCGCGAGTTATGCGGTGACGCTGGGACGCTCCGTGCTTGGCGCGATTGCCGCGTTCGTGCTGGCGTCGATTCTCGTGCTCTATCTACTCATCGAAGCCAGGCAGACCTATCGGTGGATCCGTGGCTTCGTCCCGGCGGAGCTGCGTCCGCGGTTCGACCGGACGACGTCTGAGGCGCGCGACGTGGCATCGGCCTACATCGTCGCGAACTTCGTCACGTCCGTGCTCGCCGGCCTCTACACTTTTACGTGGTTGGCCGTGCTCGGGGTGCCGGCAGCGCTGGTGCTCGCCGTCTTGGCGTTTGTCTGCGATTTCGTCCCCATCCTCGGCTTCTTCATCGCCTGCGCACCGGCTATGGTGATGGCGGCGACCAAATCGGTCACGTTGTCGCTCGCGATGATTCCCATCTATGGCGGGTACCACTTCCTCGAGAACTATTTCATTGGCCCCAAGATCTATGGTGGACGATTGCGATTGAGCAACGTCGCCATACTCGTGGCGTTCGCCATTGGGGCGGAGCTTGGCGGGGCCGTCGGCGCGCTGTTGGCGATGCCGATCGCGGCGACGTACCCGACGATCGAGAAACTGTGGCTGCGGGATCAGCTCGGCGACGACGTGGTCGCGGAGCACGAGGCGGTCAGGCGTCGGGCGTCGTAGCGGAGATTAGGAGTCTTCTTCGACCTGCCATTCGGCAGGCGGTTGCGGCCCCACCTTGATACCGGCAATGTCGGGATCCACGCCGTCGGCTGCGCGGGGCGACGCAGCCTTCCGCTCTTTTTCGGCCCGCCGACGCGCCGCTTTCTGCTCGCGCCGCTCGATCAGGCCTTTCTCGCGCTCACGCTTCGCCGCGGTCGGTCTCGAATTACGGGCCATGCATCTCCAGCATACACCCACCGTGGGGATCGTGGACAGGTATCAGGTATCAGGTGTTCAGGTGTCAGAGAGGTGTCAGGGATCAGGTATCAGGCGTCACGGTCTGTTCGGTTTCAATGACGAGAATCAGCGAAGGAACACTCGTGTATTACCTAACATCTAACAGCTGATACCTGGACCCCGCCTGAAACCTGATCCCTGATATTTTTATGGCCTCCGATGATTCAACTTCCTGACCGTGTGTTTCGCCTCAAAGAGCTCGCCTACGACCTGTGGTGGAGCTGGACGACCGACGCACGAAACGTGTTTCGTCGTCTTGATTACCCGTTGTGGCGTCTGACCGCGCACAACCCCGTGCGGATGCTGCAGCTGCTGTCGCCCGAGGCGCTCGATCGCGCGCTGCACGACCCGGAGTGGCTCGCCAGCTACGACGCCGCGCTGGCACGTCTCGACGCGGCACGCGCCGCGCATAACACATGGATCGAGAGTCACTTTCCTGAGATTGGCTCACGCTCGATTGCCTATTTCTCGGCGGAGTTCGCGCTGCATCAGTCGCTGCCGATCTACGCTGGCGGTCTCGGCGTGCTGGCCGGCGATCACTGCAAGGAGGCGAGCGACCTGGGACTGCCGTTGATCGGCGTCGGGTTCATGTATCCGCAGGGGTACTTCCGTCAGAGCGTGACCTTCGACGGCTGGCAGGAGGAAGTGTACGAGAAGCTGAACTGGGCTGACGCACCGATCGAGCCGGCCATCACGGCCGACGGCAAACCTTGCATCACCGCGGTCCCGCTGGGGAATCGCACCGTGCTGGTCGCGGTGTGGCGTGTCCGCCTGGGCCGCGTGAAGCTGTATCTGCTCGACACGGATCTCGAAGAAAACGCGCCGTGGGACCGTGAACTCTCCGCTCGCCTCTACGGAGGCGATCGCGAGACGCGCGTGCAGCAGGAAATCGTCCTCGGCATCGGCGGGGTCCGCGCGCTCAAGGCGATGGGGTCCGATCCTGCCGTCTACCACCTCAACGAAGGTCACGCCGCGTTTGTGGTCCTTCAGCGGATCCGCGATCTCTGCGAAAAGGGCTGGAGCTTCGATTCGGCGCTGGAGGAAGTGCGGCGCACGACGGTGTTCACCACGCACACGCCGGTCGCCGCGGGGCACGACGCCTTCCCGTTCCATCTCGTCGAGACGCACCTCGCCGGCGCATGGGGCGACCTTGGCAGCCACCGCGAACGATTCCTGGCACTCGGGCACTACGACAACGGCGGCGGTCCGATGTTCAACATGACGGCGCTCGCGCTGCGCGCCTCGGGTGCGATCAACGCCGTCAGCAAGCTGCACGGCGAAGTCACCAAGCAGATGTGGCATTCGATCTGGCCGGGGACTTCCTACGATGCGATTCCAGTCAGGTTCATCACCAACGGCGTTCACGTGCCGACGTGGATCGCGGCGGAGGTCGAACGTCTGTTCGAGGAATGGCTCGGTCCTGACTGGCTCGAGCGCCACGACGATCCCGACTTTGTCGAACGGGTGATGGCGATTCCCGACGAGAAGCTGTGGGCGGCGCGGCAGCAGCTCCGCTCGTATCTGTTCAACTTCCTTCGCGAGCGTGCGCGGCAGCGCTGGAGCGCGCAGGGCGCCGCCTCGCGCGTCGTGGCCGCGGGCACGATGTTCGATCAGAACACGCTGACGATCGGGTTCGCACGCCGCTTCACCAGCTACAAGCGTCCGGAGTTGATTTTCTCGGACCCCGATCGGCTCGCGAAGATTCTGAATGCGAGGGGCCGGCAGGTGCAGATTGTCTTCGCCGGCAAAGCGCATCCAGCCGACGAAGTGGGCAAGCATCATCTTCAGCGCGTGTACAAGCGTGCGCTCGATCCCAAGTTCGGCGGCCGCATCGCGTTCGTGGACGATTACGACCTGCACGTGGCGCACTTCCTCGTACAGGGGTGTGACGTCTGGCTGAACAATCCGCGCAAGCCGCTCGAGGCGAGCGGCACGAGCGGGATGAAAGCGGCGATTAACGGCACGCCTCACCTGTCGATTGGCGACGGATGGTGGGCCGAAGGATTCACCGGCGACAACGGCTGGCTGATCGAGGGGAAGGCGGACCCTGGCGATCATGGCGCGCAGGACTGGGCAGACGCGCAGGCGCTCTATGCCATCCTCGAGCAGCAGGTTGTCCCCGCGTTCTACGACCGCGACCACGACGGCATGCCGACGCGGTGGCTGCAGATCGTAAAGCAGTCGATTCTCACGGTGCTGCCTCGGTTCAGTGCACGGCGGATGGTGAAGGAGTACGTCCGCGACATGTACGTGCCGGCCATGCGTGAGGCAGTGACCAAGTAGCAGTATCCGTACGTGGGCCGGGTCCCGCCGAGCGCAGCACAGACTGGCGAAGGCGGACCCGGCGACAATCCCCGCGACAACTCCCCGGCCCGCTGGGCCGTCCAACCCCGTAGCCATGAAATCAAGGGTCTTTACGGGTTTTCTCATCGCGCTGGTGGTTGCAGCCGCTCAGCTGTCCGCGGACGCGGCCGAATCCCGAATCCCGGATCCCGAATCCCGAGACGACGCCACCATCACCCACGTCCTCAACCGCCTGACGTTCGGTCCGCGGCCCGGAGACGTCGACAAGGTGCGCGCAATGGGGCTCGCATCGTGGATCGAACAGCAGCTGCATCCCGAGCGCCTTGACGACGGCGCGGCCGCGGCGCTGCTGCCCCCGCTGGACACAGCGCCGGCCTCCGCCGATCCGCGGGAGCTGCGCCGCTTTGCCCGACAACAGATCCAATCGCTCGCCAGCGAAAAGATTCTGCGTGCGACCTACAGCGAGCGGCAGTTGCAGGAAGTGCTCGTCGACTTCTGGTTCAATCACTTCAACGTCTACGCGGACAAGGGTCGCACCGCTGAGTACCTCGCCGAGTACGAACGAGCGGCGATCCGGCCGCACGTCTTCGATCGCTTCCGCGATCTCCTCGAAGCCGACGCGAAGAGCCCGGCAATGCTCTTTTATCTCGACAACTGGTTGAGCGCGGATCCAGATGCGTCGGAGCGCATCGACCAGATGCGGACGCAGCGCCGCGCGAACGTTTTTGGCCGGCGCCCCTTCGGGAGGCTTGGACGTCGTGTGCCGGTCGTACCACGTCCGCAGCCGAATCAGGCGGGCAATCCTCCGCAGGGAAAGAAGCGCGTCCGTGGGCTGAACGAAAACTACGGACGCGAGCTGCTCGAACTGCACACGCTCGGCGTCGAAGGCGGCTACACGCAGAAGGACGTCATCGAGGTCGCGCGCGCGTTTACGGGATGGACGATCGATCGCGACGGCACGTTCCGTTTTGTTCCCGCATTTCACGATTCCGCTGAGAAGGTCGTGCTCGGCCACAAGATCAAGGCCGGTGGTGGCATCGAGGACGGCGAACAGGTCCTCGACATCGTTGCATCGCATCCGGCGACTGCACGTCACATTGCGTATCAGCTTGCGCAGCGCCTGGTGGCTGACGAACCGCCGGCGGCGCTCGTTGATCGCGCCGCGGCACGGTTCCGCACGAGCGGCGGCGATCTGCGCGAGGTGGTGAGGACAATCGTGACCTCACCCGAGTTCCTCGCGTCAACGGTACGCGACGGCAAGTTCAAGACGCCCTTCGCGCTTATCGTCAGCACGATGCGAACCACGGGAGCGACCGTCAGCGATGCGCACGCGCTGGTGCAGACGCTGCAGCAGATGGGTGAGCCGCTGTACATGTGCCAGCCGCCGACCGGCTATCACAACACCGCGGACGCGTGGATCTCGGCGGGCGGGCTCGTCAGCCGCATGAACTTTGCGACACGCGTCGCCTCCGGCAACATGCCGGGAGTCACGCTGCCTGCCACGCTGCCGCCAGGCGATCTGGCGCTGCGCCTTGGATCGCCCGAGTTTCAACGGTTCTGAGAGGGACGAGGGTGTTATGAATCGGAGGGTTTTTCTGAAATCGGGCGCGATGGCGATGCTGTCGCTCGGCTTCGCGCCGTCATTCCTCGGCCGCGCGGCTGCAGCCATCGGATCGCACCGCAAGCTTCTGATCGCCATCTTTCAGCGTGGCGCCGTAGACGGCCTCAACATGATCGTTCCCCACGGCGAAGCCGACTATTACCGTCTTCGACCGACGATCGCGATTCCGCGTCCCGGCGGCGAGCGAATGGGATCGGCGATCGATCTCGATGGCTTCTTCGGTCTTCACCCCTCGATGGCGCCGCTCAAGCCGCTCTGGGACAACCATTCGCTGGCCATCGTCCACGCGTGCGGATCGCCGGATAACACGCGATCGCATTTCGACGCGCAGGACTACATGGAGTCGGCCACTCCCGGTTTGAAAGCGACCCGGGACGGCTGGCTCAATCGCTACCTTCAGGTCTCATCCGAGGAGCGCAATCCGCTTCGAGGCGTCGCGCTCGCGAGGACAATGCCGCGGTCGTTGGAAGGGCGCGCACCAGCGCTCGCCATCGGCAGCGTCGACGAATTCGGCGTGCGTGGCGGCGGCGCTGCATTCGAAGCGCAATACGAAAGCGCGACCGACCCACTGCTGCGAGCTGCCGGGAGCGATGCATTCGCCGCCATGCGCACGCTGCGCCAGGCCGCAGGAACTTCCTATCGACCGGGTGCGGACTATCCGCAGACGCCGTTCGGCAAGGCGCTCGCCGAAATCGCGCGGCTCGCCAAGGCCGACGTCGGGCTCGAAGTCGCGTTCACCGAGCTTGGCAACTGGGATCACCACGTCAACGAGGGGTCGGTGACCGGCCAGATCGCGACGCGTCTCGATGAGTTCTCGCGCGGACTGGCCGCGCTGGCCGCCGACCTCGGCGACCGCCTGGCCGATACGGTGATCGTGACGATGTCCGAGTTCGGACGCGCCGCTGCGGAAAACGGCAACCGCGGAACGGACCACGGACACGGCAACGCCATGATGGTGATCGGCGGCAACGTCCGCGGCGGCGTTCACGGGAAGTGGCCGGGCCTCGCCGAGGGCCATCGGTTCGAAGGGCGCGACCTTGCTGTGACCACCGATTTCCGCGATGTGTTCACCGAGATCGTCGCGGGACACATGGGGGTGTCGCGTGACGGGCTGTCACGCGTCTTCCCGAGCTACGTCGCATCTTCGACACCTGGTGTGATTCGGGCCTGATTCGCCGGAGTCACTAGGATTCCCCTGAACACCTGTGGGACAAACCTTTATGGTTTGTCCCAGGGGCGCCAGGGCAAGCCAGGAAGGCTTGCCGCACAGGTGACCAGGAGCCAGCAGATATAATTTCTCCGTGGCCACCCGCAAGTCGAACCTGGCAAAAACCAAATGTGCGCTCTGCGGCGCGAAAGAGGTATCGGAACCGCGCGGTGAGGAGCGCTATTGCCGCGACTGCTGGGAAAAGAAAATCGCAGTCGAAGAGATCGTCGCGCGCGAGTTCGCGCTCAAGCGCTATATCCGCGCGCACAGCGCCGAGAAGTACCTCGTCTATCATTCGACCATCAAGCGCCCCTGCGGTCAGATCATCGTCGTCGACGACGGCTACGATCTGTTCCTGACGATGGTGCTCTACCCGAACTTCGCGTGGGACGAGGCCGCATACCATCTCGAGGGGGATCCCGAGGGACGCACCTTCGCGGAAATCCTCGTGGACGTCGTCGCCACTGAGGTCATCGAACCCTGGGGCGGCGGCAAATGGCACCTGGAAATCTTCCACGCGGCCAACCCGGAGCCGGAGGATTGGAACGGCGAAATGTGAGCATATAATGCGCTGCATCAGCGCATCAGGACGGCCGATTACTGTCGAATGCGCCGTCGTTTGCCAGGGAGATCAACCATGAGAATGAAATGTCAGACGCTGCTGGCACTGGGTGCCGCTGTTCTGTTTGCGACGAGCACGCTCGCGGCGCAGGCCAAACCGGCCGCCCCGGCCCAGAGCGCGCCGGCGGCGCCGCAGAAGTTCGTCCCGCCAATTCGTGGCGAGGCGCCAGTCAACATGACCAAGCCGGTCACCAAACGCCTGAACGACGAAGTGGTGACCACCTTCAAGGTGAAGAATCCCTCCGCGACGAGCTCGATTGCCGGCCTCAAGATCAGCGAGTTCTGGTATGACAAGGATGGCAATCCGGTGAGCGGCGACGAGTTCCGCTATCGCAAGCCGCTGATGCCCGGCGAGGTTATCGACGTGGAACTGCGCTCCCCCGTCAACCCGAAGATGGCGCGGAGTCAGTACAAGTTCGAGCAGTCTAACGGCGGGGTGAAGCCGCAGGTCGTCGCGAAGTTCTAGTTCCCTGCCTGCGCGAGGAGTGCAAGAGGTGCAATTGGTGGGTGCGTGGCACCCATCGCACCAATTGCACCTCTCGCACCCTTCGCACTACTACCGAATTCTGATCTGAACCTCCCGTGTAGCCGGCGGGATGTTGCCGTCGCGCCGCTTTCCTTCCACGTGCACCACATATAAGCCAGGCGCCAAGTCCTTCAGCGCGATCTGTGCGGTATAGCCGTAGCCTCCAGTTCTCGCGCCGCGCGCTCCGGCGGGCGAACGCTCGCCGCCCTGCAGCTCCGTCGACGACCGCTGTTCGGTATTGTTGAACACGACACGCCCGCCTTCAGCGCGGACTTCAGTCGTGATGTCAATCATGTGGGGTTGCGCGTTCTGCTGGTTCTCGTACAGCTCCGCAAACAAAACAAGCTGATCGTCTCGCATGAAGTCACGGGCCGTCGTGGGCGGACGCATCAACAGCGAGCCCACGGGGTCGTCCTTCACCTTCGCTGTGGGCGCGAGCACCCCCGAGGCGGACAACACCGTCAGGCCGCTCATCACGAGCGGCGGCTTGTAGAAGTCGGGCACGTCGAGCGTGCGGCTGACGCTTCCGGCGACGCCCGCGGTATCGGCAGCCGACACGCGCAACTGATAGCGGCCGGGCGGCAGGTTGACGGCGGTGGTGATGCGGAAGCCGCGCTCACGCGCGCGTACGTAGGTCGTCGGCATCAGCGTGAGATCCACGGACGCCTTTTCGTTCACGCGCGTCTTGCCATCCGCGTCGGTTACAAACGTCACGACGTTTACCGCGTTGTTATAGGTGCCGTTCTTCTCCGTGAACATCAACGCGTTGATGTTCAGTTCGACCGCGATCGCGATGGCGGCGTTGGGCGGCGCGCCTTTGTACGGCGCCGCAAACAGCCGCATCGGGATGCCGGAGGTCGGCAACGGACTTTCAATCGCCGCCTTCAACGCCGTCTCGAGCGGATCGTTCGACGGTTTCGTCGGCGTGGCAGGCCTCCCCCGCGGTGCGACGTACCCGCGTCGTGCGCGCACGGTGACGCCCGGCCGTGTCACGCGCACTTCAATCTTGCGAAACCGGCCGTCGCGCCGATCGTTTGGCGCGTAGTACCCAAGGACGTAGTAGCTGCTGTTCTCGGCGACGATGCGGTCGAATGCTTCATCCACGTTGTTGCGGTTCACGAACGCGAAGCCGCCGGTCTCCTCTGAGAGCGAACGCAGGCTGTCTTGCGAGAGCCGCAATTCGTCCATCGAGGACTGCACGCCGAGCCCGAGGTTCGGTTCATCGGCGGCGACACCCGATGTTTCGATGAGCTCGCTGCCGGGTGTCATCAGACCGCGCGGATCAACCGAGTAGATGCTCACGTTCGCCCGTGTGGCCGCGGCGATCGCGTCACGTGTGGAGTCGATGACGACGGACGCCGAAGAGTTGTTGTCGAAGATGTTGTAAATGTTGTAATCAATTCCTTCGCTCACGAGCACCAGCGCCTTGCGCCGGCCGTGAACCCCCACCATGAAATCCGAGAGCTTTCGCAGCGAGTCGAGCATGTTGCGCGCGTTCTGCACGCGTTCGAACGCGACGGGATCATTGACGGGATTGCCCGCGTTGCGCGTACCGGCCGTAGTTTGCCGGTTGTATTCATCGAGCCGCTCGAGGGTCGGCGATCGCAGCTTGCGTCCCATGAACTTGTCGACGGCAGCGAGCAGCAGCCGCGGGTTATTGGTGAACTCCTGGCCATCCACTGCGCGTCCGCCGGTGTAGACGATCGCGGCCATGTCATTGGCGCCGAAGTCGCGCTCGAAGAACCGATGCAGGGCTTGTTTCACGCGCGGTCCGCGCGTCAGATCGACATGCGTGTCGTCGAGCACGAACAGGTAAATGCGGCCATCCACGCCGACGTTCGTGTCCACGTCGGGCTCGATCGCCGTAGGGGAAAACAGCGGCCGATCGACGCGTGCAATCGGCATGTTGACGAAAGAAAACGCGCTGACCATCTGCGGCTTTCCGTCCTCGAGAACCTGAAAGTCACTCGCTCGCAGATCGGTCACCGGTTTGCCCGTCGCGTCGCTGACGAAGGCGTCGACCTCGACAAAGTTGGCCTCGACGCGGAACGTCAGCGGCGGTTGCCCGGTCTCCGTTGAAGGGGCTGGTGCCTGCTGGGCTAAGACGACAGAGCCGACCGACGCCGCAATCAGACCGCACAGAAGCTGGCGTTTCATACGGAGAATTATGCCTCCCAACGCTAAGTCCGGGTTGCCCGTGAGCTCTTCAGCTCGCCCGCCGACCATTGAACAGCTGCGTGCGTCAAACCGATAGGTGACAGGGGGCAGGTTACTGCCACCTGCCCGTGCCACCTGCCACCTGAATGTTGACCGTATACTCAGACGTTATGCCGCTCGACGTGGCCGCTGTACAGGAGAATCTCCGCTCCGATGGCCTCGACGCCTGGCTGCTGTACGACTTCAACGGTTCCAACCCGATTGCCGCGCGGCTGGCGGGCCTTACTAACGGCTCTCACATGACAACGCGGCGCTGGTATTACCTGATCCCTGCCTCCGGATCGCCGCGTGCCCTTGTCCATGCGATTGAGCGGCACAACCTCGACGCGCTTCCCGGTGAAAAGCAGATTTACGCGGGTCGCGAGCAGCTTGCCTTGGGCCTAGATGGCTTACTGCGCGGGGTACGCCGTGTCGCGATGGAATATTCACCCCAGGGTGCGATTCCGTATCTCTCGCGTGTCGACGCAGGCACCGCAGAAATGGTTCGCGCGCGCGGTGTCGAGATCGTGTCGTCCGGTGATCTCGTACAACGATTCGAGGCGACCTGGACGCCTGCGCAGTACGCGCAGCACATGCGCGCCTCCGATGCGCTCTATCGCATCAAAGACCGCGCGTTCGACGCCGTGCGCGTCGCGCTTCAGCGTGGCGAGCGAATCACGGAATTTGACCTGCAGCAACGGATGGTGCAGTGGTTCGAGGAGGAAGGGCTCACCAGCGATTCGGCGCCTGACGTGGCACTTGGGCCCAATGCCGGCAACCCGCACTATCTGCCGTCACCTGAGAAGTCGGCCGTCATTGTCGCGGACCAGGTTCTGCTGCTAGACCTTTGGGGCAAAGTGCGCGAGCCAGGCGCAGTGTTTGCTGATATCACTTGGGTTGGCTTCACCGCAGGTCGTGTTGCGGACCAGGCCGCTCGCGCGTTCGACGCCATTGTTCGTGCGCGCGACGCCGCGGTGGCGCTGGTTGAAGAGTCGGCCATGACAGGACGAGAGCTGCACGGGTGGGAGGTCGACCGGGCGGCGCGAAAC
>Ga0114129_10002583_pt1 | contig 25166 bp, 12 predicted proteins | sample RhiMetdeltSRZDD1_FD_80071 | JGI IMG/M metagenome (GOLD analysis project Ga0114129, IMG submission 80071) | Populus rhizosphere microbial communities from Tennessee, USA - Rhizosphere MetaG P. deltoides SRZDD1 (version 2) (version 2) | ecosystem: Host-associated > Plants > Roots > Rhizosphere >...
CAGCAGTATTTGCTGGAAGGCTGGAGCGGGTTTTCTGAAGATAACGAAAAACTCGAATACCGCATCGGCGATGAAGAGGATGCCAACTCCAGAAAACTGGAAGTTCCCATCAGCCTGCGCGATCAGATTCTTGGGCAAATCATGCTGGAGGGGTCGGGAGAATGGTCTGCCGACCAGCAAACCCTTGTGGACGCGGTCGCAACACAGGCTGCCATTGCCCTGGAAAACGCACGATTGGTCAGCGAAAGTCGTCAGATCGCCTTACGCGAGCGCATGGTGGCTGACATCAACTCGAAGATTTGGGCCTCCGCCACGATTGACGGGGTTCTTCAAACTGTGATCAAGGAACTTGGCAGACGGTTGAATGCCTCCAGTGCCACCATCGAGCTAAAGATCGACCCGGGAGAGGAAGCATGAAAGACTTTTCTTCTTCTCCGCAGCAATCCGGAGGTGAGTTTTTCTCGTACGAGCTATGGCGCGAACGCTTTCTCAGGGTTGTATTGCAGGGGTCATGCATCCTTGGCTTCATTGCGATCATGCTCTATCTCTTCACGCCGGCCTCACCACTTTACAAAATCATGGCAGTGGCGACCTATGGCATTCTGATATTGGTCACTCTGTTTACCAGACTTTCCTACAATATTCGAGCGAGTGTTTTTCTCTTCCTGCTGTTTTTTGCCGGACTCAGTTCGCTGTTCGATTACGGCATTGCAGAAGCATCCATTCTGTTTCTGGGATTTATAGTCATGACCGGTCTGCTGTTTTCGCCGCGGATGGGCATGTATTCCATCATTGCGATCACAGTCCTGCTTCTTCTGGTCATTGGGTGGCCAAATTCCTCGCTGATGGATTCCGCACGACTGACGGCCATCCTGTTGGTTGTTTCCATGATTATCGCGATTGGGCTGCACACCTTCCAGGATGAATTTGTGAAAACACAGCGGGCCGCGCGACAAACCCTGGATACTCTTCGGGAAGAGCGCTCCACCTTGGAAGCACGAGTAGAGGAACGAACCGCCGGTTTGGCTCGCAAAACCGAGCAACTCCGCGCCACTTCCTATATCGCGCGAAAAACAGCCGAAGTACAGGATCTGGCCACTCTCCTGGAAACGGTTGCGCATCTGGTCACCGATCAGTTTGGCTTCTACCATACCGGAATCTTTTTGATCAACGAGAGTGGAAATCGGGTGGTGCTGCAGGCTGCTTCATCCGAAGGAGGGCAGCGGATGGTCGAACGAGGACACTCGCTGACGATCGGCATGCAGGGCATCGTCGGATATGTGGCTGCCCAGAAGAAACCTCGCATTGCTCTGGATGTGGGAACAGACGCGGTCTTCTTCAATAATCCCGATCTACCATTGACGCGATCCGAGGTCGCCCTGCCGTTATTGATTCGAAACAAAATTCTGGGAGTACTGGATATTCAATCCGACAGACCGCAGGCATTCAGCGTGGATGATACCGACGTGCTGCAGACTCTGTCAGATCAGATCGCCATCGCCATCGAAAACGCCCGTCTGCTGGATGAAACGCAGGCAGCGATCATGCAGCTTGAGGCGCTGACCAGCATCCGCACGCAGGAAGCCTGGACTCAAAAACTCAGGGAACAGGACCGCGCCTTCACGTACACTCCCCTGGGATTGCGCGCCGAAAAGTTATCCCCGAACAGCAGCAACGCCATGAGCGCGCCGATTGTCCTGCGCGGTCGAAAGATCGGAAACATTTCGATTGCCAGGAAAGGCGAGGCAAAATGGAGCAGGTTGGATGAGGGCCTGTTGGCAGAAGTAGCCAGCCAGGTGGGGCTGGCGGTGGACAATATCCGTCTGTTGGAAGAGGCCACACAGCGCGCCAGACAAGAGCAGACGGTAGGCAAATTAGCCGCCCAGTTCAGCCAATCCCTCGATCTTGATACGCTCCTGCAAACTGCCGCAAGGGAGCTGGGCCAACTTCCCGATGTATCCGAAGTTTCTGTATTCATTGGGCAGGAGGAAGACCAAAGCTCTCCCGCCAGGCAGCAGACAAAGCGCAATCGAAGCTAACATGGACCAACAAAGCACCCTGCAAATGGACATGAAGTCCTTAGACGAACGTCTCGCCAGCAAGTTTTATTCCAGCCGGCGCTATAACCCTATTTTCCTCGCCGTAACTGGTCTGGGATTCATTGCTGTTTTCCTGCTAACGCAATTCGGCGTTCTTGGTGATCCGGCTCCCCAGTTGCTTTATATTGGCAGCATCACTTTGCTTTTTGCAGCTGCAGAAATTCCGATTCTGGTTCTCGCCCAGCGCAAGAGTGGCGTAGTTGCAACGCTGGTGGGCTCAGCCATTGCGGGAATATTCGCCATCCTTTTGACTGTTTTCTGGCAGGGAATTTTTCTTGTCGCGATCTTGATCGCAGGCATCACCCCGTTCATCGCCTTGCGTAGCGGCCTGCCGCGCAGATACTCAGCAACGCTGTTATTGGTCCTTGCAATTAGCGTGGGCGGAATCTTTGCCGTGAATGCAAATCCGCCCCTGGAACGTCTGCAGAACAATACCTCTGGGGCGATTGCAAGTATTGTTTTTCTGGCTGCCGCCGGGTTGCTGCTGGTTACAATTACCAGCATTTCGCAGAACAGACGATTCCGGAGTATTCAAGGCTTGCTGCTCACATCCTTCATCGTGATCGTCACCGTTCCGATCGTGATGACAGCTGTTTTGTCCGCCTTAGGCACGTATACCAACAGCCAAAACCAGACGTTCAATACTCTCACTGCCATCACTACGCTGAAAGAAAATCAGGTTGAAAACCTTTTGTCGGATTTTCAAAATGACACCCAGACTCTCCTGGCGGATGCTCGATTTATCACCAACACGCAGGAAGCCCTAAAGGCGACGAGCGTTGAGAGTCCACTCGTGCAAGAAAGCTTCAAGAGACAGGCCCGGCTGCGAATGGTGGACGTGTTGGGCGCGGAAGAGGAAGCCTACAATGAGATCATGGTATTGAACGCTCGCGGGCAGGTTGTGATCTCCACAATCCCCGAACGAGAAGGAACGGGCTTTGACAGACAGCAGTTCTTCCAGAAAGGAACATCGGGATTTTATGCAGGGTTTGCCGAAGAGCCCTCCTTTGGCAACGATAATATGATCGTCGCTGCACCGATCTTTGGCGAAGATGGGCAGACGGTCAGCGGCGTCCTCGCGCTTCGCTCCAACGCGGCTGCCATCAAACGCATTATCGAAACGACGCCTGGGTTTGTTGAAGCCGAAACCTATCTGGTAGATCTCAACTTCAAACCCGTCACCAGGTTACGGACACCTACCGCATCCATTAACTCAGAGGCTGCTTCGGAAGCTATTTTGAAGAATACAAAGGGTGGCAAATCTATTTATGCGAATTATGCAGGGCAGCAGGTATTTGGTTATTATGAATGGTTCGAGCCCATGCAGCTGGCAATCATTGCCGAAGTTCCCACAAGTTTTGTCGTGAACAACTCTGTCCGCGCTCTGGCAGGTAGTTTTGTTCTGGCATTGTTCGTGCTCGCGATTGCCGTGGCGGCGGTTGCAGTCTCCGCCCGGACGATTGCAGACCCCATCAAAACCCTCGCCCAAACCACGGCAAGCTTCGCGGCAGGCAAGCTCTCAACCCGAGCTATGGTTAACCGGGAGGATGAGATTGGCGCCCTCGCCCAAGCCTATAACCAGATGGCAACGCAGCTCCAGGAAACCATCGGGAATTTGGAGAGGCGCGTTGCCGATCGCACCAAGGATCTTGAAAGCCAGACTCTCCGCCTCCGGGTGACAGCGGAAATCGCCCGGGATTCTGCTTCGGCGCGCGATCTCAATGAGCTACTCACACGCGCTGCAGAACTCATCCTCCGCCGCTTTGATTTTTATCACATTGGAATTTTTCTTCTCGATAACAACAAGGAATACGCAGTACTGGTGGCGTCCCCCACCGAAGCTGGGGAGCGGATGATGGAAAACAATCACAGGCTGCGGGTAGGAGAAGTTGGAATTGTGGGACGGGCCTCCGCCACGGGCGAACCCCGCATCGCGCTGGATACTGGCGCCGATCCTGCATTTTTCAATAATCCGCATCTTCCCAGCACTCGTTCCGAAATGGCTCTGCCATTGAAAGTTGAAAGTAACGTCATCGGTGTACTGGATGTTCAAAGCGACCAGCCGGAAGCCTTCAACGAGGATGATGTAGCAATCATGCAAGTGATGGCAGATCAGCTTGCGACCGCGATCGAGCGAACCCGCCTGCTGCAGGAAGTCGAGCGCAACCTCAGGGAGCTCGAGAGCGCCTACGGTCAATTCACACGCGACAACTGGAAAGGGATAACACAGGGGACCGCCACGGGCAGCCTGGGCTACCGGTTTGACAATGTCCGACTTGAGCGGATTACGGAACTGCCTGCTTTCGCAGGTGATGTACTCACGAGCGGAAAGATCGTCAATTCCAATGGCCAGCATGCCGGAACGGAAAAGGAGCGCAGCGTTGCGATCCCAATCAAGCTACGCGGACAGACCATCGGCGTCGTCAGCCTGAAGCTCAAGGAAGGCTACGACAATAGCACGGTCTCGATTATTGAGTCAGCAGCAGATCGCCTGGCAGCTGCCCTGGAAAGTGCCCGTCTCTATGAGGAAGCTCGTTTGCGGGCGGATCGCGAACAATCCATTTCGCGCGTGACCACAGCCATCAGTGCCTCCACCGGGTTCGAACAAATCCTTCAAACGACGGTCCGGGAGATCGGCAACATCCTGGGAGACACAGAAGTTGCCATCCAAATTCTCGATGAGCCCGGCGCGGTGAAGCGCGGCGCCGGACAGGGAGAGCAATAATATGCAGTTCCACCTTCGCGAGCTATTTGCACCTCCCGTCTTCCCTGGGGATGAGGACAAATCGCGTTCTGCCTCCATTCTAAACACGATTGGCTGGAGCTGCCTATTGATGGTGCTGGGGATCCTCTTCGTTCGCACAATTCAGGCAAATGATGCGAACCTTGCAGAGGTAAACTGGATTCTGGTAGCAACGATCGTTCTTATCGCAGTCGTCCTATTACTTTCGCGCCGTGGATATGTCCGGGGTGCCAGTTATCTTTTTGTGCTCGCCCTTTGGGGGGCATTGACCTACATCGCCTGGGCGGCAGATGGCATTCGCGATATTGCCTTTTTTGCCTATACCATTCCCATCCTCATTGCTGCATTATTGATCGGCTGGTTCAGCGCAACAATCCTGACATTGACAAGTATTCTCGCTGGTTGGGCACTTGCATATGCTGAAACCGTTCAATTATTTTCCCCAACCCTGGATACACCATTGAACTTCGCGCGTGATATGACGGGTGTCTTAATATTGATTGGGATCTTGATCTATTTGATGATCACCAGCCTGCAGGGTACTCTTGCCAAATCACGGTCCGTTACGGAGGAGCTTTCCTCTTCCAATCAGCAGCTAAACGAACTGCAAACCAATCTACAGCAACAGGTGGAAGCGCGGACGTCCGAGCTGAAGAAGCGCGCCTCCCAATTGGAAGCTGTCTCCAGCGTCGCCCGAACGATTGCCTCGGTGCAGGATCTCGATACGCTCCTCCCAGCCATCACAAAGCTTGTCAGCCAACATTTCGGCTTTTACCATGTTGGAATCTTCCTGCTCGACCCACAGCGTCAAAACGCTATCTTGCGTGCTGCAAACAGTCCGGGAGGACTGCAAATGCTTGGCCGGCACCATGGCCTGCCGTTGGATGCGCACAGCATTGTCGGGTACTCAACCTTGCGCGGTGAGCCTCGGATTGCCCTGGACGTTGGGGCAGATTCCGTCTATTTCAACAATCCCGATCTTCCGAACACACGCTCTGAGATGGCAATCCCGCTCCGTGTGGCAGGTGAAGTCATTGGCTCGCTTGACGTCCAAAGCACAGAGACCAATGCCTTCCCTCTGGAAGATATCGGTGTCCTTACCACCCTGGCAGACCAGATCGCGATCGCCATTGAAAATGCGCGTCTATTTGGAGAAACGAAAAAAGCCCTGACTGAATCGAGAGTCATGTTCGAGCAATATACACAACAGGAGTGGACCAGCTTCGCGCGCCAGGCAAAAGCCCGCGGGTTTCTCTTCGACGGAAAACACGTCGTCGCCCTGGACAACAACGCGAGGCGTGAATCGATCAAGGCCGTTATTCAGACCGGCAGGCTCGCCCGTGAAAAAGCCTCTGCGACCATCGCGGTGCCCATTCGGTTGCGCGGGCAGACGATCGGCGTGCTGGATGTGCGTGCAAAAAACGGTCAGCGACCCTGGAAACCTGAGGAGATCTCCCTGCTCGAAGCGGCAGCAGAACGCGCTGCCCTCGCGCTGGAAAATGCTCGTCTGATCGAGAGTGCCCAACGCCGTGCCGCCCGTGAACGTGCGATCGGTGATATTTCCAGCAGGATCGGCGCAGTCAGCAACCTCGAGTCAATCCTCCAGACGGCAGTTGAAGAACTTGGTCGCAAGATCGGTGGTGCGGCTGAAGTTACCCTCGAAATAAGCACGGACGACAGCCAAACGAGTGGCTGATCCATTTATGAATAGGTAAATCTATGTTGGAACAGGTGAAAAACATTTTCCGGCCGCCGGTCTTCCCGGAAGACGAGGATAAAACTCGCAAAGCCAGGTATGCGAATGCCATCATACTTGCCTTTTTGGGCATCGTTTTCTTATTTGAGACATTTATCAGGGTTTCGGAAAACTATAGAGATCTATCCTTTATCGACCTGATCATGCTCGGGCTTGCCGTTCTCTTCATTACAGGACTGGTTCTGTTAAGAAAAGGGCATGTCCAGCTCACTTCGATCCTGCTGGTTGTCCTGGTTTGGATGGCATCGAATGGCCTTGCATCAACCGGGTTTGGAGCCAAAGACGCATCATATCTTACAAACTTTGCCATCATTTTGATGTCTGGTTTGTTACTGGGTTGGCCCGCTGCCCTGAGCTTCACTGTGCTCAGTGCGCTCTCTGGTTTTGCTCTGGCGTATGCCGAACAGAATGAACTCATCGTCGTACCCGCCTACCCAATTCTATCTTTTGCCCGAGATGTCACCGTTGTCTTTATTCTGAACGGTGTCCTGATCCTGCTGCTGATTACCGGTCTGGAAAATGCATTAAAACGCTCCCGAAGACATTTGCAGGAACTAGAATCCGCGAACACAAGTCTCAACGCCACACAGACCGAGCTGGAGGCGCGCACTCTCGATCTGTTGAGCGCAAACAGCCAGCTGGAAAACAGGACAAGAAAACTTCACGCGGTCACGGAGGTCACCCGGACGGCAACGGTCCTCCGGAATTTTGAGGAGTTGCTTACATCCATTCCAGCGATCATCAGCAGCCAGCTTGGCTACCAGCATGTCGCGATTTTTTTACTGGATGAACAAAAACAGTTTGCCATACTTCGCTCCGCAAACACGGAGGCCGGTTTGATGATGATCGATCGTGGGCATCGTATTTCAGTGGGCCAATTGGGCATGGTCAGTTCGGTGGCACAAACCGGGCAGCCTCGCATCGCCCTCGATTTGGACGCAGACAAATCCCTTTCTCCCGACTCCGATCTTCTCGGGACTCGATCTCAGCTGGTGTTGCCGCTCAAATCCGGAGCCGAAATTATCGGGGTTTTGGATATCCAGTCTGAAAGGGCCAACGATTTTACCGAGGACGATACCGCAACCTTATCCATCCTCGCAGATCAGGTAGGAATTGCTCTCCAAAACGCATTGCTTTTCGAAGAATCGCAACGGGCATTACGGGAGGCAAATGTCGAGTCCTTAGGGGCCTCCAGGCGTGCCTGGAGAGGATATACAGAAGCGATTCAGACGAAGGGGTATCGCTATGATGGAATTAAATCAGAGCCGTTACGGGAAAAAAACCGGCCGCATAGAGAAAACGAGTCCTTGCTGGTTCCTGTGCAACTGCGAGGCCAAACTATTGGACGCCTGAGATTAAATGCCTCAGATGGCTCTCATATCTGGACAGAGGACGAATTGCTCATGGTAAAAGCCACGGCAGAACGGGTTGCCCTGGCGCTCGAAGGAACACGCCTGCTGGAAGAGGCACAAAAACGCGCAACCCGTGAATCCTTCCTCTCGGAAGTTGCTGCGAAATTGAGTACCTCATTTCAACTGGATTCCATCTTACGCGATACGGTCCAGGAACTGGGGCAGACCCTTAAGAATTCAACTGTGACATTCCAGCTTGTGAATCCATCCACCTCGCAAAGTAGCCCTGAATCACAGAGATCGAATGGGGCTGGCGCGGAGTAAGTAACTTATGGCAATGAACCAAACTCCAACACACACCGAGGACTCCCTGAGCGGGTTTACGCGCTTCTGGATGTCTCTAATAAATCCTCATCCTTCCGTCCAGGAAGTTGGGGAAAAAGCCCGCGCCCAGCTCCTGGCAGTCCTGACGCTGATCCTGACCCTCGTCTATGGGTGGGCATTGATCTCAAGACCGGAGTCGTATAGTGAGTTCATCGCGCTGCTCATTATCACAATTGTCGCGTATGCTCTGAGTCGAACACCTTACTATCGAATTGGAACGTATTTCCTCTGCTTCAGTTTTACAGCCTTTGCCTACATTACTCTCCTTTTAGGAACAGCAAGCAGCTACTCCTCAGCCATCACCACCAGCGTCCATGTTTCGCTTGTGGTTGCAAGTCTATTGCTGTCCGCTCCCGGATTGGCCACATTGCTCACATTTGTAGCGATCGCCTCCTTCACAGCTCCCTGGTATTCACAGGTACCTGTGGCATTTGACAGCAATTTCTTTAAGGATACCGGGGTTACCCTCTCTATTGGCGCGATTCTCATTGGAGCCACGACCTTTCGAGGTTTCATCGAAAGAAAACGCCTGGACCAACTCAATCAGGCGAACCGGGAGCTGGAACATCTCACATCCAACCTGGAACATCGAGTGAATGAACGTACCGCGGAATTGGAAACGGCTCATCACCAGACAGAGCGTCGTGCCTCCCAGCTCAAGGCAGTGACAGAGCTCGCAGAAGCAATTGCGCAATTGCAGGATCTGAGCGAAGTATTCCCTGCTACGACCAAGCTGATCAGTGAACGCTTTGGTTTCTACCATGTCGGCATCTTTTTGATTGACCGGGATCGTGAATATGCAGTTCTGCAGGCTGCCAACAGTGAAGGCGGCCAGCAGATGCTGGCTCGAAATCATCGGCTGAAACTGGGCGTCGGTGTGGTAGGGTTTTGCGCACAAAGGGGGCAGCCGCGAATCGCTTTGGATGTAGGAGCCGATGCGGTGTTCTTTAATAATCCCGATCTGCCAAACACCCGCTCCGAAGTTGCGCTTCCCATGAACTCTCGTGAAACTACGATCGGCGTTCTCGATGTGCAAAGCACACAGGCGGGAGCCTTTTCCGACGAGGATCTGCAGGTCTTAACGGCGCTTGCCAATCAGGTAGCCATTGCCCTGGAAAATGCCAGGTTGCTTACAGAAACCCGGGCCGCACTGCTACAAGTGCAGGATATTTATAACGAATTTACTCGTACGGCCTGGAGCCGCACGGTCACACAGGCAGAACAGCGCGGCTTCCGCTTCCAGACGGGGCGCATTGAATTGCTGGAGAATGCTTTAGAGACCCCGGAAGTGACCTCCGCCCTTCAGAGTGGGAAAGTGATGTCGAATCAGACGAACGGGTCAGGAGAAAAGCATGCTGCGCTGGCTGTTCCAGTGAGGTTACGAAATGAGATCATCGGCGTTTTGCACGTCGAAGCAAACGACCCATCCAAGCACTGGCAGGAGGACGAGATCAGTCTCGTACAGGCCGTTGCAGAACGCGCAGCGCTCGCCATGGAAAACGCGCGTCTCTTCCAGGACGCCCGCCGGCGCGCCGCCAAGGAGCGTCTGATCTCAGAAGCCAGTGCTCGCATTAGTGGTGCACTAAATATCGAAAATATTTTGCAGGCCACGGCCGAGGAACTGGAACGCGTTCTTGGTGGCTCCGAGATCTTGATCCAGTTCCAGAACAAGGAGCAGCCGTGAACCGAAACCAAAGCTTCTTCCGTTCTGCTGCCCCGGGCAATCACAGAAATGCTCTCTGGCTGTGGATCAGTGGAATTGCGGCGCTGCTGTTTGCGGGGTCTGAACTTGCCGCATTGTGGGTGGAAGGCAGCGACCAGCTCTGGTCGGTTCTGCCCATATTTGCGATGACGCCCATTTTCGTTTGGCTGGTCGCTACAGGCAGACTGGCCGCCGGCGGCATCCTTTTCATGTCTGCCATCGGGCTTCAATCTATCCTGACCCCGCTTGTATTAAGTGGGCTGGGCATCCCCAACGCGATCACGTCTGCCGTATTGATCAGCGGGATTGGCCTCGCAACTCTATCACGCAGGTATATAGGTCGTGTTCTTGTGACCGGCCTGATCCTTTTACTGACCACGATTCTCATTGATTCCCTGGGAAGCCCCAGCCGCCCCATGGCTCTCTTTATACAGGCTCGGTGGCTCTTTGCTCTGGTCATTTCCTTCATTTTTGCCCTGCTCTTCGCCAGAGAATTTCTATTCCTGGATCTTCGCACTAAGATTGTCACTGCGATCCTGGGCACCGGCGGCGTAGCGCTCGCCATTCTTATTTCCTTTGCCCTTTATCAGGCTGGTCAAACCACCAATTCTCTAACGACGAGACTCGATTCTAGTGTGCGTCAGTTTGGGGAAGCACAACTGATTAATACAGCATTCATCGAGGCAAGTAAGGCAAATCACGAATTTGAAGCTATTGCCGACGAAACAATGGGACTCGCTAGGACCTGGATTTCCCTGCGGAGCCAGGAAAGGGTGCTTAGCCAGACACCTTATTGGGATGCCAGCGAGAGTCTCATCCAGCTGGACGGCGGTCAATACGGCAACAAAGCCACAGACACGGCCTCTGTATTCATCCCAACGGGAACACCTATCGATGATGTACTCCTTGCAGACTTAAATGTTTCTGCCTATCTGGATTTTTCAGTTCCCGGAATCCTGCAAGAACATCCTTCGTTGCGCGCCCTATTCACGGTTGATACAAGAGGTGTGACTCGCTATTACCCCAACATTGATCTGGCATCCCTCCTGCCACCTGACTTTGATGCAACCCATAGACCTTATTTTGAGATTTCATCACCCTTGTTCAATCCACAACGCCTGCAGCGCTGGACAATCCCTTATGTGGATGCCGCGGGGGGTGGGCTGGTTGTGACTGCTGCTGCGCCCGTTTATGAAGGCGATCAATTTCTTGGTGTTGTTGCAGCAGATATGCAACTCTCCCAGATCACGGCGCAAATCAGCTCCATTCGTGTGGGCAAAACCGGCTATGCCTTCATGATCGATGACGCAGGACGCGTTCTCTCGATGCCGAAGGCTGGATTTGACCTGTTTGGTCTCCAGCCAGAAGATATGAAAAGTGATGAATTCTTCAAGCAAACCATTCTGGGCATGGGAACTCCTGAGGTGCAATCGGCAACCAGGCGTATGACGGCCGGCGGAAGGGGACTGCTCACTGTCGATGTCGACGGTGTGGCCACCTACATATCCTTTGCACCCATCGTAACCAATGGATACAGCGTAGCATTGGTGGTGCCCGTCTCAGAATTACAAACTGCGTTTATTGCGGCTCGGAATGAAACGCAACAGCAGATCCAATCTGCTGGGTGGCTGGCCGTTACGCTTCTTATCGTTCTACTTGTATTTGCGGTAGCGGTCAGCCTTGGGCTTGGTCGGGCCATTGCAGCCCCCATTCAACGGCTCACGCAAGTCGCCAGTCAGATTACAGGAGGTGACCTGACTGTCCAGGCTTCGGCGACCACCAGTGACGAAATCGGTACACTGGCATCTGCCTTCAACACGATGACCTTCCGACTGCGCGAAGCTCTGGAAGAGCTGGAAAAAAGGGTCGAAGAGCGCACAAATGAACTAACAATTGCGAATGAACGAAACGAGCGGCGCGCCAGGCAATTCGAAGCCATTGCCCATATTGCACGTACGATCAGTTCGACTCGTGATCTCGATGTCCTGCTCTCACAAATTACGACTGTCATTAACCAGGAATTTGGCTTTTATCACGTTGGAATATTCCTACTCGATACAGCGCAGGAATACGCAATTCTGAGCGCCGCTAACAGTGAAGGTGGAAAAAGGATGCTGGACCGCGGTCATCGGCTCAAAGTAGGCGAGACCGGCCTGGTCGGCTTTGTGACGGGTACCGGAAAACCCCGTGTGGCCCTGGATACAGGGGCCGATGCCGTCTACTTCAACAATCCAGACCTCCCGAAAACCCGATCGGAAATCGCACTCCCGCTACATGTGGGAGATGAGATCATCGGCGCGCTCGATGTGCAAAGCACCGAGCCGAATGCCTTCCTGCAGGAAGACATCAACATCCTCTCCACCCTCGCGGATCAGGTGAGCATCGCCATTCAAAATGCCCAGCAGTTCGAAGCAACACGCAAAGCTCTGAATGAATCCGAGATCCTCTCCAGGCAGTTTATTCAGACCGGCTGGGAGCAATTCACAAAAAGCCGAAACCTTCTCGGGATCCGCCACACGGGCGCCAGAGCATCTCTGCTGCACAGGCGGAACGGCAAGGAAAAGAAGGATGATATTTTTGATAGCCCAGCTCCTCAGCGGACAGCGCGCGGTGCCACCCTATCGCTGCCCATTCGGTTGCGTGGTGAAGTGATTGGCTCTGTGGATGTCCGTACACCTGACAGCCGTCCCTGGGACGAGGAGGAGTTAGAGATCGTCACAGCGATTATCGAACGTGCCGCCCTGGCGATGGAGAATGCGCGTTTGCTGGCGGAGAGTCAAAAGCGTGCCGCCAAGGAGCGCATCATCGGCGAGATCTCCTCGAAGATCAGTATGCAGAGTGAAATCAACGAATTGCTAAAAACAGCGGCCCAGGAGTTGGGACGCAACCTTCCTGGCGCAGAGATTGCCATCCAGTTCAACAAGGATTCAGAATGATCAGAATGTTATTCAGCCCACCCGTTTTCGAGCAGGAAGACAAGAGCTTCCGCGCGAAATTCATCAATGGGTTTGCGTGGAGCGTCATTGCATTGCTTCTGATTGTCGTTGCGATTCATCTCCTCGGAGAAGCGAAAAACTTTACCGTAGCCATCTTCTCGGGCCTGATTGTAGTCATGCTGCTTGCTCTGTACCTGCTTCGCCGTGGGAACGTGGATGCGAGCGGTGCGATCATTATCGTGCTTGGCTGGCTTGGTGTTAGCCTCCAAGCCTTCACAGCCGATGGCGTGAAGGATGTGATTATCGTTGCCTTCATCGCGCTTGGGCTGCTCGCCAGCATTATTGTCAACTGGCGCATCGGTGGCGCTGTTATTCTGAGTGGCATTGCTGTGATTTGGGCGCTGGCTTTACTTCAGGCGAACAATTCTTTCGTACCCAGTTCACAGGACCCGATTGGATTTGCACGTGATCTTTCCTTTGTGTTTATTGTCGTTGCTGTCCTGGTGTATTTCAGCACGAAGACAATGCGGGATGCGATCGACCGGGCAACTACAAGTGAGAAAGATTTGATTCAATCAAATGAAAGCCTGAAGGAGCTCAATCAGAGCCTGGAGGATCGTGTTGATAGTCGTACAGCAGAATTGACGATTGCGAATGCACGAAATGAGCGTCGCGCCCGGCAGTTCGAAGCCATTGCTGAGGTGGCAAGGGCGATCACATCCATCCAGGATGAGGATACGCTGCTCTTCCGTCTTGCGCAGGTCATTAGCGAGAACTTCAATTTCTATCATGCAGGTATTTTCCTTCTGGATGAAGAAAACCAGTATGCGGTGTTGCGCGCCTCAAACAGTGACTCTGGCAGAAAGATGCTGGCGCGCCGGCATAAGCTAAGGGTCGGCCAGGCCGGGATTGTGGGCCATGTGGCTGCTTCGGGGACTCCCCGCGTCGCGCTGAATGTGGAGTCGGACGCGGTGTTCAAGGATAACCCCGACCTGCCGGAGACCCGTTCAGAGTTGGCCCTGCCACTTAAGGCTGGAGACCAGATTATCGGCGTCCTGGACGTGCAGAGCACGGAAGAGAATGCATTTCAACCAGAGGATACGGAGGTCCTTAATACACTCGCCGATCAGGTGACAATCGCAATTCAAAATGCTCGTTCGCATGAAGCCACGCAAAGGCTTCTCGAGGAGGCGCAAAGGACTTCGGTCTCCTATCTGCGAGAGGCCTGGCGGCTTCTGCAGGCGCGCGAGAGAAAGATTGGTTATCTGGTTTCAGATAACTCACTCAGACCGCTTGAGCGATTTGTGAGTACCCCGCATATCAATAAGGCAGCATCCCAGGGAGAGGTCGTGGTTGAGGATGGGGACCAGGCTACGCTGGCAGTTCCCATCCATCTGCGCGGAGAGATCGTCGGCGTATTGGATATCCATATCCCGTCAGGACATGACTGGGATCCGGATGAAATCGATATCGCCAAAGCGGTGGCAGATCGCTTGTCGCTGGCGCTGGAGTCGGCAACTCTTCTTCGATCCACACAGAGACGAGCAGAAATCGAACGTCTCACAGCAGATATCTCTGGAAAGATTAGCTCATCGATCAACCTCCGCAACGTATTGGAAACTGCCGTAGCGGAACTGGGACATGCCTTGCCGGGTTCTGAAATCGTCATCCAGTTTGAAACTGGCCAAGGCAAGGGTAAGGCAGAAACGTAGGAGCACCTTAAATGTTTAATGGAATTAGCACTTTCTTTGCATTACCAGAGGATAAGGATCCAGGGTTCATCCGTCTGACGCGCAACATATTGATTTTCACACTGATCGCGACGCTGCTTTCAACCGCGGTGATTGCCACAGCATCACAGTCGCGTGGTCGCCCGATCATGATTTCCGTCCTGGCAGTCACCGCTGCTCTGGAAATGATTGCTCTTATGCTGCTCCTGCGCGGCAGCGTTACGATGGCAAAAGTCATCATACCTATTGCACTTGTCATTGCCGTCACGATGATTGCACTCAATGCCAACTCCATTCATGATATCTCTATTGTTGCGTATCCTCTGATCATGATCATTGCAGCCCTTCTGCAAGGCAGGCGTTCTCTCATCGTGACAGCCTCTCTCGCCATACTGGCAATTGGGCTCTTGGGCGTTCTGGACCTGAACGGGCTCAGCAATAGCCCGATTGGCTCGAGGACCGGGATCGACGATATACTCATTGGCAGCGTGCTAGTAGCTGCGAGCGCAGGAATATTGAACCTGCTCACCGGACGATTGCGAGGTGCGCTGGCTGAAGCAGAAGCAAATGAGGGGGCGCAGATCGAGGCAAACCGTGAGTTAAAAAACCTCAAGACTGTGCTTGAACAGCGCCTCGAGGAAAGGACCACCGAACTTGTAGAGCGTGGAGCCGAGCTGGACGCGGCGAACCGGCAAATTCAGCACCAAGCAGCACAATTCGAAGCAGTCGCCCAGGTTGCACGCACGATCGCATCGGCGCGCGATCTGCAGGAGCTTTTGCCGCGAATTGCCGCCGTCATCAGCGAAAACTTTGGTTTTTACCATGTGGGACTGTTTCTGTTGGATGAAGCCGGTGAATACGCCATGCTAAGCGCGACCAATAGCGACGGCGGCAAGAAGATGCTTGAGCGCAAACACCGTTTGCGCGTGGGATACGAAGGGATCGTGGGCTACGTCACCGCCACGGCTGAACCACGCGTCGTGATGGATGTGGGCAAGGACGCCGTCTTCTTCGATAACCCCGAGATGCCTGACACTCACTCGGAGATGGCGTTGCCACTCAAAGCCGAAAACCGCGTGATTGGTGCCCTGGACGTACAAAGCATAGAAAGAGGGGCATTCACCGATGAAGATATTCGTATGCTCAGCCTGCTTGCCGACCAGGTAAGTCTGGCGATCGAAAATGCACGCCTGTTCGATGAAACACGAAACGCGCTGGCGGAAGCGGAAGCGATTAGTCGACAATTCACTCGCGAGGCATGGGGGCGGGTTCCGGTAGAAAACAAGCTGCTGGGCTACCGCTACAATGTTGCTGGTGCCGTGCCCCTGAATGAACCGGTGGATCTGTCCGAATGGGGCCAAAGAAAAGGAAGAGACCATCAAAAGGAAGTAAACCAGGTTGTGATTCCCATTGAGTTACGCGGCCAAACGATTGGCACATTGGTAGTGCAATCTCCGTCCACAGACAAATTAAATCAGGAGCAGATCGATCTCGTGAAAGCCGTGGCAGAACGCGTAGCTCTATCCGCCGAAAACGCACGTTTATTCGAAGAGACAACCCGGCGTGCAGAGCGCGAGCGATTGGTGACAGACATTACTGGCAAGATAAGAAGCGCAAACGATCCGCAGGTTATGATCCAGACCGCCATGGAAGAGCTACGCAAAGCGCTGGGCGCCAGCCGAGTGGAGGTCGTTCCGCAGGCCGTGAAAGGTGCTGAATCATCATGATGGACAAGTCGAGAGGCAAGATGGCATTCGTTATAGCTATGTCAAATGAGAAAGGCGGCGTTGCAAAAACTACGTCGACACTTTCGCTGGGAGCGGCGCTGGCCGAACTGAATCATCGTGTTCTGCTCATCGACCTCGATCCCCAGGCAAACTTAAGCCTGGCGCTTGGGCTCGAAACGGGCGAGGTGGAATTAACCTCCGCCAGTGTGCTGATCGACAATGCCTCCATCAAGAGTGCCATTCGCAGGACGGACGTCAACAACCTGGATCTCGTTCCGTGTAATGCCCGGATTGAGAGCGCAGAACAATTCCTTCCGATGCGAAGCCATTATATGTCGACCCTTCGCAATGCGCTTCAGGCTGCTACGCTGCCCTACGACTATATTCTGCTGGACTGCCCTCCGGCCCTCGGTGCGATCACCCTCAATGCGCTTTCCGCGGCGGATCTGCTCATCATTCCCACGCAGGCAGAGTATTTCTCTGCCTATGCATTGAGGAACATGATGGGGACCATTCGGCGTGTGCGGCAGGAAAGCAACCCGAATCTCGCGTATCGGATCCTTGTCACTTTATTGGATCGACGGAACCGCACGCACCGCAATATTTTCGAGCAATTACAGGCTACGTTTGGACAGGGAGTTTTCACGACCGTGATCGAAATTGATACAAAGCTCCGTGAAAGCCCGATTGCCGGTGTGCCAATCACACAATACAAGCCAACCAGCCGCGGCTCACAGCAATACCGTGTCCTTGCTCAGGAGTTGATTGAATATGCCAAAGAAGAAGCCAGTCGACAGGCGGCTTAAGAATTTATTCGAGGATTTAAAGCCCGAGCAGACTCCCGCGGAGTTTAAGCCCGCGCCGGCGCCGCGCGCCTCGGAGGAGAAGCCTGTCCCCCCCTCTGAGTCGAAATCAACGTCCCGGCAGAAACAATCCGTGGAAACCACTTCCGCGGTTGTCCAGCCTCCGTCCGCTTTATCCCTGGCGTTTCAGGCGGGGCAGAATTCCTGGGCAACGATGCAGGTCGTAGATGAGTCGGATGGGCGCGCCTGGAGTCAGGATGAACAATTACTGGTAAAGCAGGTCGCCGACCAGCTTTCGCTGGCTCTTGAGAATGCCCGACTGTTCCAGGAGACCCAATCCCGTGCAGAAGAATTGAGCGTGCTGAACGAGATGGGGCGTGAGCTATCGACCAATCTCGATCCGAACAGCATTGCAGAGATCGTATATCGATATACCAGCCGCCTGATGGACACCAGTTATTTTTTCGTGGCTCTCTACGATGCGAAGAACGAGGAGAAAAGTTATCCACTGGCTTATGAAGAGGGGCAGCGGCTCTATCTCCCCCCCAGCAAACTTGGAAACCGCGGCTTTTCTGATTACATTATTCGCAACAAGAAACTGGTATTTGCGCCCAACGATGTGCTGGGATACATGAAACTGCTGGGGATCGATTTTGTCCCGCTCGCTGAGGATGAAACACCATCCCAGGCCTGGCTTGGCGTTCCGCTCTTGATTGGCGACCGTGTGCTTGGACTGATCTCCGTCCAGAGTGTTCAACATGCGAATCTCTATGATGCCCATGATCGTGATATATTGGCGACCATCGCCAGCCAGGCGGCCATTGCGATTGAAAATGCACGTCTTTTCCAGGAAGCCCGGAGACGCGCTCAGGAAACAGCTGCGCTGGCAGAGGTGGGCCGTGAGATTTCCACCACGTTGGATGTGGGAACCGTCCTCGCAAAAATCGCAACCTACGCCCGGGACCTTTTCCAGGCGGAAAGCAGTGCTGTTTATTTGCCGGAGGCAGAAGGCAGGGCCTGGCGTGCAATCTCGGTGGTCGGCGCCGAGTCGGAGGAAATCAAGAACGACCTGATTGATACAGGTGAAGGAATTTTGGGCAAGATTGTCTTGCAGAAAACAGGTCAGATCGTAAATGACGCATCAAGCCAGTCGGGCGCATTAATCGTCAAAGGGACCGTGGAAAGGCCCCACGACCATCTTATGGGCGTTCCGGTTCTTTCCGGAGACCAGGTTAGCGGTCTGCTTGCAGTGTGGCGTGCCGGCCAGGGCAAGGAGTTTTCGCCCTCTGACCTGGAATTCCTAACGAGCCTTGCCCGACAGGCTGCCATTGCGATCCAAAACGCCAGCCTGTTCCAGGATACACAGAAATCCGAGTCAGAACTACGCGCACTATTTGCGTCGATGAACGATGTCATCATTGTGTATGACCGGGATGGACGCTATGTTCGCATTGCCCCGACCAACCCCTCCCTGCTGATCCGGCCGCCGGATGAGATGGTAGGAAAGTATATTAAAGAAATATTGCCAGCAGAGCTTCATGACATGTTCATGCAGACCATTCGTGAGGCACTGAGCAGTAATGAAACGATTCGCATTGAATACCCTTTGACAATCGCCGGGAATAATCTCTGGTTCGATGCCAACGTGTCGAAGCTGAGTGAGAATCAGGTATTCTGGGTAGCTCGTGACATCACGGACCGAAAGATCAATGAATTAACTCAAATCGCGATTACGCAGATCTCGGAGAGCGTGCTTTCCTCCAAAACCGCAGATGAGCTGTATAAATCCATCCACGAAGCTGTGAAGCCGCTGCTGCCAGTCAATAACTTCTACATTGCACAACATGATCCAACCACCAACCTGGTCACCTTCCCCTATCATGTCGATGAAATTGATGAGGACTGGTCTCCGCGCAGGTTGGGCCGAGGGCTGACCAGTCATGTGATCCGCACCGGAAAACCGCTGCGCGCCACCCCTGAGATATTCGCGGACCTGGAAGCAGCTGGTGAAGTGATCAATGATGGCGTGCGGGCGGTAGACTGGCTCGGGATTCCACTTCGCTCCAAGCAAGTTGTTTCGGGCGTACTGGCCATCCAATCCTACGACTACAAGACTCGCATCACGGAACAACACGGTGAAATCCTTTCAGTGATCGCACTGCAGGTAGCCTCTGCGATTGAGCGCTTTCTGGCAGAGCGTGAAATTCAGAAGTTCAAGCTTGGCATTGACCGCTCTGATAACGCTGTTTTTATCACGGACATGGAAGGCACGATTCAATACGCCAATCCTGCCTTTGAAAAAGTGTATGGCTTCTCTCCGGAAGAAACAATTGGAAAAACCCCTCGCATTCTCAAATCCGGGGTTGTCCCTGATGACCAGTACAAGTATTTCTGGGAAACGCTGCTGACAGGCGGCACAATCACGGGAGAACTCATCAACAAAAGAAAGGATGGGCGGCTCATCCCCATCGCGGGAACGAACAGCCCCATCCTCGATGAGAGCGGAAAGATCATCGGCTTCCTGGCGGTGCATCAGGATATCACCGAGCGCAAACTGTCGGAAGAAACGCTTAAACGACGCAATGATTACCTTGCTGCCTCATCAGAAATTGGACGCCTCGTCACATCCACGCTCGATCTCAATACTATTTTCACCCGTACGGTCAACCTGATCAGCGAACGTTTTGGCTTCTATTATGCTGCTATCTATATCATAGAAGAAACAGGGTTCAACGCCATTCTGCGCGAAGCCACGGGGGAGGCCGGCGAAAAGATGAAGGCACAAAACTATTCCATCGTAGTTGGGTCCCAGTCTGTGGTCGGCCAGGTGGCTGAAAGTATTCAGCCTATACTCGTAAATGACACAGATATCGAGCCGCTCTACGTACCTAACCCCTTCCTGCTGGATACACGTTCGGAAGTTGCTATTCCGCTGCGGATCGGTTCACGTATTGTCGGTGTGATCGATATCCAATCCATAGCGGTCGAGGCATTTACACAGGATGACCTCTCGGTGCTGCAGTCGCTCGCGGATCAGGTCGCAGTCGCAATCGACAACGCGCGTTCCTATGAACTCTCACAACAGCTGATCAAAGATTTGCGCGAGGTAGACCAGCTCAAGAGCCAGTTCCTGGCAAATATGAGTCATGAACTGAGAACTCCTTTGAATTCCATCATTGGCTTCTCGCGTGTCATTCTGAAAGGAATTGACGGTCCGGTGAGTGATATGCAGCAGCAGGATCTGACCGCCATCTACAATTCCGGTCAACACCTCCTGGGACTGATCAACGACATTCTCGACCTGGCACGGATCGAAGCCGGAAAGATGGAGCTTAACTTCGAAGAAGTCCATCTGGCTGATATGACCACGAGTGTGATGTCAACGGCCAAGGGGCTTGTCAAAGAGAAGCCGATCCAACTCCTCCAGCGCATCCCGCCGACTATGCCCTCCGTTCGCGGGGATACGATGCGGGTTCGCCAGGTGTTGCTCAACTTGATTTCCAATGCGTCAAAGTTTACAGATCAGGGCTCCATCACCGTGGAAACCAGTGTACAACGAGGGCCCACAGGCAAAATGGAAGCCTTGATCAATGTAATAGACACCGGTCCAGGCATTTCGATCGAGGATCAAAAGAAGCTGTTCCAGGCATTCTCACAGGTCGATGGTTCCGCAACCCGTAAGAGCGGCGGCTCGGGATTGGGCCTCTCCATTTGTGCGAATCTGGTCCAGTTGCACGGTGGCCGTATTGGCGTACACAGTGTTGTTGGAAGCGGCTCAACCTTCTGGTTCACGCTGCCCCTGCACAATCAACCTCCAGGGGAGATCCCTGGGGGCATGAAAGTGGTTTTGGCCATTGACGACGATCCGCAGGTAATCGGCTTATATGAACGTTATCTCAGTCCACAGGGGTATTACGTCGTGCCGCTTACAGACCCTTCGAAAGCCAAGGAGCAAGTCCTTAGGATCAAGCCGTATGCAATCACCCTGGATATTATGATGCCAAACAAGGATGGCTGGTCTGTTCTCACGGACCTGAAATCAGATCTGGCCACGCGTGACTATCCGGTCATCATTTGCTCAATAATGGAGCAGGCAGATAAAGGCTTCAGCCTTGGGGCTGCGGATTATCTCGTCAAGCCCATCCTCGAGGATGATCTGGTGTGCGCGCTAGATCGCCTGAACAAGGATGGAACCATCCATGAAGTCCTGGTGATTGATGATGACCCCAATGACCTCCGCTTGATCGAAAAGATCCTTGGCCAGCACGGACAATACAAGCCGATCCTTGCCGAAGGCGGGCGTAAGGGCTGGGAGTCCATCAATCGAAAAACCCCGCACGCGATCATCTTGGATCTATTCATGCCGGAAATGGACGGATTCACCATCCTCGAGAGATTGCGCGAAAACTCGACTCTGCGCGATATTCCTGTACTGGTGGTAAGCGGCGGTGGACTCACGAACGAACAACAGAAACAGCTGGATGACTTCGGACAGCGCCTGATCACGAAAGGCTCGCTGAACGAAGGCCAATTAATCGAAACAATAGAAAATGCTTTGAAGCGACTCGGCTCTTAGTCTCAGCCGGCTTCTGACAGGACAGAAATCAATATGCCATTTGTAATTCGATGCCTAGACTGTGGCCATGCCGCACCATTCATGCCTAGCTCCATGCACTGCCCCCAATGCAACAGCCAGTGGCGGGAAGCGGAGTACGACATGGCGGAAGTTGCAAAGACGTTCCCCTCGGATCTACAGAATCGCCCCTTTGATCTTTGGCGTTATCAGGAACTCCTGCCGATTCACAACCCAAATCCCACGCTGAGATTGGGGGAAGGTGGAACTCCGCTGATCCAGGCAGCCAACCTGGGAATGATGTTAGGGTTACAGAACCTCTTCATCAAGGATGAACGGCAAGGACCGACTTCCTCCTTCAAAGACCGTCAGGCCGCGGTCACCATCGCCGCGTTGAAAGAAGGCGGGGTGACGGAAATGGTGGCGGCATCCACGGGAAACGTCGCTATCTCTCTTTCAGCGTATGCCGCGCGGGCCGGGATCAAGCTTTGGGCATTTGTCACCAGCCTGGTTCCGGGAGTCAAAATGCGGGAGATCGCCCTCTATGGAAGTCAGGTTGTTAAAATCACCGGTTCCTACGACCAGGCAAAACAGGTTGCGGCGGAATTTGCGCGGCAACGAGGCTTATATCAGGATATGGGCGCGCGGACCGTTACTGCGGTCGAAGCCATGAAGACGATTGCTTTCGAGATCGCCGAACAATTGACGATGCAGCAGGGTCCTCTGCCTGGTCCCAACCATAACCATAGCGCGCCAAAATGGCGCACACCCGATTGGTACATCCAGGCGATCAGCGGCGGGATGGGTCCATTAGGTGTATATAAAGGCTTCCGCGAGCTGCAGCAGCTGGGCATGATCGACCGCATTCCGGCGATCGCACCCATCCAGGCTGATGGCTGTGCTCCCATGGTGGACAGCTGGAAAAAGGGTCTTGAAATAGCAGAACCGGTTCTTTCGCCAAAGACCCGTATTGAAACGCTCGCGACCGGTGATCCAGGCAGAACGTATGTGATGCTTCGTAGGCAGGTCAATGAAACACATGGTGTATTCGAAAGCGTGAGCGATGAAGATGCTTTCCGCGCCATGCATGTACTCGCAAAAATGGAAGGGATTTCTGCCGAACCCGCTGCTGCCGTTGCATTTGCAGGACTCTTCAAGCTTGTGCGGGCAGGGGTCATCAAACCCACGGATACGGTCGTTGTCAATTGCACAGGTCATACACTACCGGCGGAGCAATTCCTGTTCGGGGAAGGCTGGACCCGGGATGTGGATTTACAGCGAGAGGGAGCTTCTCCAACCCCGCAGGAAGGTCTGCTCTCCGCCCTCAACAATGTGACGCCGAACCGATTCCCGCGTGTGGTTGTCGTGGATGACACATCTGAGGCGCGGCGCCTCATACGGCGCATTCTGCAATCGCAGGGTGATTTCGAGATCTTCGAAGCCACAAATGGGCGGGAAGCCCTCGAGCTGATTGCACGGGAACAGCCCGATCTGGTGATTCTCGATTTGATGATGCCTGAAGTGGATGGCTTTGCTGTTCTAGACTCCCTGCGCAGCAAACCCGAAACAGCGAATATTCCCGTGATTGTTGCCACGGCAAAAGAATTAACTGTGGATGAAAAGAGTCGTCTCCAGGGTCAGATCCAATCTCTGATGTTGAAAGGGGATTTCCTCAACGATGAATTTCTCGAAGAAGTTCGCTCACTTATACGATAAAATTGCTTACCAGGCAGACAATGAAGAGCTTTCAGGAACCACGACGGGTGTTGGTGTTGCCCGTCGTTCTGATTTGAGGAGCGCAGGTAACCTTTAGTATGCAAAATGGTCGGAATACAGGGATCAATGCGGCGCTGATCTCCGCACTGTTTCTTGGCCTTGCACCCGTCTTTGGGAAAGCTGCCATGGGGGATGGAAAGTTTTCGCCACTGGCTGTCGTGGCTTTGCGCACAAGCCTCGCTGCTCTGCTGCTGGTCGTCCTGATCGTGTTTTCCAAGCGGCGCACGCTTTATATTTATCCGGCCGGTTTTCTGGGGTGCGTCATGGCAGGCGCGGTCAATGGATTTGGTTCCATTTTTTACTATGTGGGGCTCAGCAAGTTGAATGCCAGCGTGGCACAAATGCTCTATGCACTGTATCCATTCTTTGTGGCGTTTTGGCTGCAGTTGGATAGACAAACACCGTCGCGATTGACAGGCTTTAGAATCGTCATTGCCGCAGTCTCGGCGTTCTTGTTGACACGAGCCGATTCAGGAAAGATCGACCCGTGGGGTGTGGTATTCATGCTGATCGCCGCGGCCCTGTACGCTCTGCACCTGCCTATTAACCAACGTGTGCTTTACGATGTCCCTGCCCCGACCGTGACAGTCTACACGTTGCTCGCCATGAGCATGGTTGTGGTGCCTGCTTACCTGTTCTTTGACCGGAGCTGGCCGACCGGCCCTGTTCCCTGGTTTCCGGTGCTGGCTCTGACGTCTGTCACGTTTCTTTCGCGGCTCATGCTTTTCCTGGGGGTAAAACACATTGGCGGCATGCAAACCGCCTTGTTGGGCCTGGGGGAACTCATTGTGGCAATCCTGTTTAGCCATCTCCTCCTTGGTGAAAGCCTGACCACACTGCAATGGCTCGGCACCGCGGGCTTGAGCATCAGTCTACTGCTGGTCTGGTTTGAGACGCCGCCGTCCCAGCCGATGCAACCGCACGGACTGTTGAGCTGGCTGCAGCCGCCTGATTTCCCGACGGACTTCTATAAGCATAAATAGACCCACTACGTTTCACGCAGTGGGTTTTCGTTTTATTCTTGGAAAACAGGCTTGGTGTTTCTTACTTTTCCGCCTCATACAAATATCCAGTGCCGCGCACGCTGACGATGCGATCGGAAAGCGCCGGGAAGGTCTCCAGCTTGTGCCGCAGACGGCTGACCAGCGGACGAAGGATCTCGGGAGCTTCGCGTTGGGAGGTATCATATCCCTGCACAAGCAAAACGAGTTCCCGGTGAGAATAGACCCGACCCGGGTTTTCGATCAGCACCCGTAGCAGACGTCCCTCAGCAGGTGTCAGATGGATAATCTGCTCCTTCTTGCGGACCTGCCTGCGAGACAAATCAATGTGCGTACCATCCTTCAATGAGAACTCTGCGATACCCTCGTCCACATCCGCGGTGGAGGTTCCGCCACGCATCTTCAGGCGCGTCTCCCGGCGCGACAGCCCCTTCTTCACACTATTCACAACCTGGGCAGGCGGTGCAGGCTTGAGCAAATAATCGTGGATCCGCAGACGCAGCGCCTGGATGGCAGACTCTGTCGAGCCAAATGCAGTCAAAAGGATGACCTCGGTCTCGGGCGAAATCTGATTGACCACCTGG
>Ga0114129_10002584_pt1 | contig 25152 bp, 17 predicted proteins | sample RhiMetdeltSRZDD1_FD_80071 | JGI IMG/M metagenome (GOLD analysis project Ga0114129, IMG submission 80071) | Populus rhizosphere microbial communities from Tennessee, USA - Rhizosphere MetaG P. deltoides SRZDD1 (version 2) (version 2) | ecosystem: Host-associated > Plants > Roots > Rhizosphere >...
GGGCCGGAGCAGCGCGGGATCGAGCACCTCGGGCCGATTCGTCGCGCCCATGATGATGACGCCTTTTCGCGAGTCGAAGCCGTCCATCTCCGCGAGGAGCTGGTTCAGCGTCTGTTCTCGCTCCTCATGGCTGCCGAGCGGACTTTGCACGCGGACTTTGCCGAGCGCATCGAGCTCGTCGATGAAGACGATGCACGGGGCCTTGGCTTCGGCCTGCTGGAATAGATCGCGGATACGCGCCGCCCCGACGCCGACGAACATCTCGACGAACTCGGATCCGCTCAGGCTGAAGAAGGGCACGTGGGCCTCGCCCGCGACGGCGCGCGCCAGCAAGGTCTTGCCGGTCCCCGGCGGGCCGACCAGCAGCACGCCTTTCGGGATGCGCCCGCCCAGGTTCGTGTACTTCTTCGGGTTCTGAAGGAACTCGACGATCTCCTTCAGCTCTTCCTCGGCTTCGTCCACGCCTGCCACGTCCGAGAACCGCACCTTGACTTCATCGTCGGCGTAGATCTTGGCGCGGCTGCGCGCGAACGACATCACGCCGCCTTCGGCTCCGCTCATGCGGCGGAAGAAGAACCCCCAGATGCCGATGAAGAAGACGAGCGGGATGATCCAGCCGAGCACATCGGTGAGCCAGTGATTGCTCAGCTCACCGGTGTACTTCACGTTCCTGGCTTCGAGCTCCTCGGTGAGCTTCGGATCCTCCACCCGCGTGGTCGTGAACTGTTTGCTCTTCGGATCGCTCGCACCCTCGTCCTTGAGCGTGCCGTGGATGGTCTGGTCGCTGATGGCGACCTCCGCCACCTTCCCGTTCTTCAGCAGCGCCTTGAACTCCGAGTACGGAATCGAGCGGCCGCCCGGCGTCAGAAAATACATCTGCACCATGCCGAGGAGCAGGAGAAAGGCGAGTCCGTACCACAACGACGTGGCGGAGCGCGCCGGCCGCGGTCCGCGCCGATCGCCGCCGCGCGGATTGAACCGCGGCACTGATTTCTTGACAGGCATCTCTTCTAATCCGCTTTACCTGACCCACCCGCCGTCGCTCGGACAGATCATTTCCGAGCTACGGCGTGGCAAGCCGGATCGACTCAGGCCACTGCATGCTGCTTTTCGAACACGAGCCCACCGGGTGTGCCGTCCACCGTCACGACATCGCCTTCCACGAAATCGCCCTCGAGAACGCGGAGCGCGAGCGGATCGAGGATGCGCCGCTGAATCGTCCGCTTCAGCGGTCGGGCACCATAGTTCGGATCGTACCCTTCGAGCACGAGCTGATCCTTCGCCCGGTCCGTGAGGGTCACGTGAATCTTCCGTTCCTCGAGCCGCTTCATGAGGCCGGCCACCTGAATGTCGATGATCTGCTTCATGTGCTCCCGGCCGAGCGCGTGGAAGAAGATCACCTCGTCGATCCGGTTCAGGAACTCGGGCCGGAAGTGATCGCGAAGCGCATCCATCACCTTGCGCTGCGCCCCCTCGGTGACGTCGTCGACGAGGTACTGGCTGCCCAGGTTGGACGTCATGATGACGACAGCGTTCTTGAAATCAACCGTCCGCCCTTTACCGTCCGTCAGCCTGCCGTCGTCCAGGAGCTGCAGGAGGACATTCAACACTTCCGGATGCGCTTTTTCGATCTCGTCGAACAACACCACGGCATAAGGACGTCGCCGCACCGCTTCCGTGAGCTGTCCCGCTTCTTCGTAGCCGACGTAGCCCGGCGGCGCGCCGATCATGCGCGACACCGTGTGCTTTTCCTGGTATTCGGACATGTCGATGCGGACCATCGCCTGCTCGTCGTCGAACAGGAATTCGGCGAGCGCTCGAGCGAGCTCGGTCTTTCCGACGCCGGTTGGTCCGAGGAACATGAAGCTGCCGAGCGGCCGATTCGGATCCTGCAAGCCGGCGCGCGCGCGGCGAATCGCGTTCGAGACGGCGACGATCGCCTCGTCTTGGCCGATGACACGGCGATGCAGCCGTTCTTCCATGTGAATCAGCTTCTGGATTTCGCCTTCCATGAGCCGGCTCACCGGAATGTGCGTCCATTTGCTCACCACTTCGGCGATGTCTTCTTCGTCGACTTCTTCCTTCAGCATCCGCTGACCCTTTTGCAGCGCTGCGAGCTTCGCTTCCTGCTCGCGAATGCGCTGCTCGAGCGCCGGCACGCGTCCGTACTGAAGCTCCGACGCCTTCGTGTAGTCGCCGGCCCGCTGGGCGCGCTCGATCTCCGCGCGCAGCGCCTCCTGTTCTTCCTTCAGTTGCCGAGCCTGCTGGATCAGCTCCTTCTCCTGCTGCCAGTGTGCAGCGAGCCGCGCGCGCTCTTCCTTCAGATCCGCCAGCTCCTTCTCGAGCTTGCCGAGGCGCTCTTTCGACGCCTGGTCCTTTTCTTTCCGCAGCGCCTCGCGTTCGATCTCGAGCTGCATGATGCGCCGTTCGAGCTCGTCGAGCTCCGCTGGCATCGAATCGATTTCCATCCGCAGCTTCGACGCGGCTTCGTCCACCAGGTCGATGGCTTTGTCTGGAAGGAATCGATCCGCGATGTAGCGATTCGACAGGACGGCGGCCGCCACCAGCGCCGAGTCCTTGAAACGCACGCCGTGATGGATCTCGTATCGCTCGCGCAGCCCGCGTAGGATGCTGATCGTGTCCTCGACCGTCGGCTCGCTGACCATGACCGTCTGGAAGCGGCGCTCGAGCGCCGCATCCTTCTCGATGTACTTGCGGTATTCGTCGAGGGTGGTGGCACCGACCGTGTGCAGCTCGCCCCGCGCGAGCATCGGCTTCAGCATGTTCGACGCGTCCATCGACCCTTCGGCCGCGCCGGCGCCGACGACGGTGTGCAACTCGTCGATGAACAGGATGATCTGTCCCTGCGCGTCGGCGATCTCCTTCAACACAGCCTTGAGACGCTCTTCGAACTCACCGCGATACTTGGCTCCGGCCACGAGCGATCCCATGTCCAGTGCGACGATGCGCTTGTTCTTGAGGCCTTCGGGCACGTCGCCGCGATCGATGCGGCTGGCGAGCCCTTCGACGATGGCCGTCTTGCCGACGCCCGGCTCGCCGATGAGGACGGGGTTGTTCTTCGTGCGCCTGGAGAGCACCTGGATGACCCGTCGAATCTCCTCGTCGCGGCCGATCACCGGGTCGAGCTTCTTCTCGCGCGCCATTTTCGTGAGGTCGCGGCCGTAGCGCTCCAAGGCCTGATACGTGCCTTCCGGGTTCTCACTGGTGACTCGCTGCGAGCCGCGCACGCTGGCAAGCGCCTGCAGGATCGTGTCGCGAACGATGCCGTGCTGCTTGAGGAGCTGTGCGGCGGGAGAGCGGCCCCCCTCGTCGGCGATCGCGATGAAGAGATGCTCGGTGCTGACGAACTCGTCTTTCATCCGCGAGGCTTCGGCCTCGGCCGCGGTCGCGACTTTATTGAGGCGCGGCGACAGGCCCGGCTCGGAGCCGCCATACGCCGAGGGGATGCGCGACAGCAGCGCTCGCGCCGCGCGCGCGACGGCCGTGGGATCCGCGTTCATCTTCCGGACGAGCTCGGGAATGATGCCGTCGCGCTGTTCGAGCAGGGCGACCAGGAGGTGCTCCGGCTCCAGCTGCGGGTTGTTGTGTTCCCGTCCCAGCTCGATGGCGGAGGCAACCGCCTCGCGCGCCTTCTCGGTGTACTTGTTGATGTTCATAGCGTGTTTACGCCGCGCTGTGCGCGTTCTCCAGGTTCTTCAGCGCCTCGAAGTGCTTCCGTTGCTCGGGCGTCAGTGTTTTCGGCAGCTCGACGTCCACGGTGGCATAGAGGTCGCCATGCTCGCCCGATTTGCCGGTCACCGGCATCCCATGACCCTTCAATCGAAAGACCTGCCCGATCTGCGTCGTCGGCGGAATCTTCAATCGCAGGCTCTTGCCGCTGAGCGTGGCGACGTCGGCTTCGCCGCCGAGCACGGCGGTCGTCAGCGGGATCGACACGCGCGTGTAGAGATCGCGGCCTTTGCGCTCGAACTTCGGATGCGGCGCGAGCCGGATTCGCAGATACAGATCGCCGGATTGCGCGCCGCCGGACCCATGCTCGCCTTCGCCCGACACGCGAACACGAGACCCTTCTCCGACGCCTGGGGGGATCCGCACGTCGACGGTGCGGGCGTGGCCGTCGTGTTTGATCGACAGGCGCCGCATCGCGCCTCGATAGGCGTCCTCCAGCCCGAGCTCGATTTCCTGTTCGACGTCGCGTCCCGCACGAGGGCCGCGTCCGCGGCTGCGGCCGCGAGCGCGGGCGTCTTCGGCCTCGAACCCGCCGCCGAAAAAGGTCTGGAAGAAGTCCGAGAACGGACTGCCTTCGCCCCCGAACATCTCGTTCATCTCTTCCGGGGTCATCGTGCGGTAGCCCGTGGACTGATAGGGATTGAATCCACCCTGTGCCTGGGGCCCTGCCTGCTCGTACATCCGCCAGTTCGCGCCGAGCTCGTCGTACTTCTTGCGCTTCGCGGGATCGCCGAGCACCTCGTACGCCTCGGTGAGATCCTTGAAGCGCTTCTCGGCGGACTTGTCTCCGGGATTGACGTCCGGATGATGCTTGCGCGCGAGCTTCCGGTACGCCTGCTTGATCTCTTTCTCCGTCGCGGTTTTCGCGACGCCGAGCGTCGAGTAGTAGTCCTTGAAGTCCATGGTTAGTCGAAGCCGAGCATGCGGCTCAGCTCATCGAGCTCGTGGGCGATGCGCCTGCGTCCGTCGCGCGCCGAGAACGTTTCGTCGCGCATCAGCGGCCGCAGGCGCTGGACGACCTCGGCGATCGACAGCAGGCGCTGCACGCCCGCCAGGTTGATGCCACCGTCGTCCACCAGGCGTTTGATGAGCTTGAGACGCTCGAGCTCTTCGCGCGTGTACAGCCGCATGCTGCCGATCGTGCGCGACGGCTGGATCAATCCGAGCCGCTCGTACTTGCGCAGCGTCTGGGGATGCATGCCGAGCATGCGCGCCGCGACGCTGATGAAGAAGAGATCGTGGTCGATTGCCATGCCCGTTCCAGAACCCTGCGTCGATCCAAATATAGGTCTTGATACGACTCGTGTCAACTTCAACCGCAGCGTCCGGGGACGCAGCCGCCTTGATCGGGGATGATGTAAGGAGTTGATGGCCGTTGATGACCTCGTCACCGTCGCGCTTCTCGTGGCCCTAGAAGGGCTGCTGAGCGCCGACAACGCGATGGTGCTCGCCGTGCTCGTGCTCGGGCTCCCTAAGGCTCAGCAACGCAAAGCGCTTCGCTACGGCATCATCGGCGCGTTTGCATTTCGAACCGTCGCGACGCTGCTTGCGGTATTTCTCATCCGATTGGGGTGGGTGAAGCTCGTCGGCGGTGTCTACCTCCTCTACCTCGTGTACAGACACTTCGGCGGCGGCGCGGCTCCCGAGCACCGCCGCTCTCCGCGGGCGCCGACCTCGTGGCTGGGCCTGACGCCGTTCTGGTCCACGGTAATCAAAGTCGAGCTGACCGACATCGTCTTTGCGATAGATTCGATTCTCGTCGCGGTCGCGATGTCGCCGAAGCTCTGGGTGATCCTGACCGGCGGCATTCTCGGCATCGTGATGATGAGGCTCGTCATCGGCAAGCTGCTGTCGCTGGTGGAACGTTATCCGCCGCTCGTCGACGGCGCCTTCGTCATCATCGCGTGGGTGGCGGTAAAGCTCCTGGTCGAATATCTGCATGTCGAAGGTTACGTGGCCTTCGAGATTCCCAAATGGCTCTCGCTCGGTGTCATCGTCGTCATCTTCGGAATAGCGCTGGCCTATTCGCTGAAGATTGAGAAGCGGGGGGCCTCCTGAACCTCTTACGCCCGCGGCGGCTCACGGACTGGATTGCTCTGGCGCTGCTCGTCGCACTCATCGTGGGAGGCGCAGCGTCGGCGGTCTGGCTGTCGCGCTACGCGATCATCGTCCACCGGCTGACGCGCGGCATCGGCGACACCGTATTCTACGGCGCGGACGGCCAGCCGTGGTTCCGGCTCGAGGAACAGCGACACGACGTCTCGCTCCGCGAGATTTCCATCAACCTGCAGCACGCCGTCGTCGCCGTAGAAGATCGCCGCTTTTACCGCCACCCGGGGATCGATCCCATCGGCCTCACGCGCGCGATCGTACGCGACGTACGGCAAGGGAGCCGGGTTGAAGGCGGAAGCACGCTGACGCAACAGCTCGCGCGCACGCTCTTCCTTTCCAACGTCCGATCGTACGGACGCAAGATGAAGGAAGCGGGCATCGCGGTTCTGATCGAGGCGCAGCTGACCAAGCCTCAGATTCTCGAGTTCTATTTGAACCGGGTCTATTTGAGCGCCGGGGTGAACGGCGTCGAAACAATGTCGCAACATCTGTTTCGCAAGCCGGCGAACGCGGTGACACTCCCCGAGGCCGCGTTGATTGCCGGCTTGATTCGAGCGCCGTCGGCGCTCTCGCCGTGGTCGAACTACGACGGCGCCCTGGAGCGAAGCCATCTCGTATTGGGGCTGATGCGCGAACAGGGCTTCATCACGCCGGCACAGGAAGCCGAAGCGCGGGCGGTCCGGCCGCGCATTCAGGCGTTCCGCCAGCCGAGCGACGCCCAGGCCGCGTGGGCGAAGGAATTCCTGCGGCAGCAGTTCCGCGCCGAATTCGGCGGCGACCATCCACCCGACTGGCAGGTGCACACCGGGTTCCTGCCGGGGATCCAGAACGCCGCAGAACGCGCCGTGGCGATGGGGCTCGAACGGCTGCGCCGTCCGGGCCTCGAAGCGGCGCTCGTCGCAATCGACCCGGGAACCGGCGACATTCTGGCGATGGTTGGGGGAGCGAACTACGGCCGCAGCACCTTCAACCGTGCGGCGCGCAGCAAACGGCAGCCGGGCTCGGCGTTCAAGCCGATTGTGTATGCGGCGGCGCTCGAGCACGGCTACTCGCCGGTGTCGGTGTTGTCGAACCTTCGCAACGTGTCGGCGCCGGACAATCCTGAATGGACGCCCCGCAGCGCCCACGGGGACCAGCCTGAGGAGATGACGCTTCGTGCTGCGCTCCTCGAATCCAACAACGCCGCTGCGGCCGATCTTCAGCAGCTGGTCGGCTCGCGAACCGTCCTGCGGCTGGCCAGCGATGCGGGGCTGAACGGACTCCCCGACGTTCCGTCGCTGGCGCTCGGCACGGGAGTCGTGTCTCCGTTGGACCTGACGTCTGCCTACACGATGTTTCCCGGCGGCGGGCAGGTTGCGCTTCCTCGCGGCATCATCAGTGTGTTCGATGCGGGCGGGGAGCAGGTGCTCGACCGGCCCGTTCAGCGCGCTCAGGTAATCACGCCGCCGGTCGCCTTTCAGATGATCAGCCTGTTGCGCGACGTCGTCGACCGCGGCACCGGCACAGCAGTACGCGCACTTGGTGTTCGTGGCCCGGTTGGCGGCAAGACGGGAACGACGGACGACTATCACGACGCGTGGTTTGTCGGCTTTTCGACGTCCGTCGTCGCCGGTGTGTGGGTCGGCTTCGATCAGCCCGCGGCGATTGGACGTGAGGCGTACGGCGCGCGGGTCGCGCTGCCCATTTGGGCTGAGTTCATGAAGCGCGTGGCTCAGACGCTCCCGCCGCGAGATTTCCAGCCGCCGTCCGGGATTCATGGCGAAGAGCTTTGCAGCGTGTCTTATCTGCGGCCAGTCGAGGAGTGCCCGACGTATACGGAGTACTTCAAAGACGGGGACAAGGTACCCTCCCAGCTTTGTCCGATCCATCGAGGGACGTTCAAGGAGCGGGCGGCCCGCGCGGTCGGAGGGCTTTTGCGCTCGCTCGGGAGTAAAATTGCGGGCATCTTCCGCCGCTGACCTGCATGGACTCTATCCGCGTGCTCGTGGTTGACGATGATCTCGCGCACGCGGAAATGGTGGTGCAGTTTCTCCGTCTCACCGAAGCCTGGGCCGATTCTCAGATCGACACCACCCCCACCTACGATCGCGCTCTCACCCTGCTGACGACGAACGCGTACGACGTCGCGTTCTTCGATTACTGGCTCGGATCGCGCGACGGTCTCGCGTTGCTTCGCGAGGCACGGCAACAGGGCATCGGGACACCGGTCATCGTGTTGACAAGCCGGGGCGCCGAAGAAGTGGCCGTGGAAGCGATGAAGGCGGGCGCGGCCGATTACCTGAGCAAGACACATCTCTCGGTTGAGGCGCTCGAGCGCACCATCCGTCATGCGTTGGCGCTTCGAGCGGAGGAATTGCAGCGCCGGGAGGCGGAAGCCGCGTTGCGGGCGAGCGAAGAACGTTTCCGCGCGCTCGTCGAGAACAGCTCCGACGCGCTGCTCCTGCTGGACGCGGAAGGCCGGATTACCTATACGACCCTGTCCTCTCAGCGGCACCTGGGCTGGAAGCCCGACCAAATCGTCGGCCGTTCGGTCTTCGACTTCCTGCATCCGGACGATCGAGAGGCGATTGCCGGGCGCCTGGCCGAAATCCTCAAGAATCCCGGCGCGCCGCTCACCGCCGAAATCCGCGTGCAGCATGCGGATGACACCTTCCGGACGATGGAGGGGGTCGCCGTCAATCGCTTGAACGATCCGTCGGTAAAGGCGATCGTGATCAACGCACGCGACATCACGGATCGCCGCCGGCTGGAAGAGCATCTGCGTCAGGTGCAGAAGATGGAGGCGATCGGCGCGCTCGCGGGGGGCGTGGCGCACGACTTCAACAACCTTCTCACCGCCATTCTGGGCTACTGCAATCTGATGCTCGACGATGTGCCGAAGGAAGATCCGCTGCGGCAGGACCTGGAGGAGATCCGATCGGCCGGGGAGCGCGCGGCGGCGCTCACGCGTCAGCTCCTTGCGTTCAGTCGTCGTCAGATGCTGCAGCCGCAGATCGTCGACATCAATACTCTGGTCCAGCAGCTCGAGAAGCTGCTGCGGCGCTTGCTCACGGAAGACATTGTCCTGGTGGCCGCGCTCGCGCCCGATCTGCAGACGGTGAGGGTGGACCCGGCCTCGATCGAACAAGTGCTCGTGAACCTTGCCGTCAACGCGCGCGACGCCATGCCCGACGGCGGTCAGCTCACCATCGAAACCTCGAACGTCGAGCTCGATCAGGCGTACGCCGATACGCATGTGACTGTCGTGCCCGGCCGCTACGTCATGCTTGCCGTGGGCGACACCGGGCAGGGCATCGACGCGGCAACCAGAGCGCGGATCTTCGAGCCGTTTTTCACCACGAAGGAGCAGGGCAAAGGCAGCGGTCTCGGCCTGGCGACCGTCTACGGCATCGTCAAGCAGAGCGGCGGGTACATCTGGGTGTACAGCGAGGTGGGACACGGGACGGTGTTCAAGGTGTACTTTCCGCTCGCCGAATCGCCCGCGTTACACGCGCGGGGGCTGGAAAGCGATACCGATTCCAACAGGCAAGGTTGGGAAACGGTGCTGCTGGTGGAAGATGAAGATGCCGTTCGCGCGCTGGCTCGCGAAGTGCTTCGCCGTCACGGATACATCGTCCTCGAGGCACGCCACGGTATCGACGCGCTACGGATTGCGGAACGTCACATCGACGACATCCATCTCCTGATCAGCGACGTCGTGATGCCCCACATGAGCGGGCGGGAGCTCGCCGAACGTCTGTGCTCGGTGCGGCCGACGATGAAGGTCCTGTTCATGTCCGGGTACACGGATCATGCAGTGATGAATCGGGCTTTGACACCCGGATCGGCGTTCTTACAGAAGCCGTTCACGCCGGAAACGTTTGCCCGCAAGGTCCGCGACGTCCTCGACGCTGCCGAAGCCACAAAGCTGAGCTAGGTTCCCCGGGGCGGCACCAATCCTGCAGCTCGGCGGCTACCGATGCCCGATTCAGCGACCTTCACATCCTCAATTCAAGCCCGCGTGTCTGCTCGTCAACGACGGTTACCCGTTGGAGCCGAGTATCTCGGTGAGGGGCTTACACACATCCGCGTCTGGGCGCCGCGCGCCGCGCAGGTGGAAGTCGTCATCGAAAGTGGGCCTTCGACACGGCTTGACCCGGAGCCGGGACAGCCAGGCGGCTATTTCAGCGGCGAGGTGGCGGCGAAGCCCGGCGATCTCTATCGATTCAGGCTCTCCAGCGACGACAGCCTGTATCCGGATCCTGCGTCGCGTTTTCAACCACACGGTCCGCACGGCCCCTCCGAGGTGATCGATCCGGACTTCCGCTGGACGGATGCCGGGTGGAAGGGCGCGACGCTTCGCGGACAGGTGATCTACGAGCTCCATATCGGCACGTTCACCCGTGAGGGAACGTGGACAGCCGCGATTCGCGAGCTGCCGGAACTGGCGCGCATCGGCATCACGTTGATCGAGGTGATGCCGGTCGCCGAGTTCGAAGGACGCTTCGGCTGGGGCTACGACGGCGTCGACCTGTACGCGCCGTCGCATGTCTACGGCCGCCCCGACGACTTCCGCCGATTCGTCGACGCGGCGCACGCATCGGGTCTCGGCGTGATCCTGGACGTTGTCTACAACCACATGGGACCGGTCGGCAACTATCTGCGCGCCTTCTCGACGGCCTACTTCACGAATCGTTACGACAACGAGTGGGGCGACGCGCTCAATTTCGACGGCGAGCACTCGGAAGCGGTGCGAGAGTTCTTCGCCAGCAACGCCGCCTACTGGATCGATGAATTCCATCTCGACGGCCTGCGCCTCGACGCCACGCAGCAGATCTTCGATCGGTCGCCGACACACATCCTTGCGGCGGTGAGCGAGCGGGCACGGGCGGCAGCGCGTGGTCGGTCGTTGGTCATCGTCGCCGAGAACGAGACGCAGAACGCCCGGCTGGTCCGCCCGATCGGTGCAGGTGGATACGGAATCGACGCGCTCTGGAACGACGACTTTCATCACAGCGCGATGGTCGCGCTCACAGGCCATGCCGAGGCGTACTACAGCGACTCGCACGGGGATCCGCAGGAATTCATCTCCGCGGCCAAGTACGGGTTCCTGTTTCAGGGGCAGTACTACCATTGGCAGCGCGACGTACGGGGGACGCCGGCGCTCGATCTGCCGCAGTCGGCGTTCGTGACGTTCCTGCAGAATCACGACCAGGTTGCGAACTCGGCGCGCGGCCTTCGAGGTCAACTCCTCACCAGTCCCTCGAAGTGGCGCGCGATGACCGCACTCCTGCTGCTCGGGCCGGGCACGCCACTGCTGTTTCAAGGTCAGGAATTCGGCGCGTCAGCGCCGTTCATGTTCTTCGCCGACTTCGAGCCTGCGCTCGCGAAAGCCGTGCGCGAGGGACGCGGAAAGTTTCTGTCGCAGTTTCCGACGATCGCTTCGCTCGTACAGGCGGGTCTCCTCGCGGATCCGGGCGCGCCGGCAACCTTCGAGCAGTGTCGACTCGATTTCGCCGAAAGACGGGCGCACGCGCCCATCTACGCGCTTCACATCGATCTTCTGCGAATGCGCCGCGAGGACAGCGCGTTCCGCGCGCAGGGCGAGCACGGCATCGACGGATGCGTGTTGTCGCAGTCCGCGTTCGCGCTGCGATACTTCACGCCGGGCCACACCGACGACCGCGTCCTCGTCGTGAACCTCGGTGCGGATCTCAGCCGCACGTCGATCGCCGATCCGCTGCTGGCGCCTCCAGCGGAAAGTCAGTGGTCGCTTCGTTGGTCGAGCGAGGATCTGGCGTACGGCGGAGGCGGGACGCCGACGATTCAGCCAGACAGCCAGTGGTGGTTTCCTGCCGAATCGGCGATCGTGCTCGCCCCTGGCCCGGTCCGCCACATGCGCCCGAATCTCGTGCAGCTCCGCTCCGGCTGAGAACACGATGCGCATCACACAGCCGATACGCCGCATTCCGTGGCCGCCGCCCGATTCTGCCGAAGCAGAGGCGTTGGTGACGCGCGAATGGCTGGTCACCAACGGTCTGGGCGGGTATGCCTCCGGCACAGTAGCGGGCGTCATTACGCGGCGCTATCACGGCGTCCTCATCGCGGCGCTGCCGGCGCCGTTCGGACGCACGGTGATGCTGAGCCACGTCGCCGAACAGTTGTGCATCACCGATGGACGCTGTTTCGAATTCGGGGGCCGCGAGCGGACGAGCGACGCGCCGGACGCGCGTGGCACCGGATACCTCGTCGAGTTCAGGCTCGAAGCGGGACTGCCGGTCTGGCGCTACGACATCGAAGGGCTCGTCCTCGAGAAGCGGGTATTCCTGTCGTACATGCAGAACACGGTCTACCTGATCTATGACCTCGTCTCAGGCGCCGACCAAGTCGACATCTCCCTGCGGCCCTCGGTGAATTTCCGCGCGCAGGAACTGCCGGTCAGCGAGCCGCTCCATTGGCCGTACGAGTTCCGCGCCATCGGTGATCGCTCGGAGATTGCGCTCGGGGGCAGTCCGCTGCCGCCGCTTCGCTTGAAGTGGCGCGGCACGGACGCCATGTTCACGCTCGCACCGAAGCGGATCGACAACGTGCTGTATCCGGTGGAAGAGAGCCGCGGGTACCAGGCACGCGGTGATCTGTGGAGTCCCGGGACCTTTCGGGTGTCGCTGCGCGCCGGGATGCGAGCGACGCTCGTCGCCTCCACGGAAACACCGGAGACGATGGACATCCTGGAGCCGGGCGTTGCCCTCGAGGCCGAACGCGGCCGGCGAGAGCGGCTGGTCACGCAGGCCATGCCCGAAGCGCGAGCCGGCGTCCCAGCCGAGCTCGTCATTGCGGCCGATCAATTCGTCATCGCGCCCGCGGGCCGCACGGGAGAGATTGCCCGCGCGCACGCGTACGGCGACGAAGTCCGAACGGTCATCGCCGGCTATCACTGGTTCACGGACTGGGGCCGCGACACGATGATCAGCCTCGAAGGGCTGACGCTGACGACCGGCCGCCACGTCGAAGCCGCGTATATCCTGCGGACGTTCGCGCATTACGTACGCGACGGCCTCATTCCCAACATGTTCCCCGAAGGCGGGAAGGAAGGCCTCTATCACACCGCCGACGCGACGCTGTGGTTCTTTCACGCCATCAACCGCTATGTCGAAGCGTCGGGCGATCGCCTCACGCTCGCGATCCTGTATCCCACGCTCAAGAACATCATCGATTGCCATACGCGAGGCACGCGGTTCGGCATCCATGTCGACGCGAACGATGGTCTTGTCGCGCAGGGCGCGCCTGGATACCAGCTCACCTGGATGGACGCGAAGGTGGACGACTGGGTGGTGACGCCGCGACGCGGAAAGGCCGTCGAGATCAATGCCCTTTGGTTCAACGCGCTGAAGCTGATGGAGGAGTGGGCGGGCAGCCATGGGGACAACGCGCAGACCTACCGCGACCGCGCGGAACAGGTGCGCCGATCCTTCAACGATCGTTTCTGGTTCGCCGATGGCCACTATCTGTACGACGTGATCGACAGCGAGCACGGCGCAAGCGATCCGAGGTGCCGGCCGAACCAGATTCTCGCGATCGCGTTGCCGCACGCAGTCCTTGCGGAGCACCGGTGGCAGCCGGTCCTCAGCATCGTGCGCGATCGACTCGTGACGCCTGTCGGTCTCCGATCGCTGGCGCCGGGCGACGAGGACTACAAATCGCGCTACTTCGGCGATCTTCGCGCGCGCGACGCCGCCTACCATCAGGGGACGGTCTGGGGTTGGCTCGCGGGCCCGTTCATCGACGCCTGGCTGAAGGTGTATCCCGACGATTGGGCCGGCGCGCAGCGCGTGCTCGAAGGTTTCGTGCCTCACCTCGACGAAGCCTGCATCGGATCGATCAGCGAAGTATTCGACGCGGAGGCGCCGTTCACACCGCGCGGCTGCATTGCTCAGGCGTGGAGTGTGGCTGAAGTGTTGCGGGTTTGGGTAAAGCTCGCGCAACGGATCGAGCGGCCCTGGCATCCGAGCTCCGCCGTTATGAGCGCGTAGATCGGCACGCCGCTTGCGACGGACTTGGCCGAGGTGAATAGAATGGCCAAAGAGAAGGATCGTATTCAAACGAGCATCCTCGGCGATATCGATCCGATCCCGAGCGCTAGAGACAACGTCAGCGGCTCCGGCTCGGTGAGCACCGAAAACGAAGAGTCGATGGTCGGTGGATCTCGTCACGATCGCGGCGAACACGCGGGCTCGCGCGATGTCACTGAAGGGGTGACGGGCGGGCTCGGCACTGAGGTCGGCGGCACTCGCAACTATCGCCAGGGAACCGGAGTCACTGGCGGTGATATCGGTAACCGGCCCGGATAGGAATTGGTGATCATCATGAAGCGTGTACTCGTCGCCGCGGCCCTAACGGTTCTGCTCGTCCTCGCATACGTGGCCGGTGGGTACGCCGCCGCCAAGTCCTATCAATTCACCGGCGTGGTCAAAGCCGTGGACTCAGGCAGCCTGACGGTAGAGAAGAGCGCCAAAGAAACGTGGCAGTTCGACCTTGCGAAGGATACGAAAGGCGCCACGCCAAAGGTCGGCGATCGTGTGACCGTGCAATACAAGATGGTGACGACGGAAATCGAGGCGGCTCCGGCGGGCAGCAAAACCAAGAAGTAGCGCAGCCCTTTCACTCGCGCCCCTTCATTTTGCGAATATCGCGCCGCTGGCGTTTGCTTGGCGATCCATGTGCCGTCATCGCCGCGTGGAATATTCGCTCGGCCCGGCGGAGTTCTATCTCTTCCGGCGTTGGCGGCGGCGTCAAGTCTTCGTAAAGCCGCTTGGCCTCTGCCTTGGCGACATGATGATCGGCGAGCGCTCGTACGGTCACGCGCTGCTGTCGGCCGAACGGCCGATGAATCAGCAGCTCATCTCCGATCCGAAGCCGCCGGTTGGGCTTCGCCGCCTGTCCGTTCACGTCGATTTTGCCGCTTCGACACGCCTTCTGCGCCTCCGACCGCGTGCGATATAAGCACGACACGTCGAGCCAGACATCGAGGCGGACGCCGTCGGGTTGTCCTTCGTCATTGACCATTTCTGCCGGCCATTCTACAGTTCGCGAATTGTTGTGTCCGGCTTTCAACCGGACTGGAGGAAACATGCGTTCGATCCGCGTCGCGACGGTTGTCGCGACGGTCCTTCTCTCGCTGCTCGGCAGCGTCCTCGCCGTCAACCCGAAGGCCGCCGACGGCCCGTATCAGTTCATCAAGGACGTCGAAATCGGCGGCGAGGGTGGCTGGGACTACCTGACGCTCGACGCCGCCGGGAAGCGGCTGTTCATCAGTCATGCGACGAAGGTCGTGGTGTTCGATCTCACGAAAGATGCGATCGCGGGCGAAATCGCCGACACACCCGGCGTTCACGGCGCGATCATCGCCTCCGATGGCCATATCTTCACGAGCAACGGCCGAGAGAACAAGGCGAGCATGGTCGACGCCAGGACGCTCCAGACGATCAAGAAAATCGACACCGAAGGGAATCCCGATTTCATCATGTACGAGCCGAAGATGAAGGAGGTGTACACCTTCAACGGATCCGGCAAATCGGCAAGCGTGATCGACGCGAGCGGAACTGTTGTCGCGACGATTCCGCTCGGCGGGAAGCCGGAAGCGGCCGTCTCCGATCCCTCGGTGGGCCGGGTCTACGTCAACAACGAAACAGGCAACGAGATCGTGGTGATCGATGTCGCGAAGCACGAGGTTGTGGCGAAGTGGCCCATCGCGCCTGGCGAATCCGCCGCCGGGCTGGCCATCGATCTCAAGAATCATCGACTCTTCATCGGCGCGCACAACAACCGAATGCTGATGATGGACTCCACGAACGGAAAGGTCCTTGCGGAAGTACCGATTGGCGGTGGCGTCGACGCAACCTGGTTCGACCCCGGTACCGGGTACGCCTTCTCGTCGTGCAGCACCGGGACCGTCACGATCGCGCACGAGGATTCTCCCGACAAGCTCTCGGTCGTCCAGACGTTGCAAACGGCGACCGGGGCACGCACGATGGCGCTCGATCCCTCGACGCATCGCATCTACCTCGCCGCAGCGAAGTATCAGCCGCCGGCGGCAGGCGCGGCGCCTAACGCACGGCCGACGATGATCCCTGGATCGATGCACCTGAAGATCTACGGCATCAGCGGGAAATAGCGGACGATTGAACCGGACGCTCGCAGACGAGGAACGGCTCCTCGCCGCTCCTCTGCCGCTGACTCGGGCGATCGCGCCTTACGCGATCGCGACTCTCGCCGGCTCGACGCTCTGGCTGTGGCCGCACCTCGTTCATTTCCGTCAGGTTCCAGACCGTGGCGATCCGATTTTTTCCGCGTGGAGGCTCGCGCGGCTGGCGCACCAGCTCGCCACGGATCCGCGGCACCTCTTCGACGGCAACATCTTTTATCCGCTCCCCCTGACGCTGACCTACTCGGACGCGACAATCCTGCAGGGGCTGCTTGGTGCGCCGCTGATCTGGCTCGGCGTCGAGCCGCTGATCGTCAGCAATCTTCTGTTCTTCCTCGCGTTTCCTGCCTGCGGTCTGGCCTTTTTCTATGTCGCGTGGCAGCTCACGGGCGATCCCAAGACGGCGGTGGTCGCTGGTCTGCTCGGCGCCTGGTATCCGTTTCACAGCGAGCATTACAGCCATCTGGAGCTTCAGTGGTTCATGTTCGTGCCGCTGGCGCTGCTCGCGGCGCTGCGCCTGTTGGCTCGACCGACACTGCGAACGGGTCTGACCTTCGGCGTGGCGGTATCGGCGCAATGGCTCGCTTCGATGTACATCGGGCTCATGTTGATGACGGTGCTCGTGCCGTTCGCGCTCGCGACCGCAGTCGGCTGGCGCGTGCGGCCGTCGAGAGCTCTGATACGGTCGTGGCTCGCATCCATCGTGGTCGTGCTGACCGTGTGTGTGCTGACTGGATTGCCCTACGTGAAGAGTCGGCCGGCGCGCGGCGACAGAACGATTGAACAGCTCTGGCCTGGAAGCGCCACCGTCAGCGATTACGCCGCCACTCACAGACGCCTCGCGAGCTATCGCTGGCACGCGAGGGGCGCCAATCAGCCGGAGCGCGAGCTGTTTCCTGGGGCGTCGCCGTTGTTCCTGGGGACGATCGGCGCCTTGACTTTCGGCGGGGCGGTGCCAATCGCGATGACGCTCGCCGGCGCGGTCGCCTTCGACGGGTCGCTCGGACTGAATGGCCTGACATATCGCGGACTGTATGACTTGGGCCTGCCGTACCGCGGACTGCGTGTGCCCGCGCGGTTCAGCGTGCTGTTTGGCTCGTGCTTGATTCTGCTGGGCGCGTTTGGCGCGCACGTCATCACTCGGCGTGGCGGGACTGGAACGCGAAACGCGTTGTTCTTGATAATCGTGGGCCTAGTCCTGCTCGATCTCCGGGTGACGACGCCGCTTGTCGATTACTGGCCGACGGCCCCGACGATCTACCAGCAGGTGAGGTCCGATATGGTTCTCGCGGAGTTTCCGGCCGGTCACGACGTCGACTACATGTACTTTTCGACCACTCACTGGGCGCGTCTCACCGGCGGCTACAGCGGGTTCTTGCCGGCGGATGCCGAATTCGACCGCGCGAGGGACACATTTCCATCCCCGGAATCGCTGGCGTGGCTGCGCCTCCGCGGGGCGACGCATCTCACATACAACTGCATGTTCGAGCGGAGCCCGGAACGCTGCGTGGATACCCTTCAGCGCCTCGATCGGTCGCCATCCTTGCGCCTGGTCGCGGCCGCAACCTGGTATGGCTCCGACGTGCGGTTGTATCGCTTCCATTGATTCCGATCGGTTTCCGCAGATAATGCACCCCCATGGCCGAAGCCTTCCATCAAGTCTATAGCCCTGTCGGTGGCAGCGTTCTCTTCTCAGCGCTGGTTGCGTCGCTGCCGCCGCTGCTGCTTGCCGTGCTGCTGGCCGGCGTCCGGCTGGCGCCCTGGCGTGCCGCGATTGCCGCCGCGGCGACGGCATTCGTGCTGGCGTGGCTGGTGTGGGGCATGCCGCTGACGCTCACCATTGCCGCCGCCACTCACGGAATGGCGTTCGGCCTGTGGCCCATCTGCTGGATTGTCCTGAGCGCTGTCTTCTTCTACAACCTCTCGGTCGAGAGCGGCGACTTCGACGTCATCCGTCGATCGCTGTCGCGGCTGACAGGCGACCGTCGGATCCAGCTGTTGCTCGTCGCATTCTGCTTTGGCGCGCTCATCGAGGGCATCGCCGGCTTCGGCGCGCCGGTCGCGATCACGGCGTCGATGCTCGCGGGTCTCGGCTTCGAGCCAATCATGGCAGCCGCCCTGGCGCTGATCGCCAACACGGCGCCGGTAGCCTTCGGGTCGCTCGGCATTCCGGTCACGACCCTCGGCGCCTTGCTGGCGCCGATGCTGGGCCACGACACCCAGACGACGACGCGCGCGCTGTCGGCAATGGTCGGCCGCCAGCTGCCAATCTTCTCGCTGGTCATTCCGGCGTACCTCGTGATCCTGTATGCCGGGTGGCGGCGGATGATTGCCGTGTGGCCGGCTGTGCTCACAGCTGGTGGAAGCTTTGCGCTCGGCCAGTTCATCGTGTCGAACTTCGTCGGACCCGAGCTGACCGACGCACTGTCGGCGCTCTTTTCGTTGACGTCGGTGGCGCTGCTCCTGCGCGTGTGGCAGCCGGCGGAGGAGCGGCGGGCGCCGCCGAGCGTCGCCGCCAACGCGCCAACCCACGAAAAGGGAAGTCGTGTGTTCCGCGCGTATCTGACGTACGCGATCTTGATCGTCACCGTGCTGATCGGGCAGATCGGGAATTTCGCCGGCCTCTCCACGCTTCAGCCGCCGCTGAACGTGACGGCGCTGTTGAAGTGCGGCCAGGGCGGCAATCGCTTGTGCCCCGATCCATGGCTGGGCCCACGCGCCGCCGTCAGCCCTCAGGGCTTCCGTTTCCCGGTTTGGGAATTCAGCTGGCCCGGCGCATATCGGCTGCAGGACGGCAAACCCGCCGCACAGGTGCAGCGGGAGCCGCCAGTCGTCGCATCTTCGACACCGTACCCATTGACCTATCGATTGGATTTTCTCGCGGCAGCAGGCACGCTCGTCTTCCTCGCCGCGCTGATCGCGTCCGTACCGATGATGATGTTCGGCATGCCCGGTGGAGCGGTGTTCACGACGCTCGTGAAGACGCTTCGACAGCTTCGCCTGCCGGTGTTGACGATCGCATTCATTCTGTCGATCGCCACAGTGATGAATTATTCCGGCATGACATCGTCGATGGCGCTCGCCCTGGCCAGGACCGGCGTGCTGTTTCCGTTCTTCTCGGCATGGCTGGGGATGATCGGTGTCTTTCTCACCGGCAGCGACACCTCGTCGAACACGCTGTTCGGACCGCTGCAGGCGACAACCGCGAAGCTGTCAGGGCTCGATCCCGTGCTGATGGGTGCGACCAACAGCTCGGGCGGCGTGATGGGGAAGATGATCAGCCCGCAGAACCTGTCTGTGGGCGCCGCAGGTGTCGGGGCCGTCGGCCGCGAGGGGGAGATCTTTGCGAAAGTGTTCATGCACAGCCTCATCCTGACGGCGCTGATGGGTCTGTTGGCACTGCTGCAAGCCTACGTCGTACCGTGGATGGTGCCGGCGCTCTAAGAAAACTGAGAACTCGGTGCGTTCTCTGAAATGGTTGGCCTTCGGCGTGGGCATCGGTGCGCTGTTCATCGTCGAGCGGCTGCGGCCGCTGCGGCTCGCGAAGGAGCCGGGACCGTCGCGCGTGGGACGGAACCTGGCGATTGGCCTTCTCGCGGCGGCGACCACGGCCGCCAGCGAGCATCCGGTGGTGGGGCCGGCACAGCGTCTCGCCAAGCGTCACCGACTCGGTTTGTTGCGCATCCGACCGTTGCGTCGGCTGCCGCGCACTCTTCGGTTCATCCTCGGGTTTCTCCTGCTCGACTACACGTTGTTCGTGTGGCACTGGCTGAATCACCGCGCCCCTGGCTTGTGGCGCTTTCACGCGGTCCATCACATCGACCTCGATCTGGACAGTACGACCGGGCTCCGCTTCCATTTCGGCGAGCTGGCGCTGGCCGCCGCGTTTCGCGCCGCGCAAGTGCTCCTCCTCGGGGTCGACAGCCAAACGCTTCGCGCGTGGCAGCAGATGCTGCTCGTCTCCGTCGTCTTTCACCACAGCAACGTGGAACTGCCCCTCGCAGTCGAGCGGGGGCTGCAGAGCATGATCGTCACACCGCGCATGCACGGCATCCACCATTCGGTGAAGGGTGACGAGATGAACACGAACTATTCCAGCCTGTTGTCGTGGTGGGACCGGCTGCACGAGACCCTGCGCCTGGATGTGCCGCAGGCGGCCGTGACGATCGGCGTCGAGGGGTTTACGGAGGTCGGGCAGGTCACGCTAGGACGGTCGCTCGCATTGCCGTTCCTGTCGGGTGACCTCCGTCCCTCCGATCGGCTGTAGAATCCGCGGCATGCGAACAACCCTGATTCTCGTCGCGGCCGTCGCCGCGCTTGCCGCGGCCCCAAACCAGCCCCAGAAAATCGTGTTGGCCCGCGTATTCCCGAATGCGGGGCAGATTGGGCTGTTCGTCGCAGCCGCCGATGGTTCCGGCGAGCATCCGCTGCTGGCATCGCCAGCCATCGATTACGACGCCGTCTGGTCCCCCGACGGCTCGTCCATCGTCTTCACGTCAGACCGGGAAGGATCCGCCGACCTGTTTCGCGTCCATCCCGACGGAACCGGGTTGGAGCGGCTCACGGACAGCCCGGCGTACGACGATCAAGCGGCATTCTCGCCTGATGGCAAGCAGGTTGTGTTCGTGTCAACCCGCAACGGCGGTACCGCGGATCTGTGGACCATGGATCTACAGACGCGGCGCGCGAAGCCGCTGACGTCAGGCCCGGCAGGGGACTTCCGCCCGGCGTGGTCGCCCGACGGGAAATGGATTGCGTTCTCTTCGGACCGCGGCAGCACGCTGCCGTTCGCGCACGGCCGATGGGAGCATCTCCACCTCGTCGATCTCTACGTGATTCGTCCGGACGGATCGGGGCTGAAACGGATCACGGAACACGGCAACTTCTGCGGCAGTCCCAAGTGGCTGTCCGACAGCCGCCGCGTGATCGCCTATTGCATGACCGCCGAGCAAACGCTGGCGAATCGCCGGGCCACGCCGGAGCCCGGCAACGACACGCGCCTCGTGTCCATCGACGTCGTGGCCGGCGCGTCCACCGATCTGCCGGCGGGCCCTGGCGTCAAGATTCATCCGTCGCCTCTCGAAGGCGACGAGATCGGATACATCCGCAAGGACGCCGGTGATACCGGCGCCGGCATCTTCTACACGAGCGGCAAGCGAGGCCCGAAAGGAGACGTGCGGAACGCGTCCTGGTCGCCGGATGGCAGCCGCGTCGTGTATCACAAGAGGCAGACGGCACCTCCGACCACGTGGCGGACGATCTGGAGCCGCAATCCGAACTACGAGCTGATCCTGACCGGAATCCTGCCGTCGTTCCACCCCTCGGGCGATCGCTTCGTGATGAACGGGCGGTCTTCCAATGGGATTCTCGGTGCCACGGTCGCGATTGGCACGCCCGGCGGCGACAAGGTCGAGGTGATTTACGAGGACAAGAGCCGCAATGTCCTTGCGCCTCAGTGGTCGCCGAACGGCGACCGGATCATCTTCGGCATCGGCAGCTTCAACGCCTTCTTCAATGGATTCCACGGGCTGTTTCTCAAGCCGGAGGATCGCGCCGAAGGAGGCGCGCAGGTCGCGATCATCAATCCCGACGGCAGCGGCTTCCACGAAGTCACGACAGGCCCGAACAACAACGGCTTTCCGTCGATGGCGCCGGATGGAAAACGCTTCGTCTACCGATCGTTCGGGCCCGAGGGGGACGGCCTGAGGATCATGGACGTCGAGACGAAGGCGATTACGGTGTTGACGAAGGGGTACGACAACTTCCCGCTGTGGTCGCCTCGCGGCGACCTGATCGTGTTCTCGCGGCAGGCCGAGGGCGACTATGAAATCTTTACGATCAAGCCGGACGGCAGCGGCGTGAAACGTCTCACGTTCACGCGCGGCAACGATTCCCATATGGCGTGGTCGCCGGACGGGGAGCAGATCGCGTTTGCCTCGACGCGCATGGGATTCAAGGATGAAATGACGTACACGGACGCGCCGCAGCCGTACGGCGAGATCTTCGTCATGCGCTACGATGGCACGAACGTGCAGCAGCTCACTGACAACCAATGGGAAGAGGGCACGCCGGCGTTTCAGCCGACACGACGGCAGTTGTCGTCGCGTCGTTAGACGGCTCAACGCTCGTGTCAACGATCATGCCCAGCGTCTACGAATCCGCATTTTCGCGAAGGCAGTTGCTCTGGAGCGTCGCTGCGGCGCCGTTCATGCCCGCCTTCCTTCCGTCCTTCCATGAGCTCGCCGCGGCCGAGCGAAAGCGAGTGAAGATTCGCGACGTGCAGGTGATGGTGATGCAGGGGCCGAGCCGCACGTATACGCTGATCAAGATCACATCGGATTCGGGCATCTACGGCATCGCGGAAGCGTACGGCGCGCCGGGTGTGGGCATCAAGGAGCAGATCCTCTCGCTCAAGCCGTGGCTCGTGGGAAAAGATCCGTTGGAGATCGACAAGCTGTACACGGAGATGGGCGAAGGGACACGCGATTTGAGCGGCACGCGTACGGATGGCTCGGCCCACAACCTGATGCGCGCCGTCAGCGGGGTCGAGATGGCGTTGTGGGATCTGGCGGGCAAGATCCTCGAGGTGCCGACGTCGACGCTGCTCGGCGGAAAGTTTCGCGACCGAGTGCGCATGTACGATCATGCTGCGCCGCGCAACATGCTCGACAAGGCGTCCGTGGCCGACTGGGCGGCGAAGGTGAAGGCGCATCCCAGCGGGTTCACCTGCCACAAATTCGGCTTCCCCCACAGCAACCCGGCGACCGACAAGGCGCGCGACCTCTCCAACCGCGTCCTGACCACCAGGGAGCTCATCGGCGTGCAGAGAGGATTCGAGAACTGCAGGGAAGCGATCGGGTGGGATCGCGATCTCATGGTCCACTGTCACTGGGAGTACGACCTGCGGACCTCGATTCAGATCGCTCAAGCGGTCGAATCGTCGAAGCCGGTGTGGCTCGAGGACCCGCTGCCGGTCGACTACTCGGACTCGTGGAAGCGGTTGTGCGCGGCGTCGAACGTCCCGATCTGCATGGGCGAGAACCTGGCGCGCCGTGAAGGGTTCAAGGACTTCATCCTGAACCAGGGCTGCGACATCCTGCATCCGGACCTCCGGAACTCCGGCGGCTTCCTCGAAACGAAGCGCATCGCCGACATGGCGCATGTGTTCGGGCTGCCGATGGCGAACCACAACACCGGCAGCCAGGTCTACACCTACGCCGCCGTCCAATGGGCGGCGTCGATCCGCGATTACATCTCGCTCGAAACAATTACCGGCGAAGGCGGGTGGATGGACCAGGTCCTTCTGCTCGACGGGCCGTACATCAAGGACGGGTTCATCCAGGTGAGCGACAAACCTGGACTCGGCATCGAGCTGAACCCCGACATTGTCCGGGCGCACCTGGCGCCCGGCGAAACATGGTGGGGCTGATGGCTGGAGAATTTCAAGTCGCCGGTACGAACGAGCAGGCGCTGTTCACGCTCAAGCTCCATCGCGGAGACGGCATGGTCCTCATCGGGATGAACTGGAAGACGGGCAAGCCGCCCGACGATTTCGTCGGGTTCGCGATCGAGTACCAGGAACCTGGCGGCGACAAGTTCTTCCCGCTGAAAAACCGCATCGCGTTCCGGAGCGCGGACGACGAGGTCAACCCCAACGCGTTGTCCACCCGACTCTCGCCGATACAAAAGTTCCGATGGATTCATTTCCCCCGCAACGCCGAGCTCACCGGCCTTTTTGCTTACAGGGTCATGCCCGTCTTCATGAACGCGAACGACGAGCTGAGCTACGGCGAATCGCAAGAAGCGTCGATCGAGCTTCGGCGTGAGACGTTCCCGGGCCAGTTGAACGTCGCTTACAGCCGCGGCTTCGTCTCGTCGCAGGCCTTCGTCGACAAGTACGAATCAGCAGGACCCATCACCACACTGCTGCCGGCGAGCGCGGTCAACGGGTTGAAGTTCAAGCCGACGCATCCCAAGACGGACGAAGCGCTCGCGTGGATGGGTTTCGAGGCTCGGAGCGCGATTCTGGAGGTACTCGACGAAGCGATCGCGGACAGCAAGGCCAAGGTTCGCGTGGTTGCGTACGATCTGAACGAGCCGGAGATCGTCTCACGACTGAAGAAGCTCAAGAAGCGCCTGAGAATCATCATCGACGACAGCGCGGATCACGGGAAATCGGGATCGGCAGAGAATCAGGCGGAGGCCATCCTCGCGAAGTCGGCCGGCGCGGCGAACGTCAAGCGGCAACACATGCTTTCGCTGCAGCACAACAAGACCATTGTGGTCGAGGGCTCGGTGCAGAAGGTCGTGTGCGGGTCGACCAACTTCAGCTGGCGCGCGTTCTACGTGCAAGCGAACAACGCAGTAGTTCTCCATGGCGCAAGCAGCGTCAAGCCGTTCGGGGAAGCGTTCGAAAGCTACTGGTCGCAAGCGCCCGGTGACTTTGGCGACACGTCGTCTGCGAAATGGACGAGCCTGGGGTTGACCGGAATCAACGCGAAAGTGGCGTTCTCGCCCCACTCGTCCTCGAATGCCCTGTTGGCCACCGTTGCCAAAGACATCGGCGACAACACATCTTCGTCCCTGCTGTTCTCGCTGGCTTTCCTTTATCAGACTCCTGGACCGATTCTGAACTCGATCACGAAGATCAAAGCGAACAACAAGATCTTCGTCTACGGCATCTCGGACAGGAAGGTCGGCGGCCTCGACGTGACGAAGCCGGACGGCAACGTCGCCCCAGTGTTTCCTGCCGCGCTCGCCAAGAACGTGCCGAAACCGTTTTCCGCGGAGCCGACCGGCGGCGGCGGCATCCGCATGCACCATAAGTTCGTGGTGATCGATTTCGACAAACCGACGGCGCGCGTCTACATGGGCTCGTACAATTTCTCCTCGCCCGCGGACATCAAGAACGGCGAGAACCTCCTGCTCATGCAGGACCGCCGCATCGCGATGTCGTACGTCGTCGAAGCGGTGCGGCTCTTCGACCATTACCATTTCCGGGTGGTGCAGCAGGACGCGAAAAAGGCGAAGAAGGAGCTCGTCCTCGAGAAACCGCCGCGCAAGGCGGGGGAAACGCCGTGGTGGTCTGAGGACTATACGAACGCCCGGAA
>Ga0114129_10002585_pt1 | contig 25148 bp, 20 predicted proteins | sample RhiMetdeltSRZDD1_FD_80071 | JGI IMG/M metagenome (GOLD analysis project Ga0114129, IMG submission 80071) | Populus rhizosphere microbial communities from Tennessee, USA - Rhizosphere MetaG P. deltoides SRZDD1 (version 2) (version 2) | ecosystem: Host-associated > Plants > Roots > Rhizosphere >...
CCGGTGATAGCTCTGCGCAATACGCATCGCCGCGTAGCGTTCATAACCAGCAAAGCACTCGTCGCCGCCATCTCCGTTCAACGCAACAGTCACGTGTTGGCGCGTCATCTTCGACAGGTAGTAGGTCGGAATCGCGGACGAGTCGGCGTAAGGCTCGCCGTAGTGCCGCACAAGTGTTGGAAGCACCTCGATTGCGTTGGGTCGCACGATGAATTCGTGGTGGTCGGCGCCAAACCGACTGGCCACGCGTCGCGCGTGTTCGAGTTCGTTGAACTCCCGCTCGTCAAACCCGATCGAGAAGGTTTTGACTGGTTCACTCGACAGCTCGCTCATCAGAGCTACGACCGCGCTCGAGTCTATCCCTCCCGATAAGAACGCGCCGAGTGGCACGTCCGACATTAGCCGCACACGAACGGCATCTCGCAACAGCTCGATCGTGCGCTCGCTTGCTTCCTCTTCGCCGACATCGATCTTGTTCTTGAAGTCGAGTGACCAATACCGCTGCGTTTCGGCCCTGCCGCGCTCCCAAACAAGCACGTGGCCAGGTTCGAGCTTTTGGATCCTGAGGAACGCGGTCATCGGAGCAGGAACGCACATGAACGATAGATAGTGAGAGAGCGCCTCGCGGTTGACCTCGCGCGAAACCCCGGGGTGTTGAAGCATTGCCTGGAACTCAGACGCGAAAACCAGCTCTTCGCCTGCGGTCGAGTAAAGCAACGGCTTCTTTCCAACACGGTCGCGCGCGAGAAGGAGGCGTTCGTTTGTCGTATCCCACAATGCGAACGCAAACATTCCGTGGAGATGTTTGGGAACGTCGCAGCCGTACTCTTCATATGCGTGCACAATTACTTCAGTGTCGGTCTGAGTGTAGAAGCGGTGACCCCTTGCTTCCATCTCGGCGCGCAGCTCGGAATAGTTATAAATCTCGCCGTTCAGCACGACCCATACGGTTTGGTCCTCGTTATGAATTGGCTGGTTGCCGGTCGCTAAATCGATGATCGCAAGCCGCCGCATCCCCAGGCCCACCGAGGTTGTTCCCTGAGCCGAGCGCCCAGAAATCGTTCCAGGAGCCTCGCTGAAATAGTAGCCTTCGTCATCCGGACCTCGGTGAGTTATCTCTGCGCACATACGTCGCAGCACCGCCCCATCGACAGGTCTTCCGTTTGACTTAGATATTCCGACTATTCCACACATTGAGATCGTGTCCGCTTCCCTACCGGGTTCCAGGGCTTACCCGAGCGCCGGTCAATTGACTGGGACCAACTGTCGCAAAGGCACGTTCGCCAACTGGAAATGGCGCCCACCCTTTCAACCTGGCTTCCCTTCTAAGCTCGATTCCGATGCTAATAAAAATGACGAAGAACACGTATAGTTGCGCCCGGTGCCGGTACGCGGTCCCCGCATTAGTTTGAAAGAGGGCATAGGCCATCGGTAATGCCAGCGTAAACACACAGATAGCCAACGATTCCTTCAGGCGTCGCCGGATCGCAAAGATATAGCCTTTCAGAAGCATCGGCACGAGTGCCCACCAAACGAGCAATTCCGGCAATGTGATTAATTGTCGAAGGTTGCTGATTGTCCAAGGGAATGGCGCGAACAAAACATAGAGCAATCCCACGGGCATGAAGCTTATCGCTGCCTTTGGGTCTGTGATGTCAACATCACCGCCAAATCCCGTGTTGCTCACTTTGGCCGACCAAGCCCTCCCAAATTGGATCCGTTTCAAGTCAAGATTCTCTTGTGATACATTTGCCGCCCCAACGTAGGCAAGCGCGACTCCCATTACGATCACGGCCAGACTGCTCTGTAAGATTCGAAGCGGCGTGAGTTTCTTGGCCGTAAGGAGGAGCGATCCGCCTATCGCTACGAACATAACGTAGAACGCGTAGTTGCGCAGGGAGTAAAGACAGAAGAGGAAAACAATAAGGAGCAGCAGCGTCTTTACGCTGAATTTGTCCCGCAGTTTCAATGCGTAAAGGGTGCACAAGCAGAGAATCAAGACTATTGGCGCATCCTTCAGCAACTGTGACGACCACAGGATCATGGACGGCGAAAGCGCAATCAATATCGAAGAAGTGCGCGCGACTCGCTCACTTGGGTAGACCATCCGCGCGATCTTGTAGACCGCTATGCAAGCCGCTGCTCCGACGGCGCAATTAATAAATTGCAGCGCCAATTGGTCCCGGCCAATGACGTAATAGACCGAGCCGACGTAGTAAAGCATTCCCCAGCCCGGTCTGGATCGGTTCATGTACAGCGTCAGGTAGGGCGACTCGCCTAACCCATGCCATGCCCGGGCAAGCACATCTCCCACGCTATCGAATGTCGACGCGTCAGCGCCAAAAAAATTCTGTAAGTGCCTCGAATAGATTATGTACGCGAGACCCCATCGAAGAACTATTGCGACTGCGAAAACGCGCAGCAAAAATGCACGATTGGCTTTGTCCCTAAGAATTATCCAGACGCAGATTGCCAGTGGAATTATGGAGACCAGCACAGTCAATCCGCTCTCCGGAGACTCTGCGATGCCAAGGCCCAGCTTCCAGGAGCCAACAGCTATGGCAATCGCGAACGCAACAGATATGATCAAACGTTTGGTAGTCATCGGCACAGCATCAAACACTTCCAACCGTCGAAGAAGCGTAACCAGGAGATACTGATTCCGCCGGAACAAGCGATCTCATAGGAAGAATTGAAAGTTCTTCCCGATCCCGAAGCGCAGCCGCGTGTTCCAGGATTGCTCTCAGAGCAGCAAACATCCTGTCGCTTTCATCGGCTAAATTCGTTGGGTGAAACCAGAGGTGGAATATGCGATTGCGCCTCGCTGCCGCGTTCAATCCTTTGACCGCTCGATTCACGCGAAGCGAAACGGGAACATACCTCCTCAACCCATGCGCCGGGAATAAGATCATCGAGCCAGGGATGTTCCAAAGTCCGGAACTGACCTCCACGGGGCCTACGACCGGAGGTTCGGAAGCCGCGAGCACGTCCACCAGACTTGCGAGACGCTTGATTATCTTCGGCATAGCGTCTCTTTGATGCCACCGTGGTTCGGCCCCGCGATAACATGTGAACCCGTACGAGGTAAGAAGATCCAGATGACCTACCTCATTTCTCGGAAACGCGAATGACCGCATCTCGATTCCAATTTCGCGTGCGGCCTTCAAACAGGCGGCAAGCTCGCTCATCGCCGTTTCGCGAGAGCAGCCTTTGTCGCCAAAGATCACGTGCGAGAATGTGTGGCAGCCGATCTCTTGCGTAACCGGGCAAGCGCGGATCTTTTCGATCAAGCTTCGTCCAAGAAACACTGAACCGTCGTCTTCGCTGCCACAGGGATCGTGCTCAAACCAATCGCGCGGATACCACGAATGCGAAGGCCTCACGATCTCCGGATGCTTGCGCCCGTTTTCAACTGCACATCGCTCGAGCATCAAGTGTCCGAGCACGCACCAGGTCGCCTTCACATCAAATTCGACGAACAGATCGAGCAAACGATCGATCACGACCTCTCGCTCGACCTCACAAGCACGTCTGAATCGCTCGGGCCCAAACAAGTCTTGCGTACCCCAAATCAACTCGAAATCTATGCTTATCGTCAGCACCCCGCGGTCTAATCTCATTTGCTTTCCCAATCTCATAGAGAGAATCGTGTTTCAGCCGCGAACGGCACGCACAAGAAACATATTCGAGAACTCGCGAACAACAGGGCGATCGGCGAGCGCCGCATCTACCGGCTCCCACGCTTTCAGAAACGGCGGCAATAGCGACGGCGCGAGCCGTTCTATCCAGCTTATCGGCCCCTGGTAGACGCCGTGAACCTCAGGGTTCAGGAAACCAGCCGCTAAAAAGGACTGACGCAGCCGCCACGACGTGGTGAAGAACTGCTTCAGCCGTACGAGGTCACCTACCGGAACAAGATTGGCGATGCGGTTCACGAGCCAGTAACCGTTTAAACTGAAAACGGGAGCTGCCGTAACCAGGCAGACTCCTCCAGGCTTTAATACTCTGGCAATCTCTTTAACGCAACGAGTGCTGTCAGGCAGGTATCGGAGCACTTCAATGCAAAGCACAAAGTCGAAGCTAGCGGTCTGAAAAGGAATCGACTCAACATCCGAGTGTTTGATTTCAGCTTCCGGGTTGTTCGCGCGCGCATACTCAAGCATATCCTCCGAGCCATCGACACCCGCGACTTCGAATCCGCGCTCGCGGAAACCTGCCATCTGGTGACCGGTCCCGCAGCCGAGATCTAGCAACCGTAAGCCTTCACCATTCGGTGGAAGACAGCTCTCCAACAAGACGTCCAACCGCCACCTGCTGTACGCGAAGCAAGAAGTGTATACACTGGAGTCCAGATCGCGATATCGCTGGGCGAACTCATCTGCCTGGCGCGAGTGCTGACCGATAGCGAGTTGTTTTTGAGCCTCTGCTTGTTCCATATGCGCTATCCAAAAGGAAAGAGATGACTAATGCCGGATCAATTCCTTTACGCCGACGGTTTAACTCGAGTTTAATTCAGAAACCCTGCGGGCGGCTACGCGATTGCCTCTCTGGGACTCTTGACTGCCGTAGAGCGTCGGTACAACTCGATATGCGACGCAACGCCAGATTCGCCGCCATCAATCCGGTCAATGCACGAGTTGTCGCTCCTCTAACTCCGCGGTAGCCCGCGCGACGCGGTCGTCTGCTGTCTGTTTCCGCACCCAGCCAAGCAACTCTTTGATTCCCTCCTCCAAAGTTACCCTGGGTTCGTATCCAATCACATTGCGGGCTCGCGATATATCCGCGACGCATTGACGAATGTCCCCCTCGCGGTACCTGCCAACGATTTCTGGCTCAAGGTCCAGTCCGAGTCCGCGGGCTAGCAAACTGCACACTCGTCGAACTGAAGTAGCTACGCCCGTTCCGACGTTTACCGCCTGATAGTCGGCTCTGTCAGTGTTCAGAGCTAACAGATTGGCATGCACGACGTCGCGGACATGAACGAAGTCTCGCGCCTGATCGCCATCTTCAAAAATTATCGGGCGCTCATGGTGTAAGAGCCTCGATGAGAATATTGCGCACACACCGGTGTAAGGGTTGGACAGCGCCTGCCGCGGGCCATACACATTAAAGTAACGCAAGGCAACGACCGGAATCTTGTAAGCTCGACCCGCAATCAAGCAAAGCTGTTCTTGATCCTGCTTCGTGATCGCATAGATCGAAGTCGGAAGCAGAGGCTTGTCCTCGCCGGTGGGCACCGGTCTGAGCGGCCTTTTGCAATGTGGACACTCAAGATCCCATTGTCGCGCCGAAAGTTGTGCATCTGTTCGAACCTCCGGGTAGACAACGCCGCAGCCTTGGCAAGAGTACGCGCCCTCTCCATAGATGGACATTGACGAGGCCACCAACAGCTTGCGAATCCGCGTGCGTCTTCGCACAATCGATTCCAACAGGGTCGAGGTACCCAGAGTGTTGGCTCGAACGTACCGTTGGATCTCGTACATGGACTGGCCAACACCAACCTCTGCTGCCTGATGATAGACAACATCGATACCCTCAAGAACCTTGTCGAGGAGTTCGGCGTCACAGACGTCCCCCAAAACGAACTCTGCCTGTGGATTCAGGTAGCGCGGCGAACCGCCTTGATGGACCTGCGCCACAAGAAGATCCAATACGCGCACGTGATGCCCTAGTCCAATCAGAGCATCGGTGAGATGCGATCCAATAAAACCGGCGCCGCCCGTCACGAGCACATTTAGTTTTTGCATCCACTCCGCGCAATTCCGCTAAACTGTTTCTCGAACGACCTTCGCAAAGAGTTCCGCGCATTTTCCCATTGAGTATTCATCTTCGACCGTCTGACGAGCAGTTGCTCCGAGTCTTTCCCTCAGCTTGTGATCATCTATCAGGGCCCCAAGGCAGGAAACCCATTCTTCAGGCATCGCCGCCAGCAACCCGTTCTGACCGTGGGTAACTACTTCGCAATTCGTTCCAACAGGCGAACATATCACCGGGACTCCCAGAGCCATATATAAGAGCGCCTTCATGGCGCACTTGCCCCGTGCCCACGGGTCATCGGGCATCGGCATTATCCCGACGTCGAACTCGCTTAGCTCTTGAGTCTCGGTTTCGGATGACCAACGCCGCCACACAAAAGGGACCCCGGGAAGAACCGGCTGGCGGTCTGAAACAACGCGCAGCTCGAAGTCGAGCCGCGCACCCAGTTCGGTCAGCACTGGCGTAAACGATTCAAGGTGAGTCTGCGAGGTTGAGCTTCCCATCCATCCCACGACCACGCGCCCATTCGACGCCGACTTTTCAATTGGGCGATAGAGGTCGGTATCTACACTCGAGGGAACGATCGAGACTCGGCGATTATGCTTGCGCGCGTAATCCGCCAGGTTAGAATTGCCAACGACGACGTGACTGCTCAAGCGGCAGATCGTGGCAGTCTTGCCCGGGAACTTAAGCCACCCGAAAAATCTGTTCGCCGCTGTAGTGTGCAATAAGTAAATCGCGTCATCAAAGTCGAAGATCACCGGTTTGCGCGACCGGGCGATCACTCGCTCCAAAATCGCCGGTCCAACGAGGCAAGCGGCACGATGAATGAATATCGCATCGTAACGCCGACAAGAAGCGAGCCGAAACGACCGCCGAAAGAACCCGCTCGCCAGAGCCATCGTCTTCGAAGCTAGGTGGCCTCGCTTGTACAGCACATTCATAAGGCGCTCATTTGCGAACGGCGCAAAGTCCACCGAGATACCCTGCTCCTCCAAATAAGGCTTCCATTGCTCGATGCGAAACCTTTGACTCGGGGATGTATCCAGCATGTGAGGCACAAGTGCGAGTATGTTGACTTTGTTCTTCATCGGCGAGCCATTAGTGTCGCATCAGCGATTCACTTCTCTGCCCTCACGACAATCGTATCGCCCATAGCGGTCGCTCGGAGCAAAACATTTGCAAGGTTCTTTGCGGCCCGGAGCGTCCGGTTCGATTCCAAATGCTCGCGAAAGTTATCAGTTCTTGCGATCTGGAAACCCGAGCCAGAATCACGGTGCGATCGGATGAAAACCTTCTTCAATTCGTAGGGGTCGATATTCCGCGTTGACGCTCCGATCTTGCGAAAGCCTGCCTCGCCGAGCGCGCGAGAGATAGTCCTCGGCGTAAAATAGCTGATGTGCTCCAATGCAATGTTTCTCCACTTGAAGCCTAGCAACCTTCGACTCAGGCTGTCGTAATTTGGAGTAGTGAGGTAAAGCATCCCGTCCCTCCTTAGAACTCGCGCAATCTCACCCAACAGAGCGAAAGGATCCAGAACGTGCTCTATCACCTCTGAACAGTAGATGACGTCAAAGAATTCAGCCGCGTACGCTGCTGCTTGAAGTTCACCACAGAAGCCAGTGATGCCGAGGCTCGAAAGCTGGTCCATCGCGCCGGAGGCGATCTCGGTGCCGTACGTGCGCCATTCGTTGTCCTTGGCAACTTTCAGGAAATGGCCCGAGCCGCAGCCCACGTCGAGGATGCGGTTCGACTCGCGATAGCGTTCAAATGAGGTTATCAGTTCCCGAAAGCGAGCCTCGGTGATCGCGCTGAAAGCCAGGTTCTCGTCGTGATAGTAGTGGTCGTAGTATTCGCGCAACTCCGAATCGGTTGTAAAGTCGCGGTGAAAGGTGAACCCGCATAACGCGCATCGACGAAGCTTGAAAGCTTCATCTGTTCCAACCAGTCTGTTGCTCTCGGACTTACACAAGAGACACCGAAGCGCTTCGCCATTGGAACTAGTCGGCGTGGCTTTGCGGTTCATCGTTACGTCTTTCGCACTGATGCTCAAATCATTCACGACTGGTACTATTGCGGCGCGGTCACCGCCTCGCGCTCAGCGACCAGAGCGCCGTTTCCCTCCGTCAATACTTCGTCGTACAAGCGAGCATACCGCTCTCGGCCGACGCCCCGAACGTCGAAGAGCTTCTCTGCCACCGCTCGCGAATGGCTCCGCATTGAATCAACGTCGCCTTGCAACCCGACGATGGTGCTTGCGGCCGCTTCGTACTCCTGATTGGTGAAACGTTTGACTAGCGCGCCCACTCCTTCGCGCAAGACAAGCGCGTCCGAGTCACCAATCCCCGAGTTGATTACCAGCGGCAGACCGCACGCCAGGTATTCTGCGTTCTTCGTAGGAGACGAAGCGAGCTTCGAAAAGCACGGCTTTATAAAGGAAATCCCTGCATCGCTTGCGGACAAGTACGACGGCACATCCGCGGATGATACAGGCTTTATCGTGTAGCGGTCCGTTGAGATTCCTCTACGGCCGAAAACAGCTTCAACCTGATCGCGTCCGTTGTTAGTTAGCCAAAGAAAGTGCGCGTTCGGACGTAAGATCAACAGCACGGCGAAGAAATCCGCCATCTTATCAGTCAAATACCAGCCGCCAACCGAGCCGCTGTAAACCAACACAAACTTATCTTCGAGCCTAAGATCGGCGCGGCGGCGGGCTCGCGCGGCTTCGTCAAACTTGAATCGCTCAAGATCGACGCAACACGGAACAACCTGATGAGCCAGCTTACGCTCGCGTAGCTCCGGCCACTCTCTCATGATCGGCCAGATACTTTCCGTCAGCGTAACAACCCCATCGGAAGCACCCAGGCAACGGAGCTCCATTGACTTTGTGAGGCGATACTTGATGCTGGCTTTCTTCCAGTGATCTGCATCCACGTATTCGTCCGCAACCAAACCGCGCACGTCAAAGATCATTTTGATGCCGAACAACTTCTTCAACCCCAGCGCGATCGCCGCCGGGACCGTACTACGAACGTGTACCATCTCGATTCGATTGCGTCTCACAATCGCCTGCCCACAGCTTATGCCCGCGGCGATATCGTAAAGAGTCGCAGGCAGCGACGGACTCTTATGGTAACGCAGTCGTCGCCACTCAATACCTTGGTCGGCCAATCGTTGCTTGAGTTTCTTGCACTCGAGTAGCCCGTCGGGCTGCCAAGCGGCCGGCCGCTCAAAGCTTAAGAGAGTGAAACGCACACCCTCGTCGCTGAGCTCGCGCAAGTAAGGGATAACCTGGCTCTGACCAAGCGGTTCGAGCATACCGTTGTATGAAATGTAAAGAACGCGGTTGCTGCTAAAACTCACGATTTCCACCGGGGCAGCCGCTTTGCTGGGCAGCATCCACTTCCGTAAGCAAGCGGGCAAGCTGTTGCGCGCCAAGTTTACGTTCGTAAGGGGCCAAGTCAGAGTCGTTCAAACACAAATCCCTACCCGACTTGAAAGCCTTGTAGGAAGAAAGCAAGTACCGTTCGATTGCTTCGACGTTTGACGGTTCAACAGTAACGCCGGCCTTCGCTTCCTGAATAATGACCGCAGCCTCAAAGTCAGGGGGCAGTATCCCGAGAATCGGTCGGCGCGCACCGAGGTACTCGTAGAGCTTGCCCGTGACGATGCCGGGGCTCGCCCCTTCCCCGTGAAGAGGAAACAGCAGCAACGATGAGTTGACTTGATGCTTCAGCGACTCGCGGTACGAAACGAAGCCAGTAAAGTGAGCTTCCTTTTCGAGATCAAATCGCCCCAGCACATCGTTGAAATCCCGGTCTGATTCTCCCACTATCTTCACTTGCACATCTTTTCGCGCTATTGCGCCAATTTCGATCATGTGCTGGAGGGCCATCAAGAAAGGCGACAGATCTGTGAAGCGATAGATGCTGCCAACGAATGTTACCGTCCACTTGTCGCGTGGAGTGTGTTCAATCCCCTCAAAGTCGCACGAGTCGAAACCGTTTCTTATGAGCTCAACCCGCTTTGAACCGCCTGTAAGCTTTGTCAGCTTCTCGGCCAGTTCCTCGGACACGGTCACCAACGCATCTGCGTTCTCAAGCAACTTTGACTCGATAAATCGGTCGAGCCGTTTTCTCAGCGCACTCGAATAGGCAGGCGACTGATTTTCAGTCCAGAGATCGCGGAAGTCCGCCACCCATGGCTTCCCCGTTTTCAGCTTCAGCTTGCAGGCCACAATATGTGCAGTTATCGGAAACGAAGTCGACCATATCGCTTCGAAATCCTGTGACTCAAGCGCTCGCCTGCCGGCGCGGAGTGCATAAGGATACCAACCGACCTGCCCGTCGGGAATGTAAACCCAAGTGTTTACCGCCCGCTTCAGAGTCCCGAGAACCGAGTGGCCCCCGGCCTTCGTCTGGTCAAACCGCGTTGCTGAAGATGATCCGTTGGGGATGAACGTCTTGAACACAGAACTCAGGTCGAGGGTTCGCGTGCGAATGACCTCGACGCCGCTCGCCGTGAGATCGTCAAGAGAAGCGTCGATGTAGTAAGAGCCGCGCTCGGGCGCTAGCACTGTCGGCTGCCATCCATAGTCACCCAGGTACCGAGCAAACTTCTGCGACCGCTGACTCCCGATCCCACCGAGCGGGGGATAATAGTAGGCGATTAGAAGAACTCTCTTCATCTATCGATGGAACATCGCATGCGTCCAGCCGCGAGGGTCACGCGCTGAATTCGGCGACCGCCTCCACGACTGCCGCAAGCATTTCCGGTGTCAGCTCAGGATAGATAGGCAACGCGAGCGTCTGATCGGCGGCGGACTCGCTTGCGAGGAAATTGCCCTTTCCATACCCAAGGTCCGCGAAGCACTCTTGCAAATGCATCGGCACCGGGTAGTAAATCTCTGCCCCTATTTGCCGCTCTTTCAAATGTGTCATCAGCTCGTCGCGGCGAGAGCTCCTGATCACAAACTGATTGTAGATGTGGCGGACATTCGGCGCTTCGAACGGTAGAACGACTCCGTTCGACCCGGCAGATAGTTCGTCGATCGTAAACGACAAGCCGGCTTCACCAAACAGATCGCGATAAACCGCCGCGTTCCGCTGCCGAGCTTCGGTCCATTGGTCGAGATACCTGAGCTTCACTAGCAGCACGGCCGCCTGAATTGCGTCGAGTCGGAAGTTGCCTCCCACCACTTTGTTGTAGTACTTGGGGCTGTACCCGTGGTTGCGCAGAAGCTTGACCCGATGCGCGAGTTCCGAATCATTGGTGGTCACCATCCCCCCGTCGCCGACGCCGCCTAGGTTTTTGGACGGGAAGAAACTGAAGCACCCGAGATGACCGATCGAACCCGCCCGAAGACCCTTGTACTCGGAGCCAATCGCCTGCGCCGCGTCTTCTAGCACGTACAAGCCTCGGCGCTCGGCTATCTCCACAATCGGGTCCAGATCCGCCATCTGTCCATACAGGTGCACAGGCATGATCGCTCGAGTGCGCGATGTAAGCGCTGCCTCAATACGCGCGGGGTCGATGTTATACGTTAGCGGATCGATGTCGACGAAGACCGGCTTGCCACCGAGTCTCGATACGGCGCCGGCTGTGGCAAAGAAGGTATAAGGTGTTGTGATGACTTCATCGCCCGTCTTCAAGTCGATTGCCATCAGTGCCACGAGCAGCGCGTCCGTTCCGGATGAAACGCCGATGCCGTGTGCGCAGCCTGAATATTCAGCCACCTCTCTTTCGAGTGCTTCGACCTCCGGGCCAAGGATGAAATGCTGGGATTCGACTACGCGATCGATTGCGTCGCGCACTTCCTCGCGTATGGTGGCGTGTTGCGCCTTCAAATCCAACAGCGGAACAGGCCGAAGAGTCGTAGCTTGAAGTTTGGACATTTCGTTCTGATCTTCTGAACCAGTCAGTCTACGGTTGGTGGTCCCACAGCTTCTCACCAAACCCTTCAACCGACAAGGCGACTGGCTCGCCGTTCATCACTAACGAGCGCTGGGCGGCTTGCAGGACCCTCAACACGCGTAAGCCACTGTTACCGTCGGTCAACGGCGTTTGCCGGCTCGCGATCGCATTCACAAACGCCTGGCATTCCAACCGGAGCGGCTCGCCCGAATCGAACGCGACCTCTTCGCCTCTGCCTTTAATCGGGACCGCCTGACCTGCCTGGAGCTCGACTCGCTGGTCGTACAAGATCAACTTCTTGGCAACGTCATCGAAACTCGCCATTTTCTTCGACCCGATCACGACGAGTCGCTGTTCCTTAAACGGGTGCAGCCACGAAACGTGAATGTGCGCTCGCACTCCGTTGTCGAACAGAAGATTGGTCACGGTCACGTCGGCGATGTTGGGTTGAAGATAGCTCCCCCCGCAGGCGATGACTTGAAAAGGGAGACTTCTCATCAAGCGAAGTATTATCGCCACGTCGTGAGGCGCGAAGCTCCACAGAATGTTCTCCTCGCGCCGAATCTTGCCCAGGCTCAACCGATTCGAATAGATGTACTGAACCCTTCCCAACTCACCGGCCTCCACCAACTCAAGCAACTTTTGGACGGCAGGGTGATACTCGAGCACGTGTCCAACCATCAGCACGCGCTTGTTCTCTTCCGCGAGCCTCACCAGATCCGCTCCCTGCTCGTATGTCAGCGCGAGCGGCTTCTCTACGAAGACATCTTTACCGGCTTCCAGAGCTTGCCTGGCAAAGTCGTAATGAGTCTCGGCAGGCGTTGCGATCACTACGCCGGCGACCTCCGAAGTTGCAAGGACTCGATCGATGCTGCTTACGACTTCGACCTCTGGCGCCATCTCTGCGGCAAGGCTTCGACCGGCTACCGTGGCGTCGCACGTCATTGCAAGAGCTTCGAGCCCGTCGAAGTTTCGGACAAGGTTTTTCCCCCAGTACCCGCAGCCGATCACCGCTATGTTGGGAAGTCGATTCGACGTGAGGCTCAACTAGATTCTCTTTCCTGGCTCGTTTCAAAGCCGTTCCCACAGAATGATGACACGCATCGTGGGGGAGGATCACGTCAGTCCGATTACGCCCTCGAACTCAACGACAAACGAAGCGTGGTTCACCCATTTGAATATTCGACGAAGAGTCCCTCCGACGTCCCGGCCCTGCGTCTCTCATCTAACAAACTCCTTTACCGCGTCCGTCACGTAACCAATCTGGGCCTCAGTCAACTCCGGATACATCGGAAGCGACAACACCTCGGCGGCGGCCTGCTCGCTCATCGGCAAACGAACGTCGGAGTAGCCTTGCTTGACATAGGCGGGCTGCCGATGAAGCGGAATCGGGTAATGAATCCCGGCTTCAACCCCTTTGCCTTTTAGAAAGGCAACCAGGTCATCACGACGACCCGTGCGAATGACGTAGAGGTGATAGACGTGTCGAGCCTCCGGCAACTCGTAAGGCGTTACCACCTCGTATCCGGCTAATAGCTCGTTGTAGAGCCGCGCGTGAGACCTGCGAGCTTCAGTCCATTGTTCGAGATGCGGCAGCTTTACTGCGAGAACCGCAGCTTGCAGCGCGTCGAGCCTTTCACACCAGCCGATTTCGTCGTGCTCGTACTTCGTGGTTGCCCCGTGATCGCGCAACTTGCGCACCTTCTCCAACAACGTCTCATCGTTGCTTGTCACCGCACCCGCGTCGCCATACGCCCCCAGGTTCTTCCCGGGATAGAAACTGAAGCACGCCATATGGCCGATGCTGCCGCAGCGAAGGTTCTTGTACTCAGCGCCGTGAGCTTGCGCGGCGTCTTCGATCAGCCACAGATTCTTGCGCCGGGCTGTTTCGAATAACGGATCGAGCTTGGCCGCTTGACCGTAAAGGTGAACAGGCAAAATCGCTCGCGTGCGCGACGTGACCGCGCTTTCGACTTGATCAGGGTCCAGATTGTAGGTTCGAGGATCAATGTCAACAAAGACCGGCTTCGCGCCGGTCTGCGATACGCCTTCAGCAGTAGCCATGAACGTATGGGCCGAAGTGATTACCTCGTCGCCCGGCCCAATCCCGCAAGCCAACATTGCAAGCTGTAACGCGGACGTGCCTGACCCGACTCCTACTGCGCCTTTCGCCCCAACAAATCTGGCGAATGCCGCTTCAAAGCTTGCTACCTCTTCGCCCATAATGAAAGTGGTGTTGTCCAGCACTCGTTGAATTGCAGAGTCTATGTCAGGTCTTATGCTCGCGTACTGCGCCTTTAGGTCAACCAGAGGTATCCGCATAATCTGATCATCTTCCTTGCAGTACGCAGAGCTGTTCGTATTCTTCTATGTCCGCCACGTCTTTGACGATTCGAGCGGGATTGCCGACAGCGACTTTACCTTCAGGGACGTCGCGAACAACGATAGACGTTGGCCCGAGTGCTCAAACTAGTCCGCCTACTCCGCCACGCTGTCCAGCGGGCGGTGTTGAATGTCCCTCGTTACTTTGATGAATGGCTTGAGCTTTCGATAAACCGGTCTCAGTCTCCGATAGACCTTCGTTATCGACGGATAGTCTGTGTGGTTCTTGATTGGAGATTGCATGATCGCCTCAAACGACGCGGGAGTGAGTCCGAATTTCTTAATCACATATTCCTTGTCGGCGACCAGTACGTCCTGATTGACGATCTCCGCTTTGATCATCTCCAATGCTTCTTCTCTGGTCATCTGACCCGAACAGATCAAAGTAGACAGGTGCGATTTCCGCTTGTCTATGTGAAACTTCGCCGGAAGGATGTAGGACTGATAAAACCTCGTGAAGATCGACTCGTAGTGTTTTCCGCCGTAGTCTCGCCAGCCGAGTTCTTCGATAATGATTCGCTTGGCGTCTTCTTTCACATAATCAACGCAGTCCAATATCGGGACGTATTTGATTCCGCGCACGCGTTGAAAGTAGAGATTCTTGGTGAACCCCAACGTCGGAAACGTCTTGAGAGGAATGCTGCCGAATCTGCGGTGAATAGCCTTGATGTTCACCAAGTCGTTCTTGTTGTGGACCCAGTGCGGAGGAAGTATTCCCTCCGTAGCCATGTTATCGCCGCTGAGGATGTACTTGGCTCCGTGCTGCGCGGCGACCTTGTACAGGGTGGCGATGATAGCGTGATCTGTTACCGCTTCGATATCCACCACGGAGGCTTTCAGGTAAGAAAGCTGCAGGTTTCTAAACTCCTCCCAGTTGATCACGTAGGTGAAGAGATCATAGTCAAGTCTCTTGACGATGTTCTCGATGTTCATAACGGCAAGCTCGGAATTCCATCCATTGTCGCAATGAACGGCCAAGACTCTCAATCCGAAACTCTTGGCGAGAAGGGCGACATAAGTGCTGTCCACGCCTCCGCTGACTCCAACCACGCAATCATAGTCGCGGCCCCGGCCCGTTGCCCTAATGTCTTTCAAAAGAGACTCAAGCTTTTCCTCGCGCCCCTCACCCTTCCGAAGCCGCTGATTGGACATTTGATCGTACGTGAGGCAGTGGTTGCAGACGCCCGGCGAATCAAACACGATCGCGGGATCGTCGACGGTGTCCAGAATACAGCGACTGCAAATCTGGTAATTCCTGGTCTGCTTCGTCATTAGCTAATGAAATATGGCTCGCTTGAGCTCGGGCTGCGAAGGGAAGTTGATCAAAACGGCTCGATGCCGGCCGTGAAACACAAACATGCTTCCGGCGGCGACTGCCGAAGCGTGGGCTTCCAGGGCTTCAGCGAAATGGCCGACCTGACCCGCGCCTCCACACGCAATCACTGGAATACTGACCGCATCCGCCACCGAGCGGATCAGCTCGAGATCATAGCCGGACTGGGTTCCGTCACGATCGATCGAGGTCAACAAAATCTCGCCTGCTCCCATCTTCTCCATCGTCAAAGCGAACTCTACCGGGTGCCATTCCGTTTTGCGCGTCCCACCGTGCGTGTATACGTGGTGCTTACCGAAGAAATCCTTCTTCACGTCGATTGACGCAACTATGGTCGAGCTCGCTAACTCTGCGGCGGCTTCTCTGATGAAATCGGGTTTCTCGGCAGCGAAAGAATTGATGGCAACTTTCTCGACACCGCAGGCGATTACCTCTTTGGCGTCTTCGAGCGACCTTACGCCGCCGCCATAGCAAAGAGGCATGAAGCATTCGCCCGCGATCTCTCTTATGTGCTGAAGGTTGGGCCTTCTGCTTTCGTTTGTTGCGGTGATGTCGACAAACACCAGCTCGTCAACTTCTTTTTCGTTGAAAATCTTGACCGCGTTGATCGGATCGCCGACGTACGCAGGGTTCTTAAAACGAGTCGTCTTGCACAAACCGCCGTCGCGGCACAACAGGACGGGAATGACTCTCGGCAGCAACATCTGTCAGTACCTTTCGGCGAAATTTTGAAGCAGTTTCATGCCGAACTTATGACTCTTCTCCGGATGGAATTGAACGCCGGCTACATTGTCGCGCTCAACGGCAGAAGTAAACGGATAGCCGTAGGTTGTCCGAGCGAGCACATCTCCGGCCCTGGCCGGGCCCACGTGATACGAATGGACGAAGTAGAATCGCGGATCGTCCTGCAGGTCGGCGAAGAGCTTGCTCTCCTTCACCGGGCTAACGTAGTTCCAGCTCATGTGCGGAATCTTCAGTTTCTCCTGTGAGATCTGCGGGTTGAATCTGACGACCTCCCCTTCGATCCATCCAAGGCCTCGGAGATTGCCTTCCTGGCTGCCGTCCATGAACAATTGCATACCGAGGCATATACCCAGGGTTGGAACTCGTTCAACAATCGCTTTCTGATTCAGAATTTCAATCAAGCCAAGGTTGGCTAGATTCCTGATGCCCGTATCGAAAGCGCCGACTCCCGGCAGGATCAGCTTGGTCGCTCGAGCAATCTCATCAACTTTGGAGGTGATGATCGAGGCGCAGCCGATCCTCTTGAGCATGTTGGTTATCGAGGCCAGATTGCCCGTTCCGTAGTCGACGATCGTTATCATTGTGCGCTTCAAACTAAGGCTGCGTACGCGGCGAGCAGCTTCCTTTCTTCCGAACTCCAACCGATGCTTTCGCGAGCCTTGAGGCAGTTTCGCCTTTTGGCCTCGATGTCTTGGCGATCGATCCTCTCGATTAAGTTCAGAATGCTCTCCTCTTGAACTGTAGTATCCCAACCATTCTCAAACTCGGCGACGAAATTCAACATCTCAGGAAACTTGCTCACGATCACTGGCATGCCTGCAAGGGTGTACTCGAAAAGCTTGTTCGGAAGAGAGTAGTAGTAGCTCAGGCAAACATTTTCTATAAGGCATATGCCTACATCCGCACCCGCCGTGTATCGCATTACTTCATGCGGCTTCACCGCTTCATGGAAATGGATATTGCTAAACTTTTCGGCAAACTGCTTGACCTGGGGTTCGTAGCTTCCATAGCCCATGAGTACGATGTGCTTGTCTTTCCCCACTTTTGAGAAGGCGCTCAACAACAAATCAATTCCCCGTCCTCTTATGAGTGCGCCTTGATACAAAAACACAACCCCACCGTTGATTCCGAATCGGTCCCGAAAAACAGACGAAGGTTGATCGTGACGGGACCAGCCATTCGTGGAGGGCATGTTCCTGACAACGGTGATCGCATTTCGCTTATAAGCTTGTCGATACCAGGCCGCGATCGAATCGCTTACTACAAGAGTATGATCCACGAATCTGATGAGCAGGCGCTCCTTAAGCTTCGCCGTCACTTTACGGATTCCCTTCAAGCCGTTTCTTTCAGTCTCCAGCTCGTGCGCATCGTAAACGAGCCTGACCCGCCGGTGCACCAGCTTGAGCAAAACGCCGATCGGAAGATCCTCCAGACTGTGGCAGTGAACAATCGACACATCTTCGCGGCGATATCGCGAGAGTATCTTTGCCGTCCAGCCCAAAAGCCTCTGAAGCCCCCGCGTCTTTGGGATCGGCAAAGGCTTGCTCAACGGCACGCGCCAGATGGATCGGATGCTATCGATTCGCTCGTGCTCCGCAAGGCCAGGTTCAAGGATTCCGATCAGATGAATTTCGGAGAACTTTCCCGTGCTTGCGAGGCTGTTTGTTGCCTTTAGCATCCGCGACTCAAATCGGATGTCAGAGGGATAGAGGTGCAAGTTCAAGCCCATGATCAAACCTTGCAACAGCCATTCCACCCACGGGTCGGGCTAACTAAACAAAAAGACGATTAGGGCGCAAGTTCCAAACTTGCGCCACTAATCGTCTCGTCTCTCTCAGGTCCGGCAGATGCGAAAAAACTACTGCTTCGGACCGACTACTGGTCCCACTCCGACCTGAACGAAGCCCGGAGGTGGCACGTGATTGGTGTTGAAGAACGCCGCCGCCGCGGCTGCTTGCGCCGCTACGGAATTCTTCGATGCTTTGCTCTGATCGTGCGGCACCGTCACGGTAGTTGCGCAGAATCCGGTTTTACCCGAAGCATCAGTCGCCTGAACAACGATCAGGTAGACCCTGCCATTTATCGGCCCGGCCCGCTCGGAACGCAATCTCAGCGTGCCCAGGGCGATGTTCTTGGCGTCCGGCGAGTGATTGCCCGACCCGATGTCGAGGTCTTGTTCGTCACTATAGACCGTGACACCCGTGCCGTTCGGCCCGCCGCCTATAACTACGTTAGAGTCGCAGTCGTCGGTAACCGTCGCCGCGAGCCCAACATTGACCAGGTCATGATTCGGCGGCCATAGGGTGTTCGTGGTCACGCTGCAGTTGATCTGAGGTGGATTCTGATCGTTGCAACCCGTGCAACAAATCCTCGCCTCAAAATCGAGGGCCAACTGGTTGGTGTAGTTCCCCACTCTAAACGTCAGCTTGTTAATTCCCGCCAGAAACGGGCCGGCCGTAGTAAACAGATCGGGTGGATTTTGAAAGTTTGAGACGTCCTCCAGATCCGGTTGCGCTCCTATTTGAGTTCCGTTTAGAAAGACCGTGGCAACATTGTCTGCGTTGACAGCCACCGTAAGAACAGGACCCGCACAACCCTGGGGGACCTGGAAAGTAGTTTGAAAGAATTGTGGTATGCTGGTACCGGGCACAAAGGGTGTGCTCGGGGCGGAGCGATCGGGATTAATCGCAACATACTCCGTACCAGGGATAGTGTCGTAGGCAAAGGGTCCTGGAGGTTCGCCCATAACAATGAACGATTGCTGAGTGAAAGTCGTACCGCCGTCGGTGGAGAACAAGACAAGAGGATCCGTGGCTCCTATAGCCCCATTACCACTCTTAGCAACTACGGTTCCTTCCGTACAGGGGGCAGGCCCCTGAGCCTGGACCGGCTGTACAACTTGGTGTATTTGGACCAGGCCAAAGCCCAACAACAAGGTTAAGGCGATGGCCATTCCAATCCTGTTTCGATTTCTCAAAGAGTATTTTCGCATTGGGAGCTCCTTTTCTTAGCTAGAGATACTTGCGTATTCTGTTCCACGTAGCGGATTATCGCTCTGACATCTACCCACTGGGGTCCTCGATGGCTGCGGGACGAACGAAGTCCCGTTTTCTTTTATTCTCGGTTAACGTGTCACTAGCGCGTTAACTCTAAACGGCCCAAATCTACAGTCAACAACTTCTGATTCGCAAGACCTGTTACGACAGAACCTTCGAGCGAAGCGCTCGAGAAGCCTCTCCACCGGGAGAGTCGCCGACGGGTTCAGTTGCAGACCATTCACGCTCAGTCAGGTCAAATAGCTTGTGGGCCATTAGACACTGCCAATCGTCCGAAGTCGCGCCACGATTCAGCACGCCCCGGGTGACGAGGTCATTTCTGGAAACCTGAATCGCGTCCTGAGCCGCCGGCTCAGCGAGCCATTGTGCTTGCGGCGGCTCGAAGCCGAGTTTGTCAACTCTCCAGGTGATTTGTTTCGGCAGAATCGGCTCCATCGCGTGTCTCAGGATCCTCTTTGTCCAGCCTCCTCCTATCTTATAAGACGGAGGAAGCGTGAACAAAAATTCAACTAATTCATGGCTTAGAAACGGAAGTCTCACTTCCCTGGAAAAGGCCATGGAGTTTCGATCTGCAAACCGAAGCAGCTTTTCCAAGCCATAACCTTCAGTCGAGTGCTTCAACGTTTCGTTGAGGTCTCTGTAGTGCTCAAATGGAGGTGGCTCGGTCTTGTATTCAGCCGCAAAGTCGGGATGCAAATGCCGAAGGTAGCTTGGTTGCGTGAGACTTCTTCGTGCCTTGCCCATCAACCTGATAAGCTTCGGCTGGGTTGCCTCCAATCGAAAGCGAGCGTCCGCCTCAAAGCTGTCCCCGTGCACTTGTTCATAAGCATGCACTTCTCTGCGAAAGCTCGCGTTGTCCCTTGAATAAAGCTCGAGAAAAAGCGGTCGAAAGTAGTGGAGGTATCCGCCCAAAGTTTCATCGGCGCCCTGGCCATCGAGCAGAACCGTAACTTGCTCCTGCCGGGCTAGTTTCATCACTTCCCATTGCGCGATGATGCTTGCGCCGCCGAACGGCTCCTCCTGGTGATAGCAAACCTCGTCGATGGTATCGAGGAGCGTCCCGGCATCCGGCCAAGTGAAAAACGGACGCGCTCCCGCAGCCTCGGCGGCGAGAGAAATGTAGCCACCTTCATCAAACCTGCTATCGGCAAACCGCGCGGAGAACGTCTTTTGGCCGTGACCATTGCCGTTTAAACTATTGCTGATCGTGCACAAAACCGAAGACGAATCGAGTCCACCGGACAAGCTCGTTCCAACAGGCACATCGGAACGCAGTCTTCGCCTCACCGACTGCGAAAACAGCTCGCGAAATCTCTCGCATGCATCGCCGAAGCTGATCTGGTGATCGATTCTGATCTCGGGAACTCCCCAGTATCGGCGTTTGGCCACAACTCCCTGGCTATCGATCAAAAGGTAATGCGCGGCCTCGAGTCTCGAGACCGTCTCGAAGAACGTCTCGGATTTCGCTCGTGGATCCTCGACCACGTCGTATGCCAGGTATTTGAACAGCATCTTGTAGTTGATTTGACGTGGAACTCCAAACGAGAACAAGCTTTTGATCTCAGACCCAAAGGCGAAAACCTTGCCGGGCACAAAATGATAAAAGAACGGCTTCTCGCCAAATCTATCTCGGGCGCAAAATAAGGTCCGTTCCTTCTGATCCCAAATCGCAAACGCAAACATCCCATCAAGTTGATCAAGCACTGACACTCCGTATTGGGCATAGCCGGCCAGCAATACTTCCGTGTCAGTCTGCGAAACGAACCGATGTCCCTTCCTGATCAACTCTTCCCGAAGCTCGACGTAGTTGTAGATCTCGCCGTTCATTGTGATCGTGTAGCGCCCGAGATAATGCATCGGCTGAGCGCCGCGCTCCGACAGATCGAGGATCGCGAGCCGTCGATGCCCCAATCCCACAAACCCATCACGGCTTGTCCAGTGGCCGTCGCCGTCCGGCCCACGATGCCGGATAACTTCGGTCATTCGGCAAAGGCGCTCAAGCTCCACATGTGAGTTGTCGAGTGAAAGAACTCCCGCTATGCCGCACATGTCAATTCACCGCGTCACTGACGAAATCCAGATACCGCTGCCGGTTTGCTTCAAAGGAAAAGTGGTTCTGTATCTTCCTGCGAGCTGCTTCCCCGATCTTTGGAAACTCCGCGCGCCTTGCCAATACTTCTTCAATCACGTCCTGCCAGTCAGACTCCCGATGCACCAGAAATCCATCCTGCCTGTCTTCGACTATTTCATTGTTGATAGTCACCGCGCTGGCGATGCTTACTATGCCGAGCCCCATATACTGAATGAGCTTGAACCCACACTTTCCTTTTTCTTCGGCATTGTCGTAGAGAGGCATCAACCCAATGTCTATCATTTGCAGGTGGTCGATCTCACGTTCGAGATCCCACGGCACGTGAACCACTTCAAAATCCGCCTTCGCCTCGTAGCCTTCACTCGTGATGACGACGAACCTTATCTTATGCTGCCTCGCCACTCGATTCAGAACGGGCATAACAATATCCAGCAAATAGTGATTCGCGGCGGAGCCGATCCAACCAAGGTTGATGTACTCAGAGTGCTGGTCGTAAACCTTGGCGGTGTGCTTGTCGTAGTCCACGCACGTCGGAACTATCAGAACATTCTTATCAACGATGTTTGACTTAGCGACCAGCAAGCGCTCTTTGAGGTAGCTGCTCCCGGCAATAAAGCGCGGATAGAGCCTTAGCGACCCGGCAAACTTCGCCGAGCTCTCGAACATCAACCGTCCGAAGCTGGTTATCTCTCTGGGCTCTCGCTTCGCCGCCGAAAGGTCGTCGTCGAAATCGAGAACTACGTTGGGATGTGCCGCGGTCAGAAACTTGTCGAGAAACAAATCCCCGTAGTCATTGAATAGCAGCAACTCGCGTCTGACAATCACGCAGTTGAAGCCCAACCCGATTAGACAGTGCCATAGCCTGCGCAGCAGGTAGATACTCTGGAACTCCGTGCCCCTATGTTCGTTGATCAGGCGCTCATACGTCACCTTGTCGAAAACGTATCTGACCCGGGCGTCGAAGCCGTTCGCGTTCAGGATCTCTATCCACTTTTGAGTTCGATAGTGGAAACCTGCGTTCTCAGGGAAGAAGGCCTCGAGGTACAACACGCGGTCGCGTAGTCCGAATAGTCGATGAATGACACGAAGCGCTCGGCTAAATCTGGTCAGCTTGACGATCGCGGTGGCAAGTTTAACGGCAAAGACAATCGGCACGAACCAGAGTGCGTACAGTAGATTCTGTATCTGCCTGGCGCGCGGCGTCTCGCGCGCGACTCCTATGCCCGCGGCCGCGAGTCTACTTTCTTGCAACAATCGTAAATCTCCATCCGGGTAACAAATTCGAAACAGACCTGAGCAATGCTGTTTTCCAGTTCCTGGGGTCTGCTGCCATCGGCAAACTGCGGCTCGCATCGGCACGGCGCTCGTCAACATCATTAACCCGGTTCTTGTCCGCTGCGACTGCTCGGCGCTCGAGGAGCTTGAGGATGAATTCGGGGTAGTACAGATCAACATCCAGCACTTTGAACCCGGTAGCCTCGAGTTTCCCGGCGAGCACGCCCGGAGTGAAGTGGCTCAGATGTCTTGGCAAGTCGTAGGACAAGAGCTTGCGCTCACGGTTGATCCTTGCGTCAAAGCCGTTCAGGTTTGGCACCTCTATGACAACTATGCCGCCGGGATTCAGCAGGGCGTACGACCGTTCAATCACGTACGCCGGATCGGGAGTGTGCTCCAGACTGTGATACATGCAGATGACGTGGTATGTCTGTTCGGTCTCGAATTCCTCAAGCGAGCCGCAGAAAATGTTAAGCCGTTCATTCCGATTCGCGATCTCAACGGCCTCTTGGGACAACTCGATCCCGTCGATCGTCCATCCGCGGCTGCACATTGTGGCGAGGAAGCCCCCAGTCGCTGCCCCAAGCTCCAACAGGCTGCCCCGGTTTTCAAAGCGAGACTCTATGTCAGCAATGCGCTGGGTGTAGCTGTTATCTCCGCCGTGATTCAGAGAACCGCGCCGGTTAATCGAGCCGAACCGTATTACCTCACAGTCTCCGAAGTAATCCGACCCATAGAAGCCGGGAAGGCATTCAGTAGCGGGGCGCGGGTTCGTAAAACAGAAGCCGCACCGCCTGCATTTCACGATCCTCCATTCGCCGACCGAATCGTACTCCGAATAATCTGAGCTTCCGCAGAAGTTGCAATCAACAGTCTCCAAGCTCAAGCTGGCGGGCTTGGTTTGGATCTCTTCGTATGCAGCGTTGGCAACCATGATTGAACCCATCGGCTTAATCCGCCGACTGCGAAATCTCCCACTCCAGCATCGGCCTCACCACTCCCGGCCACGCTGGGGCATAGACGCCGCGAACGCTCTCACCTTCTCCGCGTTCCACAACTTGAAAGCACACCGCGTCGTGCTCGATCGCGTGCACGACATCCGGGTTGTAGGTGCATACGGCAGCGAGAAGGAAAATCCGACCTTCGGCCAGGAGGTTACCAGGTATTTTGCAGGTCGCCCTTACCAGGCCGGCAGTGCGAGACCTGTTCCACCAGTCCCGATTACTCCAGTCGTTTGTGCAAAACAAAGTGACGCCGTCCTCATTGATGAAGTGCATCGAGACTGTTGGACGCAGCGAGTCTTGAAGATTCCAGTACTCTACTTCGATCGATAAAGGTCTGCGAATGTCCACGATTTCGGTTATCTGTCCTCGGTCGTCCAAAACTCTAACCGCGCGAAGCCGAGCCACCTCGTCGCCGGGCGCCTCATTGCGATTAGGCCACACGCGTTCAGCCGGACTCCCTACGTCGGAGTGCAAATACTCTCGCGTAACTTCGTGAGGGCTGCCATCGGCAATCATTCTGCCCCCAGACAACAGAACGACTCGGCTGCACAGCCTCAGAATCATCGGCATGCTATGAGACACGAATAGAACTGTGCGGCCTTGCGATCCGACTTCTTCCATCTTTCCGAGACATCGCTTCTGGAAATCAGCGTCTCCAACAGCCAGCACTTCGTCGACGAGTAGGATCTCCGATTCCATATGAGCGGCTACGGCAAACGCGAGTCGCGCGTACATCCCGGTGGAGTAGTGTTTAACAGGAGTATCCAGAAACTGCTCTACGCCGGCGAAGGCGATGATCTCGTCGAACTTTCTTCTGATCTCCGCCCTGGACATTCCCATAATCGCGCCGTTCAAGTAGACGTTTTCCCTGCCGGTCAACTCCGGATGGAATCCTGTCGCGACCTCCAGCAGGCTCGCCACACGGCCATATAGATCTACTCCGCCCGTTGTAGGCTCGGTGATCCGCGACAGCACCTTTAACAATGTCGACTTCCCTGCCCCGTTTCGTCCGATGACTCCGACGACCTCCCCGGGCTTAACCTGGAAGCTGACATCCTTGAGCGCCCAGATCGTTTTGTTGTTCTGCGCGCCGTTTCCGCGAAGTCTTTCGAGCGGCGCTCGCACGGCCCCAATCAGCGACTCGCGTAGTGTCGAGTAAGCCGCTGGATTCCCGCCGATTCGGTACTGCTTCCCGAGTTTGTTGACTTCGATCATCGGCACCATCGTTTTAGATTACGTCGGCGAAGCTCTTCTCCATGCGCCGGAACGAGTATGCGGAATAGACGAGAACACCGAGCGTTATCGTCGCTGATGTTGACAGCGCGGCCCAGTCAAAGCTCTTTCCGAAAAGCGCGCACCTGTATCCCTCGATAATCCCGGTCAACGGGTTGAGCGCAAACAGCAGACGCCATTTCGCCGGAACCAGGCTCGCGGGATAAACGATCGGTGTAGCGAACATCCAGAGTTGTATTAAGAACGGCAGCGCATGACGCACGTCTCTATACTTGACGTTCAACGCCGACATCCACATTCCAACGCCCAGCGCCAGCAACATAGTAAGCACGATGAGAATCGGAAACATCGCGAGGTTC
>Ga0114129_10002587_pt1 | contig 25146 bp, 19 predicted proteins | sample RhiMetdeltSRZDD1_FD_80071 | JGI IMG/M metagenome (GOLD analysis project Ga0114129, IMG submission 80071) | Populus rhizosphere microbial communities from Tennessee, USA - Rhizosphere MetaG P. deltoides SRZDD1 (version 2) (version 2) | ecosystem: Host-associated > Plants > Roots > Rhizosphere >...
GTTCGTGCGTCAGCACCTCGCGAATGGATCGCAGATTGGAGGCCACGATCGGACGGCCCAGCGTGAGGTATTCGAAGAGCTTCAGCGGAGACGTGTATCGCTCCGAGATCGCCGACGAGGAGTTCGGCAGGACGAGCATCGACGCGCCGCGCAGATGGGCTCGGACATCGCGGAAAGGAACCAGTCCGGTGATGTGCACCCGATCGCGCAGCCCGAGCTGGCCGACCAGCGCGTCGACGCGCGGGCGATCGTTCTCGCCCGGATGCCCGCCGACGATCAGGCCGCCGAGGCGCGGCACCAGCGCCAGCGCGCGGACGAAGACGTCCACGCCTTTCCATGGATACAGATGGCCCGCGTACCCGGCGATCGTCCGCGGTGCTGAATGCAGGACTGGATTGATCTCAGCTGGCGCCGCATCTCCGTCGACGCCGAGCGTCGCTCCATCGGGAACCACGAACACGTTGGGCCGCGGTCCGTATCGATCCGCCAGATCGTCGGCGAGCGCCTTGGTGATCGTCACGTAGGCCGGCGCGCGGCGCCAGACGCGGCGCTCGCGCGCGTCGAGGCGTTGCAGTTTCCGGCGTGTCGGCGCGATCGCAGGGTTGCCGAGCAGCCGCGGCATCTCGGCGCTCACGACGGGCGCGACGCCGTGCGATTCGTACACGACCGTCGGCCGCCGCGCGGCCGGCAGCTGCAGCAGGAACGCCGCGAGCCCGAGATCGCGGGTCCACACCGTCGCGTTGGCGTGCTCAGCGGTGCGCTTCAGGGCCGAAAGGAGAAACCGGATCCGGCTGGCCCGCCGGCCGGCGGATCTGGCAATGGTCTCAATCCGGAGACGATCCGCAGGCGGCAGATCGTAAAAGGCGAACGGATCGCGCGCCACGGGCGCGGAATCCGGCCTGACAATGAGCGTCACGTCGTGGCCGTGCGAGGCCAGCGCCTGACACGTCGCCATCGTCTGCAAGCCGTTCGCGCGTTCGATCGGGAAGCGGGTGTCCGCGAAACAGAGAACCGTCACGCGCAGCTCATGTCAGGACGCCGGCCGGCGAATGGCTCCCTCGGAAAACAGACTGTAATTCTGGGGACTCGAGTCCCGGCGGAACACGCGGACGAGCTGCGAGTCGCGCACTTCCCATAACCGATGGTGTTCGCGATCGACCTCGGCCGGGTTCGTGTTCCACGCCTCGTTCGGATACACGAACGCCCCCCGGCCTGCGACGAGGATGGACCACGCCAGCAGCATACCGGCGACGATTCTGCCCCACCCGGTGCCCGTCGTGCGAACGAGACCGAGAGCGATCGCCGGCGAGAACGGGACCAGCAGATCCAGGACGTAGCGCGGTCCGTAAGTATGGCCGCCCCACCACACGCTGTAGAGCGAGTACACCACGTACTGAATCGCGACGCCGGCCGCGAGCCAGCGCAGAGCCAGCCCGGTTGGTGGCCGCCGTCGTCCGAGTCCGGCGAGGCCCGCAATCACGATTGGGCTGAACAGAAACACGCCGCGGCTGGGTGACACGAGGAGTCCCAGCGCGCCGACCCAGGGTTCGGCGTTGATTGAGCCTTCAACGCCGTGGATCGTTGGATGCATGGCTTCGAGCTGCGCCGTGCCGCCGAGCAGGTGGCCGAACCAGTAGTAGTTGGTCACGATGCTCGAAATCGCAGCTGCCGCGACGATGAGCGCCGGCACGACGGCACGTCGCGCGCCTGCACGCGCGACGAGCCAGCCGAGCATCACCGCGACGAGCGGCGCAATCTGCGGGCGCGCCGCGCCGGCCAGGGCCAGACCGAAACCGCCGAGCCAGAGATCGCGCGGTCGAATGTCTGTCGTCGGCCGCAGCCACCCCCAAAGCGCGACGGACAGCCCGAATGCGACGCACTCGTGCTGCCATAGCGTCTGGCTCACGGCGGCCCAATAGTTGGTGCCGAGACCGATAGCGATCGCGGTGACGACGGCGATGCGGTCGGGCACGATTCGGCGTACGGACAGAAAGATCAACGTCACGGCTGCTGCGGTGAGCGACGACGCCGTCAGCTTGGCGACGAGATTCGTCGCGAGTGGCGCGTCCATGTCGACGAGACCCAGGTGGTGAAGAAGGGTCGCCGGAATCGCCGCGATCAGCGCCGGGGGCAGCGGGTACGACGATCGGAAGTGACCTTGCCGATCGCGACCGAATGCCGCGCGCTCCGCCAGCGCGGGACGTTCCGCCACGACCCGATCCAGCGTCAAGGTGGCGGCGACCGCAATTTCGCGCGCCGTGAACTTTGCGGGCTGCGAATCAACCGTGCCGATCTCGCGCCCGTTCGCGTTGTAGATCACGAAAAGGCCGGCAAGAAGACCGGCAGCGGTCAGCCGCGCGGAGTGTTCCAAAGATGTCGCTCTCACCGGCGCGGCTGGCCGTAGAACGACGCGCGATCCGTCAGATAGCGCCAGGCGAGCGTGGGAGCCTCCCTCGGCAGCACGACAAACGTCGTCCACGCATTCTCTCTCAAGGTCAGGCGCTGGCGATCCATCCGATGTGTGCCGAACTGAATCATCAGCCCGAGGTTCCACCAGATGCACAGCGCGAGAAGCACCCGCGCCGCGACGCGTCCGAGGCGCCGGGAAGGGTCGGCCAGGGCCGCGGGAAGGGCGGCCACTCCCAGGGTCAAAATCGCGGTCAATCCGACGAATCGCCGCTGGCCGAAGGCGCCGGCGACGGTCCAGGATGCGACGGCGCCGGAGACGTATGCCTGCATGCCGATCATGATCAACGACAGTGTGCCGATCCAGGCGGCGTCGCGGTCGGACGTTGGTTGTGTCAGAGGGACGCGCCCGAACGCCAGCAGGAGAAGTCCGGCGATGGCTAGGAGCGCAAGCGGCGTCCACGCAAAGAACCCGTTTTGCGGCGAGAAGAGCACCTGCAGTCCGTGCGGCGACGTCCAGGTCATCTTGCGCGCGACGACCTCGCTCGGACCGAAATGGCCGTGCAGCGCCGACGTGGCGAGCAGCTGCGGACTGTACGCCAGCACGAACGCCAGAGTTGCGACGAGCACCTGCATGAACGGCGGGTGGCGGACACGAGACCAATGTCTCGCCAGATCGATCGCGGGTCCGATGGCGAAGAACAGATCCTGATCGCGGACCATCGCCATGAGAGCGCCCGTCACGCCGAGGAAGGCCACGCCTTTGACGGTCCACTGGTCACGCACGCGGAGCCAGACCCACAGAAACAGCGCGACGGCAAACGCTGAGTTGGCGTGAGACATCGGCGGCGCGATGTAGATGTAGAAGACGAGCGGCGTGCCGATGCCCACGATCAAACTGGCGACGAGACCGTGTCCAATCACCCGGCGGGCGATCGCCGCCGACAGCAACACGGCCAGCCCGCCGTAAATCGCCGACCCGTACGCCACGGCGGAGACGTACGGCTGACTGTATCCGTCGGCGGGCGCGCCGGTCGCGAGCGCCACCACGTGGCCGACTGCGAAGAACGGCGCCCAGAGGAGAGCCGATCCAATCGGAGCGTAGTTTTCGCGGCGTCCGGCTTCGTTCCGCCGCTCGAGAAACGTCTCGTGATACGGCGTATTCCGCGCGACGCCGGCGTCGTAGAAGTGCTGATACTCGTTCTCGAAATCGACGTCCCGATCGAACGCCCACGAGCGCAACCAGGCGTAGTACTGCACCTCGTCGGACGCGTAGATGCGCGTCGTCACGAATGGCAGCGTCAGCAGAAATCCCGCGATTACAGCCAGCAGCTCGCGTCGAGTGAAGGGCCACTCGGCCGGCAGACGCGTGCTCACATCACGCCCCGAGCGTCTTGCTGAGGACCAGCTGCAGCACCTGCGCGGCGTTGAAGCCCGCGTGATTGGTCATGGCCATGACGGCCGACCGGCGGGTCACGTAGAGCATGCCCCAGATGACGCCGAGCAGGCCGACGGCCAGCGCCGCGTCGAGTCCCTGGTTGATGTGCATCAATCCAAACGACACGCTGAAGAGAACCAGGCCAAGCCTCACGCCTCCCAGACGCTGTTCGAACCGGTGCAGGATGAACGCGCGCTGCAGTTCCTCGCGCACGCCTCCGGCGAGCACGACGACGACGGTGAAGATGGCGGCGTCGATCGGCGTCTGCACGTAGGTACTGAGCGGGTTCTCTTTGACCGTCTGCATCCAGGGCGCGACCGCGCGGATGGCCAGAACGAGCACCGTGACGGCAATCGACACCACCGGCACGAGCAGCAGTCCACGCGCGATTTCACCCACCGGCCGTCGCGGGCCGATGAACACCTCGCGGGAGGTCTCGCCGCTGAGCGACAGGAAAAGGCGGATGAGCAGCGCGACGACGGCGGTATCGAGCAGGCTCAGCATCGCGAAGAATTCGAGCGAGAGATTCCCGCCCTGGATCGCCTGGATGCCGGCCCCGACGATGAGCGCGACGCCGACAAGCACTTGTGTCGGCACGACCCAGATGAGCGCCACCTGGAGCAGGGCGAACCAGCGGGACAGCCGCTCGACGCGCGGAAGCGGCTCGACGGGCTGCGTTTCCGAGAGCAAAGGCAGCACCGTGGGCGACTCGTCCACGGAAGAGACTGTATCAGGCAGCGCTTCACACTTTTGCTTTCTTCTTCTTTCGTCGAAAAACGAACGGGGTGAAATAGGGCAGCTGCAAGAACCGCTGTACTATCGCGGGCAAAACGTCAACATCTGGCGTTGACGAGGATCACCTGCCACAATATGTCGTAGGTTCGTCTTGACAACCGTGTGAACGAGGCGCATATTCGTTCGCCTCGGCAAGAACAACGCCGGTGGCGAAACCCTCCCAGCGTTTCGCCTCGAGCAAGACACCTTCCCGCGTCGGGCAGGAGAGAAGATCGTCGAAGGCATGCCTTCGGTGATTGATCGGAAGACGCGAGCGGGTGGAAAGCGGTCCCCGCCATTCACAATCAGACGGGGCAGGGAACAGCCGTTGGGAGGCAGGCACGGGTCGTCGTGTACGAACGGTGACGCGACGTGGATGTAACGGGTGACGCGGAGGTCAGGGATGGAACGGCAAACGGTGGAGACGGGCTCGCAGGCGACGGGGCGGACGTTTGGGACGGAGCGTGACGTCGCTGGATTGGAGTTCGAGCGGTACTTCACCAAGGATCAGGCCGGCACCGACCCGTTCGACGAGATCGACTGGGAGTTGCGGAGCGCCCTCATCGCCAATGAGCGAGGCGAGCTGGTCTTCGAGCAGCGCGACGTCGAGATCCCTCGTTTCTGGTCCCAACAAGCCACGAACATCGTCGTCTCGAAGTACTTCCGCGGCCAGATCGGGACGCCATCGCGTGAGTGGTCGGTCAAGCAGCTCATCGGCCGCGTCGTCGACACGATTACGCAGTGGGCGCGCGAGCAGCACTATTTCGCGTCGGAAGACGATCTCCAGGCGTTCAGCGACGATCTGAAACACCTGCTCGTCTATCAGAAGGGCTCGTTCAACAGCCCCGTCTGGTTCAATTGCGGCTTCGAGCGTCAGCCACAGTGCTCGGCCTGCTTCATCAACTCCGTGCAGGACACGATGGAGTCGATTCTGACGCTGGCCAAGACCGAAGGGATGCTGTTCAAGTTCGGATCGGGCACCGGCTCGAACCTGTCGGCGATACGGTCATCGCGCGAGGTGCTCGCCGGCGGCGGCACGGCGTCCGGGCCCGTGTCGTTCATGAAGGGGTTCGACGCCTTTGCCGGCGTCATCAAGTCGGGCGGCAAGACGCGGCGTGCCGCCAAGATGGTCATCCTCAACGCCGATCACCCGGACGTCGTCGAGTTCATCAACTGCAAGGTCGAAGAAGAGCGCAAGGCGTGGGCGCTCATCGACGCGGGATACGACGGATCGTTCACGGGTCCGGCGTATGCGTCGGTGTTCTTCCAGAACTCGAACAACTCGGTGCGGGCGACGGACGAGTTCATGCGGGCCGTGCTCGACAACGGCGAGTGGCAGACGCGTGCGGTCACCTCCGGCGAGGTTATGGACACGCATCAGGCGCGCGACCTGATGCGGCAGATTGCCGACGCGACTTGGGTGTGCGGCGATCCCGGGATGCAGTTCGACACGACGGTGAACGACTGGCACACGTGCCCGAACACCGCGCGGATCAACGCGTCGAACCCGTGTTCCGAGTACATGTTCCTCGACGACTCGGCGTGCAACCTGGCGTCGATCAACCTGATGAAGTTCCTGACGCCCGCCGGCGAGTTCGACGCCCTGGCGTTCGAGCGCGCCTGCGCGACGTTCATCACCGCGCAGGAGATCCTCGTCGACAACGCGAGCTACCCGACGAAGTCGATCGAGCGGAACAGCCACGACTACCGGCCGCTCGGCCTGGGCTACGCGAACCTGGGCGCCCTGCTGATGTCGCGCGGGCTGCCGTACGACAGCGAAGCCGGCCGCGACTACGCGGCGACCATCACGGCGATCATGCATGGCGCCGCCTACGCGCAGTCGTCACGGGTGGCGCGCGATCACGGCGGATCGTTCCCCGGCTACGACCGGAACCGCGAGCCGATGCTGCGCGTCATGCGCAAGCACCGCGCCGGCCTCAAGGACATCGATCGGACGCACCTGCCGAAGGATCTGTTCGAGCGCGCCCGGCAGATCTGGGACGAGTGCATCGAGCTCGGCGAACAGCACGGCTATCGCAACGCGCAGAGCACAGTGCTGGCGCCGACCGGCACGATCGGTTTCATGATGGACTGCGACACGACCGGGGTCGAGCCCGACATCGCGCTCGTCAAATACAAGAAGCTCGTCGGCGGCGGCCTCATGAAGATCGTCAACAACACGGTCCCGATGGCGCTCGGGCGGCTCGGCTACAGCCAGGCGCAGATCAAGGACATCGTCGGCTACATCGACGAGCAGGAGACGATCGAGGGCGCGCCGCACCTCAAGGACAAGGATCTGGCCGTGTTCGACTGCGCGTTCAAGCCGGCGCGCGGCGTGCGGTCCATCCACTACATGGGTCACATCAAGATGATCGGCGCGGTGCAGCCGTTCATCTCCGGCGCGATCTCGAAGACGATCAACGTGCCGAGGGACGCGAGCGTCGAGCAGATCGAACAGGCGTACATCGACGCGTGGCGGCTCGGCGCGAAGGCCGTGTCGATCTATCGCGATGGCAGCAAACGCACCCAACCGCTCAACACCTCGAAGAGCGAGTCCGGCCGCGCCGCCGGTGAGGCGCCGGTCGAGAACGTGAACGTCCCTCGCCGTCGTCGTCTGCCGGACGAACGGCAGTCGATCACGCACAAGTTCGACATCGCCGGCCACGAGGGCTACATCACGGTCGGTCTCTACGAGGACGGCCAGCCGGGCGAGCTGTTCCTGACGATGGCGAAGGAAGGCTCGACGATTTCCGGATTTGCCGACGCCTTCGCGCAGGCCATCAGCTACGCGCTGCAGTACGGCGTGCCGCTGCAGGATCTCGTCGACAAGTTCAGTCACGTGCGGTTCGAGCCGTCCGGGATGACGAAGAACGCGGACATCCGCTTCGCGAAGTCGATCGTCGACTACATCTTCAGATGGCTGGCGGTGAAATTCCTGTCGCCTGAGGCGCAGTACCGCGCCGGCGTCAACAACCGCGAAGACGTCGCGTCCCCGGAACAACTCGTGCTCGACGTGCGCGCGACGGCCGAATCGTCGTCCTCCGAGCCGGCCGAGACCGGCCGTGCCGGCCAGGCGCCGCCGAAGCGAGCCGCCACGGCGCCATTTGCGGCGATTCAGAATCAGGAAGACGCGCCGCCGTGCTCGACGTGCGGGTCGATCATGGTGCGCTCGGGCGCGTGCTACAAGTGCTCGAACTGCGGCACGACGTCAGGCTGCGCCTGACGGAAACGTCGAACTTCGAAGTTCGAACTTCGAATTCTGATCAGGGCTTGACCGTGTAACTCTGCACGGCATGCCGTCCCGCGTCCGACACGTACAGTCGGCCTGACGACACGGCAACATCGACAGGCTGTTCCAGCCGGACGACGGCCACTCCCATCGAGGATCTGCACGCGATTGGCGCCCGCGTCCGCGACGTACACGTGGCCTCGTGCATCCGTCGTGACGCCATCGGGTTAGAGCAGTTGCGCGTCGGGCGGGCATCGGAGTTAATCTTCCCCGTTGAGGTGACCATGCGACCACGACAATTCGCTGTCCCGTCCGTGGCGCTGGCGGTCGTCGTCTCGGCAGCACTGGTGGCCGGTCAGACCGCGGGCGTCGGCGAAGTGCACTTTGCGAATTCGGGCGTGCCGGCTGCGCAGGCGCCGTTTCTCGCCGGGCTCGCGCAACTCCACAACTTCGAATACGACGCCGCGGCCGATCTCTTCCGCAAGGCGCAGAGCATCGATTCCGGCTTCGCGATGGCGTACTGGGGCGAGGCGATGACCTACAACCATCCGGTCTGGATGCAGCAGGATCGCGATGCCGCGCTGAAGGCCCTGACGAAGCTTGGCGCGACGGCCGACGCGCGGCTGGCTAAGGCCCCGACCGATCGAGAAAAGGACTACCTTCGCGCGCTCGACGTGCTCTACGGCGCCGGCGACAAGATCGCGCGCGACATGGCGTATGCGGATGCGATGGCTTCGCTCTACCGCAAGTACCCGACCGATGCGGACGCGGCCACCTTCTACGCGCTCGCGCTGCTCGGCACGGCGCACGCCGGGCGTGACTTTGCCACGTACATGCGCGCCGCTGCCGTGGCCGAGCCCGTGTTTCGCGAGCACCCGAATCATCCTGGCGCGGCGCACTACCTGATTCACTCGTACGACGATCCCATTCACGCGCCGCTCGGCCTTCGCGCCGCGCGCGCGTACTCGGAGATTGCGCCGGCGGCGCCGCACGCGCAGCACATGACCTCGCACATCTTCGTCGCCCTGGGCATGTGGGACGACGTCGTCGGCGCGAACGAGACGGCGATCCGGGTGGTCGATCGCGCGCGGAAGGAGCGCGGCCAGCCGCCGAGCACGTGCGGTCACTACAACACCTGGCTCGAATACGGGTATCTGCAGCAGGGCCGTCTGGCAGATGCCAGGAAGCTCGTCGCCGAGTGTCTGGTTGCGGCCGGCGGCAGCGTAGAGGCCCATCACGGCGGGCCGGCCGCGTCGGGATCGGAATCGTCCGTCGGGCCGTTTGCGGTCATGCGCGCGCGCTATTTGATCGACAGCGAGGACTGGAAGGGCGACGTCGCCGGATGGAAGGCGCCGGCAGCGGGGCCGCCGGCCGCGCAAGTGACGATGGAGTTCATCAACGGACTCGCTGCGGTTCGGAGCGGCAACCTTGCCGCCGCGCGGGAATCGCTCAGCCGCCTCGGCAAAGCTCGTGGCGCAATCGACGCCCAGTTCGAAAAGAGCACAGACCCGGACCAGGCCCCGCGGACACGCGCGCGGGTCCTCGAAATGCAGCTCAACGCGCTGATTCAGAACGCGGACGGCGGCGGCGCGGCGGCGATCGATCGGCTGCGCGAGGCGGCCGCGATCGAGGAGAAGACACCGTTCGAGTTCGGTCCGCCCGTCATCGACAAGCCATCGCACGAACTGCTGGGCGAAACGCTGCTCGCGGCCGGCCGCGCGAAAGACGCGCGCGCCGCGTTCGAGGCGGCGCTCGCGCGCACGCCGGGACGCACGGCGTCGCTGATGGGATTGATGCGCGCGGCCACGGCGATGGACGATCAGGCGAAAGCGGCCGAGGTGCGCGGCCAGTTACGCACGATCTGGCGCCGCGCCGATTCGATGCCGGCTGATGTGAAGTGAAGCCGGAAAGCCGGAAAGCTTGAAAGCCTTAAAGGCCAAAGGCCCTTACTTTCTGGCTTTCGAGCTTTCAGGCTTTCCGGCTTTTCTTGGCATCTAGATAGCGATACTATTTAGATAGTCAACGTGTCCAAGAGCCTGTCCGTCGCCGCCTTGACCGTCCTCCACGCCGTCGCGCAGGGAACGGCGCACGGCTTCGACATCATCGACAGCACCGGTCTCCCCGGCGGCACCGTGTATCCGGCGCTGAGCCGCCTCGAGCGTGACGGGTTCGTGTCCTCGTCGTGGGAGGACGTGCACATTGCACGTGCCGACCATCGTCCGCCGCGCCGGTACTATCGCGCGACGCCGCTGGGTGTTCGCACGCTCAACGAGGCGCTCGGCCGGTTGCACGCGCTCAAGCCGGTCCGGGCGGCGCGCGCCACGCGTCCGGTCCGCGACAGCCGTTGAGGGGAACAACTGCCGTGACGTTGAACCACGATCGATCGCTGCGTCTCCTCGACGTCATTTCGGTGCTCGTGCCATCCGGCGAACGTGAGACGTGGCGCCGCGAGTGGCGCGCCGAGTTCGCGTACGCGCTTCACGACCGTGGACATCAGCCTCGTCCGGGGTCGGCGTGGGTCATCGGGCGTCTCGGGTCCGCCACTCGCCACGCGCTCTGGCTGCGCGCGTCCAGCATCCGGCTGGATACACTCGCGCAGGACGTCAAACACGGAATTCGGTCGCTCAGACGCCGGCCGGCCGTGACCCTGGCAGCGGTGCTCACGCTGGCGCTCGGCATCGGTGCCAACACCGCGATCTATGGCGCCGTCCGCGCCGTGCTGTGGCGGCCGCTGCCGTACCCTGGCGCCGACCGTCTTGCGATCGTCTCCAGTCTCGACCGCACCTCGCACGGCGGGCCGGAACTGAACAGCGTGTCACCGCCGGACTTCGCGGACTGGCTGCGGGAGTCGGCCTCGTTCGAGGCGCTGGCGGCCATTTCGGACGGCGGCTTCGCGCTCACCGGCAGCGGAATTGCCGAACAGATTCCCGCCGCCGCGGTGACCGGCCGATTCTTCGACGTTCTCGCCGTGCAGCCGCGGTACGGCCGCGCGCTGACAGCTGGCGACGATGTCATGGGTGCGCCGAACGTCGTGGTGCTCGGATACGACTTGTGGCGGCGGCGCTTCGCCGGCGATCCCAACATCGTCGGACGGACGATCGTGCTCGACGGCGTCACGCGTGCAGTCGTGGGCGTCATGCCGCGCGAAGTCGATCTTCCGCTCGGCACCGACGCCTGGCTGCCGCTCCGATTCGAACCGAACGACCTCGTGACGCAGCGGGGCGCGCACTATCTCACCGTCGTCGGCCGGCTTCGCCACGATGTCGATCTCATGACCGCGCGGACGGAAATGAAGGCGCTGTCGGATCGGATTCAGTCGAGGCTCTCCAACAAGAATCAGGGAACTCACGCGGTGGTGCATCCGCTCCGCGAGGCGATTGTCGGCGACGTCCGGCCGGCGATGCGCGTCCTCATGGGGGCGGTCGGATTGGTGTTCCTGATCGCGTGCGCGAACGTCGCGAGCCTGGTCCTCGGCGTGGCGCTGGGCCGCACGCATGACTTTGCGATGCGGACGGCGCTCGGCGCCAGCCGCGGCCGGCTGATCCGCGGCGTGCTCGTCGAGATGCTCATCCTGGCGTCGACGGGTGCCGTGCTGGGAGTGGCTGCCGCGGCCGCAGCCATGCGCGGCATCGCCGGATTCCAGTCTGCCGGCATTCCGCTGCTCGACCAGACGCACGTGGACATGAGCGCGCTCGCATTCACCGCGGCCGCGACGGCGATTGCCGCCGGCCTGGTGGGGCTCATCCCGGCACTTCACGCGTCACGCGCCGACGTCGTCGTGCCGCTTCGTGATTCGAACGGACGCGCGACCGGCGATCGACGCCGCGCGCGGGCGCGCAGTCTGTTCGTAACCGCCGAAATCGCGGTCGCCGTGACCCTGCTGGTCGGCGCGGGGCTGCTGACCCGGACATTTCTCGGTCTCACCCGCGTGGATCTCGGTGTGGACGTCGACCACGTGCAGACGTTTTCGATTTCTCTGCCCGACGATCGCTACAAGGAGCGCCCGAGACGCGCTGCGTTCGTGAAGGAGTTGACGGAGGCGATTGCGGCGCGACCCGAGGTCGAATCAGCCGGCGCCGCGTTCGGGCTGCCGCTCTCCGACTTCACGTACTCGATCACGACGTTCGAACGCGACGGTCAACGGCTGAGTCCGGAGGATCAGAACCGATCGATCGTTCAGCTTCGGGTCGTCACCCCGGGATTCTTTCGCGCGATGGGGATGCGGGTCGTGCGAGGCCGGGCGCCTGCGGCTGCTGACGCCGCCGGATCGCCGCCCGTCGTGATCCTCAACGAGGCGGCAGGACGGCTCTTGTGGCCAGGACAGGAGGCGCTCGGCCATCGCGTCACGCTCGGCACGCGCCTGGGTGGCGCGAACCGCGTCGGCGGCGAAGTCGTCGGCATCGTCAACGACGTGCATGATGCCGGACCGGCGGCGGCGCCGCGGCCGACGCTGTTCGCCGTCCACGCCCAGTTTCCAACCGATTTCGTGACGGTTGCGGTCAGGCCGCGCGGAACGCCGGTCGGCCTGATCGACACGCTGCGGACGGCCGTCGCCGCGCTCGATCCGAACGTCCCTTTGTTCGATGTCCGGACGATGGAGGAACGGGCCGGCGCTGCGGTGGCGCAGCCGCGCGTGTACTTGCGGTTGCTCGCGATCTTCGCGGGGCTCGCGATTGTGCTGGCGTCGATCGGGGTCTACGGCGCCATGGCGCACACCGTCGGCTCGCGGACACGCGAGATCGGCATCCGCATGGCGCTCGGCGCGACGCGGCGCGAGGTGGTTTCGATGGTGCTTCGACGCGCCGGGACGCTTGCCATCATCGGCGTCGCGATCGGGCTGGCGTTCGTCGGCCTCGCTCGCCAGCCTCTCGATCGCATTCTGTTCAGCGTCACGGCGACGGACGCGGCGACGTGCGTGGCCGCTTCGGCGGCGATGCTGGCCGTCGCCTGGCTGGCCGCATGGATTCCGGCGCGACGCGCCTCGCGAATCGATCCCGTCCGCGCGCTGAGAAGCGAATAAAGACCTCGGGTTTCGTGAGGTGCATCTCGACTGTGAGGAACACGTCGACAACGAAACCCGAGGTCTTTATTCGCTTCTCAGCGCCCTGGTTGGATCCACCGACGCGGCGCGCCGGGCGGGGACGATCGCGGCAACCGCAGCGCTCAGGACCAACGTCACCGTTGCCGCCGTCAGAATGAACGGACTCCCGCCGGAAATGCCGTAGAGCTGCGTCGAAATGGCGCGGCCCGCGAACCAGGCGAGCGGCGCGCCGACGACGAGGCCGATCGCCGTCTGGAACAGCGGTCCGCGGAGAATGACTTTCATGATGTCCGATCGGTCGGCGCCGAGCGCCATGCGCACGCCGATTTCGCGCGTCCGGCGGGCGACGGCATAGGCCGTGACGCCGTAGAGTCCGATCGACGCGAGCAGGAGCGCCAGCGCGCCATACGCCGTCGTCAGGCGAGCCATCAACCGTTCGATGCGGAAGTTGAAGCCAACCTGCTCGGCGAGCGGCATCACGCGAAGGACCGTCAGGCCGCGATCGACGTTTGCAAGAGTACGCCGGACCAACGGCTCGAGGCTGGCGGCGTCGGACGCCGTTCGAATGATCACCGTTCTCACCAGGGTCGACCGCGCCTGCACGTTGCGATCGGACGCGTCGTCATATTTCGCGACCTGCATCGCGGGCAGGAAAAACATCGGCAGTGTCGGTCGATTCGCCCCCGTGTACTTCACGTCCTCGACCACTCCGACGATCTCGAAGTCGGCCCCGTGAGCGGCACCGCCGATTCCGACGCGGCGTCCGAGTGGCTCGCCGTTGTCGAGGAACCGGCGCACGAACGCCGTGTTCACGACGGCGACGTGAGCGGAGCCGGGAGTATCGCGCTCGTCGATCGCGCGGCCTTGCAGGACCCGTGTACCGATCGTCTCGAAGTAGCCGGGCCCGATGCGGTTCCATGACGACGAGATGGGCCGGGCCGGATCGACGGCACGGCCCTGGATGCTGATGCCGGACGACCAGTTGTTGCCTTCCATCGGGCTGTAGAGCGCGTAGCTCACGCTCTCCACGCCAGGCACCCGCAGCAACTCCTCGCGCATCCGGAGATAGAGCGCGGACAACTTGTCGGGAGCGTCGGCAATCGACGGAGGATCGATTCGCAGAACGATCCGCCGCTCCGGATCGAACCCGAGCGGCTGCCGCTCGAGATTGTTGAGGCTGGTGGCGAGCAGTCCCGCACCGGTGAGCAAAACCATCGACAACGCCACCTGCACGATGACAAGCGATCGGCGAGGCACGAACGAACGGGAGACCGAGCTCCGGCCGACGCCGTGCAGCGCGTCGATCGGCTGTGCGCCCGACATCGCCCATGCCGGCGCGGCGGTGAAGATGGCGCCGGTCAGCACCGACAACGCGAAGGCGAAGGACAGCACAATCAGGGAAGGCGCGGTGTCGACGGGAATGACGGAGGCGCCGGGAAACGCCAGAGCCAGCAGCGTACGGGTGGCGGCAACAGCCACCACAATTCCGGCCGCTCCACCGACGACTGCGAGAAGGACGCCCTCGGTGACCGCCTGCCGAATCAGCCGCCCCCTGGAGGCGCCGAGCGCTGCACGCAATGCCGCCTGCCCGCGGTCCGCGCGCGCGAGCAGCAGGTTCGCGAGATTTGCGGCGGCGATCAGCAGCACGAGTCCAGAGGTGATGAAGAGCAGATTGAGCGGCTGCGCAAACCTGATTTTCATCAGCTCGACGCCGCCGCGCGCCGACGCAACCGCGATCCGCTGTTGAGGGATTTCCGAGCGGTCTTGAGTTGACACAAATGACTGGCCGGATAGCCATTGCTGCAGAAGCGCGGTGGCCTTGAGCTGGATCCCTTCGCGCGTCGCGCCGGGAACGGCACGGCCTATTGCGTACAGCCAGTACTGGCTCGGCCGATCGACGACCGACGCCGCGCCGCGGAGCATCGGCTCCTGACCGATTGGAATCCAGATCGCGGCCGGATCGGGTCGCACCGTATCGCCGAAGAAGCCTTCCGCTGCCACGCCGACCAGCGTGATCGGCTTGCCGGAGATGAAGAATTGCTGGCCGATGACGGCGGGATCGCGATCGTAGCGATCGGTCCAGATTCGATGGCTCATCACAAAAGCGGGCGGCGCGTCCGGCCTGTCATCGGTTTCGGCGAGCAGACGCCCGGCCGCCGGGCGAACGCCGAACATCGTGAAGTAGTTGCCCGTGACGATCTGAACCGGAAACGATTCGGCGAAGTCGTCGCCATCCCGGCGTACGCCCAGCGCCTGAACGGTTGGCATGAACGCGGCTAGAGAGGAGAACTCCGGGAGGTTGTCCCGCAGGTGCAGGTACAGCTGGTATGAGAAGAGCGAGAAGTCGCGCTGCAGCCCGCTGTTGTTGCAGCAATTGTTGTTGTCGCCGAGCCGGTAGAGCTCGTCGCCGCGTTCGACCGGCAGCCGCGGCATGAGCAACGCGTGCACCAGCGTGAAGATGGTCGTATTGGCGCCGAGGCCGAGCGCCAGCATCAGGACCGCCACCGCCGTGAAGCCCGGTTGCTGCCAAAGCCTTCGGACGCCGAGCCGCAGATCCTCGAGCAGAATTCGCACGGTGTTGCCCCCCGGCTTCGTTAGACGGGGCGAACTGCGAAGGGTTGCCCAGGTGGTGCGGAACCGGCCTGCGCTCCTGCTACCCTGATTCCATGTCTCAGCTCGACGAAGAAGTCGACCGGCTGTATCAGCTGCCTGCAGGTGAATTCGTGGCGGCGCGCAACGCCCTGGCCAAGCGCGCGGGTCCGGGCGCGGAGGCCATCAAGAGCCTCCAGAAACCCAATATGCCCGCCTGGGCGGTGAACCAGTTGTTCTGGACCCGCCGGAAAGCGTTCGACCGGCTGATGGACGCCGCCAAGAAACTGCGCGCCGCTCACAGTCAAATGTTGAGCGGCAAGCGGGCCGATGTCGCCGCCGCCGAAGCCGCGCACCGCGAGGCGATGAAGGACGCGACCGCCGGGGTCCGCGAGATTCTCAGCGCGGCAGGTGATCCGGCGACGAGTGCGACGATGAACGCGGTGACTGAAACGCTGGAAGCGCTGCCCGGACCGGAGCAGCCGGGCCGGCTGGTCAGACCGCTGAAACCGCGAGGGTTCGAAGCGCTCGCCGGGATCGTGCCTGGCGCTGCCGCGGCGTCGAGACGGCTGGCCGAGATCGTGCCGATCGATCGCGGCCGCGGCGCATCGGTTGAGAGCGGTAAGCAGGCCCCATCAGGCGGCACGAAGAGTCCTGAAGCAGCCGCGCGCGCCAAAGCTGAAGCGAAGAGGGACGCGGACACCAAAAAGCGAGAAGCCGCGAGGCTCGACGCGAAGCTGCGCGACGCGCGTGCCGCCGAGCGTCAGGCTGAGACGACGCTTTCGAAGAGCCGCCAGGCGCTCGAGAAAGCCGGCCGCGAGGAAGAGCGACTGAAGAAGGAGCTCGAATCGATCGCCGAGCAGACGCAGCAGTTGACCGACCAGATTCGGCGTCAGGAAGTCGCGCTTCGTCAGGCGGAATCCGAACGCATGCGCCTCGAGGAGCAGCGCGAAGGACTATGAAATTCGCGCCGCTCGAATCGAAAGGCTGAAGGATGTTCGCCGGCCACCTTGCGGTGGCGCTTGGCGCAAAGACCGCGCAGCCGCAGGCGCCGCTCGCCGCGTACGTCGCGGCTGCGTTCGGTCTCGACCTGCTGTGGCCCGTCTTTCTGCTGATGGGAATGGAGAGGGTGCGCATTCAGCCCGGCGCCACCGCCTTCACGCCGCTCGACTTCGTGAGTTATCCGTGGAGTCACAGTCTCGTGATGACCGTCGTCTGGGGAGCACTCGCGGCCTTCGTCGCGAGCCGAATTTCTGGCAATCGCCGGGTCGCGCTCCTCATTGGCCTTGTCGTCGTCAGTCACTGGCTCCTGGACTGGCTGACGCACGTTCCGGATCTGGCGCTGTGGCCGGGCGGCCCAAGAACGGGATTGGGGCTGTGGGATTCGATTCCCGCGACGATTGTGGTCGAAGGTTCGCTGATTGCCGCCGCGGCCGTCATGTACGCGCGAGCGATGCCGGCGCGCGATCGCATCGGGAGCTGGGCGTTCTGGCTGTTCATCCTGACCGTGACCGCAATCTGGATCAGCGGACCCTTCTCGCCGCCGCCGCCGAGCGTCAACGCGGTCATTGCCGTGACGTTGCTCCTGGCGCCGATTCTTCCCGCGTGGGCCGCCTGGATCGATCGACATCGCGGACCCGAGGCTGGTGCGGCCGCTTGATTCTTTGCGGCTCTGGCAGTACTGTCCGACCGGATCCCCTCCCAGGAGCCTGTATGAAAAGAATCGCGGTACTCACGTCCGCTCTGTGCCTGCTGACGACGGCGTTCATGTTCGGCCGGGGCCAGCAGGCCGGGCAGCAGCAAGGGCAACAGCAGCAGGGCCAGCAACAGCAGGGCCAGCGCCAGGGCGGCCGTGGCCAGGCTGATCCGCGCGATATTGGCGGCGGCCGCTGCGCGGCCAGTCCGTACAACTGCGTCGACACGCCGAATCCGCTGCCCGCGCCTGACACAGTGTGGCTCGAGGAGATGACGTGGATGGACGTCCGCGACGCGATGAAAGCGGGCAAGACCACGATGATCATCACGACCGGCGGGATCGAGCCGAACGGACCGTGGCTGGCGCTCGGGAAACACAACTACGTGCTGCGCGCCAACTGTGACGCGATCGCGCGCAAGCTGGGCGACGCGCTGTGCGCGCCCATTCTCCCGTTCGTGCCCGAAGGGACCATCGATCCGCCGGAGAGTCACATGCGGACGATGGGCACCATCAGCATGCGGGAAGAGACGTTCCAGGCCGTGCTGACCGACATGGTGCGGAGCTTCAAGACGCACGGCTTCAAGAACATCATCCTGATCGGCGACAGCGGCGGGAACGTCGGCGGCATGTCAGCCGTCGCGCAGAAGCTCAACACCGAGTGGAACGGCAGCCCGGTGGTCGCGCACATCCGCGAGTACTACGACTACGGGTCGGTCGCGAAGTACATCGAAGGTCAGGGACTCATCAAGCCGGGCCAGGGCGACGGGCTCCACGACGATCCCATCATCACGATGAACATGATGATGGCCGACCCGAACAGCGTCCGGTGGGAGCAGCGCGTGAAGGCGGGGAAGGCGACGATCAATGGCGTGTCGATCGCCGACAAGGCCAAGGCGCTCGAAATCGGCAGGCGCATCGTCGCCTTCCGCGCCGACGTCACGGTCGCGAAGATCAAGGAAGCGATCGCGAACAAGGGAAAGCCGAGCGGCGGCTAGGGTCAGACCGGGGTCAGACCGGGGTCAGACCGGGGTCAAACCAGGGTCAAACCAGGGTCAGACCCAGCCTCATCCTCACCTCCCGACGCGATTGGCTGTCAGCGGGAAGGTTTGCTGGATCTCACCCCAGCCGCCGGTGAACTTGCCCGATGAGTCGCGGATTACACGGACGACTAGATAGCTTTGTGGTAAGTCCGCGACGATGATCATTCCTGTCGGCGAGGTCATGACTTCGCGAATCGGAATCGCGCGGCCGAGACTCGTCACGGCCTGGCCCGTGTAGCTGCCGGACCCGCCGGTGATTTCAAACGTCGCCGTCATCGGCTGACCCTCATCCGTCGTGGTCGAAAGCGACCATTTGCCCACCGGATCGAATGGCGCCGGTTGTAAGGATTGCTGGACGTAGACGACACCAAGGATGCACGCGCACGCGATGGCTCGCACCATTACGGACCTCCCGTGGCTGCTTGGACGAGCCGACGTGATGGACCGTTGCTGCAGCTACACCGTGGACGACGTCCCCCCAATCATCGCGACGGGCTCTCCCTTGTTGATCGGAGGAGTACCGAGCACGTAGAGGACCTCGCCGGCGAACGGCGAGGTGATCTCTTCGAGCGTGGTTCCGTGAAAATCGGTGATGCGGCCGAGTGTTGCGCCGCCGGCGACCGTCGTCCCACGCTCGACCGCCGGATAGAAAATTCCGGAAACGCCCGCCCGCAGAACTTCGCTTCTCGCGATCCAGACGGGCGCCTCCACCGGTGCGGGGCCGGTCGCGCGCATGCCGAGATGCCGCAGGATCCCCGCAATGCCACGCTCGACCAGCGCAATCGACGCATCGTCAACCTGGCCAAGGCAGCCCGTTTCAGTCGTGAGCGCCGGCTTGCCGCGCGTGATCGCCGTGTTCGACAAATAGATCGACGCGCCGGGATCGACCGGCCGCTCGTCATCGACGACGATGCGTTCGAGTCCGAAAGCGAGGGCCATCGCGCGTCCCGCGTCGGCGACCTTGGGATCGCCGCTGGTGATCCAGTACAGGTACGGCCGCAGCGCCTCGTTCCCGTCGCCGCCGTGCAGATCGACCACGTGTGTGGCGCGCGAAATCAGCTCGCGGGTCAGGACGTGGGCGATCCGTTCCGACAGCGTGCCCTCCGGCTTTCCGGGAAACACCCGATTCAGATTCTGGCCGTCGACGGGCGAGTAATAGATCGTGCGGCCGAGAAACGACGGCATGTTTGCGACGTGCACCATCAGGACGGTGCCGGCGAGCGTCTGCGGGTCGATCGCCGTTCGCAGACGCTGGAGCGCGATGATCGGGACGTACTCCATCCCGTGCGTGCCGGCGACGAGCAGAAGAACCGGTCCGGGCGACGCGCCGTGAATGATCGTGAACGGAATCGTGGTGCCGGCGTCGCCGGCTGTCGGCGGTACCTCGAGCGCGCCTCCGGCCAGAGAGCCGGCAGCCGCGGAAACAGATCCGATCGTGAATCGCGCGACGCTCACTGTCCTCCCTTTCCCGGCGCGAGCCGATGGGTCACGTCGAAACGGCTGACGTGCACGTTCACCCCTTTGCCGATCCGGAGACCGAACTTCCCGTCCGTGCTGAGACGCGCCCGCGGAAGTCTGGAGATCGTCGTGCCATTGGCGCTGAAGACGACTTCTGCCGGGCCGACATCGACTTTGAGCACGTTCTTCACGGCCTCGGCTCCACTTTGCGGTGCGACGCCGCTGTTGGTCATCCAGTTGGCCACCGGCACGATGCGGTTTGCGGTCCGTTCGAGCACGGCCGCCTGCCCGTCCCGGCGGGCAACGAACGCAAGATACGTCCGGTTGGCCGGCGCGGGATCCAGCGATCGACCGCCGCAGAAAACGCCATACTCCTCGATGCTGCTGTTCGGGAAGAGAAAGATCTCGGTTTCCAGGATAAAGCTGCCGCGAGCCTGGTAGTCGGGCTGATAGAGCAGCGCCCCGGGGCCCTGAGTGATGTGCCAGCCGGGCGGCATCGCCACGAAGAACATCGCATCCGGGCCGGCGTCGCCGGCCTCAATCACCTTGGCTGGCGTGTCAGGAATCCATTTCCAGTCGGCCGGTGTCTTCAGTCCCTGGCCCGTCAGGGTCTGACCGGCCAGGAGCGCCGCCAGCGTCACCGCGGGTGCCCATCGCATCATTTTCTCCTTCGCCTCGCCAACGCGAGGCTATGCTCTAGCGATCCTTTTCAGTTTTCAAGGCGCGGTTCTTTCGGCGTGTCCGCCGGACTACCATTTGTGGGCACGCTCAGGGGGAGGGGCTCGATGCGACGCTTGGGTCGGAGGCGGGAGGGGCGGGCAATGGCGCTGAATCGGTCGACGTCGGGAACTGGCCTTGAGGTTGCGTCAGCGTCAGACATGCATTTCCCGATCACCAAGAAACGCACGCGAGGGCCGGGCACGCCTTTCCCGCCGACGCTGCTGTTCGTGCTCGGACTTCTCTTTGCCTGGTGGCTGCACGCGAGTATCCCTTTCCAGATCGTTGCCGCGCCGTCGTTCGGCCCCTGGGTCATCGCGGTCGGCGGCGTGGCCCTGGCCGTCGGAGCTGCCGTCTTCTGGTGGGGGATGTCGACGTTTGCGCGCGCCCGCACTGGGATTCTGCTGCAGCGTCCCGCGAGCCGGCTCGTGACGTACGGGCCTTATCGATGGTCGCGCAATCCGATGTACGTCGGGTTCGTCGCCATGTACCTGGGCCTTGCGCTCCTGATGAACAGCGTCTGGCCGATCGCGCTGCTGCCCGCCGTCATCGTCTCGCTCGAGCTCATCGTGATTACGCGCGAAGAGCGCTACCTGCGGACTATTTTCGGCGCCCTGTACGATGAGTACTGCCGCCGCGTCAATCGATGGATCTGAACAGGCCGCTGCCGCGGCCTGAAGTTCAAACTTAGAAGTTCAAACTTCGAACTTAACCGTTGGCTGTGCGCTCGCCGAAGCGCTTGGCGGCTTCAGCCCGGGCTCTGGCGGCGACTTCCTCGCGGTTGCGCGCCGGCGCGTCGGTGACGAGCGAGTCGATCAGCCGTCGCGCGATTCCGGCCACCTCCTCGATGGCCGCATCGAACGCCGCTTCGTTGGCTTTCGACGGTTTGTTGTATCCGCTCAGCTTGCGGACGAACTGCAGCGAGGCCGCCCGAATCTCTTCGTCCGTGGCGGGCGGCTCGAAATTGAACAGGGTCTTGATATTCCGGCACATTTCTCTATTTTACGGAAATCGTACAATCGGGCCTGTCATGGCCGACCCGCGCGGACCGGGCGTCCGGTTCCCGCCGCCCTTCGTCTTCGTCGGCGGTTACCTCGTGGCCTGGCTGCTCCACATGCAGATGGGATTCGAGATCGACGGTGAAGGTCCTCGCACGGCGCAGATTCTGCTCGGGGTCGCGGCGATGGCGATCGGGGGCGCCGTGATGTTCTGGGGCCTCGCGACGTTCCTGCGGTTCCGGACGTCGGTGATTCCCGATCGGCCGGCGCGCACACTGGTCGTGAGCGGTCCCTACCGGGTGTCGCGGAACCCGATGTATCTCGGCCTGACGTCGCTCTACGTCGGCCTCGCGCTCGTGATGAACGCGGCCTGGCCGCTGGTCCTGCTGCCGGTGGTACTCATCCTGCTCACGACGACGGTGATCGTTCACGAGGAGCGACATCTGCGGGACGCCTTCGGCGCGAGCTACGAGGACTACTGCCGCCGCGTGCGGCGATGGATATGACGGACGACCTCGATCGACTGGCGACCGAGCTCGAGTCGATTCGCTTCGATGCGCCGGCGGGCGCATCGCGGCTCGAGAGCTGGCTCGAGCTGGTCGCTGCGCGGGACGCCAGCGATTTGCTGCTCGTCGCCGGAGAGCCGCCGACCTTTCGCGTGCACGGCCGGATCGTCCGCGCCGACAGCGCGCCGCTCGACGGCGAAGAGATCGAAGCGATGGTGCTGCCCGAGCTGGCGCCGCACGCGCAGCGGGCGTTCCGGGAGCGCGGCATCGCCGACGCCGCGCGTCACGTTCCGGGCGCCGGCAGATTCCGGATCAACCTGCATCGCGAGCGCGGACGCGCCGCGGCTGCGATCCGGCGTCTCCCGCGGCAGGTGCCGTCGCTCGCGAGTCTGAATCTCCCGCCCGGCGCCGATCTGCTGGCGCGTCTCCAGCGTGGGCTCGTCCTGGTCGGCGGCGCGACGGGATCCGGCAAGACGACGACGCTCGCGGCGCTCGTCGAGGAGATCAACGGCCGCGAGGCCAAACACATCATCACGATCGAGGATCCGATCGAGTACGAGCACGTGAACCGGATGAGTGTCATCGAGCAGGTCGAGATCGGCGTCGACGCGCCGGATTTTCCGGCGGCGCTGCGATCCGCGCTCAGGCAGATGCCGGACGTGCTCGTCATCGGCGAGATGCGTGATCCCGAGTCGATGCAGATCGCGCTCGCGGCCGGCGAGACGGGACAGCTCGTCTTCTCGACGCTTCACACGACGGACGTCCCGTCGACGATCGCCCGGATGACGGACTCGTTCCCGGCCGAGCGCCAGCCGACGATTCGCCAGGAAATCGCGGCGGCGCTGTCGGCGGTGTTCGTCCAGACCCTGCTGCCGAAGACCGGCGGCGGACGGATTCCGGCGGCCGAGCTCCTCGTCGTGCAGTACGGCGCCCGGCAGCACATCCGCCGGAACACGCTGCACCATCTCCATCAGGAAACCACGATCACGCGCAAGTACGGATCGTTCACGCTCGAGGAGTGTCTCGCGCGCCTCGTCAAGGAGGGCCGGATCGATCGCGGCGACGCCGCCTTGCGCGCCAATCATCCCGAGGATTTCGAGCACGCGATGGGTACCGTGTAGCTTCTGTGCGTAAAGCGGTTCTCTGCGTCGTCATTCTGGCCGCGCAGTTCGTCGTGCTGGAAGCCGGCATCCGGCTTCACGGCGGATCCGAGGTCGCGCCGGAGTTCCGGCGTCTGTTCATGCCCGATCCCCGGGTCGGCCATCGGCTGCGGCCGGACGCCCGCGCGCACTTCACCACCGTCGAGTTCAGCACCGATCTCGCGATCAACGCCCAGGGCGTTCGCGACGACGAGCCGATCGGTCCGAAAGCGCCAAACGAGCGGCGGGTGGTCGTGCTGGGAGATTCGCTGGTCCTCTCCGTCCAGGTGCCGTTCGCGCAGACGTTCTGCGAGCGGCTCGAAGCGCGGTTGAATGCGGCCGATCCCGCGCATCGCTGGCGGGTCATCAACGCCGGCGTGCAGGGATACGGACCGGTGCACGAATGGCTGTTCTTCGACGCGATTGCCGCCGCCTTCGAACCGGACATCGTGCTCATCGGCGCGTTTGCCGGCAACGACGCGGTGGAGGCGTACGACACGGAAGCGTGGCTGGAGGCCGGCCGGTCGACGACAGAAGGCACGGAAGCGGCCATCAGTCAGCTCCGGCGCCTGGTGCGCTCGAGCGTCGTGCTGCAGCTCGTCCGCGTGCGCTGGGACCAGTTGCGATCGCGATTCAGCAGTGCGGCGCCCGAGCGCCCCATGGCGACCTATCTCGCCGACCCGCCGCCGGAGGTGCAGCGCGGTCTCGAGGTGTCGCAACGGGCGTTCGGCCGGATCGCGAATCGCGCGTCGGCGATTGGCGCTGAAACCGGACTCGTCCTTTTTCCGGCGCGGTTTCAGACCGACGATGCCGACTACATCCGGTGGAAGGAAATCGTCCACAGCTCCGGAGGTGAGCTCGTTCGCAACTCGGGAACGGCCAGGTTCCGTGAGGCGCTGGCGCCACTCCGCCTGCCGACGCTCGATCTGCTCCCCGTCCTCGAGGCCCAGCCGAATCGAGTCACCCTTTTTTATCAGCGAACGATCCACCTCACGCCGCATGGCCATGAAGTGGTGGCCGGCGCGCTGTTCGAGTTCCTCAAGACGAGCGGGTTGATGCAAGCTGCGACGCGCTGATGGTCTTCAACTCGCTCCAGTTCGTCGCCTTCTTCCTCGTCGTCTACGCGCTCTACCGGCTGCTCCCGCACCGGGCGCAGAACGTGATGCTCGTGGCCGCCAGCTACTACTTCTACGCGGCCTGGGACTGGCGCTTCCTTGGTTTGCTGATCGGATCAACGGTGGTCGATTTTTTCGTCGGCCGATATCTGGGCGCGGCCATCGTCCCGCGTCGGCGCCGGCTGGCGCTCGTGCTCAGCCTCGCGTTCAACCTGGGGATGCTGGGCTTCTTCAAGTACTTCAACTTCTTCGCGTCAAGCCTCGCCGCCGTGTTCGACACGCTCGGGTGGCATCTCGATCCCGTGACGGTGAACGTCATCCTGCCGATCGGGATTTCGTTCTACACATTCATGACGATCAGCTACGTCATCGACGTGTACCGGCGCGACATCCAACCCACGGCGAACTTCATCGACTTCGCGCTGTTCGTCTCGTACTTTCCGCACCTGGTCGCCGGGCCGATCCTCCGTGCCTCGTTGCTCCTCCCGCAGATCGCGCGGCCGCGAACGATCTCCCGCGATCAGGTGGTCGAAGGGCTCTGGCTGGCCGGTTGGGGCTACTTCCAGAAGATGTTCGTCGCCGACAATCTCGCCAATCTCGTCACGGCGGTGTTCGGACCGGGCGCGTCGCCGACGGGCCTCGACGTCCTCGTGGCGATGTATGCGTTCGCGTTTCAGATCTACGGCGACTTTGCCGGGTATTCGAACATCGCCCGCGGCATTTCGAAGCTGATGGGCATCGAGCTGAACGTCAATTTCCTCTTCCCGTACTTCGTCGTGTCGCCCCAGGAGTTCTGGCGCAACTGGCACATCAGTCTGTCGACCTGGCTGCGCGACTACCTGTACATCCCGCTCGGCGGCAATCGCGGATCGCGGCTGGCGACCTACCGCAACCTGATGATCACGATGGCGCTCGGCGGCCTCTGGCACGGCGCGGCGTGGACGTTCGTGCTCTGGGGCCTGTATCAAGGGCTCGCGCTGGTTGCCGGGCGGACGATCCA
>Ga0114129_10002588_pt1 | contig 25143 bp, 20 predicted proteins | sample RhiMetdeltSRZDD1_FD_80071 | JGI IMG/M metagenome (GOLD analysis project Ga0114129, IMG submission 80071) | Populus rhizosphere microbial communities from Tennessee, USA - Rhizosphere MetaG P. deltoides SRZDD1 (version 2) (version 2) | ecosystem: Host-associated > Plants > Roots > Rhizosphere >...
AATGGGCATCTACTATGGAAAATTATCTCAATTCAATAGGTTGTAAGAGAATCTGCAACCAGCGTTGCCGGCTGTCGGGCGGACGAGTAAATCCAGGCTGATGTCGAATTCACTCCGAATCGCGTTGGCGCAACTCAATCCCACGGTGGGGGCGGTGGACGCCAATCTGCAAGGTGCCCGCAAGGCGCGCGCCGAAGCCAAAAAAAATTCGGCTGATTTGTTGTTGTTTCCGGAGCTCTATATTTCGGGCTATCCGCCTGAGGACCTTGTCCTCAAGCCTTCCTTCGTCGCTGCTTGCATGGAGGCGGTGCACGCGCTTGCCAAGGAGACAAGCGACGGCGGACCTGCCGTTCTCATCGGCACGCCGTGGCGCGAGCGAGAGGCGGTTTACAATGCGGTGGTCTTGCTGGACGGCGGGCGAGTGCAGACCCAGCGCTACAAGCACGATCTGCCGAATTACGGCGTGTTCGACGAGAAGCGCGTCTTCTCCGCAGGGCCGGCACCTGGGCCGATCAATTTTCGCGGTGTCCGGCTCGGCGTTCCGATCTGCGAGGACATTTGGACCGAAGACGTCTGCGAAACTCTCGTCGAAACAGGGGCCGAACTTCTGCTCGTTCCCAACGGTTCGCCTTTCGAGAAGAACAAGGACGATCTCCGACTCAATATCGCCGTAGCACGAATCACTGAAACGGGCCTGCCGCTTGCCTATTTGAACCAAGTCGGCGGACAGGATGAGCTGATCTTCGATGGGGCCTCCTTCGCGCTCAACGCGGATCACAGCTTGGCCTTGCAGATGCCGGCCTTCGAGGAAGCCTTGATGGTGACCGAGTGGCAACGGGGCAATGCAGGATGGCAAATTCTGCCGCAATCCCCTGCCCCGCTGCCTGAAGGTGCGGAAGCGATCTGGCTTGCTTGCGTCGTGGGACTTCGCGATTACGTCCTGAAAAACCGATTTCCTGGCGTGGTGCTCGGGCTTTCGGGCGGCATCGACTCTGCGGTGGTGGCTGCAATGGCCGTCGATGCGATTGGCGCGAAGAAGGTGAAGTGCATCATGTTGCCTTATCGCTACACGAGCAGCGAAAGCCTAGAGGATGCAGAGGCCTGCGCGAGGGCACTGGGCGTGCAGTATGACATCGTGCCGATCGCGCCGGCAGTTGACGGATTCCTGGCTTCACTCAGTGACATCTTCGCCGGCACGCAGGCCGATGTGACCGAGGAGAATTTGCAATCGCGCACGCGCGGTACCATTCTCATGGCAATATCAAACAAGCTCGGCCCAATGGTGCTGACGACCGGCAACAAGTCGGAAATGTCGGTTGGATATGCAACGCTCTATGGCGACATGAATGGCGGCTTCAATCCGATCAAGGACGTGTACAAGACCGAGGTCTATGCGATCGCCGAACTGCGCAACAATGTGCGGCCCAAGGGCTGCCTGGGCCCCGAGGGAATAATCATTCCTCCTCGAATCTTCAGCAAGGCGCCGAGTGCCGAACTCAAGCTCAACCAGCGGGACCAAGATAACTTGCCGCCCTACGACGTCCTTGACGACATCATCGAGCAACTGGTCGAACAGGAGCGTTCGGTCGCCGATATCGTGGCCCAGGGGCATGAGCGGAAGACCGTCGAAAGAGTGCAGCACATGCTTTACCTCGCGGAGTACAAGCGGCGGCAAGCGGCGCCCGGGGTAAAGATTACAGCGCGCAATTTCGGCCGGGACCGCAGATACCCGATCACCAATGGCTTCCGCGAGAAGGTGTGAAGCATATGACGGTCACAGTGCGCTTTGCCCCTTCGCCGACCGGACGGATACATATAGGAAACGCCAGAACCGCCATTCTAAATTGGCTGTTCAGGCTCAAGCACAAGGGCGTGTTCATTCTCCGTTATGATGATACAGACGCCGATCGGTCGACGCAGGAGTTTGCTGATGCCATTCTCCGAGACTTGCGTTGGATGGGCATCGAGCCCGATCGGATCGAGCATCAGTCGAAAAGATTCACGCGCTATAATGAGGCCGCCCAAAGGCTTAAGGACTTAGGCCTGCTCTATCCATGCTATGAAGCGGCCGATGAGATCGAGCGGCGGCGCAAACGCCAGCTTGGCCGCGGTTTGCCGCCCATATACGACCGGGCAGCGCTGAAGCTCGGTCCGGATGAGCGCAGGGTTCTGGAGGCCGAGGGCCGACGGCCGCATTGGCGTTTCAAACTCGCCCATCGCATGGTGAGTTGGGACGACCAGATCCGTGGGCCGCAGCATATCGACACGTCCAGCTTGTCGGACCCGGTGCTGGTGCGGGAGGATGGAAGCTATCTTTACACGCTTCCCTCGGCTGTGGACGACATAGATTTCGGCATTTCCCAGGTCATACGCGGGGAGGATCACGTCGTGAACACGGCCGTGCAGATCGAAATCTTCGAAGCGCTCAAGGGGAGTGCGCCACAGTTCGCGCATCACAGTTTGCTCACCGGAGCTGACGGCAAGGGGCTGTCCAAGAGGCTTGGATCTCTCTCCATCGATGATCTGCGCGCAAGCGGGCTTGAACCCATGGCGGTGGTGAGCCACGCAGCTCTGCTCGGAACATCCGACGCCATCGTGCCCCACCGTCATATGGAGTCACTCGTCGAGAAATTCGAGCTCAGTAAGCTGTCGCGAGCGCCGGCGCGTTTCGACGAGGCGGAACTCAGATCACTCAATGCCAAGCTTCTCCATAGTGTTCCTTATGAAGAGGTAGTCCATGAGCTTCGCGCGCTCGGCATCGAGGACGGGCCCCGATTCTGGGAGGCAGTCAGGGGCAATCTTACGACTATCTCCGATGCCAAGCAGTGGCACGACGTGGTGCATCGGCGACTGCCGGGTGCTGAAGCAAAAGACAGGGAATTCTTGATGGAGGCCATGCGGTTGCTGCCGCCCGAACCTTGGGACAGTGGGGTCTGGCAGAGATGGAGCGGCGCGCTCAAGGAAAAAACTGGTCGCAAGGGCAAGGATCTGTTCAGGCCCTTACGCCTCGCCTTGACCGGGCTTGACCATGGACCTGAACTTGCTGCGCTCCTGCCGCTCATCGGCAGAGCGGAAGTCGAAAGACGGCTGTCATCGTGATCCTCGTCGGCCAATATGACTCGCCCTTCGTGCGTCGGGTGGCTATTACGCTCAATGTTTATGGAATGAAGTTCTCGCGCAATGCAATTTCCGTGTTCGGCGATGCAAAAGAGATGGCGCAAATCAGTCCAATCGTACGGATCCCGTCGCTGATTTTGGATGACGGCGGCGTTCTCATCGATAGTGGCGCCATTATCGATTATCTCGACGGGCTCGCCGGACCCGAGCGCGCGCTCACACCGCCGTCGGGAACGGAACGCCAGATGGTGCTACAGGTGATGGCGTATGCGACGGGGGCCATCGATAAGCTCGGCACCATCGTTTATGAACGTACCTTCCATCCTCCCGAGCATGTGGCGCAGGAGTGGATCTCTCGCTGCCGATCGCAGCTCGCGGGGGCATTGTCGGTGCTCGAGGACCTTCCCAAGGAGCCCTATTTTCTGGGCGAGCGGCTGTCGCAGGCAGACGTCACGGTCGGCGCGATGATGGGATATATGAAGCTGAGGCCAAAGGATGCGCCGACCCTTGCTTCATATCCGACTCTCGAAGCCATGTCGGACCGGCTGGAGGAACTCGACGCTTTTCGCGAGGCGCGGCCCAGTCCCAATGAAGTCATGCCGGGGTCGCCGAGCGGCTGAGGCCTTCCCTCAAGTTGCAGGCAGCGACAAAATCCTGCGCGCGTCGGCCGGCGTTGCAACAGGTCGGTCATAACCGTCGCAAAGCTGTGCCACGCGAGTCACAAGTTCGGCATTGCTGGTAGCGAGCCGGGTCTTATCCCACCGTATATTATCCTCGAGCCCCGTCCGGCAGTGGCCGCCCATTTCAAGCGCCCAGCAGTTGACCTCAAGCTGATGTCGGCCGATGCCTGCGGCGGTCCAGGTTGCGGCAGGCATGAGGCGCCGGAGCTCCGCCACCTGGAATTCTAGAACCGGACGAACGGCCGGCATGGCATTCTTCACCCCCAATACAAATTGCACGTGGAGTGGAGGCTGCAAGGCTCCCTCCTGCGCCATGCGGATGGCCTGATACATCATGGAAACGTCGAAAACTTCGATTTCCGGCTTGATGCCGAATTCGAGCATCTTCGTCGCCAGCTGGGCAATGAGGTCAGGATGGTTCTCATAGACGATAGCCGGAAAATTACATGAACCGGTCGCCAAGGAAGCCATGTCGGGGCGGAGATACAGCATGCCCCCGCGCTCCGATCCCTTGCCCGAGCGTCCGCCTGTCGAAAACTGGATGATCATGCCGGGACAGTATTTCCTGAGCTTCTCCTGGACGAGGGCAAAGCGCTCAGGATCGGACGTCGGCGTCTGATCATCTCTCCTGACATGGAGATGGGCAATGGTCGCACCCGCTTCAAAGGCCGCGTGAGTGGATTCCAGCTGTTCGTCGACAGTAATTGGAATGGCGGGATTGTTCTCCTTGCGGGGGAGCGATCCCGTGATGGCGACGGTGATGATGCAGGGCTCCGCCATGCTCACTCCGGAATTGGGATGCGCGCCCGGGCGTCAGGCTGGCTATAGCCTCTGATGACGGCCGGCCTCGCCGCGATGCGCAGATACCAATCCTTCACGCGCGGAAAGTCGTCAAGATCGACACGATGCCAGGAATAGCGAGCGGTCCAGGGAAAACAGGCGATATCTGCAATGGAATAATCATCGACAATGAACGCCCGGCCCTCGAGGCGAGCGTTCAGAACGCGGTATATCCGCTGCGCCTCCTTGGCGAACCATTCTTCGGCGAAAGGCGCCTTGCCTGGATTGTTCCTGAGAAAGTAGTGCGCACGTCCCAGAAAAGGGCCGACCGTGGACATCTGCCACATGAGCCATTCGATTGTTCGAAGGCGGGCCTCGCCGGCGGCGGCAAAGAACCTTCCATGCTTATCGGCCAGATACATGAGAATGGCGCCCGATTCGAAAATATTCAGTTTGCTGTCCCTGTCGACAAGCGCTGGTATCTTTTGATTGGGGGAAAGCTTGGTGAACTCGGGCGTATTTTGTTCGCCAGCGTCGATGTTTACCGGGTGAATTTCATAGGGAACGGCCAATTCCTCCAGAATGATGGAAATTTTGCGGCCGTTTGGCGTGCTCCACGTGTAGAGGTCGTACATGGGCGTGTGATCCGATGGATTAGGCAGCTTGCCAGAGCGTAAGATCCCCGTGGCGCTGTACATCGCGTTCGAGATTCAAAATGATGGTGTAGTCGTCAATGTCGAGGACGGAAGCGCCCGCAAGGAAAAGTGCTTCGCGGGCGTGCTCAAGCGTTGAATCGGCAAAAGCTGCTTCCAAAGCACGACGCAACCTTCCAATTTCCTCCGCGGAGCGGCGCAAGGATGTGACCATAGGAAGACCTGGTGCGCTGGGAGAACGGGCCAGTTCGGTCAGACCCTCAAGAAGTTCCGGTCGATACCGTTTCGCCATGGCCAGGCAGACAGCATCGATGGCGCAGACATCTGCCTTGCCTTGCTGCACCGCCTGCAGCGAATTCAGATGGCTGCCCGTCTCGACGGTGCGAGCGAAAAAATCCCCCGCCCGAGCAAGCGGTGCAAACATGAGTTTCAAGGCCAGCATCCCGGACATGGAGTGGCGATCGTTTATGGCCGAGACATGGGAGCGCAGATCGCTCAATTGGTGAACATTGGCCGAGCGATGAACCATGATGAAGCTTGAATAGTGGGGACCAGCACAGCCCTCGACGGAATAGTGCGGCGTGACAACCGGCATGAGGCAGCGGGGATAGGTGTGGGTCAAAGGATAGCCGCAGGTCTGGCTCAACAACAGGTCGGGAGAGAGCCAGACCTCGCCATAGTTTTCGCAACGGAGCAGCTCAGAGGGAGCCTCGGGGAACCCATGTTGGCGCAGATGCCGCGCAATGCCGTGAGCCCAGGTGTCGGTCGCTTCGCGAACTTCCGGCCAGTCGTACATGGGAAGAGAGATGATCGGCATCGCCAGCACCTTCCACACATCAACCAATGCCGTCAACATCGGCATTCAGCCAATCCTAACGAGAAGGCGACGAAGAAATCCGGATGCCTCATTTGGCTGTATGCGGGCACTGCAAATCAGGCTGTCGAAATGACGCGTGAGTTCGCGAATGTGTTCGGTGGAGGTAAAGACGAAATACATGTCGCCGACGTAAATGGCCACGCGTTTGGGTCCGAAGACTGTGTAGGGAATCGAAAAACGCTCGCGCCCGTCGAAGAGGAAGAGGCGGTAGGAGGGATAAAGGCTCTCGAGCACCTCAACGGCATGATGCAAGGCAGCCAGACGCTCGGCGCGGGCGAGACCCTGCCAGATGCCATGGCCCGCAGCGAAGAGCTCGAAGCTCTGGAAGGGTGCGCAGACCTCAATCTCCGTATCCGGGCGTCTGGCATATGCTATGCGGGCCCGGGCCACGCCTGACCAGGCGTCGGCGGCCTTACTGTCGAGGCGCCCGCTCTCATAGGCAATGAGCGCATCATCCTTGAGCTGGTCCGGAACGGTGGCTGGTACGTAACGCACCTTGAAGCCCCTCGCTTCCTCGTGCCAGAGCTTGAGCCGCGCATCCGCCGGGCTCGAAGCATCCGGTTCGATGGCGAGCTGCGGCACGATATCCGTGGCCACCTGATCCTGCTCGGAAAGGCCCAGCAGCCAGTCTGCAGAGGAGGTATGGCGGGCGGCTATGTTGGCAATCGTTTCAGCTCTCGGCAGGCGAAGGTTATCTTCGGTCAAAAGCTGGGTCAGGGTCGAGCGGTCGAGGCCAGCTCGGGCGGCGAATTTGGCCCGCGAGAGCCCGGTCCTCGCGATGAGCTCGCGCAGTCGACGCTGAAAGGTCTCAACTGTCTCGTGTTTCTGCATGTTTACAATTGTAAACTATTGCGGAAAATGTAGACCTAAGTCAACGAATTATGCGCAGAATACCATCGCAACCTCCATCAGGTTTCGCTAAACAGTTGCGGAGCGAGGCAACGATGGGTTCGATTTTTGATTTTGCCGATTCACGGCCACGGCCGGTCGAATGGCCGACATGGCTCGCGCTGGGCGGTTTGTGGCTGGCTTTCAGTCTGCTCACTTATTTCCATGCGAGCCTGCCTTGGTGGATCGTTACGCCTGTCGGAGCCTATCTCGTGGCCTTCCACGGATCTCTTCAGCATGAAGCCTTGCACGGCCATCCGACCCGACGCGGACTTCTGAACGAGATATTCGTTTTTCTGCCTCTGTCGCTTTGGATCCCCTATCGCCGCTATAAGAAGCTTCACCTCACACATCACCGCAACGACCAGCTGACCGATCCGCAAGAGGACCCGGAATCCTATTATCTCGACCCGCAGGCCTGGGAGAGGACGTCCCGCGCCGGCAGGGAGCTCTACACGATCAACAATTCGATGCTCGGCCGGTTTCTGCTGGGGCCGGTTTTGGCCACGGCACGTTTTATCAGCTGCGATGCGAGGTTGATCCTCGCCGGCGACAGGGAGGTCCGCGACGCATGGCTGCTCCACGCGGTGGGGATCGGTCTCCTGGCCCTGTGGATCGGCGAGGTTTGCGGCATGTCGCTGTGGTACTATGTGTTCGGCATCGCCTACTGGGGCAATTCGCTGACGATGATGCGATCCTATGCGGAGCATCGTGCCCATGACGTGCCGGGCTGCCGGGTTATCATCGTGGAGAGCAATCCAATTGTGAGCCTGCTCTATCTGAACAATAATCTGCACATGCCGCACCACGAGCTGCCGCGGCTCGCATGGTACAAGCTTCCCGCCTATTATCGGGCGAACAAGGAGCGGCTGGTTCAGGAGAATTGCGCCTATCTGATGCATGGCTACAGCGAGATCGCCAGCCGTTGGCTGCTCCGCGCCAAAGAGCCGGTGGCCCATCCCAACATGACAAGCTTGCCGCGCATCAAACAACAGACACTCATCAATAGCCCATAGATCACGGGAGAGAACACGATGGATATTTCACTTCCAAAGTCGGCAGCCTATGTGGTGATCGGAGCCGGGATGCATGGCATGTCGACGGCATGGCATTTGGCGATGGCGCTCGAGAAGTCCGGCAAGGGTAAGGGCTCGGACGTGGTGCTCATCGACAAGACCGGGCCTGGAGCGGGCGCGACGGGAATTGCCTGCGGCTGTGTGCGCAATCTTTACATGACCTCTCCTTTGCACCGGATCCTCCGCCACTCGGTCGACGTATGGCAGTCTGACCCGGTGAACTTCGGGTTCCAGCAGGTGGGCTATGTGTCGGTGGGCGAGGCCAATCAGGAATCCGACTATGAGAAAATGCATCAGAGTCAGACCAAGGCTGGCTACCCATCCGACATGTACACAGGGCAGGACGCCAAGAAATTCCTGAAATCAATCTGGCCCGACTTCAATGTGGATCGCGCCGATGTGGTGCTGCACGAGAAGCCTTCCGGCTATGCAGGAACCCATCTTGCCGTGCAGGGGCTTCACAACAAATGCATGCAGTGGGGGGTGAAATGCGTGTTCGGTCCTGCAGTGACCGGCTATGACATGCAGAACGGCCGCATCACCGCAGTCAAGACAACGCATGGCGACCTCAAGGCAGATTGCGTGGTGATCTGCGCTGGCGCCTGGGCCAGTCAGCATTGGGATTGGCTTGGCATGGCTCCCAAGATCGACATGCGCTACCCCGACGGCGGGGTGGTGCGCGATGCCGACATGTGGACCTATTGGCGGCTGCTTGAGGGTGAAGTCTATCTGAAGGAGGGCGAGCGTTTCCGCACCGCCGACGATAAAGATCCTCCCGTGCTGCATGTGGAGCTGATGAACACACCGGTCATCACCGAGGACGGGAAGGAATTCCCCGACAAGCACTTTTATATGTATGTGCGCTATGCCGCCGAGCGCGTTGGAGCGCCTGGCGTTCAGGGTGGTACGATTCCGATCAAGCTTGGGCCCAAGGCGACTCTCGACCCTTATGGACACAAGAATGATCGCTATCAGGCCGATCCTTGGTTCGAGGATTACTACATGGCGACACTCGCCTATCTCTTCGACCGCTTCAAAGGTTACGGCGGGCAATTTAAGAAGCGCCCGAACGGCGGCATCGGCGCCTTCACTCCCGATAATGTGCCGATCTTCGACTGGGTCAAGGATAACGCCTATATGATCGCCGATTCGAACCACGGCTATAAAATGATCGGCGTTGGCAAGCTCGTTGCGCAGCATTTGGTGAGCGGCGAACCTTCGCCCGATCTGGCACCGTTTGCGCTTACTCGCTTTGCGCAAGGACGAACTTTCGGCGACCGCAATTCCAACTGCCCGTGGGTGTAGGGCGGCTCATCTTTCTTTGCGCGAGAGAAACTCGAGCCAGGTGATGTGGGCGCGGGCGCCCCAGGTGGTAAAGGGCTCGGGCGGCAGACGCGAAGGGCGGCCATGGGCCAGCATGTCGCGCACGAGATCATGTGCCTCGCCGGCAATCCAATCGGCCACGAGCTCGCCCTGATAGGTTCCGCGCGCCATGCCGACGCCATTGTGGACGCAAGCCGAATAGATATTGGGCGCAAGCTCGCCGAAGGCGGGCTGAGCATTCCAGCTCTTGGAGACGAAACCGGTCCAAGTATTCTCGATCGCGATCGGGGCGAGCTGAGGGAAACGGCGTTCCAGTATACGTCGGTGGATCTCGCGAACGCGCAGCAGATCGGGTGTGTGCGGGCGATAGTTCTGCTCAGGATAGGTGATGGCGCGCAGGAGAAGCCGGCGAGAGGCCAGGAGCCGCATGGTGATGCCGCCCCGGGCGTCGGCAGGCGTCATGCCCCAATTGTTTTCGCTGCCAAGGCTTTTCAGCATATCATCATTGAGTTCGCGGGTGATGCTTGCCCAGAGACCAAGATTGATCAGGCGATTTCGCATGAAGCCGAAGGCCGGCAACAGGCCATCGACTGCGAGGACGAGCTTGCCTGCCTTTAGGGTAGCCTCCGGTGTGACGAGTTCAATCGAAGCGCCATGGTTCACGGACAGTACCGGAGCATTCTCATAGAGCTCCACGTTTTCGGGCAGGCTGCGGCTCAATCCTCGCACTAGAGCGGCGGGCTGTACGAGCACCGTGCCCGCAGAATAGACCGCCTCTGCATAAAGCGAGGTTCCCAAGCGTTTCTGCAGCTCGGCTCTGTCAACTCGCCGAACGGGAACGCCAAGGCGCTTGATCATCTGCTCATAAGGATCGAGGAAGCGCGAGGCGCCTCTCGTCACCGCGCCGCGGTACATGCCGCGCTCAGCCCATTCACAGGCGATGGCGTGTCGCTTCACGAGATCGCGAAGCCTTGCAATGGCGAAGCGGTTGAGCCGCAGGACACGCTCCTGATGCTGGAGGGCATCCTCGGACAGGCTTTCCGTTTCGTGCGGTAGGTCGATGATGAAACCGGAATTGCGGCCAGAAGCGCAATCGCCGACGCGCTGGGCGTCGATCAGGAGCACGCGGGCTCCGGGCTTGAGTTCGCCCAAGCGGCGGGCGGCGGCAAGGCCGGCAATGCCTGCACCAATCACGGCATAGTCAGCCTGCTGAGCGCCAGATAGACGGCGCGGGGGGGCGCGATCCGGCAGCAGCGCGGCCCAGCCATTGGTCCTGTCGTCTCTGGGCAGCGGAAATATGCGCATTGGGCAGGAGCCAAAAATCCGTTCAGTCAGCAGGGGGAAGCGTAGACATTCCTTGCGACGGGTCTCCTGCAGCGACTATGATCAAGCCACAGGGCCGAGAAGAGCCCGAGGGAAGGGTGAGCTTGCGGCGCCTTGGTGCTCCGCAGGTTGGTAGGGAGTGATCACGCAGCATGCTGCCGCTCATCGGAAGACGCTTGGGAATGATGCTTCTCATCATGCTCGTGTCTTCCTTCATACTCTATCTGCTGTTCGAATTCGACAAGGACAGGGTGGTCATCCAGGCTATTGGTCCCTACACCTCGGCGGAGCAGCGTCAGGCGTGGCTCGAACAGAACGGCTACAATGAGCCGTTCCTCGAGCGCTATGTGGCCTGGGTGGGGCGGGCGTTGACCGGTGATTTCGGTACCTCCATTCAGTTTAACCGGCCGGTTGTTGAGATCATTCTGCCAAGCCTGCTCAACACGGCCATCCTGGCTCTTTGGGTGTTCAGCCTAACGGTTCTCATCTCACTTACTCTCGGCGTTCTGTCCGGAATTGCTGAAGGCAGTGTCATGGACCGATCGATCTCCTTCATCTCGGTGCTGACCACCTCGGTGCCGGAATTCGCGTCCGCCACCTTCCTTCTGGCCATTTTTGTCTTTTGGCTCGGCTGGCTGCCCGGCACGTCTTCTGGCCCAGGATCACTCTTCCGAAAGGAGCTCATCCTTCCCGTTGCCGTGCTCGTCATCTTCAACTTCGGCTACTATACCCGCATGATGCGCGCCTCCATGGCCGAGGTGATGAACTCGCAATATGTGCGGACCGCCGTGCTCAAGGGCATGCCCTTCCGGCGGGTGGTCATGAAACATGCGCTGCGCAATGCGCTCATCGCGCCGTTCACGGTGATGGTGCTGCAGATCAACTATCTCTTGTCCGGGGTGATCGTAACCGAGGTCATCTTCGCTTATGACGGGTTTGGACGGCGCCTCTATGAGGCGGCGCAATTCAACGACGTCTTCATCGTCGAGGCCTGCACGATGACCGCCGTGGCGCTGGCCGTCACCACGCAGTTCATTTCAGAAATCGGCTATATGTTTCTCAATCCCCGCATCAGGCTGACCTAGGTGGCCCCATGACCGACCAAGCCCTGCCCCTGCCGGCCCGACGGTCCTCCGTCGAGAAGCTCATCAAGACGGTGGGACTCTTGCGAGAGTCACGCATCGGCATGTTCGGGCTTGCTCTCGTGTTATTCTGGCTGATTCTCGCCCTCGTGGCGCCAATCTTGCCTCTCATCCCTCCCCTCAAGCAGTTTTCCTCGCATCTTCTCGCCTGGCCGCTCACGGAAGGACCGGACGGGGCCTATTTCTGGCTTGGCACTGACGATCTCGGCCGCGACCTGCTCTCGCGTCTGATCTGGGGCGCAAGGCGCGTGTTCATCTGGGCGGGCCTTGCAACGCTCAGCGCCTATACCACGGGCATGTTCATGGGAGTGGCGGCGGGTTATCTAGGCGGGCGCTGGGACGACGTGCTGAGCTTCATCGGAAATCTGGTGATGTCGTTCCCGTTGATCGTGCTCTACCTGATCATTATCGGGCGCTTCGGTGCGACCCCGCTCAACATTATCGTTGCCGTCACGCTCGCCACCGGGCCGCAGGTCATGCGCATCGTACGCGGCATCGTGCTCGATCTGAAGACGCGTGACTATATCGCCGCGGCCCAGGTGAGGGGCGAGCAGCCGCTGTACATCATGCTCGTTGAGCTTCTGCCCAATGCGCGCGGACCCCTGATCGTCGATGCCTGTCTGCGCATGGGTTATGTGACGATCACCATCGCACTGCTCGGCTATCTCGGTCTCGGCCTGCCGCCGCCTGAGCCAGACTGGGGCAGCATGATCAATGCGGCGCAGAAGTTCGGTTCCTTCGGCGCCAATGCCATGCTCTGGCCAGCGATCGCCGTCTCGACCATGGTGCTCGGCCTGAACATGCTGGCTGACGGCCTACGCGAAATTTCGCTACGGGACTGATCATGCACGACACCAAGAGTTCCATACCGGTCCTCGAGTGCAAAGACCTCTGTATCAGCTATTACACACGCGGCGGCGAAGTGCCGGCGGTCGTCGATTTCAATCTCACGGTGATGCCGGGTGAAGCCGTTGGGCTCGTCGGCGAGTCCGGGTGCGGGAAGTCCACGGTCGCGCTCGCCATCATGCGGCACATGGGGCGGAATGGAGCAATCACCGGCGGCTCGATCAAATTCATGGGCCGGGACATCACGAGTCTGTCGGAAGAGGAGCTGCGCTCGATCCGCGGCTCGCAGATCGCCATGGTCTACCAGGAGCCGATGGCGTCCCTCAATCCGTCAATGCGGGCGGGCGATCAGCTTAACGAAGTGCTGATGATCCATCAGGACATGAACGAGCAGAAGGCACGCCAACGCTCGATGGCGCTGCTGGCAAAGGTGAGGCTGCCCGATCCGGAGCGGATCATGCTCGCCTATCCGCATCAGCTTTCTGGCGGGCAGCAGCAGCGCGTACTGATTGCCATGGCGCTCTTGTCCAACCCCAAGCTTCTCCTGCTCGATGAGCCGACGACAGCCCTCGACGTAACTGTGGAGGCCGGGATCATCGAGCTTATCAAGGAAATCAGCCGCGAGTTTGGCACCTCGATGATCTACATCTCCCACAATCTGGGGCTGATCCTCGAGACCTGCCATAAGGTTACGGTTATGTACTCCGGCCACGCGGTGGAAACAGGAAGCGTCAAGCAGGTCTTCGACATGATGCGCCACCCCTATACGCGAGGCCTGTTCGATTCGATCCCGCTTCCCGGTACCGACAGGATCTCACGGCCGCTCGTGCCCATCCGCGGGCAATTGCCGCTGCCCGCCGACAGGCCGGCCGGCTGCTCCTTTTCGCCGCGGTGCGATTATTTCCAGAAGGGGCGGTGCGACAAACCCATCCCCATGCTGCCGATCGGCGGCGACCCCGGCCATGAGGCGCGCTGCGTGCGTCACGAGGAGATCGACTGGTCTTTCCGGAAAGGTGCGGGTCAGTCGCAGGAGCCCATGTCTATCGGCGGGCCGGTTCTCGAAGTCGAGCACATGCGGAAATATTACGAGCTGAAGGACCATTCGATTGCAGCCTGGTACAGAGGCCTTGGGCGGCGGTTCGTCAAGGCCAATGAGAAGCTCGATTTCGTCGCGCGGGAAGGCGAAACAGTGGCCATCGTCGGTGAATCGGGCTGCGGCAAGACGACCTTCGCCAAGGTGCTGATGGGTCTCGAAAGTGCGAGCGAAGGGCACGTCAAGATTCAAGGTCGCGACATCGCCAATCTGCCAGTGCAGAAACGGGATCCAAAGCTCATCGGGTCGTTGCAGCTCATCTTTCAGAACCCGTTCGAAACGCTCAATCCGAGTCACACGGTGGGCTCGCAAGTGGCGCGGGTGATCAAGAAATTCGGCGTGGCCACAAAACCGGACGAAATCCAGCGTCGCATGTTCGAGATGTTCGATCTCGTCAAGCTGCCGCGCGAGTTCGCCTATCGCAAGCCGCGCCAGCTATCGGGAGGGCAAAAGCAGCGCATCGGTATTGCGCGCGCCTTCGGCGGAAAGGCGACGGTAATCGTGGCGGACGAACCGGTTTCGGCGCTCGACGTCTCGGTGCAGGCGGCAATCACTGGGTTGCTCACCGACATCCAGCGCAAGAAGCACACGACCATGATCTTCATCAGCCATGATTTGTCGGTCGTGCGCTATCTCGCCGACCGAGTCGTGGTCATGTATCTCGGTCATATCATGGAGCAGGGCACGGTGGATCAGGTTTTCGCGCCCCCCTATCATCCCTATACAGAGGCGCTGCTATCGGCCGTGCCGATTGCGGACACGTCGGTGAAAAAGAAGCACATCGTGCTGAAGGGCGAGCTCCCTTCGCCGATCAATCCGCCTCCCGGCTGCCCGTTCCAGACACGCTGCCACCGTAAGATCGGTGAGATCTGCGAAACGCAAATGCCGCCGGAGCGCGACATGGGGAATGGCCACCACATTCTTTGCCATCTGCCTGAAGAGGTGCTGCGCAGCATGGAACCCGTCATCGCCTTTGGCCGCGGTGGAGACGAGGCCAAGAGCCCGATGCGCAGCCAGCCGGCGACGCCGGTGCCGGCTCCCGGAAAGGGTTAGCGCCACTCACGTCTGAAATTCGAGAGGGGCTGACCTGCGGCTTCTAGTGGCTGTTACAGCTTGAAAAACCGTGGAGGTTCGTGCACCGCTAGAGCCCGCAAGTTTTAGGCGGGAGAGAACCATTTATGCGTTCGCACGCACAGATCGTTGTCATCGGCGGCGGTGTCGTCGGGTGCTCGGTCCTCTATCATCTGACGAAGCGCGGTCTCACCGATGTCGTTCTTCTGGAACGCGACGTGTTGACGTCGGGCTCGACCTGGCATGCGGCCGGGGGCTTCCACACGCTCAACGGCGATCCCAACGTTGCGAAGCTGCAGGAATATACGATCAACCTCTATCGGGAGATCGAAGAGATCTCAGGGCAGGCCACCGGAGTCCATCTTTCGGGCGGCGTGATGCTGGTCGCCACCCGCGAACGTTTCGACTGGCTGAAGATGGCGCACGCACGCAACCGATATCTTGGCGTCGCCACGGAACTCATATCGGTCAAGGAAGCGAAAAGGCACTTTCCGCTCCTTGATGACAAGCAATTCATCGGCGCCATGTGGCACCCGCTCGAAGGCCATCTCGATCCTTCAGGAACCACTCAGGCCTATGCCAAGGCAGCGCGCAGCAAGGGGGCCGAGATCATCCAGAAATGCCGCGTCGTGGACACGAAGCAGCGCGGCGACGGCGGCTGGGACGTCGTCACCGAGCAGGGAACCATTCGTGCCGAGCACGTGGTCAACGCGGGCGGCTTGTGGGCCAGAGAAACGGGGCGATTCGCCGGTGTGGAACTTCCGGTACTGTGCATGGCGCATCAATATCTGATCACCGAAGAAATGCCCGAGGTCGTGCAATTCAACCAGGAAACGGGCAAGGAGATCGTGCACTGCATCGACTTTGACGGCGAGCTCTACATGCGCCAGGAGCGTTCGGGCATGCTGGTCGGCACCTACGAGCCCAACGGCGTCCCGTGGTCGCCAAAGTCAGCACCTTGGGATTTCTCAAGCGAACTCCTGCCGCCAGAGCTCGACAAGATCTCGGACAATCTCGAAAGGGCATTCAAGCATCATCCGCCTCTCGCCAAAGCCGGCATCAAGAACGTGATTCACGGGCCCTTCTCCTTCGCGCCCGATGGCAATCCGCTGGTCGGGCCAATCCGAGGACTTAAGAACTACTGGGTCGCCTGCGGTGTGATGGCGGGCTTCAGCCAGGGAGGCGGGGTCGGACTCGCACTCGCCAACTGGATCGCCGACGGCGATCCGGGCTTCGACATTTGGGCGATGGATGTAGCGCGCTACGGCTCCTGGGCCACAATGGCCTATACGAACCAGAAGGTGCGGGAGAACTATGGACGCCGCTTTCGCATCACATTCCCAAATGAGGAACTTCCGGCGGCGCGACCCTTGCGCACTTCACCGCTTTATGAGCGCTTCAAGAGCATGGGCGCCTGTTTCGGAGTGAGCTACGGACTCGAACAAGCGCTGTGGTTCGCGCCAAAGGGAAAGAAGGCTGTCGAAAAGGTGACCTTCCGGCGTTCCAATGCGTTTCCTCATGTGGGCGATGAGTGCCGGACCGTGAGGACCAGCTGTGGCAGTTTCGAGATTTCGGGCTATGCAAAATATGAGGTGACGGGTAGCGAAGCGGAGAGCTGGCTTTCGGCAACACTCGCCAACCGCATGCCGGAGAAAGGCCGCCTCGTGCTGACGCCGATGCTCAATCGTGCGGGAAGACTTATTGGCGATTTCACCGTGGCCAAGGCCGATGATGAACGCTTCTACATCTTCGGTTCAGGTGCCGCGGAAAGCTATCACATGCGCTATTGGGAAGGGCTTTTGCCGAGGGATGGCAGCGTCCAGGTGAGGCCGCTCACCAGCGAACTCACGGGCTTGTCCATCGCAGGGCCCCACTCGCGCGCGCTATTACAGAGCCTCACGGATGAAGACATGTCGAATGGCGCGATGCCCTTCATGTCATTTCGGGAAATGGAACTTGGGCTCGTGCCGGTCAAGATCGGGCGCCTCACCTTCACGGGCGACCTCGGCTATGAGATATGGTGCCGCTCCGACTTCCTCCTCACGCTTCATGACATGCTGAGCCGGGCTGGAGAGCCCTTCGGGCTGAAATCCTTCGGCGGGCGGGCGCTCATGTCCTTGAGGCTTGAGAAGAACTGGGGAACATGGGCGCGGGAATACCGGCCGATCTATGGGCCTCTGGAAGCTGGGCTTAGTCGCTTCGTCGATCTGAGAAAGAACGATTTCATCGGGCGCGATGCGGCCCTCAGGGAGAAGCACGAGGGGGGCAAACTCAGGCTCACGAGCTTCGTGGCCGAAACGAGGGATGTCGATGTGATCGGCGATGAGCCCGTGTATCACGCTGGCAAAGTCGTGGGTTGGGTCACGTCCGGGGGTTATGCGCATTTCGCCCAGAAATCCGTGGCGCTCGGGTATGTGCCGAAAGAGATCGCCGAAGAGGATCAAGGATTCGAGATCGAAATCATCGGCAAACGCTACAAGGCCCATCCGCAGCGGGAGCCCCTGTTCGATCCAAGAGGCGAACGGATGCGCGGGTGAGCCTGCAGGCAGGAGAGAAAGAATGGAAGTCTTCAAGGATGCGCGCAAAAAAGAATATTTGAATGCGGAAGGCGTGGACAAGCCGCTTAAAAGTCCAATATCCCATTCGACACTGAAGAAGGCTCGCGCCTATCGCAAGCAGCGCGTGGTCGAGCAGCTGCGCAAGCATGATTGCGGGGCTATCCTGCTTTACGATCCATGCAACATCCGGCATGCACTCGATGTGTCGAACATGCAGGTGTGGATGCTGCACAATCCCTCGCACTATGCGGTGATCTGCGCCGATGGGCATGCTGTCGATTTCGAGTACAAGGGCGCGGAGCATCTCGCCAACGGCATCGAGACGATCGATGAGGTGCGGTCGGCCATTGCGTGGTTCTATTTCTCAGCCGGTGATCGCATGGAAGAACGGCTCAAACCCTGGTCGCAGGAGATTGCCAGTCTGCTCAAGGCGCATGGCGGCGGATCAAACAGGCTTGCAGTCGACAAATGCGAGACCCCTGGCACCGATGCGTTGCGCGCGCTCGGCCTCCAAGTCGTCGAAGGCCAGAAGCTTACGGAGCACGCACGGTCAATCAAATCTCCAGAGGAGCTCGAGCTCATGCGCTGGACGATACGGGTGTGCGAAGCCGGCATGGCGCGCATGTATGAGAATTCGCTTCCCGGCAGGAGCGAGCAGGAGATCTGGGCCGAACTGCATTATGAGAACATACGCTCCGGCGGCGAATGGGTGGAGACCCGTCTCCTCACGATCGGTGAGCGCACCAATCCCTGGTTTCAGGAATGCTCCGACCATATGGGCAAGGCCGGCGATATGCTCGCCTTCGACACCGACATGATCGGGCCCTACGGCTATTGCGCCGATGTGTCTCGCTCTTGGACCATCGGCCATACCAAGATGACAAACAAGCAGAGGGAGCTCTATTCAGCGGCAGTCGAGCAGATCCATCACAATCTCACACTACTGAAGCCGGGCTTGAGCTTCCGCGAATTCAACGAGAGGTCCTGGCGCATTCCGGAGAAGTATCAAGCGCGCCGGTACAGCGTAGCCTTGCACGGAGTGGGAATGGCGGACGAATATCCCTCCGTGGCGCTCCACCCTGATTATTCAAGGAATTACGACGGAGTGTTCGAGAACAACATGACCGTTTGCGTGGAAAGCCTAATTGGGGAAGAAGGCGGAAAAGAATGCATCAAGCTCGAGACCCAGGTCATCATCACCCCGCGAGGGGCCGAGAGGCTCGATAGTTTTCCATGGGAAGAGATCTAGCGGCCTCATCTTAGCCTTGCTTCCGGACCTATTCGATAGAACTATGCTTATCACGTCAGAGGATGGAGCATGGCCGGCGCGGCGGATGCATTTTTCTACAAGGAGATTTTGATCGTTCTCGGCACCGCCGGTGTCGTGATTCCCCTGTTCACGCGGCTCAAGATCAACCCTATCCTCGGGTTCCTCCTGGTCGGCGCCTTCATCGGGCCAAACGTGCTGGGGGAATTGGCCAAATCCTTCCCCTGGTTCTCAATTTTCATTATTGGCGAACGCGAGGAGATCGCGCGACTTGCCGAACTCGGTGTCGTTTTTCTCCTGTTCATCGTTGGCATCGAGCTTTCCTTCGAGCGAGTGCTGGCGTTGCGGCGGCTCGTCCTCGGCTTCGGTTCGATTCAGGTGCTCGCCTCGGTGGCGGCAATTGCGGCCGTGGCCAAGCTCATGGGACTGACCAATGCCGAGGCCGTCATTGTCGGGCTCGCCCTGTCGCTGTCGTCGACCGCCATCGTCATTCAGCTCCTGTCGGACCAGAAACGTCTCGGCACACAGACGGGCCGTGCGAGTTTTGCGGTGCTCCTGCTTCAGGATCTGACGGTGGTGCCCATGCTGCTGTTGATACCAGCGCTGGGCGTCGAGAGCACGGGCCACACGAGTTTCGGCGAGATCACGGCGGCCCTGGGCAAGGCGGCCGTAACCATCCTGCTGATCGTAATCATCGGGCGGCTGGGCTTAAGGCCAATGTTGCGGCTCGTCGCTTCGACACGCAGCAGCGATCTTTTCATGGCCACAACGCTTCTGATCGTGGTCGGAGCGGCGATCATATCGTCGCTTGGAGGGATGTCGATGGCGCTGGGCGCCTTCATAGCGGGCCTGCTCCTGGCGGAGACGGAATACCGGCGAGAAATCGAGGCAATCATCGACCCGTTCAAGGGAATTCTACTTGGCACCTATTTTCTGCTCGTTGGCATGGGGATGAATCTGAAGCTTCTGCTCAGTTATCCCCTGCTCATCGTCGGCCTGGCGATCGGGCTCATCGCGGTCAAGGGGATCATCATCTACGCGGCCGGCAGCTTGTTTCGAATCTCCAAGGCAGCGCGTATCAGGACGGCACTTCTCCTCGGCCCAGGCGGCGAGTTTGCTTTCATCATGATGGCCGCCGCGGCAACCGCCGGCGCGGTATCGTCGGTCGTCAGTGAAAACGTTGTGCTCATCGTGTCACTCACCATGATGCTCATTCCTTTGATGTCATGGGCAGGCGACAGGCTCACCTCGAGACTGTCGGGGAAAGCGGCGGTGCCGGCGGAGGCCCAGGCCGAACCCGCCGCAGACAGCGAGTCGAAGGCGATCGTCGTGGGATTCGGGAGAGTGGGGACGCTTGTCGGTTCGATGCTCGACGAGCACTCGATCTCCTATATCGGCATCGAAGCAGATCCCGACGTGGTGGCGCGAGCGAGGCGCGCGGGGCGGCCCGTCTATTATGGCGATGCGACGCGGCCCGAGTTTCTGCGCCGCTGCGGAATCGACAGGGCCGCAGTCCTGGTTCTCACCATGGATTCTCCGACGAAACTGGACCAGGTGGTGCGCACGGCGAAGCGGGAGCGGCCGGACGTCAAGATCATCGCCCGTGCCCGCGACGAGGACCACGCCATGGAACTCTATGGTCGAGGCGTGGCGGAAGCGGTTCCCGAGACAAGCGAAGCAAGCCTGCAGCTGGGCGAAGCCGTGCTGATCGAAGCCGGCGTTCCAATGGGCCTGGCCATTGCCGCCATTCACGATAGGCGGGATGCCTTGCGGCGGCTGCTCGGCCGCCCCGACCGGCGAAAAGAAATGGGCAAAGCCCGGGCCAGGCTCAAAAAACTGCGGCAAAAGGAAAAAAGTTAGGCGTAGCCCGCCACGAGCCTGGCCGGCTCGGCGACGTCATTCGTCCAGGCCCAGAGGCAGAGAAGCGGCACCTGCGAAGTCTCGGTAGCATGAACGACAAAGGGCCGATGCCAGCGAATGTCGCCGGCCTGAAGCTCCTCCCAGCCCCCTGCTCCGCGCTTCCAGCGCGAAGGCCCCGTTAGCGTCCAGTAAAGTTCGGGTGCTGGATGATAGTGCTCGCGATAAACTCTGTTCGGTCCAAGGAGGAGAAAACCCAGGAGGAAGTCATTACCATGGAAGAAACCCTTCGGGCCGATGATTTCGGCATAGGCATAACCATCCATGTAGCCGCTGCGGCCCATGGCAACGTCGGAATAGGATGGGTTCTGTTGCCAGTGCAGCTCATCCTGCAGGGCAGCGATTGCGGCTGCAACATCGCTCGCAATCGCGAGCGCCGCACCGACGGCATCGGGCAGAAGTGAACAGGCCGGCAAGGTGCAAGGTCTGGGTGGCGTGAACGACTTGTCTGCCAGATCCTGCTCGGCAAGTCGCGCCAATACGGAAGTGACTTCGGGAGAACCGGCTCCACGATTCTCAAGGCCGCGCGTGATAGATTTGAGAAGCCAACGCACGTCCGCGATGAATTCACTGCTCAAGCATCGACCTCAATCATGACCCACCCCATTCGTTGCATGAATAAGACACAGAACAAGATGGGCTTCAACATCGAAGCCCATGACACCGGGAATCCTGTGGATGTCGATTAACCAGTTGGGCGGTTAAGAAGGGTTATAGTCGGGCTACAACCATGCTTAGTGCAAAGCGAAGAGTCTACGGGCCAAGGGCACCAGATCGTCGTCGACGATGGTCCGACGCGTTGATTTCCGCATCGGCGCGTTCTCCGGCGCTGCCATCTGCTCAGCCAAGTGTTCGGGTCGATTGAGATCGAGACCTTCCCCGTCGATCGAAATTTTTATTCCCAAAGATCGCACGAGCCGTTCGAAAGCGGCGACGGCTGCGGAAGCATCAGGCGGCTCGCCCATGGCGACGGCCACATTAGCAAAGTGTTCGGGCGCAGCTTCCGCCACCCAGTCCATCGTTGCCAGCATCGCCAGGCCAGTGGCGCGACCATGAGCGATGGGAGCTAGGGCCGCCAGAGCATGGGAGATGTTATGCGCGAGCGCCGTACCGCAATTGTCGATGCCGATGCCAGCCAGGCACGAACCGAGAAGCACAGCGCCCCGGGCTTCAAGATCGCTTCCATCCTCCACCGCTCTTTTCAGATTGGCGGCAATCAGGGATATGGCGCGATGACAATAAATGTCGGCGATGTCGTTGCGGTTACGGTTGGTGCAAGCCTCGATAGCATGCACGAGAGCATCAAGGCCCGTCGCTGCGGTGATGGGGTGCGGCACGCCCAATGTGAGCTCGGGATCGAGAAGCGCCAGTCGCGGTTTGAGCCGCGGGTCCCAAGCCCAGACCTTTACGCCTTTTGAGTTGGTGAAAACGCTGGTCGAAGTCACCTCCGAGCCCGTTCCCGCGGTCGTCGGCACAGCGATGAAGGGAAGCGGCTCAGCAGGAAGCGGCGACTTGCACAGCTCATAGGTTTCAGCCGGCGCGCCAGATGCGGCGCAGGCCGAGACCAGCTTTGCAGTGTCGAGCGCGGTGCCACCGCCAAGGCCGACTATGACCCGGGCGTGCGCATCCACAGCCGCGGCGCTCGCCTGGTCGATCGTCGAGGATTTGGGCTCACCTGAGAACGCATCGAAAATGCGGGACTCATGGCCAGCCTGCTGCAGATGCTGTAAGGCTCTCGCCGTGATGCCCTGCTTGGCGAGCGCAGGATCGACAATGAGAAGAACGGGTGCCGTTGAACCCGTCAAAGCTGTGACTTTGTCGCCAATCTCAGCGAGCCGTCCACTGCCGAACAGGATCTCCGGTATGGCATTGATGCTAAACTGGCCGGTCATGCGATCCCCATAGAAGCTTGATGTCGCTCTAGAATTGCTGCTCCAACTGATCAAGCGGTGAAGGGAGTTCACGTAACCTGCGAAGAAAGGGTATATAGGACCAAAGCAAGGGCTGGTTGGGTCATGAGCGTTGCACAAGCACAGCAGGCGACGGGTAGTCCATCCGTCGAGTTTTGGAACACCGTTCTCGTACCGAAATTCTCGAAGTTTCGGCACATACTCGTGGATGGTCTGTCGCTCCACAGTGCCAAGGTCTTCCCTACTCTCAAGGTGAAACCCAAGGACAAAGTCGTCGATGTCGGCTGCGGATTTGGCGATACCGCAATAGAACTGGCCAAGCGTGTCGGGCCGGAAGGCTCAGTGCTGGCGATCGACTGCTGCGATGCGTTCCTCGTTCATGGACGAACCGATGCGAAAGCGGCTGGACTTTCGAACGTCGAATTCGTCGAGGGTGACGTGCAGGTCTATCCCTTTCAGCCGGAGCATGACTTCTGCTTCTCTCGCTTCGGCACGCAATTCTTCGATAATCCGGTTGCGGGCCTTCGGAACATGCGGCGAAGCCTCAAACCCGGCGCACTCATGACGATGATCGTCTGGCGATGGATCGACGACAATCCCTGGCTCGGCATCCCCAAGGCTGTCGTCCTCGACTATCTCCCGCCGGTGAAGCCGGGCGTGCCGAGCTGCGGTCCCGGACCGTTCTCTATGGCGGATCCGGAAATGGTCACTATGCAGCTCAAAGCCGCAGGCTATGACGAGATCGCCTTCGAACGAATCGACGCCAAGGTGATGGTGGGGCGCGACGCCGAGGATGCGATGGCCTTCCAGTTGGCGCTCGGGCCTGCGGGCGAAGTTTATCGGGAGGCCGGAGCGGAGGCCGAACGCCATCACGGGGCGATCACCTCAGCCCTCAAGGCAAAGCTTGCCCAATATCAGGTGGATCAGGGCATCCTCATGGATTCAAGTTCGTGGAAAGTGACCGCCCGCAATCCTGGGTAAGGTCAGTCCGAGGCTCCAGCCGATCTCCAGACAAAGAGGGCGGTGAACAGATCAAGATGGGCGCCGCCGCCATTCTTGAACAACGTGATATCTGCGTCGGAGCGTGGGCGGGAGAGCCCGTCGCGGCAGAGTTCGAAAAGATCGGCCTCAACCGCATCTCGCGTGATGACGCCGCGGCGAAGGGGGGAAGCCAGATCGCCCGGCTGGTCGATCGCAAACTGCCGGCTGTCGACGAAGATGCGGGCGCGCTGCACTGCATCATCGTCGGATTCGCGCATGTCAGGAGTGAAGGCGCCGACGAGATCGAGATGGACGCCTGGCTTCAGCCATGCGCCCTTGACCAAGGGCTCGGTTGAGGATGTGGCGCAGGCGATGACGTCGGCTTCGCGCACGGCAGCGGGAAGGTCGCGCATGGGTTCTCCGCCCAAATCATGCGCAAGGCGCTCGGCCTTGGCATGGTCGCGGTTCCAGATAAAGAGCCGTTGCAGAGACGGACGAACGGCGCGGTGGGCAGAAGCGAGGAAGGGCGCAAGCCCCCCTGCCCCGACGAGAAGAAGCGTCGATGCATCGGGCCGCGCGAGAAATCTCGAACCGAGAGCCGAGTCGGCCGCCGTCTTGCGGTAGGTCAGAGCGGTTCCCTCGATCAGAGCTATGGGAGTGCCGCTGTCGCCCTCGCACAACACATAGGCCGCCTGGACGGCGGGGAGGTCCGGCCTGTGGGCTGGGTTCTGGGGCATGATGGTGACGATCTTGATGCCCATGGCGATTCCCGGCTGCCAGGCGGGGAGATTGAAAAAGGTCTGTCGCGCCCCTTCTTGCTCATGATGAATCTCGGAACGATCGACGAGCGGCATCGACCCCTCATGAGCGCGGGCCAACGCATCAACGAGGGCCTGCCACTCACACAGGCGGTGAACCTCTGCGGCATCGATGAATTTCATCAGGAAATGCCAGGTCCGGTGATTTCGCGCAGCAGCTTGCGGTAAATGGCCTCAGCATAGGCGGGGTAGTCGTTGGCGACGATGACGAAATGAGCAGGCCCGCCTACGACCTGCTGCTCGAAATAGGTGTCAAGGGTCGGCCATTCGTTGATGATGACCAAGCCGTTGATGGTGATGCCGCGCCTGACGATCTGATTGCGCACGCGATCGGGGCTTACGCCGATATTGTTCCTCCCATCGGAGGAGATGTCGATGACGCGGCGCTCGGCTCGCATGGGGATGGCCTCGAGCATGGCGGCGCCAAAGCGCATGGAACTCGATATGGAGGTGCCCCCTTCAGCCAACTTGCGCGGCATGTTCTCGAGCTGATCAGCGAGAGCAATGGCCGAGCTGCTGCCGCTGACAATGGTCCAAGGCACAACGATAAGCTGACTGCGGTCATCCGACCATTGGAAGACCGCAATCGCGATCCGGCCGGTCTTGCCTTGGGCAATGGCCTGGTGAATCTCGGACCGCCGGAATGCCTGGCCCAGCCCCTGCATCTGCAAGCGAAACTCGGTCGTATCGACGCTGAAGGAGCAGTCGATGGCGAGCACGAGGGCAAGATCGACGTCCATGGCCTGCGCGCGCAGTCCCACGTCATGGCGTAGACAAAGCGCAGGAAGCGCCAGTAGTAGGACAGAGAGAGCAGCAACAAGCC
>Ga0114129_10002590_pt1 | contig 25131 bp, 26 predicted proteins | sample RhiMetdeltSRZDD1_FD_80071 | JGI IMG/M metagenome (GOLD analysis project Ga0114129, IMG submission 80071) | Populus rhizosphere microbial communities from Tennessee, USA - Rhizosphere MetaG P. deltoides SRZDD1 (version 2) (version 2) | ecosystem: Host-associated > Plants > Roots > Rhizosphere >...
GCTCTCGCCGTCGGTGCGCTTGGGCTCATGGCAGTGAGCCAGGTTGCGAGCGGTTCGCACGTGCGGCCCAAGGGCGCAAGCCCGCTGCGGGCCTCACTGGTGCCGTCCTACAAGGCGTGTGGAACGCCGAACAGGACGCACGGTGCGCCACTTGCGTTCCCGTCCTGTAACCCACCCGTGCAGTCGTCCAGCTTCCTGACGCTGGGGACGCCCGACGCCAACGGCGCCGGCGCGAACTCCGTCGGGTCGATCCTGCTGCGGGTCAAGGCGAGCTCTCCGGAGGACGTCTTGATCAACTCCAGCATCTCGGACGTGCGCTGCCAGCCCGCCACCTCGGCGAGCGTCTGCAACAGCGCGAACGGCACGGACGGGCCGGACTACTCCGGTCAGGTGCAGGGCAACGCAACGATCCGGATTAGCGACCACTACAACGGCCCCGGCCTGAACGAGGCCGCGACCGTTGTCGACATTCCGTTCCCGGTGAACGGCACGTGCGCGAACACCGTTTCGACGACAGTCGGCGGTACCTGCACGACCGCCACCACCGCGAACGCCGTGGTGCCGGGTTCCGTGAAGGACACCCAGCGTGCGGTCGTCGAGATCGGCCAGCTGCAGGTCTTCGACGGTGGCGCCAGCGGCGTCGCGGGAGCGGCAGACGCAACGCTCTTCGAGGTCCAGGGAATCTTCATTCCGTAAGGGCTCTCAGAGCTGCTGCGCGAAAGCGCAACGAGCAAAGGCCGGGAGTGGGAAACTGCTTCCGGCCTTTCGCTATGTTGCTGCATTGCTGTGATCCACAAAGGCCCGATGGGCGTACGAAGGGGACGGATGTACTTGAAGCGTTTTCGACTACTCAAGCTTGCACTCGTTCCGGGGGTACTGTTGGCGCTGGTCCTGATCGGCGCCGGCTGTGGGGGGGGTAGCGACAAGAAAGGCGGTGGCGGGGGGACGCTCTCGCTGAGCGTCGATGCGGACCGGTTTGCCGGGCCGACACCGCTCACCACGAGGTTCTCGGCCAAGCCGAAGGACGCGCAGGGTCAGGTTCACTACCGCTGGCGGTTCGACGACGGAACGGAGAGCGAGGAGCAGAACCCCGCACACTCCTTTCCGCGCGCCGGCTACTACACGGTGATCGTGGACGCTCGTGACGAGAGCGGGAACAACACTCGTCAGAGCCTGCTCCTGGGCGCATGGCCACCGAGGCAGTGGGCCGAGGCTCAGACGAAGCCGCTGACCAAGAAGGGCGCGATCGCCACCCAGAAGGTCCAGCAGCATCGGACCGACATCCGGCACAACGAGCTGGCGCGGTCGATCAGGAAGAAGCTACAGGCCGGATCCTGAAACCGACGGATCGCTGCTAGGACGTCTGGAGCGCCTGGTTCAGCTTGGCCGCCTGCTGCTTGCCGTCCTTGCCGCACGTGTCGAGCTTCTTGGCCAGCTCTGAGACCCGCTGCTTCAACGGCACTTCCCGCTTCTTCAGGGCGTCGTAGTAAATCCCGTTCGGGAGCTTCTTGTAGACGATGATCAGATCGTCCGTGGCGGTGAGCACGCCGCCGAGCGCCCGATCATAGAGCTCGCCCGTGGGCGAAATCGCGAGGTTGCAGAACTCCTGGATATCAGCGTCGTCTTGAGCCACCTTGAGGTTGTTGGTGACTCCAAGATTTCCCTTGGTCAGGTCGCTCTTGTCACTGCCACCGCAACCGACCGCGGCGAGCGGGACGATCGCGGCCACCGTGACCAGCAGGATTGTCATGTTGCGTGGCACGGGCGCGTACTGTAACCATGCCGCCGCGCCAACGCGTCACTGCCCTCTCATCCGGCGAACCACATTGCACATCCTCTTCGTCTACAGCCGCGATTCCACCTTCGTCACCATCGACCGCGAGCTGCTCGCCCGCCGGGCGGAGGTCCGCGACTGGCCCCAGCCCCGCCCACTGGTGAACCTGCTCGCGCTCGCCCGCGCGGTGCGGAGGAGCGATCTCGTCTTCGGCTGGTTCGCCTCGTGGCACACGCTCTGGCCGGTGCTTCTGGCCCGCCTCTTCCGGCGCCCTTCCGTGGTCGTGATCGGCGGCTTCGACACCGCCCGCATCCCCGAGATCGATTACGGGCTTCAGCAGCGGGCCGTGATGGGGCGGGTGAGTCGGTGGGTGATGCGCCACGCCACGCGCCTGGTCACCAACTCCGACTACAGCCGGCGCGAGATCGCGGCGAACACCGGCATCGCGCCGGAAGCGGTGCGTGTCGTCCACCACGGCGTGCCGGACCCGTTCGGCCGGCTCCCGGCCGGCGCGCGCGAGCGGCTCGCCCTCACCGTCGGGATCGTGGACCAGCGGAACCTCGAGCGAAAAGGACTCATGACATTCGTGCGGGCGGCGACACTCGTGCCCGACGTCGAGTTCGTGGTCGCCGGGAAGTGGATCGACGGCTCGGTCGAGGCGCTACGCGCTGCCGCCGCGGACAACGTGACGCTCACGGGCTGGCTCGAGCAGGACGAGCTGGAGGCGCTCTACCGGCGGGCGTCGGTGTACGTGCAAGCCTCCCGGCACGAGGGCTTCGGGCTCTCGGTGGCGGAGGCGATGCTCGCCGGCTGCGTTCCGGTGGTCTCGAGCGCGGGCGCCCTCCCCGAGGTGGTAGGCGACGCCGGCGTGGTGCTCGAGGCCGTTGCGCCGGCGCCCGACGCCGTCGCGGATGGCGTCCGGCGCGGCCTCGCGGCGAACGGCGACGCGCGCGAGCGCGCGCGCCGGCGCATCCTCGATCGCTTCACGGTCGACGCGCGCCGCGAGCAGCTCGCGCAGGTGGTGGACGAGGCGATCAGGAGCTGACGATGGAAGTCGTCAACCTCTTCAGCGACACGCAGACGCGCCCCACGCCCGGCATGCGGGAGGCGATCGCGAGCGCGGAGGTGGGCGACGAGCAACGCTTCGACGACCCGACCGTGAACGCCCTCCAGGAGCGCGTCGCAGAGCTGCTGGGCAAGGAGGCCGCGCTCTTCCTGCCCTCGGGAACGATGTGTAACGTGATCGCGTTCCGCCTTCACGTACGGCCGGGCGGGGACGAGGTGATCCTCGATCGCACCGCGCATCCGATGCGCTACGAGTCGGGCGGCCCGGCCGCGCTTTCGGGGGCCATGATGAACCCCGTCGACGGCCCGCACGGGATCTTCACGGCCGACCAGGTGAGGCGCGTCCTGCGGCCCGCCGGCGACCGCTATGCGCCGCGGTCGCGGCTCGTGTCCGTGGAACAGACGACCAACGCGGGTGGCGGGCGCGTGTGGCAGTTGGAAGCGATCGATCCCGTGCTCGACGTGGCGTCCGAGCACGGGCTGCGCGCCCACATGGACGGCGCACGCCTCATGAACGCGGTAGTGGCGAGCGGCGTGGCGGCGGCCGAGTTCGCTCGCCGGTTCGACAGCGTCTGGATCGACTTCTCGAAAGGGCTCGGCGCTCCCGTGGGGGCCGCGCTCGCAGGCTCAGGCGAGCTGATCGAGGAGGCGTGGCGCTACAAGCAGATGCTGGGCGGGGCGATGCGCCAGGCCGGCATGATCGCCGCCGCCGCGCTCTACGCCCTCGACCACCACGTCGATCGACTCGCCGAGGACCACGCGAATGCGCGGCGCCTGGCGGGTGGGCTCGCGGAGCTCCCGCAGGTCTCGATCGACCCCGCCGCCGTCGAGACGAACATCGTGATCTTCGAGGTGCCGGACGCGCTTGCGACCTGCGGCGCACTGTGGGAGCAGGGAGTCCAGCTGGTGCCCCTCGACGCGCGCCGGATCCGGGCGGTGACGCACCTCGACGTGGACCGCGCCGGGATCGAGCGGGCACTTGAACGGTTCCGCGAGGTGCTTGGCTAAGAGCTTTCGGTGAGCGCGCGGCGGACCAGCTCCGCGGCGACGAACAGGATCAGGCCCGCGAACCCGATCTCGAGCGCGCGCTCAGGGACGGCATTCGAGATGATGGCGCCGCCGAGGACGCCGACCGGAGAGAGCGCTCCGATCACAAGACCGTCTCGCAGACGGACGTTGCCGTACTGGTGCTGACGCCACGCGCCCACGACCGCGACCGGGATGATCGCGAGCAGCGACGTGGACTCGGCGCGCAGCTGGCTCTCGTCGAGCAGGAGCGTCAGCGCGGGCACGAACAGGATCCCGCCGCCCACGCCCATCAGGCCGCCCACCGTCCCGGCCGCGAAACCGATCACGACTGCGAGCAGCTCGTTCATCGCACCAGCAGGTCGATCGCGACGGCAACGAGCAGGCCGGCAAACAGCAACGACACGGCGCGGCCCGAGAGGCGCTGCTGGAGCGAGGTCCCGACCAGCACGCCCCCGACGGCCGGCAAGCCGACCAACACGCCCTTGCCCACGTCGACATTGCCGTAGGCGCCCTGCGCGATCACCCCGAGCGCGGCGATCACGGCGATCGCGGCCAGAGAGGTGCCCGTCGCCTCGTGCTCGCCGAAGCCGAACCAGAAGATCAGGAGCGGCACTATCACGGTGCCGCCGCCAACTCCGAAGAGGGCGCTGAACAACCCCGCCAGGGTCCCGATCGCGGCAAGCTTCGCAAGGCGGGGACCGGACATGGTCGGGGATACTAAGAGCCGCCATACCCGACCAATTCCCAGAGCTCCAGCCCTTCGTCGCCGAGCCCCAGCGCTCGGCGCTCCTTTTCGACGTCGACGGCACGCTCGCGCCGATCGTGCTCGATCCGGCCGACTCGGCGGTGCCCGAGCCGGTGCGAAGCCTGCTCGAGCACGTCGCTCACCGGTACGCGCTCGTCGCTTGCATCTCGGGGCGCCGCGCGCTCGAGGCGCGTCAGATCGTCGGTCTCGACTCGATCGCATACGTCGGAAATCACGGCCTCGAGACGCTTGCACCCGGCGCGCGCGAGGTGACGGTGGAACCCGCCCTCGCGTCCCTCGCAGCGGCCGTGGGCGACTTCGCGCGCAGCGCCTATGGCCCCGAGCTCGAGGCCCTGGGAGTGCGCGTGGAGGACAAGGATGCGATCTGGGCGTTCCACTGGCGCGGGGCCCCGGACGATCGGGCTGCGCGCGAGGCGCTCGAGGACGTCGCGGCGGAGGCGGACCGCGAGGGCCTCGTGCCACATTGGGGGCGGATGGTGCTCGAGATCCGGCCGCCGGTCCCAGCCGACAAGGGAACCGCCGTGGCGAGCGCACTCGACGGAAAGCCCGTCACTCACGCCCTGTACGCGGGCGACGACACCACCGACCTCGACGCGTTTCGCAAGCTCCGCGCACTCGAGGCGGACGGCCGCATCGGAGCGCTCTGCGTGGGCGTCCGCTCGACGGAGGGCCCGGAGGCGATCGAGCGCGAGGCGGATCTCGTCGTCGACGGGACCGAGGGCGTTACTACGCTGCTCGAAGCGCTGGCCGGCTGATGCTCTACACGGACTTCCTGAAGGCGACTGTGTTCCTGGCCGCGGCCGAAGCGACGGCCCTGGCGTTCGTGACGGTCGCCGTCGCGGCCGCGCGAGGTGACACGACGCTGTTGATCTTCTCGCTCGCGTGGTGGACGGTCGCGGCCGCGATCGGGGGATGGCTGGGCCGCCGGCTCGAGACCACCGAGAGCATCGGCTCCCTGCTCGCGGACGCCCGCTCGACCACCACGCTGCCGGAGATCCGCCCGGCCGCGGTGATGATCAACCGGCTGTGGCTGCTGGCGGTCTCGGCGATCGTAGCCGCGGGGCTTTCGTGGCTGATCCCCCAGCTGGCCGCCGTGGTGGCCGGCGGCGCGATCCTGATCGCGCTCGCCTGGCGCAAGCAGGAGCGGGCCGTGACCGCGATCGAGGAGCGCGACGGGGTCCGCTTCTACGTGGTGCCGACGTCGCCGTTCAAGAAGATCGAGCTGGTGCGAACCGGAGGGCTCCGGCGCCTCCGGAGCGTGAACGGCGCCGGCGGCTAGCGCGCGCGCTTGCGGAGCTTCTGCAGCTCCTTCCACGTGCGCGTGTTCGCGACGTGGCGGGGTTCCAGCCAGGCCCGGCGCGCGGTCGCCACGCCGTAGCGCATCAGCGGCAGCAGCTGGTGACTGTGCGCGTCGGAGTCGATCACGATCAGCACCCCGGCCTCCGCCGCGGCGCGCGCGTGCAGATCGTTCAGATCCCGGCGGTCGGGGGCCGCGTTGATCTCGAGCATGGTGCCAGTCTCGGCGGCTTTCGCGATCAGCCGCTCGACGTCGACGTGGTAGGGGTCGCGGCTGAGGATCTTCCGCCCGGTGGGATGGCCGATGGCGTCCACGAGCGGGTGCTCCATGGCGGCGGTCATACGCTCGGTCATGCGCTCCTCGCTCATGCGGAACGACGTGTGAACGGATGCCACCACCCAGTCGAGCTCGGCCAGGAGGTCGTCGTCGTAGTCGACTGACCCGTCGAGCTGGATGTTGACCTCGGACCCGGCGAGGAGGCGAAAGCCTTTCATCTCTTCGTTCATCGCGCGCACCTCCTCGATGCGGCGCTTCAGCGCGTCCGGCTGGACGTCGTTACCGAACCCGAACGTGGCCGAGTGGTCGGTCACCGCGAGGTACTGGTATCCCCGGTCCTGGCCCGCCTTCGCCATCTGCTCGAGCGTGCTGCGTCCGTCTGAGAGCGTCGTATGCATGTGGAGGTCGCCGCGGATCTGCTCCTCGCGCACCAGATCCGGAAGCGCGCCGTCGATCGCCGCCTTGAGCTCGCCGCGGTTCTCGCGCAGCTCCGGCTCGATGTACGGCAGGCCGAGCAGCCGGTATACGTCCTCCTCGGACGCGCAGGTGTGCTTGGAACCATCCTCGTCGTCCTCGACGCCGTACTCGCTCACGTGCAGGCCGCGCCGGACCGCGTACTCCCGCAGCGCCATGTTGTGCTGCTTCGAGCCGGTCAGGTGCTGGAGCACGTTCCCGAACTGGTCAGGCGCCACTACCCGGAAGTCGACGCTGAGACCGTTGTTGGTGACGATCCGGGCGCCCGCCTCGCCGCTCGCGCGCACCTCCCCGACCAGCTCCAGCTCGGTGAACGCCTGGGTGAGCGCGACCGGGTCGTGGGCGGTCGCGATGATGTCGAGGTCCTTGCAGGTGTCGGTCCAGCGGCGGGCGCTGCCCGCGATCTCGACACGATCCGCGGCCTCGTGCGTGCGCAGCGCCCCGACGATCTCTTCGCCGATCGCCAGCACCGCCGACAGCAGGAACCGCTCCGCGCGCTCGGGCTCGCCGCCCGCGTCCAGCGACTTCAGGATGTTCTGCTCCGCCTTCGGCCCGAGGCCCTGCACGGACTTGAGCGCGCCGGTCTCGGCCGCCGCGCGCAGCTCGTCTAGCGTCACGATGCCGAGCTCGTCGTAGATCTTGCGGGCCGTCTTGGGCCCGAGGCCGGGGATCTCGATGAAACGGACCAGCTCCCCGGGGAACTTCTTCCGCAGCTTGACGGCTTGGGGGATCTCGCCGGTCTCGACCAGAGTCCTGATCTTCTCCTCGAGCGTCTTGCCGATGTGCGGAAGCTCCGTTGCGCGCTTCTCGGCCGCCAACTGTGCGACGGACCGCGACGAGTCCCGCACGGAACGGGCGGCCTGCCGGTAGGCGACCACTCGATAGACGACGGCGCCGTCCAGCTCGTAGAGATCTGCAAGCTCGTCCAGCGCGGCGGCGATCTCGGCGTTTTTCACCGGCCGAACGTTAGATACTGCCGCGATGCCCCTGGATCTGGGGGGCCCTGTCTGGGTAGTGGTCCCCACCTACAACGAGCGCGAGAACCTCGCCGGTCTCGTGGAGGCGGTGCGCGCGGAGCTCGACCCGGTCGCACCTGACCACACGATCCTGGTCGTGGACGACTCGTCTCCAGACGGTACCGGGGAGCTCGCGGACGACCTCGCCGCCGTCGACCCGCACGTGCGAGTGCTGCATCGACCGGTGAAGCAGGGCCTCGGACCGGCGTACATCGCCGCGTTCCGGCACGCGCTGGACGCCGGCGCCGAGCTGATCGTCGAGATGGACGCCGACTTCTCGCACGACCCGTCGTACCTGCCGCGGTTGCTCGAAGCGGCGCTCGACGCCGATCTCGTGCTCGGCTCGCGCTACGTGGAGGGCGGCGGGGTTCGCAATTGGGGCCGTATGCGGCGCATCGTGAGCCGCGGAGGCTCCTGGTACGCGCGCACGATGTTGGGGATCTCGATCCGCGATCTGACCGGTGGCTTCAAGGTCTTCCGGCGCCGGGTCCTGGAGGCGATCGACCTCGACCACGTCCGCTCCCAGGGATACGCGTTCCAGGTCGAGCTCACCTACCGAGCGCTCCAGATGGGCTTCCGGGTGGTCGAGGTCCCGATCATGTTCACGGAGCGGCGCGCGGGCCAGAGCAAGATGACGCGCGCGATCGTGCTCGAGGCAGCCTGGATGGTGCCCGCCCTCCGTCGCACGCCTCCGGGCGGCCGCCCGGCCCCGCCCTCCTCCGTCCCGGAGCGGCATCTCTAGACTTCGGCGAGGACCTTCGATCGAGCCGAAAGGGGCTTATGGTGGGTGGGCAAGTTCACGACGTGACGGATGCGACTTTCGAAGGTGAGGTGCTGGAGGCCGAGACCGCGGTGCTGGTCGACTTCTGGGCACCCTGGTGCGGTCCCTGCCGGATGGTGTCGCCGATCCTCGAGGAGATCAACGCGGAGCGCGAGGACCTGCGCGTGGTGAAGCTCAACGTCGATGAGAACCAGGCCACCGCGATCCGCTACGAGGTGCTGTCGATCCCGACCATGATCCTGTTCAAGGACGGCGAGATCGCGAAGAAGCTGATCGGGGCCCAGCCCAAGGCGCGCATCGAGGCCGAGCTGGAGCCCGCGCTGGCCTAGGTACCTGGCGGCTCGACCGCCGCCTGGCCGCATTTCGGGGCATCCTTATCCCTGATGCCCGAGTTCCGGATACCGGTCGCGTACCGCGCCGTCCTGCTGGCAGCGGTCCTGCTGTTGCTGGGGCTGCTCTTCCAGCAGCTCGCAACGGTGCTGCTCGGCGTCCTGACGACCGTGATCATCGCGATCCCGCTGTCCGCCGGCGCAACCAGGCTCGAGCTGTTCGGGGTGCCGCGACCGCTGGGCGCACTTGCGACCTTGCTGTTCGGCGTGGCCGTACTGGCCGGCGTGCTCGCGCTGATCATCCCGACGTTCGTCGACGAGACGAACCACTTCGTGGACCAGGTTCCCGGCATCGTCAACGACCTCGAGAAGACGGTTGGTAGCGTCACCGGGGATCGGCCGAGCGAGGTCGGCAGCAAGGTCCAGCGGTACCTCAAGCGCTACACCGACAACCCGCAGAAGCTGATCGGGCCGATCACCTCGATCGGCGTGAGCGTGGCCGGCGTGGTCGCGGCGCTCGTCCTGATACTGATCACCGCCTACTACATAGCCGTGCGCCCGCAACCGCTCGTGGAGGGAGCGCTAAGGCTGGTGCCTCCCCGCCGGCGCGTGCACGCGCGTGCGGTCATGGACCGGCTCCGAACAGCCTGGCTCGGCTGGATGCAGGGAGTCGTTTTCGACATGCTCATCTCCGGCACCCTGCTCTACATCGGGCTCTCGATCATCGGGCTCGATTTCGCGCTCGTGTTCGCAGTGCTCACGGCGCTGCTCGTCGTGGTTCCGTACTTCGGCGCGATCGCGGGCGCGATTCCCCCGGTCCTGTACGCCCTCACGATCTCACCGGGTAAGGCGTTGGTGGTGCTAGCGCTCTACGTCGGGATCCAGGTGGTCGAGAGCAACGTGATCATCCCGGCGGTGATGCCGAAGACGGCGCGGCTTCACCCCGCTGTGATCTTGATCGGCGTGCTGGCGGTGGGAAAGCTGTTCGGCGTCGTTGGGTTGTTCGTGGCGGTCCCGGTGATCTCGGCGGTCGTGATACTCACGGAAGAGGTCTGGGTGAAGGAGATCGAGGAGTCCCATTCACGCAGGACTGCGGAAGTGCTCGACGTGCCGGCGTCGTTCGAGCCTGAAGAGGAGGGCGAACCGGCCGCACGGCCCTGACGTGTCCGAATCGCAGCCACAGGTCATCTACAAAGCGATCCTGCTCGCCGCGCTCCTCCTGCTTCTGGGGCTGCTGTTCCGCGAGCTTGCCACGCTCGTCCTGGCGGTTCTGCTGACGATCATCATCGCGATCCCGTTGGCCGCCGGCGCGACCAGGCTTGAGCGGCACCGGATCCCAAGGCCGATCGGGGCGCTCGCCACGCTTCTGTTCGGAATCGGGGTGCTCGGCGGGGTGCTCGCACTCATCATCCCGACCTTCTCGAGCGAGGTGAACAAGTTCGTCAACGAGGTGCCACACATCGTCGACGAGTTCGAGCGGACGGTCGGCGACATCATCGGCAAGCGGCCGGCCGAGGTCGGGAAGAACATCCAGCACTATCTCCAGCGGTACACGAACGATCCGGCAAAGCTGATCTCGCCGATCACCTCGATCGGGATCAGCGTGGTGGGCGTGCTGGGCGCGTTCATCCTGATTCTGATCACCGCCTACTACATGGCGGTGCGTCCGCAGCCCCTGGTGGACGGCGCGCTGCGGCTGGTGCCGCCGGGACGGCGCGTGCAAACGGTCGAGATCATGGAGCGGCTGCGCGCCTCGTGGATCGGCTGGATGAAGGGCGTCCTGATCCACATGTTCCTATCCGGGACGCTGCTCTACATCGGCCTGCGGATCATCGGCCTGGACTTCGCGCTCGTGTTCGCGGTGCTGACCGCGCTGCTCGTCGTGATCCCGTATCTGGGGGTGGTGATCGGCGCGATTCCCCCGACCATGTTCGCGCTCACGCAGTCGCCCGGGAAAGCGCTGCTGGTGCTGGCCGTCTACGTCGGCGTGCACGAGATCGAGGCGAACCTGATCATCCCGGTCGTGATGGGCAGGGTGACGAAGCTGCACCCGGCGGTGATCGCCGTGGGCGTGGTCGCCGTCGAGCGCCTGTTCGGGTTCGTCGGGCTGATCGTGGCGGTCCCGATCATCACGACCGTCGTGATCCTGGTCGAGGAGCTGTGGGTGAAGGAGATCGAGGCGGCGGAGGAGCGGCGGGCGGTCGATGCGCTCGAGGTGCTGGAGACCTCGAGACCGGCCGAGCCGACCTTCGTGCCGCGGCGGTGAGGCGCCTCGAGACTCCATTAACTGCGGCAATAAGGGAGAGGGGATGGAAGCGTGGCTTTGCCCGTGAAACGCGTTATCGATCTGTAACGGTCTCAACAGGTCGTGAACGGCATTGTCCGGAAACGCGGTACGGGACGTTGCCATGACCGGTTACCCCGCAGTTAGACGTCCATAGGGTGGTCAACTACGGGGTAAGCCTTGGGCGGGCGCGTGAAACGCAATAGGGCCCGGCGTTCGCCACACGGGCCACGCGCAAGTCACACACCTTTGAACCCGATCCCCTTACCTGCCAGGTTTTTCGGGGAACCGCCGGCGCCGGGGCGTCCCCGAGCCGGCCTCAGCTCGCCCGCCGCAGCGCGATCGCGAGCTCGGACCCGTCGATCCGGGCAGTCTGGACGTGGGCCGCGGGATCGAGCGCGGCGCCGTCCAGCTCGAGGCGGGAAGCGAGTGTCTCGCCCGCCACGTAGTCGGCGTGCTGCCGCACCACCCCGAGCAGGCGATCGTCGCCGGAGAGGGCAAGGTCGATCCGGTCCTCGACCTGAAGCCCGGCTTCCTTTCGCGCGTTCTGCACGGCGTGCACGACCTCGCGTGCGGCGCCCTCGCGCAGCAGCTCCTCGTCGAGGTCGAGCTTCAACGCGACCGCGTAATTGGCCTGCCGCTCGAGCTGGTAGCCACCTCGCGGAAGCATCACGAGCGAAAGGTCCTCCCCGCCAAGCGATTCCTCTTTGCCCCCGACCGACACGTGCACGCTTTCGCCGCGGTCGAATGCGGCTGCCACCGCGCCCGGGTCGAGCGCCTCGATCGCGGCAGCCGCCTCGCGCATGCGAGAGCCGAACCGCGGTCCCAGCGCGCGATAGTTGGGCTTCACCTCATAGTCGGCCAGCTCCTCCGCCTCGCCCACGTATGAGATCGACTTCACGTTCAGCTCGTCGAGCACCTGATCCTCGAGCCGTGCGATCGCGGCGCGTTCCCGCTCGTCGGCGACCACGACAGCCTCCCGCAGTGGTTGCCGTACCTTGATCTTCGCCTGGCTGCGGGCTGCGCGGCCGAGCTCGACCGTGCGCCGCGCGACCGCCATGTCGATCTCGAGCTCGCGGTCGATCAGCCCCTCGTCCGGCTCCGGGAAGTCCCGGAGATGCACGGACGGCTCCGCGTCGTCGAGGTTCGTGTAGACCGCGTCCGCCAAGAACGGGGTGAACGGCGCGAGCAGCTCTGCGACCGTGCGGAGCGCCTCGTGAAGTGTCAGATAGGCGGCGCGCTTGTCCTCAGCTTCGCCGTCGCCGGCGCGCCAGAAGCGCCTCCGGCTCCGGCGCACGTACCAGTTCGAGAGATCGTCGACGAACGCCGCGACGGAGCGCCCCGAGGAGGTGGTGTCGTAGTTGTCGAGCTCCTCACGCACGGCCGCGATCGTGCTCTGCAGCCGCGACAGAAGCCAGCGGTCCATCAGCGGCCGCTCGGCGGGATCGGACTCCGCGGAGGCATGATGGAAGCCGTCCGCGTTCGCGTACAGGACGTAGAACCGGTACGTCTCCCACAGGGTGCGCAGGAAGCGGTGGCCGGTCTCGCCCACCGCCTCGAGCGAAAACCTGTAGCCGGACCAGGGCTGCTGGGAGGTGAAGTAGTACCAGCGGAAGGCATCCGCACCGTGGCGGGCGATCACCTCCCAAGGCGCCACCACGTTGCCCCGGCTCTTCGACATCTTCTGGCCCTCGGGGTCGAGGATCAGCCCCAGGCAGAGCACGTTCTTGTACGAAGGGCCGCCGAACAGCAGCACAGACTCCGCCAGCAGCGAATAGAACCAGCCACGCGTCTGGTCGAGCGCCTCGCAGATGAAGTCGGCGGGGAAACGCTGGGGGAACAGCTCGTCGTTCTCGAACGGGTAGTGGAACTGCGCGAACGGCATCGCCCCGGAGTCGAACCAGGCGTCGATCACCTCCGGCACGCGCGCCATCTCTCCATCGCACTCCGTGCACTCGAGCGTCACGTCGTCGATGAACGGCTTGTGGAGGTCTTCTGGAACCGTGCCGACCCCGTCGCGCAGCTCCTCGATCGAGCCGATGCAGCGGGTGTGGCCGTTCGCGCAGCGCCATACCGGGAGCGGCGTGCCCCAGTAGCGCTCACGCGAGAGGGCCCAGTCGACGTTGTTCTCGAGCCACTTGCCGAAGCGGCCGTGCTTGATGTGGAACGGGTACCAGTCGATCGCCTCGTTCGCCTGCAAGAGCTCATCGCGCCGCGCGGTCGTCCGGATGTACCAGCTCGCCTTCGCGTAATAGAGCAGCGGCGTGTCACAGCGCCAGCAATGCGGATACGAGTGCTCGTACTCCTCGGCGCGCAGCAGGCGCCCGCGCTGCTCGAGGTCGGCGATCAGGTCGGGGTCGGCCTCTTTCACCCAGCGGCCCTCGTACGGTCCGATGCGCTCGTCGAAGGTGCCGTCCGGACGCACCGGGTTGACGACTGCGAGGCCGAACTGCTCGCCGAGCCGGAAGTCGTCCTCGCCGAACGCGATCGCCGTGTGGACCAGGCCGGTGCCGTCGTCGGCGCTCACGAAGTCGGCGGGCAGCACGGAGTGGCCGCGCAGCCCGTAGGCCTCTGCCGGGATGAACGGGAACGGCGGCTCGTACCGCGTGCCCTCCATGTCCGCGCCTCCGAACCGATCGAGCACCACGGCCTCCTCGCCCAGGACCGCCGGCACTCTCGTCTCGGCGAGCAGATATACCGCGCCGTCCAGCCGGGCCCGGACGTAGCTCAACTCCGGGTTCATCGCGACCGCCGCGTTGGAGACGAGCGTCCATGGGGTGGTCGTCCAGATCAGCAGCTGGTCGCCCAGCTCGAGTGGCCCCTTGGGCTCCGTCACCGGGAACCGCACGTAGATGGACGGGTCGACCACGTCCTTGTAGCCGAGCGCGACCTCGTGGCTCGACAACGCCGTTCCGCAACGCGGGCAGTACGGCACGACCTTGTAGCCCTCGTACAGGAGATCCTGGTCCCAGATCTGCTTGAGCGCCCACCAGACCGACTCGATGTACTCATTGGCGAGCGTCACGTAGGCGTCGTCGAGGTCGATCCAGAAGCCGATCCGTTCCGTCAGCCGGTTCCACTCCTCCACGTACGCGAAGACGGACTCGCGGCACCGCTGGTTGAACTCGGCGATGCCGTATTCCTCGATTTCCTGCTTGGAGCTGATGCCGAGCTGCCGCTCGACCTCCAGCTCGACCGGGAGGCCGTGGCAGTCCCAACCCGCCTTTCGCGGGACGTAGTGACCCCGCATCGTCTTGTAGCGCGGGAAGATGTCCTTGAACACCCGCGAGAGCACGTGGTGGGCGCCGGGAGCGCCATTTGCGGTCGGCGGCCCCTCGTAGAACACGAACAGCGGCCCGCCCTCGCGCCGCCGCAGCGTCTCGTGGAATAGGTCCAGCTCCTTCCATCGCTCGAGGACCTGGTCTTCGAGCGCCGGGAAGCTCTGATTGCTGTCCACCGGCCGGTAGCGCGCCATACCGGCTGAGCCTAGCTCAGCGCCTTTCAGGCCGCGCGATCCAGCTTGCGGCACAGGCGGGTCAGCTCGCGCTTCTCCTGCTCGTCGAGCGACATGAAGGCGTCCCGGACGCGGCGCGCGTGCGCCGGGAAGATGTCCGCCAGCAGCGCCGACCCGGCCGTGGTGATGTGGATCACGAGCGCGCGGCCGTCGCGCAGGCTCGGGATCCGGCTCACGAAGCCGCGCGACTCGAGCGTCCGCAGCACCTCGGTCGCGTTCGCCTTGCTGAGGCCGAGCCGCTGGCGCAGCAGCCGAAGCTCGATCGCACCGCCGGCCGAATGGAGCACCACCAGCATCGAGAACCCGGTGGCGGACACGCCGCGGCGCTCGAGTTGGTGCGCAAGCCGGCGGGTGACGCGGGTCTCCGCGCGCACCAGCGCCTCGAGCGCACGGTGGGCAAGCGGGTCCTCGAGGAGGTTCGAGAGATCCGCCACGCCGGGGAAGCTAAGCGCCGGGGCGGACCGAAACCCCGCTAGGTATTCCCTTTCGCCATCTTCTCGAGGTCGAGGGCCTTGTTCAGGATCTCCTCGTCGACGCCCTTCTCGCGCGCCACTTCGCGTGCGGTGCGCCCGGTGGCGGCGGCCTCTTTCACGATCTCGGCGCCGCGGTCGTAGCCGATGTGAGGGTTGAGCGCAGTCGCCGCCGCCAGCGTCGACTCCGCGTAGCGCTCGGTCATCTCGCGGTTGACCTCGATGCCCTCGATGCACTTCTCCGCGAAGAGCGATGTTGCACTCGACAACAGACGGATCTGGTCGAGGAGGTTGCGCGCGATCACGGGCACGCGCACGTTCAGCTCGAAGTTGCCCTGCGTGCCCGCGACCGTGATCGCGGTGTCGTTGCCGATCACCTGGGCGCACACCTGAAGCACGACCTCGGGGATCACGGGGTTGACCTTGCCCGGCATGATCGAGCTGCCCTTCTGAAGCTCCGGGAGGAACAGCTCGGCGAGGCCGGTGCGCGGGCCCGATCCCATCCAGGCGATGTCGTTGGCGATCTTCGTGAGCGAGACCGCGAGCGTCTTGAGAGCACCTGAGAGCTCGACGAGCGCGTCCCGGCTCGCCTGCGCCTCGAAGGGGTCCTCGGGCGGGCGGATCTCGAGACCCGTGTCCCGATTGAGGATTTCCCGGACCCGCTGCGCGAACTCCGGATGCGTGTTGAGGCCGGTGCCGGTGGCCGTGCCGCCCAGCGGGATCTGGGCCACATGCGGGAGCGTCGCCTCGATCCGCTCCCTCCCGAGCCGCACCTGGGCCGCGTAGCCCGAGAACTCCTGGCCGAGCGTGACCGGCACAGCGTCCATCAGGTGGGTGCGGCCGGACTTGACCACGTCCGCGAACTCGCGCGCCTTTGCGGCCAGCGCTCCCTCGAGCCGCTCGAGCGACGGCAGCAGGCGGGAGCGGACCTGATCGAGCGCAGCCAGATGCACCGCCGAGGGAAAGACGTCGTTCGACGACTGGCCCATGTTGACGTGGTCGTTCGGGTGCGCCGGATCGCCCGCAAGGCGGGCGATCACCTCGTTGACGTTCGTGTGCGACGACGTGCCCGAGCCGGTCTGGAAAACGTCGATCGGAAACTGCTCGTCGTACTCGCCTGCGGCCACGGCGTCGGCACCCTCCGCGATGCGGTCGGCCAGGTCGCGGTCGAGCAGACCCAGGTCTCCGTTCACGCGCGCGGCGGCGGCCTTGATCCGGCCGAGCCAGTGGATCACCGGGAGCGGCACGCGCTCGCCCGAGACGGGAAAGTTCGCAACCGCCTTCTCGGTCTCTGCGCCCCAGAGCTGGGAGGGCTGTTCGCGCACGGTCATGCGTCTAACTCTATTCAACCGGCAATTCCGCAACGGCAATTCCGCAACCGGGTAGTTCGCTCCGCAACGGTCCCGATCGCGCCGTGTTGCAAGACGGAGAACCCAGCATGGAGGAGGCACTATGAAAAAGATCAGACTCCCCTCGCCCGCGATGATCGTCGCCCTGCTGGCGCTCTGCGTGGCGCTCGGGGGCTCGGCATACGCGGCCAGCAAGATCAACGGCAAGAACATCCGCAACGGGACGATCTCCGGCAAGAAGCTCAAGAACCGCACGATCACGTCGAGCAAGATCAGCAGGGCGACGGTGCGGGCGCTCAAGGACCGGCGGGGCCTGAGAGGGCCACGGGGCTTCCGCGGACGGACCGGCGCGAAGGGCGCCACCGGCCCGAGCGGCACGGCGCTCGCCTACGCGCGCGTGGCGGCCGACGGCACGGTGGACGCCTCGCGGGCGAAGGGGATCGCGCAGGCGAACGTGACGCATACGTCCGGGGGGCCGTACTGCTTCGTGAACCTCGGCTTCACGCCGAAGAACGTGCTCGCGACGCTCGAGCCGCTCACCAACGGGGATGTCTACGCCCAAACGGACGCCGCTCTCGGTTGCCCCACGGGCGCCGCCACCGTTCAGGTGCAGGTGAGCGGGGCAGGCAGCAACGGGGCGTTCTACGTGGCGTTCAACTGAGCCGGTACTTTTTGAAAGGTGGCCTCTGAAGCCCGGCTGAATCAGACACCCGAAGGCCTCGTGCCTGAAGGCGACGGGTGGTTCGTGGTGAACATCGCCGACGCGCGCGGCAGGCGTAGCGACAAGTTCGGCCAGGCGGTCCGCTTCGCGGGTGACGAAGCGCCGTTCCCCGGGTTCGGGATCAACGTGCGGCTCCTGCAGCCCGGGCAGCCGAATTGCCACTACCACCGCGAGAGCAACCCCGAGGCCTTCCTCGTGCTCGACGGCGAGTGCACCGCGATCGTCGAGGACCAGGAACGGCCGCTGGGGAAGGGTGACTTCTTCTACGCGCCGCCCGGCACGGCGCACGTGATCGTGGGAGCCGGCGAGGCCCCGTGCGCGGTCCTGATGGTCGGACTGCGCGACGAGGCGGAGGTGGTCGAGTACCCCGTCAGCGAGCTGGCAGCCAGGTTCGGCGCGTCGGTCGAGGAGGAGACCGCCGACCCCGCGGTCGCCTACGCCGGGTTGGATCCTCCGCAGCCCGCGCGCTTCCCGCTCCCCTGGTAACGCCCATCCGCGGATCGACGAAACCCCTCCTCTGTGCGTGCGCCATGGTGGCGCTCACGGCGCCGGGCGCGCGCGCATCGGTGCAGACGATCACGCGACCGGTCCACCGGGTGCGGACGTTCGCTCTGCCGCCGGGGACGACCGACGTCGCGGTCCACTGGCGCGGGCACCGGCACACGCGCATCCGCGTTGCGTTTCGCGCACGCGGCGCACGATTCGGGCGGCGGTTGCCTATCCGGCTCGACGAGGCAGGCCTGCAGCGCCACGGCCGCGAGACCTATGGGGCGGTGATGGCCGCGCCGGCCACCAGGGTGGTGCGCGTGTGGACCGCCACCCCCGTCCGCAGGCTCAGCGTCGTGGCATTCGCGGAGCGCTCGAAAACGCGGCTTCGCGCCGTGCCCGCCGCCGGCCTGCTTCCCGCCGTGATCCCGAGAGCAGGTTGGGGCGCCGACGAGTCGCTTCGCTACGACAGCTCCGGCAAGGAGACTTGGCCGCCCGCCTTCTGGCCGATCCAGAAGCTCATCGTCCACCACACCGACACGCAGAACGGCGATCCGGATCCAGCCGCGACCGTGAGGTCGATCTACTACTACCACGCCGTCACCCAGGGCTGGGGGGACATCGGCTACAACTTCCTGATCGACGAGTCGGGGCGGATCTACGAGGGCCGCCACTCGCGCGACTATGCCCCCGGAGAGACTCCGACCGGCCGCGACCTCTCCGGCCGCGGCGTCACCGGCGCGCACGCCCAGGGCTTCAACTCCGGCACCGTCGGGATCGCACTGCTCGGCACCCTCACGTCCCAGGACGCGACCCCGGCCGCGCGCGACGCGCTGGAGCGGCTGCTGGCCTGGGAGGCCTATTCGACCGGCCTCGACCCGGAGGGCTCGTCGACATTCGTGAACCCGGTGAGCGGGCAACAGGCGACGTTCCCCAACATCGCGGGCCACCGCGACGTCAACGCGACCGAGTGCCCGGGCGGAACGTTCTACGCCACGCTCCCGGCGATCCGAGCCGACGTCGACGCGCGGATCGCCTCCGCCTCGGCTTACGCTCGCCCCAAGGGCGCGAGCCCGCTGCGCGTCTCGCTGGTGCCGGCCTACGCGCCGTGCACTGCGGCCAATTCTGAGCACGGCGCCCCGCTTGCCTTTGGTTCGTGCAACCCGCCGCGCCCGAGCTCCCGGTATCTGACGGTTGGCACGCCGGACGCGAACGGCCAGCCGGCCGATTCCACCGGTTCGGTTCGGCTCGTGGTCGCTACCGGCAGCCCGTCGGACGTCCGCGTCTCGGCGGGTCTCACCGACGTGCGCAACAGGTCCGACCTCAGCGACTACACGGGCGAGCTCGAAGCCCGGCTGACGCTGCGCATCACGGACGCATACAGCGGCGCGTCCGGGGCCGACCCCGCCACGTCCGTCGATGCGCCCCTGCGTATCACGATCCCATGCTCGGGCACATCGAGCACGACCGGAAGCAGTTGCTCGATCACCACCACGGCGAACACGGTCATCCCCGGCGTAGTACCCCAGGGAAAGCGCTCGATCTGGGAGCTTGGGCCCGTGCAGGTCTTCGACGGGGGAGCGGACGGCCTCGCGTCGAGCGCCGGCGACAACACGCTCTTTGCCGAACAGGGGCTGTTCGTCCCCTAACTCGGCCCCGCCGCGCCCGCCTCCACCAGCAGCTCGGGGTACACGAACCCGCAGAAGGCGGCCACCAGCGCCGGGTCGAACTGTCCGCCGGCGCACCGCCGCAGCTCCTCCGCCGCGGCCTCGAAGCTGAGCGCCGTTCGCCACGGCCGCGACTCCGTCATCGCGACGAACGCGTCGCACACCGCGATCACGCGCGAACCGAGTGGGATCTCCTCTGCGACGAGCGTGTCCGGATATCCGGTTCCGTCCCACCGTTCGTGAGTCGCGCGGACCAGCTTCGCGACCGGCGTCATCGCGGGCGCGGACGAGAGGATGCGCTCGCCGATCACCGGGTGATTGCGCATCATCTCCCACTCGTTCGAGTTCAGCGGCGCGCGCTTGTGCAGGATCGCGTCGGGCACGGCGATCTTGCCGATGTCGTGCAGCTCCGCGGCACGCGCGACCTCGTCGAGCTGCTCCGCGTCGAGGTGGATCGCGTGGCCGAGCTCGATCGCCAGCCGGGCGACGCTCTTGAGGTGCCGGTCGAGCTCGGGCTCGCGCTCGCGCAGCGCGCGGAGGAGCACATTCCGCATCTGGCGCTCGGCCGAACGGGGGCGGCGGCTCTTCGCCGCGTACATCCGCCGGTCCGTGAGACGCAGGGCGGCGCCGGCGTGGCCTGCCTCCTGAGGGAGGAAGACCACACCGCATGAGCTCCCGATGGTGAAGCCGTCGCCGTGCGCCGAGAGCGCCGCGGAAGCCGCGGCGATCGGTTCTCGCCCGTTTTGCGTGCGGGGCGTGACGATGCAGAACTCGTCTCCACCGAGCCGATAGGCGGCACCGTCGGGGGCGACCGCCGTCCTCAATCGCTCTGCCAGCTCCGCCAGCAGCGCGTCGCCGGCAGGATGGCCGAAGCTGTCGTTGTACGACTTGAAGCCGTCGAGGTCGAAGAGGGCGAACACCCGTGGGTCGGAGTCGAAGGCCGTGAGCTCCGCGAGGTCTTCCATGAGTTGACGGCGGTTGGCGAGACCCGTGAGCGGGTCCGTGCGCGCCTCCCAGCGCCCGCCGGCGTACATGTTGCGGTACTTGCGGTACATGAGCAGCAGTGGGGTCGCCATCAGCACGCCGTAACCGCAGCTCTCGAGCACCCAGCCGAGTCGGCTTCCGCCGAGCCAACCGACCGCGTAAAGCGCCTGGGCGCCAACAGCTGTGAGGAGCGCCACGCACACGAGCACACGCATCAACAGCAACTCACGTCGCGCGCCGTCGTTCAACAAGTTTGAATCCTTCCGCTCGCGCTCGGCTATCGACGCGCGGCGGGGGGTCCTTGAGCGTGGCTGGACACGGTTAGGCATCCGTTCGAACGCTGACTGGCCGTGCGTCCGAGCCCGCTCCGGCTCGACCCGTCAAGCTTGCATCGCCATGGCGAAGAAGACCTGCCCGCATTGCAGCAAGCGCGTCCGCGAGAGCGCGGCGCGCTGCCGGGGCTGCGGTTACTCGTTCCCCGAGAAGAGCTCACCGTGGGCGGCGGGGCCTGCGTACGGCGTGGGCTTCCCGCTCGTCCTGATGGGCGTGTTCACGATCTTCATCATCGGACTTTCCTGGGAGCTGGTGCTGGTGGCCGGCGCGGTCATCCTGGTGGGAACGCTCTTCTTCATGCACCCTCGCTGATTGCGGCTCGGCTCGGGAGCCGGTTAGACTCGCACGTCATGACGGAGACATACACAAGCGGTTCCTGGTTCGTCAAACCCGGCGAGGAGGATGCGTTCATTCAGGATTGGACCGCGTTCGTGACGTGGGCGAGCGGCATGCCCGGGTCCGGCACGTTTCGCCTGGTTCGCGATCTCGACAACCCCAGCCACTTCATGAGCTTCGCGCCGTGGGACAGCCGCGAGGCACAAAACTCGTGGAGGGAGAACCCTGACTTCCCCGAGCGGATCGGACGCGTGCGAAGTCACTGCGAGGATTTCCAACCCTCCACGTTCGAGCTCGTCACGACGATCGCATAGATCGTCAATTTCCGAACGGGGCTGTCGTCGATGGTGACGACCGACGAGATCGCGGAGGTTCCCCTCTTCGCCAGCCTGTCGGCGGCGGACGCGGAGCGGCTTTCGCGGACGTCGGCCGACATCAGCCTCGCCGCAGGCGAGTACGCCGTGAACGAGGGTGACGAGCGTGCCCTGTTCGCGGTGCTGGAAGGCAACATCGAGGTCGTCAAGCTCGTCGACGGGATCCCCCGGGTCCTGGGCGAGCGGCTGCCCGGCGCGATCTTCGGCGAGGTTCCGATCGCGCTCGGGATGCCGTTCCCGAGTGGATTCCGCGCCGCATCGGCCGCGCGCATCATGCGCATCGAGGCGCAGGAGTACCACGCGATCGCGGCGGCAGCGCCCGATGTCGCGGTAAGGGTCGGCGCGCTGGCGCGGGAGCGCGTCGGCGGGCTTCAGGGCGTCGCCGCCGAGCCGCCACAGCCCCGCGCCGTCGTGGTCGGGCGCAGGCTGGACGGAGCCAGCTCGGAGCTGCGGCGGTTTCTCGACCGAAACCAGATCACCTTCGAGTGGCTCACACCCGATGATCCGAACGCGGCCGAGCGCTGGGGCGGCGAGCTGCCACCGGACGGCGAGTACCCGGCCGTGCGGTGCCCGGACGGAACTACGGTGATGCGACCCCAACTTCGCAAGGTCGCAGAGCTAGTCGGTCTCCAGACCCGCGCGTCTGCCGCTGAATACGACACGATCGTGATCGGCGCCGGCCCAGCCGGGCTTGCGGCGGCCGTATACGGGGCGTCCGAGGGCCTGCGGACACTCGTGATCGAGAGGGAGGCGCCGGGCGGCCAGGCCGGGACGTCCTCTCGGATCGAGAACTACCTCGGCTTCCCGTCCGGGGTCTCGGGCGGAGAGCTCGCCAGCCGCGCGCTGCAGCAGGCGCGCCGGCTCGGGGCGGAATTCCTGGTGACGCGTCCGATCACCGGCATCGACACGGCGGCCCGCAGCGTCCACCTCGACGGGGGCGACGTGCTGCACGCGCGCACGATCATCCTCGCGACCGGCGTGACGTGGCGGCACCTGGCGCTCGATGGCTTCGAGCGGCTGATCGGCAAGGGCATCTTCTACGGCGCGGCACGCAGCGAGGCATCGAGCACGCACGGTCTGGACATTCACATCGTCGGCGCAGGCAACTCCGCCGGGCAGGCGGCGCTCTTCTTCGCGAACCACGCACGCAACGTCACGATCCTCTGCCGCGGCGACACGCTCGAGAAGAGCATGTCTCACTATCTCGTCGATCAGGTCGACGGTAAGTCGAACATCGCAGTCATACTCGGCGCGGAGGTCGTCGCGGTCTACGGCGAGGGCGCGCTGAGCGCAATCGAGATCAGCGAGCGCGCGAGCGGGACGACCAGCCGGCACGACTGCGGCGGGCTGTTCATCTTCATCGGCGCGGACGCGGAGACGAGCTGGCTGCCACCGGAGATCGCGCTCGACAGACGGGGCTACGTCCTGACGGGCGCCGACGTACGCGCCGGCGGGCGGTGGACGGAGAACCGGGACCCGTATCTGCTCGAGACGAGCGTGCCCGGCATCTTCGCCTGCGGCGACGTGCGCTTCGGCCCAGTCAAGCGCGTCGCGGCAGCGGTCGGCGAGGGCAGCATGGCGATCGCCTTCGTCCACCAGTACCTTCGGGACACGTGACGCCTTAACCGCCGGCCAACAACTTGTTCGAACCAACGCTGTCCGCCGGTCGTGATTGGGGGTATGTGCCAACGACCGAAGGGACGCGAATGAACACCTATCGCCGAATCAGGACCGCGGCCGCCGTCGGCGTCGTGACGCTCGGGCTCTTGGGAGGCAGCGTCGCGGCGCCTGCGCTCGCGGCGCATCGACACCGGGCGCACCACGCCCGCCATCACCGCCATCACAGCCACATCCCTCAGCACAACCGCGGCGACAAAGACGGGGACAACAACGGTGGTCGCAGCGACGGCGACGGCAACACCTGAGCGCCCGGCTCGGGCGCCGGCGGGCCGGCCTCTCAGCGCTACCGTTGCCGCATGAAAGCGGTCCTCGCCGCCGTCTTGAGCGCCGCGGCGGCGGTCGCGCTGGCTGTCCATTTCGATCACGATCGATCCCACGCCTCCGGCACCGACCGGCCGGGGGCGGGGATCGCCGCCCAGGCGCACGCCGATGCGTTCGCGGAGATCGCCAGGCGCATCTACGACCACGAGCACGCGCCCGTCGTGGCTCGCTCGGCCGTCAAGCACCTCGGCGCGGACAAGACGCTGGTCCGCGCGCTGCAAACGGGTGACCGTAAGCTGATCCGAGCGCACGCACGGCTCACGGTGATCCCCCATGAGGTGCGGGTCAGGGTCGTCCGGGGATCGCAAGTCTTGACCGACGTCGGCCTGCCTTTCGTCGTGCAGGGGGCACAGGCCGAGCTGATCGCCCCGGACGGTTCCGATCTAGGCCGAGTCGAGGTGTCGATTCAGGACGTGATCGGCTTCGTGAAGCTCGTCAGCCGGCAGACTGGCACGGAGGTCGTGGTACGAGGGCAGGGACGGGCGGCGACTTCTCTTTCCGCGGCCGCTCATGCGCAGCTGCCGTCGTCCGGCAGTGCGCGGCTCGGCGGGCGCACCTACATAGTGCGGTCCTTCAAGGAGGCCGACTTCATCGGCAAGCCCCTGACGGTCTGGGTGCTTGATCCGGTGGCCCACTGATCAACCAGCCAACTCTTGGCCTGGGATGCCCGTGGTTGACACGCGCACCGGCCGCTGTTAACTGAATAGCGTTCTTGAACCGCTTCTGGCAGACATTGTTGATGTGTGCGATCGCAGCGGCGTCCTTGCCGGCCGGCGCCTGGGCGTCGGTCACCGAGTATCCGACCCCTACACCCGTCAGCCGTCCGCTCGGCATCACCGCCGGGCCGGACGGAGCGCTGTGGTTCACGGAGAAGGACGCCGGCCAGATCGGGCGCGTGACGACCGGCGGCAGCTTCAGCGAGTTCGAGCTGCCAACGCCCGGCGGCGGCCCTCAAGAGATCACCACCGGGCCGGACGGGGCGCTGTGGTTCACGGAGAAGGACGCCGGCCAGATCGGGCGCGTGACGACCGGTGGCAGCGTCACCGAGTATCCGATCCCCACGGCAGCAAGCTTCCCCAACGGGATCACCGGCGGGCCGGACGGGGCGCTGTGGTTCACCGAGCGCCGCTTTCCCGGCAAGATCGGGCGCGTCACGACGACCGGCGGCTTCAGCGAGTTCACGATACCGACGCCCGGCGCCGGTCCTGCGGACATAACGACCGGCTCCGACGGCGCTCTCTGGTTCACGGAGGATCTGCTCGACAGGATCGGGAGGGTCACAACCACCGGCAGCTTCAGCGAGTATCCGACTCCCCCCGGAAGCCAGCCCACCGGAATCTCCGCCGGGCCCGACGGCGCGCTCTGGTTCACGGAGTTCAGCGGGAACAAGATCGGGAGGATCACCACCACCGGCAGCTTCAGCGAGTTCGCCCTGCCCACGGCCACCGGCAGGCCTTTCGGGATCACCGCGGGGCCCGACGGCGCGCTGTGGTTCACGGACTTCGCCGACAAGATCGGGCGCGTCACGCCCACCGGGAGCGTTGCCGAGTTCCCTGTCCCGACCGCACAAAGCGTCCCGGCTGGGATCGCCGCCGGGACCGATGGCGCCCTCTGGTTCACGGAGTTCACGGCCGACAGGATCGGCAGGATCACGCCCCCCGCCCCGGCGTCGAAGGAGCAGTGCAAGGCCGGCGGCTGGCGTGACTTCCCGCAGTTCAAGAGCCAGGGGCAGTGCGTGGCGGGCCTGGCGTCAGCGAAGTAAGGCGGCCTGTCGATTCGGGGTCGCCTCGTTCGACGCATGGGTA
>Ga0114129_10002592_pt1 | contig 25127 bp, 22 predicted proteins | sample RhiMetdeltSRZDD1_FD_80071 | JGI IMG/M metagenome (GOLD analysis project Ga0114129, IMG submission 80071) | Populus rhizosphere microbial communities from Tennessee, USA - Rhizosphere MetaG P. deltoides SRZDD1 (version 2) (version 2) | ecosystem: Host-associated > Plants > Roots > Rhizosphere >...
AAGTGGAATAGCGGAAGAATGGTCTGATTAGAGTAATTGTGCGGTCTGCTGCACCCTGATTCTGTTCGACTATTTGCCTGGCATGTGTTCCAAGGTCAATGCGCCTCTGATTGTCAGTCAATAACTCTCGTAATGTTTTCGTCAGAAGCTGCTCGGCCTCTTCGACTGCAACTGGCGGAAGTTGAACGATCGCTTCAGCGCCAACGAGTAACTCGACAATCGCGTGAAAGTTGTGCGTGTGATGGCCCGTTACGACGCACGCGCCTGTCATCGCCGGCTCCAGGACATTATGCCCGCCTTTGTCTACCAGACTCCCGCCAACGAATACGACTGTAGCCAGCGGATACGCGGCAGGTAGCTCGCCTATTGTGTCGAGCAAGATTATCTCGGCCTGCGAGTCCCGTGCATCTTCGGAATTAGAGCGCCGTGCCCAGGACAGACCGGAGGCTTCAATGAGGTTCGCAACCTCCTGAAAACGTTCGGGACGTCGTGGCGCGATCATCAAACGTAGCTTCTGATCCTTCAGCAAAGTTTGGAAGCTCTTGAGAATGATCTTTTCCTCCGGTCCGTGGGTACTTGCGGCAAGAATCAGCGAAGACTCGCAACGAATACCAAAACGGTTTCTCAAGAGTTCCGTTGTGTCAGCACTGACCGAGCGGGCATCGAAGTCGAACTTCAAATTTCCTGTAACGAACAACTTTTCGGCTGGGATTCCAAGCGAGGAGATCCGTTTGGCGTCATTTTCAGACTGCATGACAGCCATGCTCAAGTGTGAAAGTGCCTTCAGTAGAAAGAAACGAATCAATTGATAACGCCGAAAAGACTGCGGTGAGATTCGCCCGTTGACCAGTACCAGAGGAATACTTTGATACCCGCACTCGCGCAGAAAGTTTGGCCACAACTCCGTCTCCACAATCAGGACAATGTCAGGTTTGATTGCCTTCAAGGCGCGGCGAACTGTCCACGCCCAGTCAAACGGAAAATAGATTATAGCGTCAGCGTGTGTTCGGAAGACCTCTTGCGCCAGAGTTTGTCCCGTTGCTGTTATCGTTGAAACGACGAGGACGTACTCAGGAAACTCGGACCGGAGCCGCGCTACTAACGGTCGTGCGGCCTGAGTTTCACCTACTGATACGCAGTGAATCCAAATCAGTGGCTTGGATGAATTGTGGATAGGTTTAATCCAGCCCAGCCGTTGACGCAGGCCGTTGATATATTTTCCGTGAGTAATTGCCTGGAACAGGAAGTAAGGTATGAGAACTATCAGTCCGAGAGTTAAGAGAAGACTGTAAGCCAGGTACATATAAGATCTCAGATAGAAGATCTCAGATCTCAGATCCCCGATTTCTCAAAAACTGGGAAAGCCACGCCAACCAGTTCACTTAGCGCGTTCAATGTAACGGCCTTCAGTCGGATCCACGCGAATTCTGTCCCCTTCATTGACAAAAGGGGGAACGGTGATCGTCACGCCATTCTCCAGTGTGGCGGGCTTATTGACGTTTGAGACAGTTGCACTCTTCAGTGTTGGTTCAGTCTGAGTTACCACTAACTCCATCGATGGCGGTAGATCGATTCCGATTGGCGCTCCTTCGTAAAATTCGGCCTGGAGTTTTAATCCGGGCGTAAGCCACTGAGCAGCGTCGCCAAGATCGTCTTCACTAAGAGCTATCTGCTCATAGTTCTCTGTATTCATGAAGTGATGGTGAGAGCCGTCTGAATAGAGATATTCCATCTCATGCTGTTCAAGAGAAGCGCGATCGACTGTGTCTGCGGAGCGAAAACGATGTTCGAAAGAGGAACCGGTTCTAATATTGCGTAATTTGGTTTGAATCATAGCCCGGAGATTACCGGGGGTGTGATGTCTGAACTCAACAACTTTGCAAGGCTGACCCTCGAAAACAATGACCATGCCTCGTCTAATCTGCGTTGCAGGAATCGCCATACAGCTTCAAATCTCCGTTAATAAATATCTAAATAGTTGGATTGTGTATTACTGACGTGCCACTTGGGCTCCGAACAAGTCGCGTAGTCTAACTAGGCGACTCTGCCTTTGTCCAGCCGAGGTTTTCGCTTATTTGCCTAACTTAGACCAGAGAAAAACTTCAGACACAGAAAGGCGGCCAAATCGGAAACAAGTTCCAGAAATGACCGCCTTCTTGAGGAGCCCACCTACCTCAACTCTAATAACGTCTTACGCTCGGATTGGTTCCAAAGAACTATCACGCGGCCCTTGCGCGAGGGACTCTTCGCTGCCGCGCGAGTTGTTCCAGCCACCTCTGCGCCGGTTCATAGTGGGGAAATCGGCGCTCGTCCAATCGAAAAGCACTCGTGTGATAAAAACGACGACCGTTGATCAATCGGGCCGGATGTTTGATATGGAGCATCTCGTGGTACAGGATGTACTCCACGAACCATTCCGGCACGTCGTCGGAGTCGAGCGTCTTACTTATCGTGATGCTGTCGTAGACATGATCGTGATGCCCGAGGATGTTGCGCGTGCGGCGCTGTGACCATGTCAACGTCGGTTTATCAAGTTCACCGTCAAAGAACTTGCGATTCAACTTCGCGAACATCCGATCAAGGTTATAAACCTCGCCTTGCGCAGAAGAGATGTGCTTTCGACCTCGACCTCTCCGCGCAAGATCTGACGCTCTCATTACCGCGGATGTAAATGAATACTCGCGATAAACCCTATCGTGAATTGCTGGAACTCTCTTACCAAGGAGACGGGACACAAGAATCCATGCCAATGCACGAAGGACGTCAGGAGAACTGTCTTTGCATATATCCGACAAGCGCACATAGACACGCCCTGAACGCAAGCGAATCGTGTGTCGCAGTCCGGCGTAGGGATAGAAGCGAACATCGATTGACGGCACGCCCCTACTACCGCCTAACTGCCGAAATGCATCAGCAAAATATTTTGTTGCTTCAGTCGTGTTCGCCATAAAAGGACTCTGGTCTGAAAGACGGGATCAGCCTCGCCGGGATCAACGATAAGTTGTGATCAAGACCGAGTAACGCGGTTGAGTTACCAAATTTTGAGACCAGCGGCACTAATCTTAAGGAGGCGGTATTAAGTGCGTCAATTGAAGCTGGGGAGCCCAGAACTACGGATTTCTTAAGGAAATCGGAGATCCCGGGGTAGCCAGGAATTTTCTTCAAAGACGTTTTTGGTTGAAACCTAGATTTATCAACAACTTACCTTGGGAAAACTTTTTTGACCTCCAAGAGCCCGCAGTTTCTGAGCTTGAGTTGCACTCGAACCGGTGCTTTATTTGCAGGGGTTTGGTGAAATCCTTATACTGCAAACGGTCGCTGCCCAGGCGCTATCATCGTTTCATAGCTCCTCTTCATCGTGCGGCGTAAGGCTTCTAGATAGACAGTTTAGTCCGAATCTTATGCCCCGTCGAAACCCTATTATCCGAGCCAATCCGACGCGCACAATCGACTCGCGCATGGAAGGGCTTCTTGCTGCGCTCATCAAGGAACACCTGATTACGGGCGAGGCCGTAGGGTCCCGGGTGCTATCGGATCGTTTCGCGCATGGGTATGGTTGGAGTCCGGCAACGATTCGAAATGTTATGGGCGAGCTGGAGGAGGCAGGTTTTGTCGAACAGCCGCACACGTCAGCCGGACGCGTACCAACCGACAAAGGCTACCGCTACTACGTTGATAACATGCTCGGCGAGGCCCGCTTATCTCGCGGTGACCTAAAAGCCATAGATGACCTTTTCCTAATTGGCGACATTGATGCAGTAGCTTCACCCGACCGTTTGATGGAAACTGCATCGCACGTCCTTTCGGCACTCTCCGAGAATGTGGGTATCGTGGTTTCGCCTTCGCTCGCCGAGAATCGCCTTAAGCACATCGAGTTTGTGCAACTTCCAGATCAGCGCATCCTCGTAGTGCTCGTGTCAACGTCTGGGATCATTCACAACAAGGTCATTAGAACAACCGATGAAGATCTCACGCAGGAAGAGTTGAACAGCACGGCTCGATATTTGAACACCGAATTTAGCGGCAAGAGCCTGACAGCCATACGTAGCGAGATCGTGGAATTAATGAAAGAGGAGAAAGCCCTTTACGATCGACTTTTGCAAAACGCTGTCCTGCTTTGTGAGCGAAGCCTCGAAGGTGAAGAATCGAGTGGCGGTGAAGTTTACGTTGATGGGGCGTCAAACATCCTTACAAAGCCGGAGTTTGCTGATGTCGAGCGGATGCGTGATCTCTTTCGCACATTCGAGGAAAAATCTCGCCTCATAAAAATACTCAACGAATGCATAACGCACGACAGTTCTTATTTTGGTGATGTACATGTTGTCATCGGCCGCGAGCATCCTGCCAGCTCACTTCAAGACTGCGCGCTAATCACCGCCCCTTACCGCGCTGGATCCGATGAACGAGTCGGCACTCTTAGCGTTGTCGGGCCGATGAGAATTGAATATGCCCGCATCATGGCTATGGTAAACTACATGGCGCGATTGATTGAGCATCGCTTGGGCGGAGCCATCGCGTCGTAATGTTGACACCGACTTCGATCCTTCCAAATGGCGCGTGACAACAAACAAAATCGTATTCCCATCCGGTTTGTCGATGCTGAAAGCGAAAGCGACCCTGCTGTAGAAGCCACCCCTGAAATGGATTCTCAAGATCCCGAGATTTTCACTGACTCAGCCGAAGACGAGATGGAGAGCGACTCCGCCATAACTGAGCCAGCGGCTGATCCTGCCCTGGAGTTTGCGGAAGGCGGGCCTATTACTGCGGAGCTCGTTGCCACGCGAGCAGAGTTGAAGCGAGTGCAGGAGGAAAATGCTGAACTTAAGGATCGCTTGGCGCGACGCCAGGCCGATTTTGAAAATTATCGCAAACGTGTGGATCGTGAGCGAAGCGACATCTACAACAGAGTAGTCGCCGACGTCGCAGGCAAACTATTGGGGGTGCTGGACAATCTCAAGCGGGCTTTAGAGGCCGAGGCGTCGGTGGAAGCAACGGAATCAGACGAGTTCCGACACTTTCTCAGCGGTGTGGATCTCATCTACAAGCAGCTCACAGGTGTTCTCGAGGCATTAGGTGTGAAGCAAATTACGGCTGTTGGTGAACCTTTTAATCCGCATATTCATGAGGCAGTGGTGACCGAGGAAACCGAAGAGTTTGAACCCGATACGATCATTCAGGAGATTCGAGCAGGTTATAGACTAGGTGACAAACTGATACGACCCGCGCTGGTAAAGGTCTCTAAACGAGGTTAGACAAACTTACCGAAGGCGAGATAGATGGGAAAAACGATCGGCATAGATTTAGGTACCACCAATTGCTGCGTCTCAGTGTTGGAAGGCGGCGCCGTTCAGATCGTTCCAAACAAAGAAGGCGGCCGAACGACACCCAGCGTAGTTGGCTTCACCGATAAAGGTGAGCGACTGGTCGGCCAAATCGCAAAGCGTCAAGCGGTCACAAATGCAGTGAACACCGTCTATGCAGTGAAACGGCTCATTGGACGTAAATACAACTCGAACGAAGTTTCCAAAATGCGAACCACGTCGCCCTTCGAAATCGTCGATTCGCCAAATGGCGACGCTCGCATTCGCGTTCAAGGCCGCAGTTACAGCCCGCCCGAACTTTCGGGCATAGTGCTACAGCGACTCAAAGCGGCGGCGGAGGACTTCCTCGGTGAGGCTGTCACAGATGCAATCATCACCGTGCCTGCCTACTTTGACGATACACAGCGACAAGCAACGAAGGATGCGGGCAAGATTGCTGGACTACGCGTCGAAAGAATAATCAACGAACCGACCGCTGCTGCGCTCGCTTACGGCCTTGGAAAATCTGAAGTCGAGCGGATTGCTGTGTACGATTTGGGCGGCGGCACGTTCGACATATCGATCCTTGAGATGAACGACGGCGTGTTCGAAGTTCTTTCAACCTCCGGCAATACCTTCCTGGGAGGCGAAGATCTTGACGAGCGCATTATGAATTGGATGGCGGATCAGTTTCTTAAAGATACCGGAATAGATCTTCGTCAGGATCGACTCGCTTTGCAGCGTTTGAAGGAGGTTGCGGAACGAGCTAAGTGCGAGCTTTCTTCAGCGACCGAAACCAACATCAATCTGCCCTTCATTGCAGCTGATGCCAGCGGACCGAAGCATTTCAACAAATCTTTCACACGTGACCAGTTTGAAGGCCTCGTACGCGATCTGATCGAGCAAACCATCGAGCCGTGTCACACGGCGCTTAAGGATGCCAAACTGGAACGCGCCGACATCGACAAAGTTGTTTTGGTTGGAGGTCAAACGCGTTCTCCGATCGTCGAACGTACTGTCGAAAAGATCTTCGGTAAGAAACCCTCCGCCGAGATCAACCCCGACGAAGTGGTTGCGATGGGAGCAGCGATTCAGGGTGGGGTTCTGAGCGGAGACGTGAAAGACATCGTACTTCTGGACGTGCTGCCCTTGAGTCTGGGTTTGGAGACACGTGGTGGCTTGTTCACCAAGATAATTGAACGGAACTCAACGATTCCACTGCGTAACAGTTTGACGTTTACAACTGTCGTCGATAATCAATCATCAGTGGAAATCCATGTGCTACAGGGCGAAAGAGAAGTAGCACAGGGCAATCGCTCGCTGGGCAAGTTCGAGTTAGTCGGGATTCCACCAAATCCTCGCGGAGTACCTCAGATCGAAGTCTCTTTTGAGGTCGACGCAAACGGGATTGTCTCCGTCTCTGCTCAAGATAAGGCCACCGGGCGTGAACAGCAGATGCGCATAACACCAACTTCCGGGTTAACCCCAGACGAGATCGACCGGCTAATCCGTGAAGCGGACGAATTCGCCGACACTGATCGCGAGGCCAAAGAATTCGTGGTTTTGCGAAACAAGCTTGAGTCGTTGTTGAAAAACACGCAGAAATCGTTTACTAAATTTGGCGGGTTGTTATCTGAAAACGATCAGGAGATCGCGGAACGAACGTTCGCTGAAGCCGAGGCGGCCAATCGTGGAACGAGTTTGACAGAAGTAAACAAAGCCCTGACGAATCTCGAACGAGTCGCTTCACAACTCACGACTGCAATGCTGAATCCTACGCCCGACGAAACGACCACGGAAGTATAGCCATTCTTTTCAACTCTAATTATTGGTGAGGTTATTTAGAACTGGATGAGTAAACGCGATTATTACGAAATTTTGGGAGTTAGTAGAACCGCATCGGACCAGGAGATTAAGAGTGCTTATCGGCGTCTGGCCGTGAAGTATCACCCTGATAAGAATCCGAACGACGCAGGCGCTGAAGAGAAGTTTAAAGAAGCTGCTGAGGCTTATGGTGTGCTCCAGGATACTGAGCAACGCCGCCGCTACGATCGATTTGGCCATGCCGGCGTGTCGAGCGGCGCAGGCGCCGGAGCCTGGGGGGCACCGGGATTTGGAGGCATTGAAGACATTCTTGGTGACCTGTTCGGCTTTGGTGACGTCTTTGGTGGCTCGCGAGCCGGATCCCGACGCAGTGCAGCGCAACGAGGTGCAGATCTCCGCTATGACCTGGAGATTACACTCGAAGAAGCTGCCAACGGCATGACCGCGCAACTGCGTATTCCGCGGCTGGAAGGTTGTGAAGTCTGCAAAGGTTCAGGCGCGACACCTGGAACACAGGCCGAAGCATGTCAAACCTGCGGTGGCACAGGTCAGGTCCGCTATCAACAAGGATTCTTCTCCGTGGCACGAACGTGCAGTGCATGTCGCGGCGCCGGCCAGGTGATAAAGACGCCCTGTAAGGAATGTAAAGGCGCAGGTCGAGTCCAGAAAGAAAAACAGATGGAGGTCAAGATACCTGCGGGTGTTGAGACCGGTTCTCGTCTGCGTGTTCAAGGTGAAGGCGAAGCCGGCACTCAGGGCGGACCTGCCGGAGATCTTTACGTGGTTATCCACGTTGCCGAACATGAGGAGTTTGAGCGACAAGGTAGCAACCTTTACGAGGCTGTGCCGATTACTTTCGCACAAGCGGCACTTGGGGCAGAGATTATGGTGAAAACGCTTGAAGGAGAAGAGAAACTCAAAGTTCCTTTGGGAACTCAAACGGGTACGGTGTTTCGGCTCAAGGGAAAAGGCATGCCCCAATTGGGAGGTCGTGGTAAAGGAGATCTTTTCGTGTCGGTTAGTGTAGTTACGCCTACATCACTCACGCGTGAACAGCGCCGACTATTGGAGCAACTAGCGGAAATTGAAAGCAAGGATCTGGATGGTAAGGGTCTGGTTGATAAGGTAAGGGATATTTTTGGGTAACAGGTGTCCGATATGCTTTAGCTTGTCGTGACGTGACAAAGCGACCCTGCGTTTCAAATGTGATGGAGCTTTCCCTTTGTCACGTCACGACAAGCTAAAGCATATCGGACATTTTTTTGAAAGTGAGGAAGCGCATGAGCCCCCGACGATTCAACTTCGTCTTCGCACTGGTTCTAATTGCGGCAGCAAGGTTGACGGTGTCCGCACAGGACGCGCTGGATAGCTGGAAAGATTTCGATTTCGGCAAGACTGCGATCAAGTCTGCCCAGATTCAACCCCTCGAGTTAACCGACTTGAAGCTTCTTCGTGGGATTGTCTTTGGACGGCACGGTCGTGTGTTCAAGGACGCTGAGATCAAGACTTTCCTGGAAGGACAATCCTGGTTCAAGCCCAATCCTGATTTCAAGAATTCAATGCTCAATGATACTGAGCGACGCAACCTCGACCTCATTCGCATTGCTGAAGCAAGTAAGCACGAAACAATTCAACCAGGCGACATGCGTTACTGGGTGAACCGCCCGATCACCGCAAAGAAACTCGGCAAACATAGCGGAGCAGAGTGGACGGTTCTGCTTGCTGAAGTTGAGGCCATTCACGGTAAGCGGTTTGATGACAATCCGTGGCTCCAGCAGTATTTCGAAGAGCGATACTGGTATGCGCCAAGCGACAAGTACGACGCAAAACGTCTTTCTCTGACTGAGCGTAAGAATCTCGAAGTACTCAGCGGCGCTCAGAAGCGGCAGCGCAAAGTGGCCCTGCTGCCCGGTGACATGGAGCTTTTCGAACGGAAGACGATCTCTGAGTCGATGTTGCAGGGATTGAGCCTGCACGAACTTAGACTTCTCCGGAATGAGGTCTACGCACGTCATGGTCGACAGTTCCGTGCGGAGTGGTTGCAGCAGTATTTCTTCGAGCAGCCCTGGTACACGCCGGATGAGAATTTTAAGGACGAAGAGTTATCAGGTAGCGACAAGCTCAACGTTGAGACGATCGTTCGATATGAGAACAAGCTTCATCAGGGATTGAGTTCGACGCCAATCGCGCGCGCGCTGTTGGAGGGCCTGTTCCTGGAGGATGCCGTTCAGATGCGGCAGGAGATTTATGCGCGACACGGCAAGGTCTTCAAAGAATCCTGGCTGCAGAAATATTTTTCCAGCTTCGACTGGTATAAAGCCGACGCGAACTTTACCGACGCCTCTTTGACAGAAGTGGAGAAAAAGAACATCGCAACTATTGCGGCATATGAAAAACGTGCCGTCACTGCGATGAGCACGATAGAGGGTTGATAAGGCCCCAACCAGGTTTCGCGTGACGAAACCAAACAAAATTTAAGATTTAAGATTTCAGATTTGCCGAAGTCGGATGAAGGGCGAATCAGAATGGGAGCGAAGCGACCGATTGACCGCGCGATTTCGGTGATATTGTAATCTGGAACGGTCAATCGGTCGCTTCGGTCCCGTTCTGATTCGCTCCTCGGCAGCCTAAAGCTGATCGCGCATCGCCAATCTGAAATCTTAAATCTTAAATACTAAAGCCTATACCTCGCTCCTGCTCGTCGCGCCGCCTCTTCCTCCAAATCAATATTCTGTAACCGCAACGTCACGTCTGCGTTGAGGTCGAGATTGCTTCGTTCTCCGGCTAACAGTTTCACCGTACCTGCCGCAGCGATCATTGCCGCGTTGTCCGTCGAAAGATGCGGTGAAGGGAAGTAGACCGGCAGGCTCAGGTTCTCTGCCATTTCGCGGCAAACGTCACGCAGCTTACCGTTACAGGCAACGCCGCCCGCTACGATCAGCGTCCGCGGGTAATACTCTCGGGCGATCTTCTCCATCGTTCTCACAAGCGACTGCACGACTACATGTTGAAAGCTTGCTGCTAAGTCTTTGATCCCTTGTGAAGGTTCGCCGCCGTTCTGAACCGGTGTTAGGGCAGTCTCACGCACATGTTTTGTAACCGCAGTCTTCAATCCACTGAAACTGAAGTCAGGTAATCCATCTCCCATGCGCGGAATCGCAAAGGCGACGGCCTTTGGATTACCTTCGCGTGCCAGCCGCTCGATGATTGGTCCTCCGGGATATCCGAGGCCCAGAAGTTTAGCGACCTTGTCGAACGCTTCTCCCGCGGCATCGTCGCGTGTCCTCGCTACCACCTTGTACTTGCCAGGCTCCGGAATGAAGAAGATGTTTGTATGTCCACCCGAAACAATTAACGCTTCAGCGGGATACTCAATGGGAGGATTCTCGAACGCCACGGAATAGATGTGTCCCTCGATATGATTCACGCCAACGAACGGGATTCCCAGCGCATAAGCCATTGCCTTGGCATACGAGACGCCAACCAATAAGGAGCCAACAAGCCCAGGGCCAATGGTAACGGCGATACCATCAATCTCCTGTTGCTTCACCTGTGCACGTTCAAAGGCTTCATTAACGACAGGAACAATCTTGTCGAGGTGTTCGCGTGAAGCGAGCTCTGGAACAACGCCGCCAAAAGGTTTGTGGACGGCAATCTGAGAAGAGATCACTGATGAGACGATCTCGCGTCCATCGCGAACCACGGCCGCAGCAGTTTCATCACACGACGTTTCGATACCAAGTACGAGCATGGATGGATTCTAGCAAGTTGGCGTGAGGGTTGTCGTTTGAGTGAGGCGCTCTACTGGGGCCAGTTACCGAGTTCGTGCAAAAACGGTCAGATTCTTTTTCGTGTTAATTCGTGTGATTTCGTGGATCTTCTGTTCTGTTCCCGAGATGAGCGATCCACGAATTGACACGAATAACACCAAAGCGCCTACTGCACGCCAAAGAAACTAAGTGATGAATCACCTTGCTTTAGAACTCGGGTGCGTTCAAGAGCCCCAAGAGTTTCAGGCAGCTGGTTCTTGTGGTGATGCTCGGCAATCACTAGAGCGTCTGGCACCAGCAGCTTTTCTGCGTGTGAGCCCAGAAACCCTAATACACTTAAGTAGTCCTGTTGGTAAGGTGGGTCGAAGAAAACAATGTCCCAAGGCTGAGACTTTCGCCTAAGACTCTGGTGAAGAAAGTCACTCGCTTCGGCGTTTATAACTTCGGTTTGATCTTCGGGGATCCGGCAAAGGTCGAGATTCGACTCGATAAGCGCACACATCTTGCGCGAGCGATCTACAAACGTAACGTGCGCAGCTCCCCTCGATAGGGCCTCGATTCCGACTGCGCCCGAACCGGCACATAAATCAAGAAAACGCACGTCAGTGATTCGCGGCGCAAGAATGTTGAAGAGAGTTTCGCGCAGTCGGTCAGAAGTTGGCCGGACCTGCAGTGACGGCGGACTTTTCAGATTTCGTCCTCGATATGTGCCGGCGATGATTCGCATAGAGTCGAGTCAGAACCGAAACGCGGTAGCGTCGGGTTCCCGTTGAATTGAGAAGCTCTTGCGTAGGACCCGACGCTACCGCGTTTCGGTTCTGACTTCATCCCACACTTGCCAGGCCGAATCGCGCATTCGCCGCAAGATACTGCTTCATACGTTTGGTCTGTGGCGATGAGGATCGTTCGGTCAGATAATACTCAGCCGCCGCGCGAGCCTTTTCCAGAATGGATTGGTCTCGCACCAGATTGCCAATCCGAAACTCGGGAAGTCCCGACTGCTTGGTTCCAAGTATTTCTCCCGGACCGCGCAGCTCGAGATCCTTTTCAGCGATTATGAAGCCGTTATTTGTCTTTGACATGATGCCCAAACGCTCACGAGCAACCATCGTCTTTTTATCGCTTGTCAGCAACACGCAGTAGCTCTTCTCAGCGCCTCTGCCAACTCGACCGCGCAACTGATGAAGTTGTGATAACCCAAAGCGCTCGGCGTGTTCGACAATCATCACCGAAGCGTTAGGAACATCGACCCCGACTTCAATCACCGTAGTTGTCACAAGAATCTTTATCTCGCCTGTGACGAACGATTTCATCACCTCTTCTTTTTCACTTGCCTTCATCTTCCCGTGCAACAGTCCAACAGATAATTTAGGAAAGACAGTGTCTCTCAGATACTCGTACCTTCGAGTAGCATCCCGTAAGTCCATCTTTTCAGACTCTTCAACCAGCGGGTAAACGACATAAACTTGGCGACCCGCTTTGACCTCACGCGAAATCAATTGCTTAACTTCCTGCCGCTGATCGTCCCCATACACCATCGTCTCAATTGGAGTTCGACCTGGAGGCAGTTCATCGATTACAGACACGTCTAAATCGCCGTAGACCGTCATGGCCAATGAGCGTGGAATCGGCGTTGCAGTCATCACTAACACATCAGGGTTGATACCGCGGGCTCGCAGTTCCGCTCTCTGCATCACGCCAAAGCGGTGCTGTTCATCAATGACAGCGAGTCCAAGATTTGCAAACGACACTGCATCCTGAATCAAAGCTTGCGTACCGATGCAGGCATTAATCTCTCCCGCTTTGAGTGCTGCTTGGAGCTTGCGTTTTTCTGACGCTCGGATCGACCCGGTAAGCAGTTCAACTCGGTAAGGTGTTTTCGCCAGAAGCCGTTTGATATTGCGCGCGTGCTGCTCCGCCAGAATCTCGGTTGGCGCCATCAACGCTGCCTGATAGCCATTTTCGATCGCCGCAATCATGGCGATTAACGCAACGATGGTCTTGCCACTGCCCACGTCGCCTTGCAAAAGACGATTCATGGGTGTGGTTGATTTCATATCGTTGAAGATTTGCGCAGTAGCTTTGCGTTGAGCGGTAGTTAACTTGAAAGGTAGCACCGCTGAAATGACATCCTTCACGGTTTTATCGATGCGAATCTTCAGTTCTTTTGATTCACGAACGCGTTCTCCCCGCTTCAATGCGACGGCGAAGGCCAGCCAGAAAAAATCTTCGAAGATCATCCTGAGGTGCGCTCGACTCCTGGATTGTTCATAGTTGACCATCGATTCGTCTGCAGGAGGAAAATGAATCTCACGCAGTGCCTGAGGTCTTGCTACGAGTCGATACTTTTGACGAAGTTCAGCAGGCAGGGTTTCAACGATATCTTTATCGTCCAGTTTTGAGAGCACGGCATGAACGATTTCGCGCACACGCTTGGAGTTGAAATCGCCGAGCTTGCGATAAACGGGAACTCGACGGCCCACATGAATCGCGGCTAAGGCGGGATCCGAAGTGTTGGCTTCCACATGTTCTGGATCTCTTGAATCGATGTTCTGGTCTAATTCGGGGGTGGTGAGCGTTTCCAGTTCATCTGCGGGGCGATGAAGCCGCAACGAGTAAGTACCGCGCTTGTTATCCCACTCCCATTGGCCAAATGTGATAAAGCGAGTGCCTCGAGAGAGCTTTTTCGTGTAGAACTGAATCACGTCGTATGCATGACGCCCAGAAATAAACCACCAAACAACGACTTGCCGGCCCGTTTTGTTGTCGGCATCAACCCCAGAGACTTCAAAGATAAACAACCTCGACTTCGAGAAGGCCTGACGATTCCGGACTTCGTATCCTCCCGCATGTTTCACTTGCAACTCGAGCGACGCTTCGATTCCAGCTTCGAGATCTTTGATTTTCGCCAGGCGAGAACGGTCTTCATACCGCATGGGCAGATAGGTAAGGAGATCTTCTACTGTAGCTTCAGTCGAGTGTCGTTTATTTGCGTGAGCGGCGACCGCTGCGGCAAGCTTGCGAGCGAGGTTTGGTCCCAGCCGTGCAATCTTGTGCTTGTGAAGATCCTCAACTGAAGTAGTGAGGGAGATAGCACTGAGCATCGCGCGGATCATAGCATAGGCCACCATCTCGGTGCGCAGGCGTCCTTTGGAGTGCGACGCCCTGGCGTCGCTATGTTACCGGGCTACTTTGACGATCAAGCAGCCCTTTAAATTGGTTCATACGAATCGCTGTAACAGAGCGACGGCAGGCCGTCGCACTCCAAAGGACGGCTGCGCTCCTGGTACGGAACAAGCAGCGTCGCTGCGACGTTAGTCAATCGAGGTGTTTTATGGATAAGTGGGAACGCCTGGTCGATCGATTGATCCGCGAATCGATGGAACGTGGGGAGTTCAATGACATTCCGGGTTCCGGCGAGCCAATAGACTTAACTGAGAATCCCTACGAAAAGCCTGAAGTCAGGAGCGTTCATCGGCTCTTGCGGAATGCAGGGTTTGCACCGGCATGGATAGAAGAGCGAAAGGCGATTGAACAGGAGTTTGAAAGCGCCTACACCATTCTGCGCAGAGCAAACGAGCTCTACTCTGGAAGCAGTAACAAGGAGTGGCAGCGAGCGATTAAAGAATTTCGTGAACGCGTTGATGAATTAAATCAACGAATCCGCGTCTACAATCTCAAGGCTCCGTCAGCTTCAGTCCACCGGCAGGTAATCGACGTCGATAAATTGCTGAGCGAGTTGAAGTGAGTTGGCTGTTATGACAGTCTTGTAGTCGAAAGGATTTCAAATGAGCGTTCCGATGTCGGATACCACTCGCGACTCTCTGAAGCATCTACGTCAGGGTCTTTTACGATTACACAAGATGTTGCTGGATTTAGAGAGGAGGGGTTACGAACGCGCCCATCAGCGGATCGGCAACAGTTACGAATTCCTGCAGCTGGTATTGAAGGATCCCTGGTTTGACTGGTTGCATAGATTATCCGAACTGATTGTTCAGATTGATGAAACGCTGGACATCAGGGATATGGAGGCACCGGCTTCGGATGAGGATGCTCGGGCTCTGATTGTGAGGGCAAAGACGCTATTGAGTCCGGCTGAAGAAGGTACTCAATTCCAGAAGAACTATTTTCTTGCTTTGCAGCAGTCGCCCGACGTGGTGTTGTTGCACTCGGATCTGATGAAGATGCTGAGGTGAAAGATTGGTCTTTGGCCTTTGGTCTTCGATCATCGAAGTCTTTTTCCAAGACCCAAGACCAAAGGCCAAAGACGAAAGGCCAATCTCCAATCTCTCTCAGCCGCAAAACTGATCGAATGCTTTCGTTAATTCTCCGGCGATCTGCGTCGCATCTCTTCCTTCGATTTGAGATCGCTCCAGCATGTAAACCAATTCGCCCTTCTTCAGCAAAGCGATTGATGGAGAGGACGGTCCGTAGCCTTTGAAATAACTGCGCGCTCGTTCCGTCGCTTCTATGTCAGCGCCCGCAAATACAGTGGCAACTCTTTCCGGCTTAAGTTGATGTTGCAGTGCAAGCGCAACGCCAGGTCTTGCTTTCCCCGCGGCGCACCCGCAAATCGAGTTCACCACCACCATCAATGTACCCTCTGTATTCGCGATGGTTTCATCGACTGCTTCGGCGGTTCGCAGTTCTTCAACACCCAGGCGCGTCAGGTCCTCGCGCATTGGACGAATCATGATTTCTGGATAAGGCATGGTTTTCTCCCGTTGTAGGTTGAGAATGATAAAGGATAAAGGATAAAGGATGAAGGCGGAAGGATGAAATATGAGCTTTGTACTTTGTACTTCGTACTTTGTTCTTTGAAGCTTTCACATTCTTCGCGCCAAGTCAAAGATCAAAGTACAAAGTACAAAGTACAAAGTACAAAGTACAAAGCTCATGCTTCATCCTTCATCCTTCCGATCACGATTCTTCTCGGATCGTCTCCATCACCCACGATTTCGATAGTCCAAACATTTGCAGGCAACGGATAGCTTCCCATTCGTTCCGCCCATTCGATCACGATTACCGAGTCCTCATCCGCAAGCAGGTCGTCAAGGTCGACCGCATGCGCCGCGCTCGCCCCATGATCGAGTCGGTAGAGATCAAGGTGATACAACCGAAGCCTTCCGCTATACGGGTTGACCAGAGTGAACGAAGGACTTGTTACATCCTCCTCATCGATACCAAGAGCCGAGCAGATACCCTTTACAAATATCGTTTTGCCGGCGCCAAGCGGCCCACTCAACAACAAGATCTCGCCCCCTTGAAGACGCGACCCGATCTCCTGTCCTAGCTCGAACGTTTGTTGCGGCGAGATGCTTCTGAACTCCCCAAGCGGGATGCACGAGGAAACTGACATGCCCTACGGTTGCTCCCCCTGCGGATCCAGAAAGCGTATCGCTTCGCTAAAGTGATCACGAATATCAGACGCAATCATGGTTCGCATGCCTAACTTGCGTGCGGCAAAATCACCCGCCAATCCGCCAACATAGAGCGCGGCTACAGTCGCTTCAAGGGCATTCGCTCTCTGCTTTAGTCCTGCGTAGGCTTGCGAAAGAAAACCGGCAATCAATCCGGTAAGCGTGTCTCCCGCTCCTGCAGTGCCGAGGCCTGCGTTGCCCGTTGAGTTGATGAATAGTCGGCCGTCCGGTGAAGCGATCAGAGAACGAGATCCTTTAAGGACTAGTATCACTTTGTGCTCTTGAGCGAACTCGCGCGCGACTGCCAACCGTCCAGTCAGTGCTGACTTATTATCTGTACCAATTAACCTCAACATCTCACCGGGATGCGGAGTCAAGATCAGCGGATACTGATCCGAACCAACTAAATCCGCCGGCCAGGGGGCGAGACAGTTCAACCCATCCGCATCTATCACCACCGGCTGACTCCGACCTTCTATTATCCGACGAACAAATCTTCGAGTCCTATCGTCGTCTGAAGTGATTCCGGGACCGATTGCTACGACGGTGGCCTTCGACGAGAGTTTCAAAAAGTGTTCGCTAGCTTCGTCGCTAATTACTCCGCGGTCAGTTTCTGCCAGAGCGGTTGTCATCACTTCAGGTATCAGACGCGCGGCAACGGACGTTTGAGCCGAAGCCGAAGTGGCGACGGTCACTAGACCAGCCCCTGCCCTCATCGCTGAACTGCCGCAGAGTGCAGCCGCACCGGTGTAGTCTCTCGAACCCGCGGCAACCAGAACGTGTCCGTGAGTATTCTTGTACGAGGCGGGCGTGTAACGAGTACTCACTAGCCAGTTCCGAGCGTCTCTTTCTTCTGTGAGGAATAACCAGGGTTGAGCTGCCTCGATAAGGCTCTGAGGTGAGCCAATGTCCACGACTACCAGTTCGCCGCCAAAGTCAGACGCCGGGGGCAACACATTTGCCGGTTTCGGAGCGGTGAAAGTGATCGTGACGTCAGCTTCAACGGTTGGACCGATTGGGTTCGTTTGGTCGGCATTGAGGCCGGATGGAATATCGACTGAAACGATGAGCGGTCGCAAACCTGCAGCGCGATCTCTCGCGTTTCTGAGCAGCCCGAGGTGATCGATCACTTTGGCAAAGACACCTTCAAGCGGACGAGTCAAACCTGTTCCAAACAAGGCATCGACGATAACGTCGTATGTCTTGCGTGGCCTCGCCAGTTCTTCCCACGCCGTGATCCCGTCGCATTCTGTGAATGAAAGTGGCGCAGGTGATAGGGCAGAGCCTGCGGCAAATCCGGCCAACCTCGCGACGGCTTCAAAATTCGTTCGCGCGTCGCCGATCGTTTCTGAGACTTTTCCGAAGAGTACGACGTCGCAATGCGTGCCTAGCCGGCTAAGACCGCGGGCGACCGCGGCGCCATCGCCGCCATTGTTGCCCTTGCCACACAGTAAGAGCGCCTTCTTCTCTTTCAACCCGTCGGGGAAATGCGACTGAATGGCCCGAACACACGCATTCGCGGCAGCTTCCATTAACAGGAGCGAGGGCGTGCGATAGTTTTCGACAGTAAGCCGGTCGATCTCTCTGATTTGTTCAGTGAAAATAACGGGCTGCACGATATTGATGATAGCAGACCCGTTTAGGATTGAAGATTGAAGATTGAAGATTTCAGATTTGGAGGAAAGGCCCAGGTCAGCTTTGCCTCAAAAGTCTTACATCTTGTTCTCACCGGTTCAAACAACCGGTCCAGTAGACTGTGGAGAGAGTTGTTATTGGTGACGAATCAACACGAAAAAACTAAGGGTGATCCGAGTTCTAATCGGTGGAATTTTTAGGCAAAGGCGGCTAGGTCAAAACGGTGGTCAGTACCCCTGAACGCCAAAAAGCCGGTCCAGGACCGGCTCCCTTAGGTCGCCTGCCGCTGCACCAACTGTCCGTTTTTCCAGGATATTCAAGGAATAGTTGCAATGGAGAAGGGTTTCCAGAAAATCTCAAAAAAGTTTTTTAGGGGGGAATTGAGGGCACTATGGAGGTCGGGGCTTGGTCTAGGGGGTGGTGCCGCAAGCCCTCCTTGACAGTCGGGCTACTGCCCCGACCGAGCAGCTTAGCTGGACAACCTGAGAACCCGGAAAACTCGAGATATAACTCTCTGGGCCTCGGTGATGCCGAACAGAGAGGTTATGCCGAAATAGGTGATTCCATATCCCCCAAGCACGATCGTCGCAACTATAAGGGGGTGGTGATGCCCGATAAGCACTTTAAGACCCCAGCCAACCGCCGCTCCAATTCCTGCACTCAGCCACAACGTAAGCACATACGAAGAGGCCAGACCGGTTCGTCCGATCCGCCGATTTAGAGCAGACCTTAGCAAAGCGAATTCGACCCAACCGGCGATGCCAGCCGATGCAGTCAATCCAGCAACACCCCATTGAGGATCCACGCCCAGCATTGACGGAAGTCGTAACGAACAGAAGTAACCCAGAACGGTCGTTAGAATAACCCTAATTACGGCAAACCCAAGTGGCGTGCGTGTATCGTGAAGTGCGTAGTAAGTCGATGAGTAAAGTCTGCCGAGTGTTGATGCCAGCAGACCAACTGCTGAGCCGGCAAGGATTCCCCAGACAAAAACCGTGTCGGCTTGCACGAATCTGCCGGTTTGGTACAACACGGCAGTGATTACATCACCGAGTGCAAGGAACGCCATCGAGGAGGGCACAATGAAGAACGCGATCCGGTGAAGGCCGTGGTTCAATCGCTGCCGCAAGCTCTCGGCAACAACTTGTTCGTTGCCCAGCGCTTTCGACATCGTCGGTAGTTCGGCGGCGGAAACAGACATTCCAAACAGGCTGACCGGGAGGGTGTACAGGCTTTGAGCATAATTTAGCGCGACCATCGCGCCTTGCCCCAGGTAGCTTGCCAGAAACGCATCGACAAACGCGCTGATTTGAACCACACCTCGGCTCACGAAGACCGGTAAAAAATTTTGGAGCACGAGGCGAACGTGTTGATTTACGAGATCGATCGTGGGCAGAAAGCGCCGAACGAGCGTTAGAACCGTTGGCAGTTGGACGGCGAATTGGAGTGCACTGCCAATCACGGACGCCCAGGCAGTTGCTTCGGCTAACGGATCCAAATCAAGACGATGACCGAAGAAGAGTAACGCAGCGATGATGGCAGCGTTCCAGGCAACAGGTGCGGTATATGAGATGAAGAATCGATGATGGCTGTTGAGTACGCCTAAGCACCATGCGGAGAGGACTAACAGTCCGGCTCCGGGAAAGAAAATTCTGACGAGCCTTATTGTTAAGTCACGGCGCTCGTCCTGGAACCCGGCCGCAATGGCGGTTACTACGTACGGTGTCGCCAGGACTCCGGCTAAGACGATTACCGAAGTAACTAAAGCCAACACTCCAAAGACAGCGTTTGCGACCTTGGCAGCCTCCTTCTCGTCTTGGTGTGCGAGGAGTTTTGCATAGACTGGAATAAAGGAAGCTGACAACGCACCTTCACCAAAAACGTTCTGAAGGAAGTTTGGGATCCTAAAGGCGGCACTAAAAGCGTCTCCGGCGGCGGAACGACCGAAATAGTGTGCAAAGATTCGCTGACGAATTAGTCCAACGATCCTGCTGATGAGAATTCCTGCACCAACTAGAAACGCGCTTCGGCCAGTGCTTGGGTGGTTTTGACGTGGAATGGAATCGACCGTGGCGGCGCCAACTTGTTCCAGACTCTCGCCGGCGATACGTCCCGCCTGATCGTCAGAAACTTCGGGATCACGAATGTCTCCGTTTGCTTTATCGCCGTCGCGGTCAGCTGCGTCGTTCATCGAGGTCAGAGGCCGTAGTCTTTGATCTTGTTGAGGAGCGTCTTATAACTAATACCCAGGTCCTCTGCCGTTCGGCTTTTATTGCTGGAGTTAGCAGCTAATGCCGCTGCTATTTTTTTTCGCTCAACGAGAGTCAGCGCGCGATGGGCTACATCAGAAAGTGTACCGGACAGATCAAAATCCTGGAGACTCTGATCATCGTTGGTAACTGGTGCGACCAAACCAAGGTCACGAGGTTCCAGTATCAGCGAATCAGAGAGGATACACGCGCGCTCAATTGCATTTTCGAGTTCGCGGACATTTCCCGGCCAGAGCCTTCCGCGAATGTGTTTCAGAGCTTCGCTGCTTAATTCAGCTTCACGTCCTCGAAGCTCACGGCCAAGCTGCGCGGCAAAATGGTTCGCCAAAAGGACTACGTCATCACCGCGATCGCGCAGAGCCGGTATCTCAAGTGGAAACACTGCGAGACGAAAGAAGAGATCTCCTCGAAATTCCCCGCTCTCGACAGCTGCCTTTAGATCTTTGTTTGTGGCAGCAATCACACGGACATCAACTGGAACCTGCGCACGACCGCCGATGCGATCCACGACCTTTTCCTCGATTGCTCGTAGAAGTTTCCCCTGTACGGCAAGAGGCAACTCGCCGATTTCGTCCAGGAATACAGTCCCGCCCGAGGCAAGTTCAAATTTACCCTGCCGTCTATCGCTTGCACCTGTGAACGCTCCCCGTTCATGCCCAAAGAGTTCGTTCTCAATCAGCGTTTCGGGGATCGCCGCACAGTTGATCGCCACGAAAGGTTTATTACGGCGACCCGATAGATGATGAGTTGCCCTGGCGAACAGCTCTTTACCCGTGCCGGATTCCCCTAACAACAGCACTGTCGCTTCTGTTTGGGCGACTCGCTGTGTTTCTCCCACAACTCGTTTCATTACCTCCGACTCACCGATGATTCGTGGAAAACCATAACGACGCGACCATTCTTCGCGTAGCAGAATGTTCTCGGTTCGAAGCCGAGCTTGCTCGAGAGCACGTTCAACCAGCAGCAGTAAGTGATTCGAGTCTACGGGCTTTTGTAGAAAGTCGTGCGCTCCATCCTTCATTGCCTGAACCGCTTCATCAATGGATCCGAAAGCCGTCATGAGAATCACTGGTACGTCCGGATCCGAGGCGCGGGCCGCGCGTAGCACATCTATTCCCGAACCATTCGGCATGCGCAGGTCGGTTAACACGAGGCGGTATCGCGTCGTCGAGATTTCATTGATCGCTGCCCGCGCGTCAGCCGATTCGCTCACTGTGTAACCTGCGTTTTCCAGCGTCAATCGGATGACGTGCCGCAAACTCTCTTTGTCTTCGACCAACAAAATGTCAGACATTTCGACAAAGCTCGTGATTGGCGTCGCAGTGGCAGAACGACATAGTTGGTAGGGCCGGTGTTGACTGAACCACGGAACTCATCATGAGATTGTTCGAATGGAGGTGTCAAGCACGTTGTCAGAACCGAAACGCGGTAGCGTCGGGTTTCTCATCCAAACAAGCTCCTTGGATTGGTAAAACCCGACGCTACCGCGTTTCGGTTCTGACTTAATGGACTGTTATTTAGTATTCGCGAACGCCCATTACCGAGTGACCGCCTACCGATTTTGCTCTGTCGACTGCATCAGAGTTGTATTGAATGTTCGCAGTACCGCCACCCGAGGTATTAAACGTCGGCGCTTGAAACTGGACATCGGTGGAGTTAAACCTCGCAATGAACATAGCTCCGTAAACATTTCCGTGGCCGCCACCGCTTCGAAGTACTGTGCCCGCACCTAGAACCATGATCACACCGTTCCAGTTGAAGTTCCCGTTCAGGGTGAGGGTTCCGGTAACTATCAGGGTTCCCTGGCCAGACGGGTTCCCTGGACCGATAGTCAGATCGCCATCGATAAAAGTAAGAACTCCGTCAGGATTGCTCGCTCCTAAACCAGCAGCACTAGCGGTTGCTTCAGCGGCCGTGGCGAAGTATCGCCCCTGGTTGATAGCAGCTTGCTTCATTCCCTCGCTGCCGTACAAGAATTGTCTAGCGGCTGCTACTGACTGGAGAAAGCTCGGGGTGTTGCCGTTGGTCAATACCAGTGGATCAGCCGGTGTTACGTTTGGGGTGCTGCCGCTGCAATTAGTGCCATCAGGATGACAACCGTCAATAACATTATTGGTCGCGTTGTAGTCGGGATTGCTCACCGCGAATGCGGCGATTGGAGGTTTACTTCCATAGGCGTCTTCACCTGACGCCGCAGTCACATTGCTGCCGCCTAAATCAAAGCCGATCGGATTGCCGCTGCCATTTGGTAAGGTTACGGTTGCGCTTACCGGGTAGCTTAGCGTGTAGCGGTTAACGACTACTTCCATGTTCTTTCGGGCATTCTTTGGCCCTACACCGGCAACCTGAATTCTCAAGCGGGTGGGGTTGTAATTCGGATCCCCACATTTGGCGCCGGTTTGATCGTCGAGATCTAATATCGACGTTACACGAAATACAGAACCGCCATCAGCGGCAACGTTCACATAGCTTCCAGAAGTGGCGGTCCACAAGTTTTGCGAGCAGGCGACGTTGTGAAATGTAGCTCTCGTGCCAGCTGGGTTTGATGGAACATTTCCGCGTAGGACTTCGAGTGCTCTCGAGACTCCCGCTTCTGCGGCGTAATAAGCCTGCATCTCCGCAGTTGAATCTAATGCGGTGATACCTGTCATGGAAGTTGTTAGAACCAGCGTGCCTCCGGCTGCTAATAACAACAGTGAAAGGAGAAGTGCGGTGATCAATGCTGCCCCACGCTCGGGGTGACGATTGCTGGTTAACTTCGTTGCTTTTTGGGCTCGCATCAGCACAAAACCTCTTTTGATTGCCTTAACGGTTTAGTAATTCCAAAGACCGGCGTTTCTTAAAGCCACGTCCGAACAGAGAAGCACCGAGTAGCTGGGTTGATAACCCGTGGTGCCCGGTGTGCCGACCTGATCCAGCGTAACTGCGATAGCAATTACGACGTATTTCGCTTTGTCCGGTGTTACCTCCGCTGGGTAATCCGAAATATCAAAGGCACCCGGCAAGGCCTTATACGTCACCTTCTGATCGAAGTAGTGCAGACTCATCGAGTCAATGCGGTTCGCCAGTACACTGCTTCCCGAACCGTATTCGTCGTGTCGAACGAGATATTTGGTCTTGTCTGCCACGTTTGTGAAGTAGCTGATATCTTCATTGCTATCTTCACCGGGAACTTGAATCCCATCGCGCGCGGGCTCCGAGGCCGATGGATCATACTTATTTAGGTTTGACCGGATTCTGAGCTTATTTAGGTTGGAGTCTCCCGGTACTATGCCGTTCGTATTCAGATTGAACCCTGAATCCGCGATTTCTCGACTCATAATGTTCAGGGCTCTCTGCGTATCTGCGAGTGCATCGGACTTCTGATTCTCGCGCGTACGCATGCGGAGAGCCTGAGCAAGCAGTGTCGTTGCTGCCGTCATCAGAGTTATCGTAATCGCCATCGCGATGAGTAGTTCGAGAAGCGAGAAGCCGCCGGAACTTTTTTTGGCCCGTAACGAAGTCATAAGTTCCTCACTTAATAGATACCGGGGACTTGAGTCGATCGTTGAGTCGTAATCGTTATCGCAGCGAAAACACTTGCAGCACCAAGTGGAGTGACAGTGATCTTTATCGTCTTCAACATGGGTGCACCACCATCAGGATTTCCAACCGGAACAAAGCTAACGTCCTGGATTATGGTGTTCACTCGATAGCTGCGACCTGCGTTAATGACCGTCTCAGTTTCACCAGCGGTGCCTGTCGCCGCCAGACCGCCGTTCGGATATGAATAGGCAAGCTGTCGCGTTTGCGTGTTGAATGGAATCGTGCGCAGCCCCTCGAATCTTTTCTGAGCGATTGCATTTGCCAACTCTCGATCATCAGCGTTGCTGTTTGCGTTGCTCGCATAAGCAAACAAGGATGCCGCTCCCATCGAGACCACGAACATCATGACCAAAGCGATCGCGGTCTCCATCAGAGTGAAGCCCTTTTCGCCTTTACCGATTCTCTTGGGTTTAAGATTAGTTGAGCTGTCCATTTTGTTAATTGCTCACTGATACTGTTATGTGTTGTGTTTGACCGCACGTTGGACTGACATTCAGATCGACTGTGAACGAACCGCGATTGCCCGCACCGTTCTTCGTTCCGATGGTAATGACGCTGGTGCCGCTGCCCTCGATTCTCGATTGTGACACCACGAAGGTCAGACTGTTTCCACCACCCGCCTGACTTACGCTGATGATCCGTGGAGTGGAGGCGTTGGCTATAGATAACGTCACCGTACCTGTCTTCTTGCTGTCAACACCTTGGCTAAGCGATAAGGACGGCGGATATACGCTTGCTACACACGGTGGCAACGGAGTCGCCGTTGGCGAAGGGACTGCGGTAGGTGATGGTGACGGACTCGGAATCGGAGTCGAAGTCGGAGTTGGAGTTGGAGTTGGTGAAGAGTGCGGGTTTCCATTTGGGTTCGTATTTCCGTTGCCGTTTCCATTTCCATTTCCAGGAGGGGTTGAAGTTGGGCTCGGACTTGGTGTCGGTCCAGGATCGCCAGAAGGAGGTGGCGCAGTGTCAGGGATAATATCTGGTGTCGGAGTCGGGGTGGGAGTGGCATCAGGAACCACGTCTCCAGTTACTGAGGCGATCGGGACCTCCGGAATCAATTCGTCAGGGAAGTGTTGACCGCCGACCGTTACGTCTCCTGATCCGGATACGTCGATTGGAATAGCTTTGTCGCCATTAAAGACTTGATATACCCAAAAAGATGAAATCCGTCCCCGCCAGTCGAAAGAAGATCTTTGTGGATTGGTCGTGAAGGTAACGCCAGACTCGAGTTGGAATGTTCTCGTCTCCATCACTCCCGAGCCGAAGTCCATTCTTACATTGTAAGTTGTCGTTCCTGGTCCAAAAGTCTCCACCCATGATTCG
>Ga0114129_10002593_pt1 | contig 25125 bp, 25 predicted proteins | sample RhiMetdeltSRZDD1_FD_80071 | JGI IMG/M metagenome (GOLD analysis project Ga0114129, IMG submission 80071) | Populus rhizosphere microbial communities from Tennessee, USA - Rhizosphere MetaG P. deltoides SRZDD1 (version 2) (version 2) | ecosystem: Host-associated > Plants > Roots > Rhizosphere >...
AACGATCCCGATGACGCCCAGTCCCTCGAAGTGGCCGGCGTGCACGTCGAACACGAACGGGTGCGAGACGACGCCTGCGCACATCGCGAGCGCGCGAGTCGCGAATGAGCGCGCGCGCATCCAGTGGCCCACGACGACGACGCTCGCGGCCGCGAGTGCGACGAAGAACGCGGCGAGCGCATTCAGGCCGTCGCGCACGCCCAGCGATCCGAACGGCACGAACAGCAACGCCGTGGTCGGGGGGTATGGCCAAAGACACACCGGCGCGTTCGCTGAGGGCGCACAGGCAATGGCCATCTCCCGGGCGAAGATGCCGTACGTATCACCGGCCGATGCCCACGCTCTCTGGTCGTACGGCGATCCGCCCGTCGCGACCATGTGGCCCGCGTACCAGAAGCGGAACGTGTCGCCGACACCGTCCTGTGGCCAGATGACCGGGATGAGCAGCGCGAGCAGGACGACGAAGGGGACGTGCGCGAGGAGCCAGCCGGCGGAAACGCCACGACCTGTCACGCCGCTACGCGATCGCCGCTCTGCGCGCCGCTTCCGATCGCCCTCGGACGACCGACGAACAGCACGTAGCCCCAGAGTGCAACTCCCGTCGCGAGGCCGACGGCCGCCTTCATCGTGTCGCTCGCACCGCTCGGCGACAGGAATCCCTCGATGACGCCCGCGACCCCGAGCACCGGGATGACGAGCAGCATCACGCGCGACGCCTGAGCGCTCCCGAGTCGCAGCGCGTCGCGCCGCGAGCGCTCGCCAGGCCGCAGGATCGCCCATGCGAGGCGCAGCCCCGCGCCGCCGGAGAGGAAGACCGCCGACAGCTCGAGCACACCGTGGCCCGCGATGAAGGCGAGCAGACCGCCGGCGAGGCCGTAGCCCTGCACGACGGCGAAGATCGTGCCGAGCATCGCGCCATTCGACGCGAGCCCGTACAGCGTCAGCGCGCCCGCGGTAAGCCCGCCGGCGAACAGGACGACCGCGACGCGGACGTTGTTCACGATGATCAACGGACCGGCGATCGGCCGAAAGCCCTCGGGGATGTCGGTCCATAGGCGCCGCTGCGCGAGCTGTTGGCGCGTCTCCTCAGACAGCGCGTTCGCCGCGACATCGGGCAGGAGGAGTCCAACGACATACGTCGCGACCGCGAAGGCCGTGAAGATCGCGAAGGCGGTACCGGTCCACGGCAGATTCGCGCGCACGGTCGCGGGTAGCTCGCCGAGCACAAAGCGGCGGAGGCGGCGTCCGCTCGTCGGAGCCTCGCTATAGACGAGAGCGTGCGCCGCCGCGACGAGGTCGTTGAGGCGCTCGGTCGCGACGTCACGACCGAAGTCGCGGCGCGCGATCGCGAGATCGCCGGTCGTGACGCGGTAGAGCCGCCCGAGCTCGATCACGTCGTCGGCGCTGAGACGCTCGACGCGTCCGCGGGCCGCGCTGACCAGCTGCCCGAGCCGCGCCCACCGCGCCCGGCGGTCCTCGATGAACCGATCGATCGTCACGGCGCGAACGTACCATGTGCCGATGGCCGTCTCGCTCGGGCGGCTCGAGGTCGAGACCGCCGATCACGTCGTCCTGCGCTACGACCTGGCCGGTGGGGGTAATCGCGGGTTCGCCGCGCTCGTGGACTTCATGCTGGCGACGCTCATCTTCATCGGCGCGTTCTACATGGTCACCCAGGTCGCGAGCGCGGCCGGCGTCCAGGCGGTGTCGCCGTACTTCGGGATCGCGACGCTCCTCACGTTCGCGATCGCATGGAGCTACTTCATCCTCCTCGAATGGCTCGGCAACGGGCAGACGATCGGGAAGCGCATGTTCGGGCTCCGCGTCATCGCCGACGACGGCGCTCCGGCCGGCTTCATCGCGATCCTCGTTCGCAACCTCGTCCGTGTCGTCGACTTCCTCCCGGGCTTCTACGGCCTCGGCCTGCTCGCGATCGTCGCGTCGTCGCGCTCGCAGCGGCTCGGCGACCTCGCCGCAGGGACGTTCGTCGTCCGCGCGCCGCGGCCGCAGCTCGACTACTTCTCGCTCCGCACCGTGACGCCGCTCGGTGCCGGCGCGCAGGTCGAGGTTCGTGTATTGCCCGGTGAGGCCCAGCGCCTGGTGCGCGAGTTCGTCGCGCGGGAGGGCAAGCTGGCGCCGGATCACCGTACGCGGGTCGCGAAGCAGCTCGCGGACCACCTGCGCCCGTACGCGCGCGACGTCGATCCGGGGCTGAGCGACATCGAGCTCATCCGGGCCATCGCCCGCTCCCTTCGGGCGAGCGGGGGTGAGCGCTGATGGACGTCGTCTGGTTCGGGCTTCTCGTCGTCGGCGTCGCCCTCCTCGGGATGCTCGCCGGCGGCGGCCGCAGCCGCGAAGACATCCGGGCGCGCCGCCGCTGGGACAGCGCCTTCGAGCACGACAGCCGCCGCTTGAGCCGTACGGACGCCACCGGGATGCTGGTGTGCCGTTCCTGCGGCACCAGCGCCTCGGAGCGGGCGGGACGGTGTCCGCGTTGTGGCGCGCTGCTCTGACGCCCCTAGGCGCTGTTCGGCCTCTTTAGACTTGAAGCTGTGACTACAATGACCCACCCCCCTGGGGAGGGGGTATCGACGCTCGACCGGCGCGACCTCGCCATCACCGGCATGACCTGCGCTTCGTGCGTCGCCAACGTCGAATCGGCGCTGCGCGGCGTCAGTGGCGTGAAGAGCGCCGACGTGAATCTGGCGACCGAGCGCGCGAGCGTTCAGCTCGATCCGACCCGTGCTGACCTGCCCGCGCTGGTCCGCGCGGTGGAGCGCGCGGGCTACGGCGCGCTAGCGCTGAGCTCCGACCAGAAGGATCGCGCCCTCGTCGAGGACCGCGAGCGCGCCGCGCGGCGCGCGCAGCTCACGTCGCTGCGCCGTCGTCTCATCGCTGCGGCCGTCCTCGGCGCGCTGACGATGATCGTCTCGATGGCGGATCTCCTGATCAGCGGGATCCAGCACGAGCCGTGGCGCGCGTACCTCATGTTCGCGCTCGCGACGCCGGTGCAGCTGTGGGCGGCGGCGCCCTTCTACGTCAACGCCTGGGGCGCGGCGCGCCATCGCCAGGTGAACATGAACACGCTCATCGTCGTCGGCACGACCGCCGCGTACGGGATCTCGGTCGCCGCCACGTTCCTCCAGCCCCTGTTCTTCGACGCCGGCCTCGAGCCACACCAGTACCTGTACTTCGAGACCTCGTCGGCGATCGTCGCGCTGGTGCTCGCGGGCCGCTACCTCGAGGCGCGCGCCCGCGCGCATACCTCCGACGCGATCCGGGGCCTGCTCGCGCTCGGCGCGAAGTCCGCGCGCGTCCGGCGACCGGGCGGTGCGGAGGAGGACGTGCCGATCGATCAGCTCCAGGTCGGCGACGTGATGATCGTTCGGCCGGGGGAGACGATCGCGACCGACGGGCTCGTCATCGCCGGCGACTCCGCGGTCGACGAGTCGATGCTCACCGGCGAATCGATCCCGGTCGAGAAACACGCCGGCGCCGACGTCGCCGGCGGAACGCTCAACACGAGCGGGACGCTGCGCTTCCGCGCGACGCGCGTCGGCGCCGACACCGCGCTCGCGCAGATCGTGCGGTTGGTGGAAGAGGCGCAGGGATCGAAGGCGCCGATCCAGCGTCTGGTCGACCGCATCGCGTCGGTCTTCGTCCCGGTCGTGTTCGCCGTCGCGGCGGCCGCCGCGGTCGCGTGGTGGGTCGCCGGGCCGGAGCCACGCTTCGCGCACGCGGTCACCGCCTTCATCGCGGTCCTCATCATCGCGTGCCCCTGTGCGCTCGGCCTCGCGACGCCCACGGCGATCATGGTCGGCACCGGCCGCGGGGCGACACGCGGCATCCTGATCAAGAGCGCGCAGGCTCTGGAGATGGCGCAGAAGATCGACGTTGTCGCTTTCGACAAGACGGGCACGCTGACCGTCGGTAGGCCCGCGGTCGTCGACTGGGTGACGTGCGCGGGCATCGGCGAGGACGAGACGCTGCGGCTGATCGCCGGCGCGGAGCTTCGATCGGAGCATCCGCTCGCGGCCGCGGTCGTCGAGCGCGCGCGCGCGAAGGGCATCGAGCTCAGCGAGCCGACCTCGTTCGAGGCGATCGCCGGCAGCGGCGTGCACGCGGTCGTTGACAGACACGACGTCTGGGTCGGCAACGCCGCGCTCGCGCGCGCACACGGCTTCGCCGGTCTGGGCGACGGCATGCTCGCACACCACCAGGCCGAAGGACGGACGACGCTCGTCGCGACGATCGACGGCCAGCCCGGCGCGGTGCTCGCGGTCGCGGACGTGCCCAAGGCCGCGGCGGCCGACGCGATAAAGGAGATCCGCGCTCTCGGTCTTCGCACGCTGCTCGTGTCCGGCGACACGCGGCGGACGGCCGAGGCGATCGCGAAGCAGCTCGGGATCGACGACGTGCGTGCCGAGGTGTGGCCCGAGGCGAAGGCCAAGGTCGTCGCGGAGCTGCAGGAGCAGGGACACCGCGTCGCGATGGTGGGCGACGGCGTGAACGACGCGCCGGCGCTCGCGCGTGCGGACCTCGGCATCGCGATCGGCAGCGGTACGGACGTCGCGATCGCGACCGCGGAGATCGTCCTCGTCGGCGGCGACCCGCGTGGCGTGCCGCGCGCGCTGCGTCTCGCGCGGCGCACCGTCGCGACGATCCGCCAGAACCTCTTCTGGGCGTTCTTCTACAACGTCGCGCTCATCCCGGTGGCGGCCGGCGCGCTCTACCCGTTCACCGGCTGGCTGCTGTCGCCGGTTCTCGCGGCGGCCGCGATGGCGATCTCATCCGTTACCGTGGTCACGAATTCGCTTCGCCTGCGCACCTCGCGCATCGACTAGGAGGGTCTATGAGCGATACAGATCACGGCAGCGCGGCATCCGGCGCGCTCGAGATCGACGCGGGGGTACGCGCCTGGTACGCGTCGTGTCGCTGCTGCCTCAGCGATGCGCATCCGGAGGCCGTCGCGATCCTGGACGCGGAGCGCGACGCGGCGGGCGTGCAGCGCGCGGACGGGACGATCCTCGACCCGGTCTGCGACATGATCGTCGACATCGAAGAGCAGCGCGGTCACGTGCTGACGAGCGAGCACGGCGGTAAGACCTACGCGTTCTGCAGCTCCGGCTGCAAACGAACGTTCGAGGCCGATCCGGCACCGTTTGTGGCGAAGGTCGCGGCCTGGGAGGCGTCCCGCTAGTCAGGCGCCCGGTCAACGCGTCGGACGACCTCGGCCACCGCGATGTATGCGACGCCCCACGCGATGGCGGCGGGCGCCCAGACCGCACCGAGGCTCCCCTCGACGTCCGGGAAGACGAGTGACGCGACGCCGAGCGCGGCCGCGAGCGAGCCCGCGACCCAGACCGTGAGCCTCCAACCCGCGAGCCGCAGGCTCGCGATGAGGCCCACACCGATGACCGTGAGGGCGAACGCGGCCAGGTAGCCGTAGTGACCAAGTGCGGCATGGTCGCCCGAGCGGTCTCGCTGCAGCGCGATGTTGCCGAACGCGAACGCGAGCAGCGGGACCGCGGCGATGGCGACGAGCGTGATCATCGGGGGAGATAGGCGCGGGCGGGCGGAGTGGAAGAGGTCCGGATGCAGCAGCGTCGCGACGATCGTCGGCGCGCCGACGGCCACCCAGGGGATCGACAGGACGCGCCGATCCGTTGCCACAGTGGCAAGCAACAGCGCGAGGATCGGGACCGCGGCCATGAGCTGCGCCGCGACGCTCCTCGCGGGCGAACGCAGCTGGACGACCATGCCGACGACGGTCGTCCCGAGGAGCAGCCCGAACGCGAGGTCGTGTATGCGGTGATGCGGCTCCCGGAAGTGCAGGCGGATGTGTCCACCGCTTGGGTCGCCCGCGAGACCGCCGATCAGGGCAGGCTGCGCGACGATCACACCAAAGAACGCGGCCAGCCCGAGTGCCAGCAGCACGACGACGGTGAACACCAGAGGCTGTGGGCGCAGCGTCATCAGTGTCCGACCATGCCTTCGCCAGCCAGGTGCATGGCGACGAACGCCGAGGCGAGGACGACCACGGCGATCGCGATCGCGTACGCCCACCGCGGCGTGCCGCTGCTCCGGTCCGGTTCGAGGCTCACGTGACGCGCCGATCGTGTCGCCGATGCATTAGTTGCATAGACGCACATACTATCGCAGCGACCTAGACTTCGCCGATGGGTCGGCAGGGCGAGTCTTCCCCGTTCGCGGCGGAGTTCCTGCTGGCCGCGCTTCAGCAGCTTGGTCGACGCGAGCTGACCTTCACGCAGCTCGTCGCGATGCACTACGTTGCCGATCGTGGCGAACCGACCGTCGGTGAGATCGCCGCCGCGATCGGCCGGTCTCGCGCGGCGACGAGTCGTCTCGTGGATGATCTCGTCCGTGCCGGATTTGTCGCACGCGAGGAGTCGAGCGACGACCGGCGGATCCGACGCGTTCGGCTGACGCGCGTCGCGCGAGATTTCCTCAGCGGTCTCCAGAAGGGTCATCGCGACGCGCACGCGCCCGCCCGGCGAGCTCGCTGACCTCGAACTCGCTGGGCCGCGTACCGTATCCATCGATGTGATGCTGCTCCGACTCGTGGTGGTCGCTGTCGCGCTGGGCGTGGCGTGCGGTCCGTCGCTCCCGGACCCGTCATCGCCGTCGCGCTTTCCGAGCGCCGCGCCGTCGGCGCCGGCCGCGAGCGCGGTCACTTCGCCTGCAGGCAGCGGCGCGGCTCGGACGCCTGACATCGCCGCGATCAAGCTCGTCGAGTTCCCGGTCGGTCGCGGTCAGGGACCGCACGACGTCGCGCCCGCGCCCGACGGCGGCGTCTGGTACACGGCGCAGCGCACCGGCGAGCTGGGCTACCTCGATCCGAAGACGGGCGCGACGCGCATGGTCAAGCTCGGCTCGGGATCGGCACCGCATGGCGTCATCGTCGGACCCGACGGCGCACCGTGGGTCACCGACGGCGGACAGAACGCGATCGTCCGCGTCGATCCCAAGACGAGCGAGGTGCGGGTCTTCCGGCTGGCCGGTCCGAACGTGAACCTCAACACGGCGGCGTTCGATCGCTTCGGCATCCTGTGGTTCACCGGTCAGAGCGGCTACTTCGGCCACGTCGATCCGCAGAGCGGCGTCGTCAAAGTGCTCCCGTCGCCGCGCGGCGCCGGTCCGTACGGGATCACGAGCACGCCGGAGGGAGCGATCTTCTACGCCTCGCTGGCCAACAGCCACATCGCATCGGTCGACCCGAAGGAAGACGTCGCCACGCCGATCGATCCGCCGACGCGCGGACAGGGCGCACGCCGGGTGTGGTCCGACTCGACCGGCTCGATCTGGGTGAGCGAGTGGAACGCCGGCCAGGTCGGTCGCTACGACCCACCGGCGCGTGCGTGGAGGGAATGGAAGCTACCGGGCCAAAACCCGATGGCATACGCGGTCTACGTCGACGAGTCCGACATCGTGTGGCTCACCGACTTCGGCGCGAACGCCATCGTGCGATTCGATCCGCGCACCGAGACCTTCACGTCGTATCCGCATGCGCAGCCGAACGCCGCGGTCCGCCAGCTGCTTGGACGGCCCGGTGAGGTGTGGGGCGCGATGTCCGGACAGGACAAGCTGCTGCTGATCCGGACGCGCTGAGCCCGGCGCCTACGCGACGGTGAGCACCTGCCGCGGCTCGCGGATCCCCTTCAGCGTGTGCACCCCGCGGTCGGCGAAGGCGATGCCCGAGCCCGCGACGAGGTCGCGCACGGTGCTCGAGGTATAGACCTCGCCCGGTCCGGCGAGGGACGCGATGCGTGATGCGATGTGCACCGCGATGCCGCGGATCGCTGTTCCCGCCAGCTCCACCTCGCCGGTGTGCACGCCGGCGCGCAGCTCGAGGCCGAGGTCGTTCGCCGCGCGCCGGATCGCACGCGCGCAGCGGATGGCGCGGGCCGGGCCGTCGAAGCGCGCGAGCAATCCGTCGCCTGCGGTATCCACCTCAACGCCGGCGTAGGCGACAAGCTCGCGACGCGCCAGCGCGTAATAGCGTTCCAGAAGATTCCTCCAGACCGCGTCGCCGAGCGCCGCGACGCGCTCAGTGGAGCCGACGATGTCGAGGAACAGGATCGTCGCGAGGACGCGGTCGCTCGGCGCCGCGACCTGCGTGCCGGTGATGAACCGCTCGAGCTCGGCCGTGACCTCTTCCCAGATGTCGAAGAAGAGGTGGCCGACGCCGGAGAACTCGACGAACCGCGCGCGAGGGATCAGGCTCGCTGAATAGCGCGCTGCCTCGACCCATGCATCGGGGTCGCCGGTGCGATTCATCACGAGCGTCGGCGCTTGGATGGTGGGCAGCACGGCGCGTACATCAATGCGCGCATTCATCCGACTGAGGGCGACACGCATCGCCGGAGACGCGCTCGACTCGCGGCTCCTGGCCCACGCCGCGGTGAAGGCCGGATCCTGGTGCACCGGTCCGAGCCACTCCTTCAGGCGGTCGGTGAGCTCGAAAGGCTTGGGTCCGATCGCTTCGCTCTCATCGATCGCGCGCTCCTCTTCCTCAGGCGTGGGTCCCCATGGGTAGTCCGGCGCCCTCGTCCAGCGGGGCAGCGCGCCCCAAAGCGCCAGGGAGCGCGTGCGCTGTGGCTGCGTCGCGGCGAAGAGCATCGTCATCGAGCCACCCTCGGACACCCCGAAAAGATGTGCGCTATCGCTCTTGACGCTGTCGAGGATCGCCCGGATGTCGTCGGTGCGCTCCTCCAGGGTCGCGGGCTTCGTCGGACGGTCCGAGAGCCCGGTGCCGCGCTTGTCGAACCGGATCAGGCGCGAGAACGTCGAGAGCCGTTCGATCGTGCGTGCGAAATAGGGGTTCTCCCACTGAAGCTCGAGGTGCGACGTCGCGCCCGGAGACCAGATGAGGTCGACCGGGCCATCTCCGGTGACCTGATAGGCGATGAAGAGCTCGCCGCTTTTCGCGTATTGGACCGGTGGCGGCACGGCGGAAGTCTAGCGAGGCTCCAGTGCGGAGCGGCACATCTGTCCGCGTATTTGACACTCCCACGGCAGGACGATGGAATGGACTCGCATGGCCACCGCCGAACAGACCTTTCCGGTCGCGCGACCTCGTTACACGGGGATCCTCGAGTGGATCACGACGACGGACCACAAGAAGATCGGCGCGCTCTACCTGTTCACGACGTTCTTCTTCTTCCTGTCGGGCGGCCTTCTCGCTCTCGCGATGCGCACGCAGCTCGCGACACCCGATGGGCACATCCTCACAGCGCAGCAATACAACGCCGCGTTCACGATGCACGGGACGACGATGGTCTTCCTCTTCGTCGTGCCGGTGTGGACCGGGTTCGCGAACTACATCATCCCGTTGCAGCTCGGCGCCCGGGACATGGCGTTCCCGCGGCTGAACGCGCTCTCGTACTGGCTGCTGCTGTCGGGCGGCGTTCTCCTGTACGCGAGCTTCCTCGTCGGTCCCCCCGCCGCGGGTTGGACGTCGTACGTGCCGCTCTCGACGAAGCCGTTCTCACCGCAGCTCGGCCAGGACCTGTGGATCATCGGCCTCACCGTTCTGGGCTTCTCGTCGATCTTCGGCGCGCTGAACATGATCGTCACGATCTTCTCGCTGCGTGCCCCAGGGATGACGTTCCACCGCATCACGCTCTTTGCGTGGAGCGTCCTCGTGACGAGCTTCCTGCTCGTGCTCGCGATGCCGTTCCTCACCGTCGCGGGCGTGCTGCTGCTGTTCGATCGCCTCGCAGGGACGAACTTCTTCTCGGTCGGTGAGGGTGCCGATCCCTTGCTCTGGCAGTACCTGTTCTGGTTCTTCGGCCACCCCGAGGTCTACATCATGATCCTGCCGGGTTTCGGCGTGATCAGCGAAGTGCTCCCGGTGTTCTCGCGCAAACCGATCTTCGGCTACAAGATGATCGCGTACGCGTCTGTCGCGATCGGCTTCCTCTCGTTCGGTGTGTTCGTGCACCACATGTTCGTTGCTGGGATCGATCCCGCGCTGCAGGTGTTCTTCATGGCCTCGACGATGCTCATCGCCGTGCCGACCGGCGTGAAGGTGTTCTCGTGGGTCGGCACGCTGTGGGGCGGATCGCTGCGGTTCAAGGCGGCGATGCTCTTCGCGCTCGGCTTCCTCGCGGTCTTCACGATCGGCGGGATCTCGGGTGTGTTCCTCGCATCTGTGCCGGTGGACATCCAGCTCTCGGATACGTATTACGTCGTCGCGCACATCCACTACGTCCTCGTCGGCGGCGCCCTCTTCAGCTTCTTCGCGGCGGCGTACTACTGGATCCCGAAGATGAGCGGCCGGCTCATGAGCGAGAAGCTCGGGACGATCCAATTCCTCATCTTCTTCCTCGGCTTCAACCTCGCGTTCTATCCCATGCACCAGCTCGGCATCGAGGGGATGCCGAGACGTACGTATCACTACGTCCAATCGCCGGAGTGGGGACTCCTCAATCTCATCGCCACGATCGGCGTCTATCTGATCGCGCTGTCGGTCACGATCTTCATCTTCAACTTCATCTCGAGCATCGTGATGAAGGGCGGGAAGATCGCCGACGACGATCCGTGGGAGGGCGACACGCTCGAGTGGGCGACGAGCTCGCCGCCACCGCCCTACAACTTCGTGCGCATCCCGGTCGTGCACAGCGCACGCCCCTTGAAGGAAGACGTGCCCCACTAGAGGGAGCCCGTCGTTGGAAGTCCGCATGAGCTTCGGCCCGCGCTACCGCGCTCTCGTCTACCTCACGCTCGCGCTGTCGTTCCTCGTCGTTGTCTGGGGCGGCGTCGTGCGCGTGAGCGGGTCGGGACTGGGCTGCCCCGATTGGCCGCTCTGCCACGGGCAGTTCCTGCCGGGCCTCGACACGTCTACGCGCATCGAGTGGTTCCACCGCTTCCTCGGCGTCGCGGGCGGGCTGGGCCTCGCGGCGCTGGTCGTGCTGACGATCGCCGGTCACCGCGCCCACCGGCGGGCGCTCACGCTCACCATCGCCGCGGGCGTGCTCTACGTTCTGCAGGCGGTGCTCGGCGGCATCGTCGTCCTCCTCGAGCTGCCGCACACCTGGGTCACCGCGCATCTCGCGAACGCGGAGATCCTGCTCGCGGTCCTCACCGTCCTCGCGGTCGAGGTCCGCTTTCCGGCCCTCGCGACGCGCGGACGCAGCGCCCCGTGGACCGCGCTGCTGCTCGCGGCGGCCGTCGGCACGTTCGTCCTGATGCTCACCGGCGCGTACGTCCGCGGCGCCGACGCGAGCACCGCGTGCACGACGTGGCCGCTCTGCGACGACGGCGCATTCCCGATCTTCGGCGCGCCCGCGGTGCACATGGCGCACCGCTGGGTCGCGGCCGTGGTCGGCGTCGTGCTCCTCACGGCGTGCTGGCAGGCCTGGCGCCATCGCCGCGAGGCCCCCGGACTCGGCGCTCTCGCTGTCCTCACCGCGGTGGCGTTCGCGGCGCAGGTCGCCGTCGGCGCGGCGAATCCGTTGTCGGGGTTTTCCCCCTGGGCCCTCGGCGCACATCCCGCGTTGGCCTCTCTGGTGTGGTGCCTCACGGTCGCGCTCACCGTGGTCGCCTGGCATCCCACGCTGCCCTCGCGCGAGCTCGTCTCGGACATGGTCGCGCTGACGAAGCCCGCGATCATGTCGCTGCTGCTCCTCACCGCGATCGGCGCCATGTTCCTCGCCGCCCGTGGTGTCCCGCCGTTCCAGCTCCTCGCCGCGACACTGGTCGGTGGAGCGGCGGCGAGCGGCGGTGCGTCGGCGCTGAACCATTACTTCGATCGCGACATCGACGAGCTCATGCGGCGCACGCGCCGCCGTCCACTGCCGGCCCACCGCGTGCCCGATGAGTGGGCGGTCGGTCTCGGGATCGTGCTCAACATCATCGCCTTCGCGGTGCTCGCGGTCTTCACCAACATCCTCGCCGCCGCGCTCGCGATCTGTGGCACGCTGTTCTACATCCTCGTGTACACGCTCTGGCTCAAGCGCTCGACGGTGCAGAACATCGTCATCGGCGGCGCGGCCGGCGCGATCCCGCCGCTCGTCGGCTGGGCGGCGGTCACGGGATCGCTCGACCTCGAGGCCTGGCTTCTCTTCGCGATCATCTTCTTCTGGACGCCCGCGCACTTCTGGGCGCTCGCGCTCCTCATCAGCGACGACTACAAGCGCGCCGGCATCCCGATGCTCCCCGTCGTCCGCGGCGAGGAGGCGACGACGTGGGGGATCCTCACGTACGCGCTGTCGCTCGTGCCCCTGTCGCTACTTCTCTTCCTCGCCGGCGGTCTCGGGCCGCTCTATCTCGTCGTCGCGGTCGCGCTCGGACTCGTGTTCGTGGGCTGGGCCGTGCGTCTGATCCGTGCGGCCGCGGCTCGCCGCCGCGCGATCGCGCGCGGCCTCTACATGTATTCGCTCCTCTACCTCGCCCTGCTTTTCGTCGCGATCATGGTGGACAGCTCATTGAGGCTGTAGCCGTCGTTGTCGCCGTCCTCGCCGCGGCGGCATACGCGCGCGGCGTGCGGCGGATGAAGCGCCGGCGATGGCCGCCCTGGCGCACCGGGGTCTTCTTCGTCGGGATCGCCTCGCTGCTCGCGGCGCTCGTCCCCGCGCTGGAAGTGCTCGCGGCCGGCCTCTTCAGCGTCCACATGCTCCAGCACGTGCTCCTCACCACGATCGCTCCGCCGCTGCTCTTCATCGGCGAGCCGGTACGGCCGCTGCTCCTCGGCTTGCCCGACGCCGTTCGCGCGCGCGTCGTGCGCCCGCTCGCGCGCAGCGGGCCGGTGCGCGCGGTCGTCCACGCCCTGCGCCATCCGCTCATCGCGGTGCTCCTATTCGTCGGAGGCGTCTACCTCTGGCATTGGCCCGCGCTGTACGATGCGGCGGTCGAGGACGCGCGCATCCACGTGCTCGAGCACGCGCATTTCTTCGGCGCGGCGATGCTGTTCTGGAGCGTCGTCATCGACCCGGTTCCGTTCCGCGGGACGCTCCCGTACGCCGCCCGCATCATCTATCTCCTTCTGGCCGGCGCGGCGCAGAACACGCTCCTCGGCGGCATCCTGTCGTTCTCGACGCGCCTTCTCTATCCGCATTACGCCGATCGCACCGCGAGCTACGGCCTCGACGCGCTCACCGATCAGCGGATCGGCGGCGCGCTCATGTGGGTGGTGGGTGACGCGGTATTCCTGCTCGGCGTGTCGCTCGCGTTCTTCCGCTGGCTCGCGTACGAGGAGGAAACGCAGCGTCGCCGCGAGAGCGGTACGCTGCGACCGTGAGACGCATTTCCCTCGGGTTGGTCCTCGGCCTCGCCGTGACCGTCGCGGCCTGCGCCCCGGCCTCGGAGAACATCCCCGGCGACGTCGACGTCGCGGTGCGCATGCAGGACTACAAGGTGCTGCTGAGCGTTGCCACCGCGAAGCCGGGCACGGTCAGATTCGGCATCAAGAACGAGGGCGGCATGGAGCACTCGTTCGAGCTCATCAAGAGCGACCTCCCGTTCGATCAGCTCCCGACGGCGGACGCGAAGGCGAAAGAGGACGGGCTGATCAAGCAGGTGAAGAGCCTGCCGGTCGGCAAGGTCTCCGTGGTGAGCGCGGACCTCGCGGCGGGGAAGTACGTCGTCATCTGCAACATCGCCGGTCACTATCAGCTGGGGATGCGAGCGGCGCTAACGGTCCAATGACCGCGAGGTCACTTCAGCGTCAGCAGCCACTGGACGATGTCGTGGATCTGCTCGTCCGATAGGTTCAGGTTCGGCATCTGCGTGCCCGGCTTGACCGCGGGCGGGTTCTTGATCCACTTCGTGAGGTTCTCCTCGTTCACCGGAGACAGCACGCCGCCGGCGATGCTCTTCTTGCTCGCGACGTGGGTCAGCTCGGGCCCGATCTTGCCGCTGGCCGCCGTTCCCTTGACGGTGTGGCAGCCGACGCACGCAAGCGAGAGGAACGTCTCGCGACCCTTGGTCGTCGCCGGATCGATGGCGCGGTTCGCCTCCTTCACGGCCTCGACGGCCCACGCCGCGTAGTCGCTCTGCGGATGAGCGACGAGCGTGATGAGCATGTCGGCGTGACCGTCACCGCAGAACTCGAGGCACTGGCCCTTGAACGTGCCGGCCTTGTCCGCTTGGATCCAGAGCTCGGTCGCGCGGCCTGGCACGGCGTCCTTCTTGCCGCCGACCGAGGGAACCCAGAAGGAGTGGATGACGTCCTTGGCCGACAGCTCGACGCGCACCTTCATCCCAACCGGGATGTGCAGCTCCTCGCCGACCTTCAGGTAGCTCCCGTCGAGAAGCTTGAAGCGGTCCTCGTGCGGGTAGCCGAACGTCCACGTCCACTGGCTGCCCTGCGCTTGGACGACCATCCCGACATCGCCTCCGCGGGTGTTGTTGATGAAGTCGAGCTTCTGCCACGAGAGCACCGAGAAGCTCACGACCATGATCGTCGGGATGACGGTCCAGCTCAGCTCGAGGAAGTTCTGGCCGTGGAACTGCTTCGCGACGTGTCCGGGCCGCTCGCGGAACTTGATCCCCGCGTAGATGATCCCGCCGTCCACGATCGCGAGCACCACGACGGCGGCGACGAACATGATCCAGTACAGATCGGCGATCGCCCTGGCCTGCGGCCCCTGTGGATCGTTCGTCCACGGTCCGTCAGCCAGCGCGACGGTCGATGAGAGAAAAGCGATGACGAGTGCCGTGATGACGCCGAGGGCCACGCCTATGCGGACCGGGAACATCGCGTCAAAGACTAGGGCGTCATTTCGACACGCGCCAATCGGCCCCATATGCTGTCGCCGTGTCCGGACAGCACGAGACGTCGGTGGCGGAGGAACACGAGCCGCACGCACCCGCGCCGAGCCTCTCACCCGCGATCATCGGCCTCGGCGTGACGATCCTGTCGTTCGGCATCCTCTGGGGCCTGTGGCTCATCGCCCTCGGCGGCGCCATCCTCGTGATCGGGATCGCCACCTGGCTCATCGACGACGCTCGCGCGTATGTCGCGGCGGGCGACCCCGACAGCGGCCACGGCGGTCACTAGGCCGTGAGCACGCGCATCGAGGAGCGGCCGATCGTCCGCGGGCGCCGCGAGCGTCCCCGTGACCGTCTCCCGACCAATGAGACCGGACTCGAAGCCCAGCCCGGGCGCTTCTCGCACGGCATGTGGGCCTGCATCCTTTTCGTGTCGACCGAGTCGATGTTCTTCCTCGCGCTGTTCACGACGTACTTCTTCCTGCGCGCACGCGTGCCGGAGTGGCAGCCGATCTTTCAGCGCTGCGCGGAGGAATGCGAAAAGCCGCACTGGAACTCGACCACGAGCATCTTCGGTGCCCCCGTGCCGCTCGTCGCGATCAACACGATCGCGCTTCTCGCCTCGAGCGTCACCATGCAGCTCGCGGTCAACGCGATCAAGAAGGGGGATCGACGAGGTCTTCGCAACTGGCTCATTCCGACGGTCGTGCTGGGCGTCTGGTTCATCAGCGGCCAGCTCTACGAGTACACGCGCCTTGGCTTCCTGCCCGACAACAGCATCTTCGCCGCGGTGTTCTTCACGCTGACCGGATTCCACGGCGCGCACGTGACGGGCGGCATCCTCATGAACTCACTGATGCTCTTCCGGACGGTCAAGGGCCACTTCAGCGCGCAGCGTCACCTCGCCGTCGAGGCCGCGTCGATCTACTGGCACTTCGTCGACGTGGTCTGGATCGGCCTCTTCACGATCATCTACATCATTGGCTGAGGCGGTCGGGATCTAGTCCGAGCGCTCGCTGATCAGCGCGCGCAGGTCGTGGAGCAGCCAGGTCGGCGGGTCGCTCGCGTGCAGGAGCGCGCGCTCGCGACCGCGACCATCGATGAGGTAGATCGCGTCGTTGTGCTCGACGGCACGCGCGCCGGATGAAGCGAACGCACCGATGCCGTACAACGCCCAGACCGCCTCGAGCTGCGACCGCGGTCCGACGAGGTAGTGCCATCGGTCGCTCAGATCATGCGCGCCCGAGAACTCGCGGACGGCCACGGCAGTATCTCCCTCAGGGTCGACGGAGACCGCGACGAACTCGACCTTCGACGCGTCGTCGCCGAGCGACCGCTGCGCCGCGCGGAACTGCCCCGCGGTCAGCGGACAGACGTCGGGGCATTTCGTATAGAGGAACGCCATCGCGATGGTGCTCTTCCGCAGCGACGAGAGCGTGAGGCTCTTGCCGGTCATCACGTCGGTGAGCGTGAAGTCGGGGGCCTCTTTCTTCTCGAGCTCGGTGCCGAACAGGCGATCGTCACCGCAGGCCGAGATCACGAGCGCGCACGCGAGCGCGAGCGCCAGGGCGCGGATCACTTGTCGAGCATATGGCCCATCATCGCGGCGATGCCCCCACTCGCTGTCAGTGCCGGATACATGTTGCTCATCGCGCTTTGGGGCTCCACCTGGGCCGCCATCAAGGTCGGCGTCGAAGCGGTGCCGCCATTCGTGTTCGCGTTCGAGCGCGCGACGGCGGTCTCGATCGTCCTCGTCGCGCTTTCGCTCGCGATGCGCCACCCGTTCCCGCACGAGCGTCGCGTGATCCTGTCCGCCATCGTCGTGGGGATCTTCAACACCGGCTCGAGCTGGGCGGTCATCTTCTGGTCCGAGCAGTACGTGCCGAGCGGGCTCGTCTCCGTCTTTGGCGCATCAGCCCCGATCTGGACCGCGTTGCTCGCGCACTTTCTGGTGCGCGGCGATCGACTCTCCGCAACGAAGGCGGTCGGCCTGCTGCTCGGCCTCGCCGGTATCGGGGTGCTCGTCGGCGCGCCGGACACGAGCGGCCGGCCGGAGGCTCTCACGGCGAGCGTGCTGCTCGCGCTGATGCCCATCACGTGGGCGGTCGGAACGATCCTGCAGGCGCGCGAGCTGCGTCAGGGGTCGCCGATCCCGCTCGTCGCGATCGGCACGTCGGCCGGCGCGCTGTTCCTGCTGCCCTTCGCCCTCGCCCAGGCCGGCGAGCCGGCGAACTGGAGCGTGAGCGCGGCAGTGGCGTTCGGTTACCTCGTCGTCTTCGGCTCGTGCGTCGGACTGGTGGTCCAGCTGTGGCTTACTCGACGGCTCCGTCCGACGACGATGACGCTCACCCAGGTCGTCATCCCCGCCCAAGCGCTCCTCATCGGCGCACTTGCGCTCGGGGAGAACATCACCTGGCGCATGGTCGTCGGGGCGGCGCTGGTCGTCGTGGCCGTGGCGCTCAATGCGGCCGCGGGCGGTGGGCCGCGTGCCCAGCCCGCCCCCGTTGCGTCTCCCGCCGACTAGGTCCCGACCGGCGCGCGGCGCTCGATCTCCGGCTGACCTCGCCTTTACTTCCACGCGGCTCGCCCCGATAGTCCCCGCGACGGGCCCAGCGACAAATTCGCCGGTGGGGTCGGGGAGGACCCCGTCATGTCGCTACGTCGTCTTCTTCAAATCTTCGCGATCCTCAGCGCGTTCGCGATCTCGCTCAGCGGGCCGCTTGCGTCGACCGCATACGCGTGCGATCCCAACGCCGGCGGCGGAGACTGCACGCACCCGTAAGGTGCCACTGGCTTAAGGCCGACCGAGACTCTCATAGGGCATCTGGGCCCGCGGACCCCGACCGGCATCGCCCCGGTCTCGGTCCGAAAGCGTGCGGTAAAGAGCGAATTGACCCAACGCTTGCCGGGCCGTAAAGTGCCCTCCCGATGCCAGCTGTCCGCTCCGCGATGGTCGCCGACGTCGGCGCGCGCATCCGCTCGCTGCGGACGGCGAAAGGCCTGACCCAGGCGCAGGTCGCGGAACCCAACTACACCAAGGCGTACATCTCGATGCTCGAGTCGGGCCGAACACGCGCCTCGATGAAGGCGCTCGAGCACATCGCCGGTGTCCTCGGCGTGAAGCCCTCCGACCTCCTGGGCGGTGTCGCGGCGCCGGCGACGACGCAGTTCCAGCTCTTCGAAGCGCGCCGCCATATCGAGCAGCACAAGGAGCGCGAGGCGATCCCGATCCTGGAGTCGCTCGAAGAGGGCCTGTCCGTCCCCGACCAGCTCGTGCGCCTCCGGTATCTCGCCGTCGCATACAACGCGACGGGTCAACCCAAGCAGGCGTTCCCGGTGATCGAGCGCGCGCAGCGCATGGCCGAATTGCTCAACGACGCCGAGGAGCAGATCCGGGTCAAGGCGGTCCTTGCGAACGCGTATTCGCGGACATACGCGTACGACGAGGCGACCCGCCTACTGCGCGAGGTCATCGCCGCCTGCGACGAGGGCATCGTCAACGATCCGGCCTTCCACTTCCGCCGGCTCGTCGATCTGGCTTTGGCGCTCACGAATCAGCGTCAATCGAAGCCGGCCCTCGCCGCGTACGACCGCGCCGTCGAGCTTTCGACGCAGCTCAGCGACCGGCCGAGCCTGGGCGCGGTCTACGCGGGTATCGCGAAGACCTATCAGGACCAGGGCGACCTCGAGGCCGCGATCACGTACAGCCAGCGCAGCCTGATGGTCTATGAGGAGCTCGGACTGCTCGATCAGATCGCCTGCACCCTCGACAACGCGGCGCTGCTGTATTCCGAGTACGGCAACCGCGAGCGCGCGCGTGACTACCTGAGCCGCGCGGCCAGTCTCGCTCAGGAGGCTCACCACGACGGAACGCTCGCGTCGATCCGGGCGTCCGAGGCTGAGGTCATGGCGAAGACCGATCCCAAACAGGCGCTCGAGCTCGCGCAGGAGGCCCTCAAGTTCGCGCGGAAGGTGGACCAGCCCGACGCTCAGATCCGCCTTCTCGTGCTGCACGGTGAGCTCCGTATGAGCGCGAACGCGGCGGCGGCCCGTCGCCACTTCCAGGACGCGCGTCTTTTGGCGGAGGAGCGCGCGCCGCATCTGCTCCGTGTGATCTTCGATCGCTGGTCGCACGCGGCCGAGTCGAGCGGCGACAGCGAAGAGGCGCTGCGGCTCGCGCGCCGCGCGCTGGAGACAGCTCGCACATAGCGCCGCGCCCGGCCCTAGCCTCTCTCGGATGACCCTCACCGCGGCGGTCGTGCGCGAGCGCGTGCGTCGCACGATCCTCGAGCGCATCGGCGACACGCCGCTCGTCCCCCTGCGCCGCGTCGGCGCCGGCCTGCGCGGTGAGCTGTGGGCGAAGATCGAGTCCGCGAATCCCGGCGGCAGCGTCAAGGATCGGCCCGGCCTGTGGATGGTCATCGCCGCCGAAGTGGAGGGACGCCTGCGCGAGGGCGCCGTCGTCCTCGATGCGACCAGCGGCAACACCGGCGTCGCGCTCGCGATGGTCTGCGCGGTCCGTGGTCACCGGGCGCGCCTGGTCATGCCCGACAAGGTGTCGCTCGAGCGCAAGCGCGTCATCCGCGCGTTCGGCGCCGAGCTCGCCCTGACCGATCCGCTCGAGGGTACCGACGGCGCGATCCGCGAGGCGCGCCGCCTCGCCGCGACGGATCGCACGCACGTCTACGTCGATCAGTATTCGAACCCCGCGAATCCGCGCGCGCACGAGCTCACGACCGGTCCCGAGATCTGGAATCAGACCGATGGCCGCGTCACGCACTTCGTGGCCGGGGTCGGCACGTCGGGCACGATCGTCGGCGTGTCGGCCGCGCTGCGGCCGCGCGGAGTGCGGATCGTCGCGGTACAGCCGGACGACGCGCTCCACGGCATCGAGGGCTGGAAGCACATGGCGACCGCGCTGCGTCCCGCGATCTGGGACGAACGCGTCGCGGACGAGCACCGGGTCGTGGCGACCGACGACGCGATCGCGATGACGAAGCGGCTCGCGCGCGAGGAGGGCCTCTTCAGCGGCGTGTCCGGAGGCGCCGCCGTCGCCGCGGCCGCCGCGGTCGCGCGGGAACAACCGGGCCGTATCGTCGTGTTGATCGCTGATGGGGGAGAGCGCTACTTGAGTACGCCGCTATGGGAGTGACGGTGTGGCCGTGACCGTGCGTCTGCCGGGCGCGCTGCGCGACGCGACCGGCGGACAGACCAAGCTCGAAGCGCGCGCGGGGACGCTGGCCGACGTGATCTCGGAGATCGAGCGCCGGCATCCCGGCTTCCGCTCGCGCGTTCTCGATGACAGCGGCGCGATCCGCACCTACGTGAACATCTATATCGGTGACGACGACGCGCGCGCGAAGGGCGGCACGCGCGCGACCGTGCCGGACGGCAGCGACGTCATGGTCATCCCGGCGATGGCCGGCGGCACCGCATAGCCGACGCCCTGCACCTCCGAGCCGCGCTCCGCGACGAGATCGTCGCGCACGCGCGGGCGGAAGCGCCGCGTGAAGCTTGCGGACTCCTCGCCGGGCGCGACGGCGGGATCTCCCGCGTCATTCGCTGCGCGAACGTGCACCCGACGCCGACCACGCGCTACGTCATCGATCCGCGGGAGCAGCTGCGGGCGTTCCGCTCCATCGATGCCGCGGGCGAGGAGCTGGTGGGGATCTATCACAGCCATCCGGTCAGTCAGCCGTACCCATCGCCGACAGACCGCGCCGAGGCGCATTACCCCGATGCGCTCTACGTCGTGGTGTCGCTGCGGTCCGGCACGCCCGAGCTGCGCGCGTTCCGCATCGGTGCGGATCACTTCGTACGCGAGGTCCCGCTGAGCGCCTAGCCCGCCCTCAGCGCGATGCCTCACGTATCCGCCATGTCGCGGCGATCGCCGCCGCCTCCGCCAGCGCGGCCCGTTCGTCGGCCGGGTCGACGTAATGGAAGACGAGGGCGAGCCCCTGAGTCCGTGGGACCGCCGTGAACTGGCGGTACACCACACGCCGTCCTTCATACGTGCCGCCGTACCGGTCGTCGACCGTGATGACGCCGTTGATGCGCACGACGGAGCGCTCGCCAAAGCCGTTCTCGAGACCCTGCCGTTCGGCGATCGAGGCCGAGTCCGCATACGCGTCGGCCGTCGCTAGCGGCACGCCACCGGCGCGCGCCACGCGGAGGTCCGCGACGTCCGATTCGTACCGCGCGGCTTCGCCGCGGGCGCCTGTCGTCACGTTCCTCCAGCCGGCGGGCAGGGTGATCGTGAAGTCGGCAGCTTCGAAGACGCTTCCCGTCATCGGCGTCGCCGCGAAATCAGGCACGAGCTGCGGCGCGATCGCGTAGGCCGCGAAGCGCACGCGCGAGATCTGGTCCGGCATGACGACTGCGCTCGTCGCGAGCATGACGACGAAGGGAACCACCGCCAGAGCTGGCGGCAACAGCGCCCGCAGATTGATCGCGAGACCGACGATCGTGCGGACCACCGCGAGGAGCGCGACGCCGCCGGCGACGGGCAGGAACTCCGGCGCGAGCACCACCAGCACCGCCGCGATCGGCGCGAGGAGCAGCGGCGACAGCGCGAAGCTGAACGCGGTGAATGCCTGGTCGAGCGTCAGATCGCGGCCGCGCAGCAGCCGCGCGGCGTAGTACCCGACCGTCGCGACGATCGCGACCGTGACCGCCAGTCGGACGCCGAGGAACACGGAGTCGACGATGACCTGGGGCACGAACGCGAACGGGGAGAAGCCCTTCGAGACGAGGATCATCGAATCGATCGCGACGGACAGCGCTACGCCGGCGAGGAGCGTGACGAGGACGCCGGCGATCCCGTAGTGCTCGCGCGCCAGGGACCGGGCGAAATCGAATGGATGGAGCAACGACCGGAGGATCTCGCCCCGGAACCAGGCAAGCTCCCCGGTGCTCTCCATGCTCGTCCCGAGGGTACGGGCAGCCGGAGGGGTGTGTTCGCCGACTGCAGCGCGGTTCACAAAAAGACGACCCCCACGTCTGGGGGTCGCCTTCTGTTCGCGTTGAGTACTTCGCACACCCGAGCTACAGGCCTCACTTCCGGCCGCGATGTGGGAGATCACACCGGAGTGTGATTCTCGTGTCCAACATCAAAACCGCTCGGGAGCGCTCGAGCGGTGTGGCCCCCTTCCGCCGGGGGCGTCATCGATCGACTTGAAGGACTCCGAACAGTTTGTGCAGCCTGACCATCGACACCTCCAGTGACGTTGGTGCTTAGGCCTTTTCTGCTCCGTCCCGCGGAACACCACTGTTCTACACCCGCGCATGGAGTCGCCGTCAAGAGGCCAATGTCCCCGGACATTTTCGGTAGCAGCCCTCCAAGCGCGCGTCAGCGGCGCAGTCGCAGAAGATCACGGATCTGGCGCGGGACGATCCTCACGTCGGGCCACCAGGACTCCTCGGCATCGGCGCCCGCGGCGGCCGCGGCCTCCACGAGCAAGGCGACGGCGCTCCGTAGGTCCGACAGCCGAACGATCTCGGGCACGAACGCGCGCGAGCTCTCGCCCTGGTTGTGGTAGTTCACGTTCGGGACCGCGATTCCCGTGGCGCTCCAACCGAGTCGGACGAAGGCGGACGACTCGCACGTCCCGCCGGTGAGCAGCGCGCGCTGCGTCGCGATGCCCGCGGCGGTGAGGTCCTCGCGCGCGACGCGGAGGAAACGCTCCGCATCGTTGTCGAACGTGTTGTAGATGTCGCCCGCGCGCACGACGACGCCGCGCCCGGGTGCCGCGTGCGCGAGCGCGCGGCTCGCTTCGAGCGACACGACGACGGCCTCGCGCGGAAGCAGGCCGTCTTCGGCTACCAGGCGCGCGCCGTAGAGCCCGGTCTCCTCGCCGCGCGTGAAGACGGCGTGGACGTCGTGCGGGCGGGGATCGTCGCGCAGCGCCGCCAGCGCGAGGACGACGACGGCGCAGAGCGCGAGGTCGTCGGCGGCGCGCAGGTGCAGCTCGTCGCCGTTCGCCACGAAAGGCGGCAGGTCCATGACCGCCCACTGCCCCGCCCGCAGCTCGCCGTCGGCGCGGATGCGGCAATGCCCCGGTGTGTTGTGGACCGCATCGGGTGCGGCGACGTACTCGTCCAGCGTCGCGGCGAACGGCGGCGCGTCCGCGTCGTCGTGCACGAGCACCGGGACGGCCGACGCGAAGAACTCGGAGTACAGCCCGCCGAGGACGCGCGCGCGCCCCTCGCGGCCGCGCGCCTCGATCACCTCGAACGCCGGGTGGTCGGTGTGTGCGACGAGCGCGAGCGCGTGCTTGGCATCGCCACGCGTGATCCGCGCGGAGACCTGGCCGTACACATCTTCGTGGACGACGAGACCGCTCCGCTCGAGCTCGCGACGGATCGCGCGAAGTGCGCGGAACTCGTGATACGGCGCGGTCGGCGCCGACGCGACGCGTTCGATCGTGGCGAGCGTCGCGTCGATGTCCGGCAAGCGCGCCATGCATCGCGAGGATATCGTCAGCGGTCAGTGCTCCGCCTGTACGACACGCGCCGCCGCGCGGTCGTTCCGTTCCGTCCGCTCTCCAGCCCGATCACCCTGTACGTGTGCGGCGTCACGCCGTACGACACGACGCACCTCGGCCATGCGCGCACGTTCCTTGTGTTCGATGTCCTTGTGCGCCACCTCGAGGCGGCCGGCAGGCTCGTCCGCTACGCGCAGAACGTCACCGACATCGACGAGTCGATCCTGCAGCGGGCGGCGCGCGATCGCGTGAGCTGGCGCGAGCTCGGCCGGCGTGAGGAGCACGCGTTCCTCGCGGACATGCGTCTTCTGCGCTGGCGCAAGCCCGACGTCATGCCGCACGCGACGCGTGAGATCGCGTCGATGCGACGGATGATCGACGTCCTCGTCGACGAGGACTTCGCGTACGGCCTCGGAGGCGGCGTGTACTTCGACACGTCGCGCTACCGCCACTACGGGGAGCTCTCGCGTTTGTCCGAGGAGCGTATGCGGCGCATCCTCGCGTCGCAGGACGATGCGGCCCTCGATGACCCGCACCGCCGCCACCCGGTCGATTTCGCGCTGTGGCGCCGCGTCGCGAGCGGTCCGAGGTGGCCGAGCCGCCACGGCCGCGGCCGGCCCGGTTGGCACATCGAGTGTTCGGCGATGTCGCTGCGGCATCTCGGCCCGCGCATCGACATCCACGGCGGCGGGAGCGATCTCGTCTACCCGCATCACGAGAACGAGATCGCGCAGTCGGAGTGCGCGACGGGAGAGCGGCCGTTCGTCGGCTGGTGGATGCATACGGGGCCGGTGCGCCTCGATGCCGAGAAGATGTCCAAGTCGCGCGGCAACATGGTCTTTGTCCGAGCCGCGCTCGAAACCGCGACGCCGCAGGCCCTGCGGCTCTACCTCCTCGATCGCCATTACCGCCGTCCGTTCGATCACGACGAAACGCGGCTGGTTCGTGCGGGTGAGCGGGCGTCCGCGCTGGCCGACGCCTTGGGCCGCGGCGCCACCGGGCCCCTCGGTCGGGACGCGGCGACGCGCGAAGTCCTCGCGGCGCTCGACGACGATCTCGACACCCGCAGCGCGATCCGTGCGCTCGAGCGCGGCGCGCGTCGCGCGACCGGCGGCGCGAAGGCATCGCTGCGGCACATCGCGCGCAGGGTGCTGGGCGTCCTGTGAATCAGGTCGAGCTGCTCACCGGCATCCTCGCGCGCGAAGGTGCGGAGGCGCTCGGCTGGGAGCACGGTCGACCGGGCGGCGCCGTCGCTCGGGCCCTGCTGCGTCGGTCGGCGCGACGCATCGCGCGCGAGTTCACGGAATGCGACGAGGTCCTCGGGTCGTGCGCGCTTCCCGACGCGGCGCGCTGGATCCTCGGGCACTTCTCGGCGAGCGTCGAGGTCGCCGGTCTCGACCGCGTCCCGCGCCGTGGGCCGATCCTTCTCGTCGCGAACCATCCTGGTCTCACCGACGCGGTGGCGCTGATCGCGGCGCTGGACCGCCCTGACCTGCGCATCGTCGCGGCCGACTATCCCTTCCTGCACGCGCTCCGCGGTCTCGGGCCGCGCCTCATCTTCCTCGGTGCATCGCAGATCGCGTGGATCCGCGCCGCGGGTCGCGAGCTTCGGCGCGGCGGCGTCGTGTTGCTGTTCCCTGCGGGACGTCTCGAGCCCGACGCTGCGGTGCTCGGATGCCCCGACGCGCTGCTCCCTTGGTCCGCCAGCGTCGGTCTCATCCGGCGCCTCGCGCCGGACGCGCGGATCGTGCCTGCAGCAGTGACCGGCGTCCTGTCGGCGCGCGCGTTCGCCCATCCGCTCACGCGTGTCCGCCGCGGTGTGCGAGACCGTCAACGTGTCGCGACGCTGGTGCAGATGATCGACGCGCGCTACCGGCGCGTCACCGCGCGGATCGCGTTCGGCGCGCCA